>OCAG01000981.1_pt1 | contig 12064 bp, 6 predicted proteins | sample 1477111 | NCBI WGS metagenome assembly OCAG01 (sample SAMEA2580288, study PRJEB22360) | human gut metagenome | biome: human gut; feature: human-associated habitat; material: faeces | place: Denmark | collected 2008/2010 | reverse complement strand
GGCAGCTTGGCCCGGAGAAGGGACCGCGCGTCCCGTCGGCCGGCCGCCACGGTCGTCGCCTGCGAGAATCTGGACAATGCGCGCAAGGTGGCGTCCGCCTGCACGACCAGTTACTTCAAGGCGTTCATCACTTCCGACGTGATCGGACTGGAGATGTGCGGGTCGTTGAAGAACGTCGTCGCGCTCGCAGTCGGCATGGCCCGTGGAGCCGGATACGGCGAGAACACCGCCGCGATGATCGAGACGCGTGGACTGGCGGAGCTGACCGCGCTTGGCAAGGCCGCAGGTGCCGATCCGAAGACGTTCGCCGGTCTCGCCGGCGTGGGTGATCTGACCGCCACCTGCGGCTCGCCCCTGAGCCGCAATTACACGTTCGGCGCGAATCTGGGCAAGGGCCTGAGCGTCGAGGAGGCCACGAAGGTGAGCAACGGCGTCGCCGAGGGCGTGCCGACCACCGACGCCGTGGTCGCGCTCGGCGACGAGCTCGGCGTGCCGACTCCGCTCGCCTACGCGATGAGCCGCGTGCTGAACGAAGGCATATCCTGCCAGCAGATGCTCTCCGAACTACTCGGCACCGAGATCACCGAGGAGTAGGCTGCATTAACTACCCCCAGTCTCGCTGCGCTCGACAGCCCCCGCCAGCGGGGGCGTTAGCATATGCCCCGCAGCGAGACGGGGTGGTTCGCGCCATCGGCAAAGCTAATCTCACCGGTGCCCACCCTGCTGAGTTTGGCGGGTTTTGCAAGAGGCGAATTGTTACGGGGCGGTGCGCCATCGCACGTATTAGGCTATGACCCAGTATGTGCAAAACATGGCATGGGAGGAAAACATGGCTGAAACGGCCAAGATTCGCGTTGTGGTGATGTATGGCGGCAAGGCCGACGAGCATTCGATTTCCTGCATTTCGACTGCCGGCGTGCTGCGCGCGCTTGACACCGACCGGTTCGAGCCGGTGCCGGTGGGCATCACCAAGCAGGGCCAGTGGATCGTGGACGGCGAGGACCCGCGCGGATGGGATATGGCCGACGGTCTGCCGGTCGTCGAGAAGACTCCCGGCTCGCGCGACGTCGTGCTGGACGTGGCGCTCGGGCAGGATGGCTTCTTCGCCCGCAATGACGACGGCACGCTGAGCTCGCTGGGGCACGTTGACGCGGTGTTGCCGGTTCTGCACGGCCCGTATGGCGAGGACGGCACGATTCAGGGTCTGCTGGAGATGATGGATGTGCCGTACGTCGGTTGCGGCGTGCTCGCGTCCGCCGCGTGCATGGACAAGCATTACACGAAGGTGCTGCTGGCCGCCGCCGGCATTCCGGTCGCTCCCGGCATCACCGTGGACGCGCGCGGCTTCGACGCGGCGTCGCGGTTCGCCGCTGATGCCGATGGTCTGCTCGCTCGGGTCGAGGAGGCCGGACTGGCGTACCCGCTGTTCGTCAAGCCGTCCCGCGCCGGATCGAGCTTCGGCGTGACCAAGGTGGAGCATGCCGGTGACGCCGCCGAGCTGGCCGCCGCTGTGTTCGAGGCGAGCCATCATGATTGGCGAATCCTGATCGAACAGGGCATCGACGCGCGTGAGATCGAGTGCGCGGTGCTGTGCCCGAAGGCCGGCAGTGAGCCGCAGGCCAGCTGGCCGGGCGAGATCGTGCTCGACAAGCGCAACAGCGGCGACGACCAGTTCTACGACTTCGACAGCAAGTACATGGATTCGTCGGCGAGCCATGTGGAGGTGCCGGCGAATCTGCCTCAGGAGACTCTGCAGCAGGTGCGTGAGACCGCGGTCAAGGCGTTCAAGGCGGTGGATGGCGCCGGCCTGAGCCGCGTGGACACATTCGTGACACCGGACGGCGAGGTGATGGTCAATGAGATCAACACGATGCCCGGTTTCACGCCGATCTCCATGTATCCGAAGGCATGGGAGGCGACCGGCATCGGCTATACCGAGCTGATCACCAAGCTGATCGACGGCGTGCTGCGCTAGAAACCGACGGCACGGTTAGGAGAAACACTATGGGAAAACATGTTGGCGGCAAGCTGGTGCTTGCCGGAGCCGTAGCCGCGGGCGCCGCGGTCTGGGCCATCAAGCCGCGTTCGTTCAGCGACAAGCAGCGTCATTTCGTGCCGTCGGTTCCGGACGTATGGTATGCGCATCGTGGCCTGCATGACGCGGGATCGGGACTGACGCCGGAGTATGCGGCGCACAGCGGCGAGTATGTGGCGCTGGCGCGTCGCTGCGCATTGCGCGCGGGATACGGGACCGCTGACTTCAGCGGCTCGATCGCCCCGGAGAATTCGCTGGCTGCGTTCGCCGCCGCCTGTGAGGCCGGATTCGGCATCGAATTGGACGTGCAGCTCACCAAGGACGGCCGCGTGGTGGTCGTGCATGACGATAACCTGTTGCGCGTGGCCGGAGATCCGCGCAAGATCGCCGACCTGACGTATGAGGAGCTGTCGCGCATCCCGCTGTTCCCCGCGCCCGCGAAGCCGGGGGATGCCGAGGCGGCGCCCGTCGCCGACCCGGTGGCCGCCGCACAGTTCGCTCCGCAGGGCTACTACCAGCACGTGCCGCTGTTCGTCGACGTGCTGCGCGTGATCGCGGGACGTGTACCGGTGATCGTGGAGTACAAGTTCACCGACAACGCCGCGTGGGGCGAGCGGGCGGACGAGCTGATGGAGAAGGGCGACCAACTGCTGCAGGCGTATGACGGCCCGTATGTGATCGAGTCGTTCCATCCGGGCGCGGTCAACTGGTACAAGGAGCACCGTCCGGAGGTGTGCCGCGGCCAGTTGGCAGAGCCGGCGTCGCTCACCGGTGCCGGGGCCAAGGAGTGGCTGGCCGGGCTGTTGGCGTTCGATTGGATCTCCCGCCCGGACTTCGTGGCGTTCGACTGGCATGGCGGCCCCTCTCCGCAGCTGCGGGCCGCACGCTGGATGGGCGCGATACCGGTGTCGTGGACGGTTCGCAGTGCAGACGAACTAGCCGAATGCGACCAGTATTTCGACCGCCACATCTTCGAGTCGTTCGTTCCGAATAGCAAATAGTCTTTTTATATAGTGCGTGCCCCCGTCGCGAAGCGACTGGGGGGCATTAGCGTCCGTAAGTGCGCGCCGAAACGACAAGTGCGCGCACTTACGGACGCAAACAGACCCATTTGCGTCCGTAAGTGCGCAGGGTCGTCGTTCCGGCGCGAACATATGAACGCAAATCACCTCCAGTGAGCATCGCATCGGCCAGTTGGCTCTTCCAGCGCTCCAATAAGTAAGGTAAGTTAACAAATAGCGGAAGACTTCCGCGAGACAGTGTTGTCGCGACGGGAAAAATCGCTGTTCTTTGAGGGGATTTGCACAGGTTTTTTCACGCATACCCATTGGTATATGGCGAAAATTTCTATTTTCCTTGGAAATTAATAATGTTAACAACACACGTTCTTGTATTTTGTTAAGAGTGTTATCATAGAAAACTGAGACGCGCGTGTCGGGCTTCCGTCATGCGTATCCGCTCAAAGTTAAGCCTTAGTGCTCCATGATGAAGGTAAGGAAATATGAGAAAACGAGTGGTTTCAGTGGCCCTTGCGGTTGCACTCGCTGTCGCCCCACTGGGGGTGGGCAGCACAGCGTCCGCCGCGCCGCTTTCTGCAAGTGATTTGCAGACTCTCGCGCTCCGTTCAGCGGCTAGCTCCAATGACGCGAACGCCAACGATGTCGCCACCGTCGCGGACGATGCTGCCGTGAACGGCTGGACGATTGACCGCAACACCGCCAAAGGCGGCGAAATTCTTGCAGCCGGCACTGGCGATTATGCAGGATGGACTCATTTCAAGTCCACCTCCGCCAACGGCAATGCCACCAGCAGCAGTGGCTATCCGGCTGTCGCCATTAGCGGCAAGACGATTGACCTGACTCGGGCTGGAGAGTTCTCCATCAAGGTCAAGTCCCCGCAGGCTGGTTCCGCGAACCGTTTCGGCTTCTACCTCGGCTACAAGGATCCGGGCAACGCCCTGTTCCTGGGCTATGACAAGGGGGGCTGGTTCTGGCAGAAGTATGTCGGAGGCAATGGCGATTGGTACAACGGCACACGTGTCGCTGCCCCTGCCGCGAACGCTGAAATCACCGTCAACGTCTCCTGGACTGCCGCCAAGGTTGCCACGCTGACTATTGACGGACAGAAGGCGTTCGATGTGGATTACTCCTCGATGACCGCGCTGACCGACAAGCTCGCCATGAAGGCCGGCTCTTACTCCGGCACCAGCGAAGTCACTGATGTCTACTTCAAAAACTTCACCGTGGGTGAAGTCGCCAAGCACAACGTGACCGGCAAGGTCGTCGACGCCAGCGGCGCCGCCATCGCCGGCGCCGAAGTCGTCACCGGCAAGAACTCCGCCACCACCGCGGCGGACGGCACCTTCACCCTCACCGGCCTCGCCGCCGGCGACTACACGCTGACCGTGTCCGCCGAAGGCTACGATGACGCCACCAAGACCGTCACCGTCGCCGATGGCAATGCCTCAGTCGGCAACATCACGCTGAACAAGTCGGCCGAAGTCGCTACTGAGACGCTCTCCACCGCCGCCATGGACGTGCGCGTGAAGAAGAACTTCCCGTCCGTGTACGACTACACGATGAAGAAGCTCGACGGCAAGATCATGTACGGCCAGCCGAAGGACGTGCGCGTCATCACCATTAACGGCACCGACGTGACGCTGAAGGACTCCGACGTGACCTTCAAGAAGGTCAGCGCGACCGAGGCCCAGTACACGCTGAACGTCAAGAGCGGCGACAAGATCAACGCGGTCGTCACCGTGCAGATCAAGGTCGTCGACAATACGCTCAAGCTCAACGTCACCAAGATCGTGAACAAGGCGGATGACGCCAAGACCGAGGCCGAGGAGAACCCGGTCCAGACGATTGCGTTCCCGAACCAGAGCCTCATCTCCGTGCGCTCCGGTCAGGACGGCGCCCAGTTCACCGGCGCCCGCATGTCGTCCGACACTGCCAGGCCCGGTGACACCAACTTCGACATCACCGCCGACACCACGGTCAGCAATGCGAACGACTACACCTACGGCTTCGTCTCGGGCAATGGCCTGAGCGCCGGCCTGTGGTCCAACTCCGAGCACGACGGCACCACCGTCGGCAACACCGTCGCCGGCGGTGCGAGGAACACCCGCGTGCTCACCTCCACCCAGAAGGTCGGCAAGGCCACCTCCTTCGGTCTGGGCACTGCACCGTGGTACTACCACCGCGTCGTGACCGACACGAAGAAGAACACCTACACCGTCGAAGAGACCGACATGCCGAAGATGGCCGTCGCCATCGCCGGCGACGAGAACGAGGACGGCACGGTCAACTGGGAAGATGGCGCGATCGCATACCGCGACATCATGAACAACCCATACAAGTCCGAGGAAGTGCCCGAGCTGGTCGCATGGCGCATCGCCATGAACTTCGGCTCCCAGGCGCAGAACCCGTTCCTGACCACGCTTGACAACGTCAAGAAGGTCGCCCTCAACACCGACGGCCTCGGCCAGTCCGTGCTGCTCAAGGGCTACGGCAACGAAGGCCACGACTCCGGCCATCCGGACTACGGCGACATCAACACCCGCGCCGGCGGCGCCGCGGACATGAACACCCTGATGGAGAAGGGCACCAAGTACGGCGCCCGCTTCGGCGTGCACGTCAACGCGTCCGAAATGTACCCGGAAGCCAAGGCCTTCAGCGAGGACATGGTGCGTCGCAACTCCAGTGGCGGCCTGAGCTACGGCTGGAACTGGCTGGATCAGGGCATCGGCATCGACGGCATCTACGATCTCGCCTCCGGCATGCGCAAGTCCCGCTTCGCTGACCTCAAGAGCAAGGTCGGCGACAACATGGACTTCATCTACCTCGACGTGTGGGGCAACAACACCTCCGGCGCCGAGGACTCGTGGGAAACCCGCAAGATGAGCCAAATGATCAACCAGAACGGCTGGCGTATGACCACCGAATGGGGCGCCGGCAACGAGTATGACGCAACCTTCCAGCACTGGGCCGCCGACCTTACCTACGGTGGTTCCGCCATGAAGGGCGAGAATTCTCAGGTCATGCGCTTCCTGCGCAACCACCAGAAGGACAGCTGGGTCGGCGACTACCCGTCGTACGGCCAGGCCGCGAACGCCCCGCTGCTCGGCGGCTACAGCATGAAGGACTTCGAAGGCTGGCAGGGACGCAACGACTACGCCGCGTACATCAGGAACCTGTACACGCACGACGTGTCCACCAAGTTCATCCAGCACTTCAAGGTCGTCCGCTGGGTCAACAGCCCGCTCGACGCCACCTCCGTGAAGGATGCCTCCGTCAACAACGGCAACGAGCAGATCACGCTGAAGGACGACCACGGCAACGTCGTCGTCCTGTCCCGTGGCTCCAACGACACCAACAACACCGCGTACCGCAACCGCACCATCACGCTCAACGGCATCACCGTGGCGTCCGGCGCGGTCTCCCCGGGCAACAGCAACACCGTCAAGGGCACTGAGTCCTACCTGCTGCCGTGGCTGTGGGACGTGAACACCGGCAAGCTCGTCAAGTCCTCCGATGAGAAGCTGTACCACTGGAATACCCAGGGCGGCACCACCGAGTGGACCCTGCCGAAGGATTGGCAGAACCTCGCCTCCGTCAAGGTGTACCAGCTCACCGACCAGGGCAAGACCAACGAGAAGACCGTCGCCGTCTCCGGCGGCAAGATCTCGCTGACCGCCGAGGCCGAGACCCCGTACGTCGTGACCAAGGGCTCCGAGAAGCAGATCTCCGTCAAGTGGAGCGAAGGCATGCACGTCGTGGACGCCGGCTTCAACGGCGGCCAGAACACCCTCAAGGACAACTGGGCCGTCTCCGGCACCGGCAAGGCCGAGGTCGAAGGCACCAACAACGCCATGCTGCGCCTGACCGGTGACGTGAAGGTCTCCCAGAAGCTCACCGACCTGACCGCGGGCAAGCGTTACGCGATCTACGTGGGCGTGGACAACCGCACCAACTCCCCGGCCAAGATCACCGTGACCAACGGCACCAAGGTCCTCGCCACCAACGAGACCGGCAAGTCGATCGCCAAGAACTACATCAAGGCGTACGGCCACAACACGTACTCGAACACTGAAGGCGGCAGCAGCTACTTCCAGAACATGTACGTGTGGTTCGTGGCTCCGGAAAGCGGCGACGTCAAGGTGACGCTCTCGCACTCCGGCGCATGCGACAACACCGACCATGTGTACTTCGATGACGTGCGCGTGCTTGAGAACGGTTACAAGGGCCTGACGCTCAACGCTGACGGCACCCTGAAGACGCTCACCAACGACTTCGAGGACAATGCCCAGGGCATCTGGCCGTTCGTGGTCTCCGGCTCCGAAGGCGTCGAGGACAACCGTATCCACCTGTCCGAGCTGCATGACCCGTTCACGCAGGCCGGCTGGGATGTCAAGAAGATGGACGACGTGCTCGACGGCAAGTGGTCCGTCAAGGCCAACGGCCTGATCCAGAAGGGCACGCTGATCTACCAGACGATCCCGCAGAACGTCAAGCTGGAACCGGGCGAGACCTACAAGGTGTCGTTCAAGTACCAGTCCGGCTCCGACGACATCTACGCCATCGCCACCGGTGACGGCGAGTACAACGCCAGCACCGTCAAGCTCACCAACCTGAAGAAGGCCCTGGGCGAGGACGGCACGGCCGAGTTCGAGATCACCGGTTCCATCACCGGCGACAGCTGGTTCGGCATCTACTCGACCTCCACCGCTCCCGACCTGCAGAACACGTCCGATTCCGCCGCCAACTTCGGTGGCTACAAGGACTTCGTCCTCGATGACCTGAAGGTCGAGCACGTGGCATCCGCCGAGCACACCAAGGCCGACGCCGAGGCGAAGCTCAAGGAAGTCAAGGACACCTACGACGGCAAGAGCGGCGACTACTCCGCCGAAGTCTGGACCACGTACGTGAACACGGTGGCCGAGATCGAGGCGCTCATCGCCAAGGATAAGCCCGACTACACCACCGCCTACAACAAGGCTGTGGCGCTGGCCGAGTACATGAAGAACGCACCGGGCGACGACTCGAACGATGCGTACGACGTGGCGACCGACGCCTACACCGTCGAGGCGGGCAGCCAGCAGGCACTGTCGGGCGGCAATGAGGGCCCGGCAAGCCTCGCCCAGGACGGCAATGCCGGCACTCACTGGCACACCTCCTGGAGCGCCAACGCAGTGTCCGCCGGTACCGCCTGGTATCAGTTCAACCTGAACGAGCCGACGACCATCGACGGTCTGCGTTACATGGCCCGCAGTGGCGGCGCGAACGCGAACGGCAAGATCAAGAAGTACAAGATTACGCTGACGCTGTCCGACGGCACCACCAAGGACGTCGTCACCAATGGCACGTTCACCACGACCAGCGGTGTCTGGCAGAAGGTCAAGTTCGACGCGGTCAAGAACGTCACCAAGGTGCGCATCACCGCTCTCGAAACCGCGGGACAGTCCGCGGGCGAGGTGAACACGTACGCCTCCGCTGCCGAGCTGCGTGTCACCACGGTTCGCGACGTGCCGAGCACCGAGGTCAAGGTCAACAAGTGCGATCTGCAGAACCTGTACGATGACGCTTCCGCCCTGACCGAGGCCACCTACACCGCCGACACCTGGAAGGTGCTCGTCGCCAAGCGCGACGCCGCCAAGAAGGTGCTGGACGACGAGAACGCCACCGCGCACGACGTGGCTCTCGCCTACCAGAACCTGAAGGATGCCATCGCCGCCCTGGAAGAGCGCGTGGACACCTCCAAGCTCGCCGGCCTGGTCGCCGATGCCGAGAAGCTCAAGGAATCCGCGTACACCAAGGATTCGTGGGCCGCGTTCAAGAAGGCTCTGGATGCCGCCAAGGCCGTCCTGAACAATGCGAACGCCACCAAGGCTGACGTCGATGCCGCGTACAACGCGCTGAACGCCGCGATGAAGGCCCTGAAGCCCGCCTCCTCCAAGCCGACTCCGAACCCGGAGACGACCGACAAGAGCAAGTTGCAGGCCACCATCGATCAGGCCAAGGCCCTGGATCTGAGCGGTTACACGAAGAAGTCCGCCCAGGCCGTGCGTGACGCCCTCGCCAAGGCCCAGAGCGTCCTCGCCGATGACAACGCCACCCAGGCTGACATCGACGCCGCGCAGAAGGCCCTCGCCGACGCGATCGCCGCACTGGAGAAGGCCGATGCCAACGGCAACGCCATCTCCAAGACGGGTGCGAACGTCGCCGTCATCGGCATGGCCGGCATGATGCTGGTCGCCGCCGCTGGCGCGGTGTTCATCGCCCGCAAGCGCGCCGAGTGATATAAGTAAATAGAAATAGGGAGGTCGCCCTGTGGCGGCCTCCCTATTTTGTATTCAATCCGTTATGGATGGCCAGGACCGCGTCATTCTGCCTCCGCCAGCGGGGGCAAATATGTAGTCCTTTGTTTTATATTTCAGGCGTAGATGTTTCTCGGGCGCATGTCCTCCGGCAGGCCCTCCAGCAGTGTCGCCACGGAGCCTTCCTCGAAGACGGAGCGGATGCCGGCGGCCAGCAGCGGCGCCACCGACAGCACGGTCATGTTATCCAGGCGCTTCTCCTGCGGCACTGGCACAGTGTCCATCAGGATGATTTCGCGGGCGCCGCAATCGCGCAGGCGCTCCACGGCCGGGCCAGACAGCAGACCATGCGTGGCGACCAGAGTCACCGAGGCGGCGCCGGAGTTGCGCAGTGTGCGCACGGCCTCGCAGATTGTGCCGGCGGTGTCGATCATGTCGTCCACCACCACGCAGTCGCGCCCCTGCACGTCGCCGATGATGCCATGCGCTTCGGCATGGTTCGGTCGCGTGATGTCGCGAGTCTTGTGGATGAACGCGAGCGGGAGCCCGCCCAGCTTGGCGGCCCACTGCTCGGAAACTTTGATGCGGCCGGCGTCGGGGGAGACGATCGTCGCCTTGTCCATAGGCACGTGGCTGCGCACGTAGTCGATCAGCACGGGCATGGCGGTCAAATGGTCGACCGGGCCGTCGAAGAAGCCCTGCTCCTGCGCGGCATGCAGGTCGACGGTGACCAGACGGTTCGCCCCCGCGGTGCGGAACAGGTCGAACATCAGGCGTGCGGTGATCGGCTCGCGGCCCTGATGTTTCTTGTCCTGACGGGAGTAGCCGAGGAACGGTGCCACGACGGTGATGGACTTGGCGGAGGCGCGCTTGAGGGCGTCGATCATCAGCAGTTGCTCCATCACCCACTTGTTGATCGGGTTGGTGTGGCACTGCAGCACGAACACGTCGGCGCCTCGAACCGGCTCCGCGAACCGCACATACATCTCACCGTTGGCGAAGTCGTATGCGGTGGTGGGCAGCACGTTGATGCCGAGATATTGAGCCACTTCATTGGCAAGCTCAGGATATGCGCGGCCCGTCACCAAGGCCAGTCGCTTATCGGGTGTGCCCTCAAGGATCGCCGACATGTTTTTCCGCTCTTTCCGTCGATAGTTTCGTTACCGTTCACCGTGGTGATACGTTGCCGTACACAAACCTTATCCAATATACAAGAACCCGCCGTCCCAAGAGGAACGGCGGGTTGCGATGCTCACGGATTCTTCCACTTACGGCACGGTGCGCGCAGCAGGTGCCCCGTGCCGGGCGAAATCATTCCGATCAGTCCTCGTCCAGCGTGATGTCCAGCTTGTCGCCGTCCAGCGTGAACTGTCCGCTGATGCTGAAGCTGGTGGAACTGTCCGTCGGCTCCCAGGAGTCGTCATAGTTCTTGTACTCGTACGCCACCTTGGCTTCGCCGCCGTACACGTAGAAGCTGCCCGAGTCGATGCTGAGGTCATCAGTGGTGACGGTCGGGTATTCGGTGATGTTCCATGCGATGTTGCGGTAGTCGTCATCGGAACCGTACATGCTGAACGGGCAGCCTTCAGGCTGTGCATCCGTGGACTTGGCGCAGGTATCCAGCTTGTCCTTGATCTTCGCGTTGATCTCGTCTGCCAGAGCGTCGGTCGGCTCGGCAGAGATCGAGGCGGAGGATTCGGAGGAGGTGGTCAGCGTCGTCGAATCCGCGGTCAGATACTTCGACGTGACCGGTTTCACCGTGTACGAGCCCGGATACACATTGAAGGTGTAGGTGCCGGAATCGGATGCTGTGGCGTTCTTCGCGCCGACCTTGACACCGTTGACGGTGAAGTTGGTGATGGCCGGTGACGCGTAGACGGAGATCTCCTTGACCAGCGGCGTCGTGATGTTCCAGTTCTTGAAGATCAGGAACTTGGATCCGTTCGGCGCGACCGTCAGAGTGTCGGTCATGGACTTGCCGCCCAGCGTGTACGAGATCCGCATCGTGCGGGAGCCGTCCGCGTTGTCGGTGGCGGAGATGATGCGCTGGTTGCTGATCGTGGTCTTGTCGCCCTTGGAAGCCGCATTGGTGAGCAGTGTGCGCTTGCCGTTGGCGACCTGCGGGTCGGAGATGCCGTTGGCCTTGTCATAGTCGCCGGACGCGATGGCCGACAGGTAGCTCTTCACGGTGTTATCGGCGCTGAACACGGTGGAGTTGACCACTGCGTAAGCGATACCGAGCAGGGCAAGCACGCCGACGATGGCGCTGATGATGATGGCCAGCTTCTTCTGCTGCGGGGTCATGGCCTTGGCTGCAGCCGGGGCGGCGGGAGCAGCCACCGGAGCGGGGGCGACAGGTGCAGCTGCAGGAGCGGCAGGAGCGCCGGCAGGAACTTGGACAGTCGGGGCACCACCTTGGGCCTGAAAGGCCGCGGCGTCGGTGCCGGCAGCGGGAACCCCCTGAACCGGAGCACCGGGAACCGGAACGCCCTGAACGGGAACGCCCTGAACGGGAACGCCAGCTGCGGGCGCGGTCGGCGCTCCGGTGCCGGCGCCAGGCTGTCCGCCGAAGGACTGCTGCGGGCCTGTGTAGCCGGCGGCCGCGGCGACCTGTGACGGGAAGCGACCAAAGTGCGCTCCGCATGCCGCCGCATACGCGGTGACCTCGGCGGGGGCGGGGGGGGCGGGGCCCGCGGCGGAGCGCCATATGCGGG
>OCAG01000977.1_pt1 | contig 12148 bp, 8 predicted proteins | sample 1477111 | NCBI WGS metagenome assembly OCAG01 (sample SAMEA2580288, study PRJEB22360) | human gut metagenome | biome: human gut; feature: human-associated habitat; material: faeces | place: Denmark | collected 2008/2010 | reverse complement strand
ATTAACTTATTTTTAAAATAAAAGAGGCCTGAAAGCCTCTTTTTATCGTCTACTATAACATTTTTTTAAGGATTGACTGCTTACTTTTTCGAGGCGAAAAACTTTCGGTGGAAAAGTATGTCTATTTCATTTTGTAGGGTTGGAATATTTTTTCCCATCGAGTCTTCTGTGGCTCCTTTAGATTTTCCATCGAAACGGATATATAGTAGGCGGTCATTTGAGCCTCTTCCCCTAATTTAGGGAGTTCTTGTTCGCAAGTTGTTAATATCTTATCCATATTTCCTGCCTTCATGGCTTTCGCTATGGCTAGAGAGGATAATAACATTTTTTCGTTCGACAATTTCAAGGCTTTCACTTCTCGTCCGATAGCATCGAGGCGTTTGGCGTCCGGCTCCTCTCCATAGCTCCCTAAGACCATCAGGATTTCATCGTAAAGATTTCTGCTCAAACGAGCATCGACTCTTTGCTTACCAACCAGTTCATTGAATTCGGCCCGATGGGCTATCAAGAATTTGTCGGCCTCGGAATCTTTCGGGCTTAACCTGACACTCCTGAAAATGAACCAGTAATCCATGGACAATTTGTCTTCATCCGTGGCGATCTTGTACAATTCATCCACGACCTCTTTTGCCTTGGGATCGTAAAGGTCGCTTAAAGCTTGGGCGTATTTTAACAGGAAAGCCTTATCACGCTCTCCGTTATCGTATTTCGCGGCCAGGAACCCGAGGGTTTTGCTCTCATCAAAGCTCTCTTTTATGTCGGCGATGAATTCTTTGACATATCCACTTCCCAGAAGTTTATGGCGGATAGTCCCGTCGGGATTCACGATCACGAAAGTCGGGTAGGCACCGATTCTGAATTTCTTTGCCAGTTCAAGGCCATTCCCTTCTCGCATTTCATATTCCACGCAGATAAAGTTCCGGTTGAGAAAATCCCCCACTTCTTCTTTTGATAACACCTTTTCCGACATATATTGGCAACCCCCGCACCCTTCCGTGTAACAGTCTATGAAAAGTTGTCGTCCTTCTTGTTGAGCCAAGTTCAGGGCCTGTTCATAACTTAAATCACGGAAATACACACCGACGTGCGTGATAATCTTGAATTTCTCGAAGATAAATTTCACGAATTCTTTTCCTTTTTCCGGGGTATTGGCGACAAATGCATCTTCCAGTTCAAGCACACGGTTGGTCTCTTCCTTCGTAACCTTGTTACTGATAACGTCCAAAGCGTTAAGGATCGACCAGACATCTTGATTTTTGGACTCTACGTTCTTTTTGGCTAGAGCGATAATCTTATCCACGTTTTGTTCCGTTCTCGCTTGAATCAATTCGAGCTTGTTTATAACCTGATCTTTGCCTTCAAAATCGAGTTTGTCTAACTCTTGATGAAGTTTTTCCAAGGCTTGTCCCGGTTCTTGAGCGTTGTCGCGCAGAGCGTAGTCAATTGCCATGAAGTAGCAATCGTGCAGGTAACGATCCACTTCTTCCTTTCCGATGTTTTTATTAAAGGTGGTAAGGTTGTTCAAAACAAGTTGAAAGTTTTTAGAGCCGTAAGTACATCTGGTAAGAAGAGGCCAGTACTCTTTTTGCATCCGGTCCTTGTCTTTTAATTTCTTTTCTAACTCTTCCCCTACTTTCAAACTTTGTTCGCGTTCTCCGGCATTATTCAGGGCAATCTGGTAAGTGATAAGTTGTTTTTTGTTCAGTTTCCCTTTTTCGTACATTTTGTTCTGGTAGTCGAGCGTGTTTTTCTCGTCCAGTCCCTTTTCAATTCTACGAATGAAACTTTCTAGGTCGTCACTGCCAACGGTTTTGTCTTGCATGCTTCCATCGGGACGAATGATCAAAAATGTCGGATAGGCATTAATCCCGTATCTTCGGGCGAGTTTTACTCCTTCTCCTTTTTCCATGTCGAATTTCACGCAAATGAATTTAGGATTAAAAAACTTCCCGGCTTTCTCTTGTGGGAAAACTTGCTCTGCCATGTACTTGCAGGGGCCGCACCAGGCAGTATAGCAGTCCATGAAAACTAGTTTATTTTCAGCTTTGGCTTTAGCCAGCGCTTCATCAAACGTGATGGATTCGAAATTCACGCCACCCTGACAGAATGCCGTGAAACTAAGCATCAAAAATGCAACAATTGAAATAAGGCTTTTCATAAATTTGATATAAGTATTGGTAAACGCTTCGGCAAGATAGCTATGAAAGCGTAAGATTGTCATTCGTTGGGTGAATCTTAACTATTTTTAAAACAAAAGAGGCCCGGAAGCCTCTTTTTATCGTTTTTAATAACATTTTTTAAACCTTGTCTGCTTACTTTTTCGATGCGAAATACTTCCGGTGGAAAAGTAACAAAATGAACACGCCTATGGTAATATAGGAGTCAGCCAAGTTGAATACCGGGCGGAAGAACACGAAGAAATCACCTCCCCAGATGGGAATCCATTGGGGTAAAAAGCCTTCGTAAAGCGGGAAATAAAGCATATCTACCACCTTCCCGTGCAGGAACGAGGAGTACCCACCCCCGTGAGGGAATAGGGTTGCGACTTGTGAATAACTGTCACTGAAGATCATCCCGTAGAATGCGCTATCAATGATGTTACCTATTGCCCCGCAGAAAATTAACCCGAAAGAGAGAATAACCCCCATGGGAGCCTTTTCTTTGATGAGACGTCCTAGGTACCAAGCGATACCCCCCACGGCGATCAAGCGGAATACACTTAAAACGGTTTTTCCCCACTTGCCTCCCCCGAGTTCCATCCCGAAGGCCATCCCGTTGTTTTCAATAAAATGAATTTTGAACCAGTCTCCGAAGACACTGAATTCATCCCCGATCATCATGTGGGTTTTGATCCAGATTTTAACAACTTGATCAATGACTAATAGGGCAATAATAAAAATAATAAGTTTTTTCCGCGTACTCATCTGTGTGATAAAATTTTAAAGCGACTCTTAATCGCTTTTACGATTAAGAGTCTTGTCCCATTTTGGCATCCATACTCAATGTTGCATGAGGTACGGCGCGTAATCTTTCTTTGGAGATCAGTTTTCCGGTTACCCGGCAGATCCCGTAAGTTTTATTTTCAATTCGTACTAACGCAGCCTCTAGGTGAGCAATAAATTTTGCTTGCCTTTGTGCCAGCCGACCGGCCTCCTCTTTGGAAAGAACAGATGCTCCCTCTTCCAATACTTTAAAAGTGGGAGACGTATCGGCAATGTCATTCCCGTCGCTGCCAGAGATCGAGGCTTTCAGCACCTCGTAATCTCTTTTCGCCTTTTCGAGTTTCTCAAGAATCAATTCTTTGAATTCTTGCAACTCTTCATCCGAATATCTAGTTTTCTCGGCCATAGTTGTAAAGTTTTTGTCTAAGTTAATAAAAAATCCGCTATGTAATCTTTCCCGTGGAAAAATATCCACTTTTACTTGTAACAAGGGGAAGAGGTTACATTTTTTGGATCTTAATAAACGTTTGTATGTCGTCGATTTCGATGGGTTGGGCACCGTCCTCGGCTTTATCTATTAGCGTAACGTTCTCTGCCAGAACTTGGCTGGCGATGTACGCCTTGAAGTTCTCGACGGCCTCGTTGATCTCTTTGTGCTTCCCGATGTAAAGATCAATTTTGTCTGTCACGTTGAAATCACTCTCTTTTCTCAAGTTCTGGATTCGGTTGATCAATTCTCTGGCGATACCTTCTTCACGTAATTCTTTCGTGATGTTGATGTCTAGGGCAACCGTGAGACGTCCCTCGTTGGCCACTAACCAGCCCGGGATATCTTCCGATAAAATTTCCACGTCTTCCAGTGTCAATTCCAGCGTTTCTGTTCCCACTTCCAGAGAATAAGTTCCTTGTTTCTCGAAATTGTAAATATCATTTTGGTTCATTTCTGCCACGAGAGCGGAAATCTGTTTCATGTATTTACCGTATTTCGGTCCTAGGGTCTTGAAGTTCGGCTTGATCTTCTTTACCAAGATTCCTGCCGTGTCGGTGATGTACTCGATCTCCTTCACGTTGACTTCCGACAGGATGATATTCTTCACGGCATCCAGTTGGGTAGTCATCTCGTCATTCAAGATCGGGATCAGCAGTTTGCACAGCGGTTGTCTTACCCGGATTTGCACTTTGCGTCTCAGTCCAAGTACCATGGAAGATATTTGTTGAGCCATATTCATCCGTTCCTCCAGTTGCTTGTCAATCATTGATTCGTCGGCCACCGGGAAATCTACCAGGTGAACGTCCGTCGTGTATCGTCCCGTAACCTTGTTCAAGTCCGTGAACAAGCGATCCATGTAGAATGGTGCGATGGGCGAGGACAAGATTGCCACGGTCTCCAAGCAAGTATATAACGTTTGGTAAGCCGACAGTTTATCGGTGGTTTGCTCGCCACCCCAGTAACGTTTACGGGAGAGACGCACGTACCAGTTCGACAGGTTCTCGATCACGAAATCCTGTATAGCTCGTCCGGCCCGTGTCGGTTCATATTTCTCGTAAGCCTCGGTGACCTCTTTAATCAAGCTGTTCAATAGAGAAAGAATCCAGCGATCGATTTCCGGTCTCTCGTTAAACGGAACTTCTGCCTCTGCATACGTGAACTTGTCTATATTAGCGTACAAGGCGAAGAAACTGTACGTGTTATACAGTGTCCCGAAGAACTTACGTTTCACTTCTTCCACCCCGGCGATGTCGAATTTCAAGTTATCCCATGGTTGAGAGTTCGTGATCATGTACCAACGCAGAGGATCGGATCCTTGTTTCTCGATCGTGTCGAAAGGATCAACGGCATTGCCCAAACGTTTGGACATCTTGTTTCCCTTGGCATCAAGCACCAGTCCGTTGGATATGATATTCTTGAATGCCACGGAATCGAACACCATGGTCGCGATAGCGTGTAGCGTGAAGAACCAACCGCGGGTCTGGTCCACTCCTTCGGCGATAAAGTCTGCCGGGAAATTTGTCCGGTTGTCGATCAATTCTTTGTTCTCGAACGGGTAATGTACCTGTGCGTAAGGCATGGCCCCCGAATCGAACCACACGTCGATCAAGTCTTTCTCCCGGTACATCGGTTGTCCGGTGGGAGAAACCAGTATAATGTCATCCACGTACGGGCGGTGCAGGTCGATTTTCTCGTAATTCTCTTTCGAGTAGTCTCCCACCTTGAAGTCTTTGAAGGGATTCTCCTTCATGATTCCTGCCTGTATCGCTTTTTCAGTTTCTTCAACTAATTCTTTCACAGAACCGATACATTTTTTCTCTGTCCCATCCTCGCTAACCCATATCGGTAGGGGAGTTCCCCAGTAGCGGGAACGAGAGAGGTTCCAATCCACCAAATTCTCCAACCATTTCCCGAAACGGCCTTCGCCCGTGCTGGCGGGTTTCCAGTTGATAGTCTTGTTCAGCTCGATCATGCGATCCCGAACGGCTGTCGTTTTGATGAACCAAGAATCCAACGGGTAATAAAGTACCGGTTTGTCGGTTCTCCAGCAATGCGGGTAATTATGTTCTTGTTTCTCGACCTTAAACGCTTTGTTCTCCCGTTTTAACAGGATACTTAAATCGATGTCAAGAGTCGGGTCATTTTCAGTTAAAGTCGGATCGTAAGCGTTTTTCACGAATCGTCCGGCAAATTCCCCGTACAGGTCCGTGTTGACGTTATTTTTCAAGTATTCCGGGTCAATGTCTTCCATCCGGAACAAGCGTCCCCGTTTGTCCACCATGGGTTGCTTGCTGCCTTCCTTGTCAATCAATTGCAAGGGGGCTATGCCGGCCACTTTGGCCACCCGGTCGTCATCGGCTCCGAAAGTCGGGGCAATATGCACGATTCCGGTACCATCTTCCGTGGTAACGTAATCACCTAGGATCACGCGGAACGCATCACCCATGGGTTGCATCCAAGGCAAAAGTTGTTCGTAACGTATGCCTTCCAGCTCCGGCCCTTTATATTCGGCCACGATCTGGTAAGGGATCAATTTATCTCCTTCCTTGTAGTCTTCCAAGGCGATGCCTTCAGCTTTTTTGTTGAAGTACGCGCTGAGACGATCTTTCGCCATGATAATGGTTACCGGGCAGAATGTATAAGGATTATAAGTTTTTATTTCCAGATACGTGATGTTCGGGCCTACTGCCAATGCCGTGTTGGAAGGTAACGTCCAAGGCGTGGTTGTCCAAGCGGTGAAATATACCTCATCGCTGAAAGCGAATAATTTTTCCGATTTTTCGTCCCGGATCACTTTAAATTGAGCCACACACGTCGTGTCCTTCACGTCCCGGTAACATCCCGGTTGGTTCAACTCGTGCGTGCTTAATCCTGTTCCGGCAGCGGGGGAATAGGGTTGTATCGTGTACCCTTTGTACAGGAAACCTTTCTCGTACAATTGTTTCAACAAATACCATAAGGTTTCGATGTAACGGTTGTCGTAGGTGATGTACGGGTTGCTCATATCTACCCAGTAACCCATCTTGTTCGTCAAATCTTCCCATTCGCGGGTGAATTTCATTACATCGGAACGACATTCTTTGTTGTAGTCGGCCACGGAAATCGTTTTCCCGATATTTTCTTTCGTGATACCGAGTTTCTTTTCAACCCCCAATTCAACGGGTAACCCGTGTGTATCCCAACCGGCTTTTCGCTCAACGAGAAATCCTTGTAAAGTTTTGTATCTGCAAATAATATCTTTAATCGTCCTAGCCATTACGTGGTGAATACCTGGCATCCCGTTTGCCGAAGGGGGACCTTCGAAAAAGACAAACGAGGGGTGCCCCTCTCTATTCTTCAAGCTTTGCTCGAAGGTATTGTTTGATTCCCACTCTTTCAAGACATCCTTGTTTACCTGAGAGAGAGCCAAACCTTTGTACTCTTGGAATTTTTTGTCCATCGTGACTCCTGATTTTAAGATATTACTTATTTGCACATTTAAAAAATCAAGTTGCAAATATACCATTTATTTGTGAAACTGGAAATCCTCTTCTTTTTTTCGTGCGTTCATTCTTTTAGAGGGTAATAAAAGACGTTTAGGAGTGGAGGTCATGATTTGCTGCCGTTTTTCTAAATCACTTCAAGATGAATAGAGTAGCAATACATGACGTGTTACGGATAAAGTAATTTTAATATCCTATTAGACTTCTAATAGAACGCTATTATATATAGCGATTTAATAGGGATTTAATAGCGTTCTAATAGCGCTTTACACGAAAGAGATCCGTTGTTGATGAGGATATGATAATGGATTATGGTATTAAATTTTCGGGTCAACGGTTTGTTGTCCTGTAATATACCTTCTCATGTCGGATTTTTCACCCGACATGAGAAGTATGATTCGTTTTTCTTTGAACTAAACTACGGAACTTGTGGTTGGCCTCCCGGCAGGAATTGGAAAATTAACGTGGGGAGTTGCTGTTTCGTGTTCTGCCCGATCTGGATGAGCGGTCTGAAATAATCCGGATATTTTTTGACCATGGGGTACACTGTGACATACCCGTGGCGGAACCAGCGGTCGATGATCACGTGAGAGATTTTTTGTTCTTGGAAGCGGTTGAACAGGTCATCCGGTTCGGCATACTGGGGAAAAGAGGTCGATTTTCTACCGCCTGAAAAGAGGTAAAAAAGTTCCGGTTTCCGGCAGGCGATGCGGGCTTCTTCGGGTAGATTCTTTTTACACCAGTTGATGGCATAGATGTACTCCACGAAGGCGGCATCGGCAATTTTTTCATTCCATTGCTTGTATGTCGCAAAATTCTGTTGCGGTTTCAAGGCTTTCGCGTAGTGCGGGAACATGAAGAATGCGAGGAGCACGATCAGGCCCCCTGCGGGAATCACGTGTTGGTATTTACCAAGTGAAAGTTTTTTGGTGATTGTGTTCATGATTTCGAGGCAACCGTTCAGGAACAGGAATATGAAAAGGGGAATAATTCCGATAAAATAGCGGTGTCCGGCGTATTGCTCCGGCCAGATCATGAGTACGGCCATCGTGATGCCGATGTACAGGAACAGGAGTAATTGCATTTTTTTCAGCGCAATTAATCCGAGTAGAACGATGATTAAGATGCAAATGCCCTCGATCAGTCCTGAAGTGGTTACTTTTTCATCGAATCCGGGATCATCGGAAATAATTGCCGTAGGAATCCATTTGCCCACGTAACTGACTAGATTATTTTCGATACGTTCTGTCCAGTCCGAGAAAGTGGCCATGGTTTCACCTTTGGGTTTCTTTTTGAAGTCATGGAGATAGTCACTACTCGTGACCCCAATACTTTTATTTCGCATATCCCAGGCTGTTTTCGCCCCTGCAAAGGATGCTATGACCACGCATAGGATAATGAGGTGGCTGAACAGGGCTTGTTTGTTGGCAGCTTGTATGGTGATCTCGTCATTTTTACGCTTACTTTTGAGGAGCGTGAGACCTTTTTGGACACAAAGAATACCGAGGTAAATCATTATTGCCAGAATGATGGATGTTCCCATGGTCCGGACAAAATAGATGTAATTCAGCGCAATAATCATCAGAATGAAATAAATGATCTGGGAACGGGGGCGCTTTTTACAGAACAGGTGGTTCATGTCAATCAGGGAGATCAAGTACAGGACTCCCAGCGTGAGGAAGGTAAATAGCATTTCGCTCATGACAATCGTGGAGTAACGTAGTAATGCCTGCTGCATACAGCATAACAGGCAGGTTGACAGGGCGACGAATAAGTTCCCCGAAATCCTTTTCAGGAGGAAAAAAAGGATTAGGATGGACAACCCGAATAAAATGCCGTTTGCTATTTTTAAAGCCGTGTAGGAATGGGTGAAAAGTAAAATCCCTGCGTTAAACAGGGGGTAACCCGGTGGGAAATGAGAATGAGGGGTTTCTTCCAGAAACATAATATTCGTATAGCCTTTCCCGGCGGCAATGGCTCTTCCCAGGGCATAATAGTAAACGTTATCCCCGTTCAGATCCGGTTTGAAGTCAAATATTTCCAGGTAATTCACGACGAATACGCATACGATGATCGCGAGGCAGAGATAAATCCATGTAGTCGGTTTTATTTTATTAAAAATTCCCATACGAAAATTATTCTTTAAATTAAAAACGATATTTTATAAGAGTCCATATGCCAATGACCCCGTCTTTCCAGTTTATTTTTTTACCCTCATCAATACTCCGGGGATAATAGTGGATTGGTAATTCCTTTATCTTGTATCCCTTGCGACAAACTTTGGCTGTTACTTCCGGACAAAATTCGAATCCGGTGCATTTTAACGGGATGGATTTAAGTAGTGCGGTGTCGAACATTTTGTAACAGGTCGGTTCGTCCGTCAAGCGTTGCCCGTACAGGATGTTCGTGATGATGGATAATAGCCTGCCGCCGAAATAGAATCGTTGATAGGAGTGTTTGTTTGCTTTGTTTAGAAAGCGGGACCCGTAGATAACTTTCCCGTCGTGTTCGATCATCCATGTCAGTAACGGGTTAAAGTCTTCCGGTTCGTATTCGAGGTCCGCATCTTGTATAACGGTCCATTCTCCGTTGGCTTTCTGAATCCCTACCCGTAAAGCAGCTCCTTTGCCTTGGTTATAAGGTTGGTTGTGGTATTGAATGGGACAATCGGGATACGTTTCCATGAAACGCTGAATCTCGTCTTCCGTTTCGTCTTTCGAACAGTCGTTTATAACGATAATTTCTTTTTGGATATTTTCAACCAGTCGTGTGTGGTGAACTTTTTCCAGTAACGTGAAAAGAGTTCGGGCTTCGTTATAGGCGGGAATGATGATTGACAGCGTTTTATGTTTCATGCCGCGGGAGTTATTGTAGTACATGATTCCTTAGCACGAACTGGGCGGTCGTGCGGCTACGTTGCTCGACTAGCGAGGGGGTATCCCCGATGATCTCCCGAATGATTTCCTCGTTGTAATGGCGGATCGTGATGAGTTTCACGTCTTGGTTGTAGCGTACCTCGAATTCTTCCCGGAGTTGATCCAGAAATTCGTTGAACACGGCGCTGTTGCAATCCACGCAGAAAGAGAAGCTGATGGCAGAGTTTTGCATCAGGTTCAGTTTCAATTTATATTGGGCCAGCACGGCGAATATGTGGCTTAATTTTTCTTCCGCGATAAAAGAGAAATCTCTCGGGGTGAGGGTCAACAAGCATTGATTTTCTTTGTTAATGTAAATGGGGGGTAACTTTAGATGCTCGTCAATCTCTTGTATCACGGTTCCCTCGGATTCCGGGTGCAGGAACGATCTCACGTAGAGGGGGATTTGTTTGTTCTGGATTGGCTTTATGGTTTTCGGGTGAATGACTTTTGCCCCGAAATGGGATAGCTCGATGGCCTCTTTATAGGACATCCGGCTGATCACTTGTGCTTTTTCATATTCTTTCGGGTCGGCATTCATCACTCCCGGTACGTCTTTCCAGATCGTCACGTTTTCGGCATTTAGCAAGTTAGCCAAAAGGGCGGCCGTGTAATCCGATCCTTCCCGTCCTAAGGTCGTGGTCTGGTTGGTGCGGGTTCCGGCGATAAATCCTTGGGTGACGAATGTGGACGATGCCTTGAAGTCAAATGCTTCTTTGCAAAGTTGTTCGGAAAGTTCCAAGTCTATGTTCGCGTTACGATAGTTTTGGTCGGTTTTGAGGAATTTCCGGATGTCAATGAATTGATTTTCGATTCCCTCCATTTTCAAGTAGTCGGAGATGATGGTCGTGGAGATCAGTTCCCCGAAACAGATGATGCGATCGTATTCGTAATCATAGCATAGTGATGATTCGCTTGCCAGAATGTTTTCCAGGTTAGTAAATAATTCTTCCAAGTGCTTGTAGACCGGATCGTTCAAGGGAAATAGCGAGTTTACGATATTTAGATGAAAGTCTTTTAATTCTTTCATGATAGCGGTCGCTTTTGGATCTTGGTGAAAATAGGCGTTGCATAATGTTTCTAGCAAATTAGTCGTTTTTCCCATAGCTGAAACGACCACGATAAGTTGTCCATGCTGTTGATGGACAATTGAAGAGAGGTTTTTTACTCCTGCCGCATCTTTCACGGATGCTCCCCCGAATTTAAAAACTTTCATTTAGGTTCCGATTAAAAAGTAACACGAAACAAAAGTAAATTTTAAATTGTAAAATGCAAAATAAGATGTTGAAGATGTGTCTTTTCGTGTTTATTGTAATTGTTGTATTTCCGTTAAGGATAATCCGGTACATGTCATGATGGTTTTAAGAGGAATACCCTTTTCGAGTAATTTTTTGGCGGTTTCTTTCTTCTCTAGTTCGATGCCTTCTTGAATGCCTTTTTCCCTTCCTTCGGCTAATCCTTCAGCCTTGCCTTCAGCTTTCCCTTCAGCTTTTCCCTCGTCCCATCCTTCCCCGTGTGCGGTGGTAAGAACATCCCACTGGATTCTGATGTTGTCCAGGTGGCGTTCATAGGCACGACGTTCCTGTTCGCTCATGTCTGACACGCGCAGGCGTTCTCTTGCAGCTTGTAAGCCTTTGGCTGTCGTGTTTTCATCTATAATGCCGGATTTCAAGAAACGGACCCACTCGTCAAGAGGTGTTTTGGCCCGATCATCAAATTCATTAACTCTGAGGACGTAATATTCCGGAAAGATTTCTCCGGCATTTTCTTTCACGAAAGTGTTCCGTTGCTTGGTTGAAAGACGTAAGGTATCACCTGAATGAATTCCTCTGAAATCGGTTACTCCACGGTAGATATAATCACTCCCCTGTCCTAAATCGAAATATACAATATTAATGGAATAGACTTTTCGAACTTCAGCGTAAAGGTCACCTTCATGAATGTATTCTGTGATGGCTTTGGAGACACCGTATAGCATTCGTTGAAAATAATATAGTTCCCGGGTGTTTTGAACTTCTATGATAATGAGTTCCTTTTTGTTGTTTTCAGCCAAAACGTCAACCCGGTTGAATTTGTCGGACTCGTCTTCTTTATTGCCTTCGCTTTCTAGGATCCGATGAATCTTGATATTATCTTGTAGTAATTCGCTCAAAAATCCTTCTAACACGACAAAATTTGCTTTGTTGCGTAATAAACGTTTCATGGCCCAGTCGAACCGGATGAGATTGTATCTTGACATGGTTTTTGTATTAATAGTATTATACAAATGTACGAAAAAAAGTGGAATCAATCTATTTTAATTATTAGAAATTAATATTG
>OCAG01000971.1_pt1 | contig 12279 bp, 13 predicted proteins | sample 1477111 | NCBI WGS metagenome assembly OCAG01 (sample SAMEA2580288, study PRJEB22360) | human gut metagenome | biome: human gut; feature: human-associated habitat; material: faeces | place: Denmark | collected 2008/2010 | reverse complement strand
TTGGAGAACCTGCGGCCAGGTTGCCTATTTTCAACGAACCGGAACTCACGATGAACTTTTTCGTAGGTAAAGAATGGATAGTGGGGGCAACTTAAAATGTGGGGGGGCAGCCACAAGTCATCTAAAACTGGGCGGTGATTTTAATGGTTCCGCCGCATGGAAAGTTTCTTTAACTTGTGCTGACGGTTATTTATGTTCTGCGTACAAAAACCTTTAGAGGTGGGAAGTGGCTAGCTCTATCTATAAACCAGTTAGATTCTGATGCTTTCAATCTCTATTCATGTGGAGGTTATTTTCGAGAGCAAACTGGTAGATATCTCTGGTTAGTGCTTGTGAATGCCAGCGGACAAACCTTCCAGAGGAGCTTTGACGCATGGCTTGCAACGCAAAAGTTCTAGCACCTTGTAATATTTTCGGATATTTTTGGCAGATTCTTTTTAAGTCACCGCTGTTAAACACTACTTGGTCGGCGGACGTTGAGTCGTAGTTTATTCGGTCAACAAAGAACCCTCGGGTATTACGCTTCCAAGGTGTCAATAGGGAGAGCAGCCTGCTATGCGAAAACGTTCCCACAGGAGTATTGAGACAGGAAAGTCCCGAGGCCTCCCCTCTCGGGAAGAAAAGAAGTTCCAGAGTCCCGGTAATTAGTGTTGCCCAACGACCTCCTGCAGTACTCGGATAATCTGAAATCGTCCAATATCGTCCTTCAAGCTTGATAGCTTCGGGAACCAGATTTGTTAAAGCAAAAACCAAATCGGCGAGTATGAGATCTCGGAATTCATCAGGAACCTGTTTTAGAAACTTCGATGATTCATTTCCCAAAGAAGGTATTTTTTCTTTGATGCCGCACAAATCGTATGGACCATCCCCAAGTACCCAAGAATGTTGTTCCTCCACCGGTACTGCTTTATCCAGTGTTGACGGTTGATTGTGACCTAAGTTCAGAGCACGATTCCGCAAAGGCTTACCAGATTCCCGAAATCTGCGAATTTCGCTATTTTCTATTCTGGTCAAGTCCAAGTCTTGGGGTACAGGCATGAACCATAACTTCTCTATGTCATCCCAAGCTTCATGATGATTGGTATGACCATGCCGGTGCTGAGCAAAACGCGTCACTACATTCTGTGCTTGACCGACATAAAACTCACCGTTGAAAAACTGGAGGATATAGATACCACGGCGCCGTTCTGGAATTAACGCCGAAATTGATTTCAACTGGGAGACATTAAAACGCAAATACTTAAGGTTCATTTGACCAAGACTTGTACTATCAGAATAGGTCATCGTGTGATCCGGTTCGGGTTAGTACCAGAAGCAGCTCGCTTCGCTCGACACGGTATATCAGTAACCAATCTCCCTCGAGGTGAATTTCGCGATATCCCTTCCACTGTCCCTGCAGTGCGTGGTCACGATAGCGGGTTTGCAACTCGTCGCGATCCTAAGCCATTAGGGCTGCAACTGCGTGTGCCAGCTTCGACGGATCGTAATGCCTTTTGAACAGTGCTTTCGCGTCGCGTTTGAACTGGGAGGTGCGAAAGACTTTAATTAGCTTCATTAAGATCCGCCATTAACTCGGTGACGGTATCAAAGGAAGCTCCGGTGCGGGATTCGGCTTCAGCACGAGCCAGTAGGTTGGCTGAATTTTCCCGGCGCGGCGTGAACGGAATACCGTTGCTGGCAATCGACTGCCTCAGAAACATGTTAATTGCAGTGCTCATATCTAACCCCAGTTCGCGGAACAGCTCCGCTGCCTGTGTCTTGGTCTGGTCATCAGTTCGGAACGATATATTAGCCACCAGAAACACCTCATTTCAGGCAATTGCTACTACTATGTACCTACATTAGCATTAATTTTGCGCGTAATTAATAGCTTTGAAAATATCTTTACTGCATGAATGTTCCCGATAGAGGGTTAATTACGTGGATGACATGCTGTCAGATTGGCATTCAAGGGGAGCGGGTAGTTGCACCTGCGGTGCCTACCCTTACTTCGCTCTGATCAGAAATGTGAAAGCAAGCTTTCACATTCACGATCCTCACTCAGAGCGGGTGTTCGGTCGCTGCGTTCCCTGTGAGCGTTTTTGCTCGGATTGGAAACGGGAAAGCGAACTTTCGTCTCAGCTATCCGAATTTTAGCGTTATCCCGATTTCCTGTATCTATGTAAATCTGCAGATAAATCAAGTATAATCACCGGTGAGTTGGATTTTTATGTATGTAGAATCCGCATTTAATCGAGAGAGGAAAATTATGATTCTTGATAGACCTCGGCATAGATTGTTTCTTGCCGGCAGCTTAAGTTTACTTTTAGCCTTGAGTGCAACTACTCCCGCTTTAGCAGCCGGAGGCGCGCAGTCGTCTGCAGTTAATACTGTAGAAAGCGGCGCAGATCCGGCAGCTAGCAATCTGCACAAAACCGAAAATTATGTCAATTCAGACCTCTCGGTTCTGCCGGATAATGTTAACTGGGACGGTAAACGTAAGGGAATACCCGATACTAATACTTTTGATGAGGCTGTTAAACTACCAAACACTGCTACCCCGTACAGTGTTGGAGATATGCAAAAGTTTCCCGGGGTAAATGAGCCTCTGATTAAGAATGCTAAAGAGTTTGGCTGGGATCTAAACATGGGTGCCATCAGCATTTCCAAGGAAGGGAAAGCCTTTACCAACGGCACCGGGGAATCGGGAATTATTAATCCGGAAAATAAGAAAAATATATTTTGGTTCGGAAAATACCGTAAAACTGCAGAACCAGAAACCAAGAAAGACGAGGACACGGCATCGCTTGCTGAGCGTGCATGGGAGCCCTGGGTTAAGGCTAACCCAGGCTATTTTGAAGGAGCTAAAAAATCCATTGCGACCGGTGAATACTGCAAGCTAAGCAAACAGCCATTTAAAACTCAGACGTTTTGGGACACATGCGATAGTTCCACAGTTGACAAGAACACCAAACAGGTCTTTAAAGATAACAGTCCCGCGGGAATCGGCATACATGAGACGTTGGCGCGTGCAGATTTGAAGAATGGTACGCACATGATATTTTCTTTTGATCGTATAGTTTATCCCCGATTTAATTCCGGGGTTAAACAGGCAGTCGATGTCACCCCTGGAAGTGAAATAGTTATTACCCCATCTTGGGTATCCAATGGAAATAAGGGCGGCACTGACCAACTACAGCTGCGAATCTATGACGCTACCGGAAAACAAATTTCTGATTACCCAGACTGGAACACAGATCGTCCGGTAATGCTCTACAAGGGTGATACCAATAGGCCAGAAGTTGGAACCCAAGGTTTTGTTTGGAAGGTCCCGGAAGGGGTAACCCGAATTTTCACCACTTTCCGGCAAGCAGATGAAACTAAGGATCATACTGGTCTTGCAAAGAAGAGCGCGGTTGCTCTCACCGGTTTCACTGGTGCAACTGTTACCACCGGATCGCATCTCACCATGTCTAATGCGGGTAGCAACGATGCCTCGAAACAGATCGTGAATAAGCCGTTCGATTTCTCCTTAGAGATTGTAAATGACGGTTTTGCGGCAACCGCGAACGGAGAGTTTTCCGCGACCCTGCCTAAAGGCGTTACTGCCAAGGCAGTATCTTTACTGGTGGGAGATAAAGAAATCCCAGGAATGATCAAGGATGGGAAAATTACTGTTCCTCTTGGAAAAATCGAAGTGGGGCAAAAAGTAGTTATTAAACTGCGTGGCCTAGTACTTCCTGATACTAAAAAGTGGAATTTGGAAAATCCGAAACTGGCATACAATACCTTCGCATTAAACGGAGGTTACACCGATGCCGCGAATTTCAAAGGTTCCTTCCATATCGTGCATCCGTACACGATTTCTTTGATGGCAAACCAAGCGTCTAGTGCAACCCCGTCGACGGAGTCCAAGCCCGCCAAGAAGAAAGCCCTACCGGGAACTGGCGTCATAGCAACAGAAATTATGGTACTAGCTGGGATATTTACCCTAGCCGGGATTACGTTACTTGTCGTTCGGCGTAAATACGGAAAATAACAATTAAATAATTTAAGGTAAGGGCTCTGGATGTTATTCCAGAGCCCTTACCTATATCCGATGGATAAGCTGCGTAAAGTTGCTACTAACCCCACCTGAGAGGGGGGAGTTGCACCTGCGGTGCCTACCCTTCTCGTTCGTCGAATAAGCAAAAAGAGCAAGCTTTTTGCTTGCTCTCCTCACTTCGATACTTAGACGTCGAAAATGATAAAAACCACTTTAGCCCTTGAATCCCTGTTGAGCAGGGGTTTTGTCGTTTCTGGGGTTGTTCGCTGGCGTGTTGGAGGTTCAGTAATCGGGTGCTCGTCCCCGATCTTCCCGTTGGATTGGTGCATATTTCTGGTTGAGGGGGTCTGCTGGTGGGCTTGCGTTAGCGGATATCTGGCGAGGGGGCGTGCCCTCAATTGTGATTGATAAGACCGTTCCCACCTTCGACCTTGTGGGGCGTCCTGGCTCGCGCGCATGTCTCCATCTTCACGAAGAATCACATGCAAAATTACATGTAGTATCTCGCGCATATTGTGACGATATTTTGCATGCATTTATGGTAAAATGAGGCGTTGACGGTAACTCGTGGTGAAGGAGGCGATGGTGCGGAAGCGTACGGCGAAGAAGTCGATGAAGCACATCAACATCGGCGACCTTGGACGTGGTCAGGCATCGAAGCTGCTCAAGGAAGTGGCTGATGGTGACGATGTGGCCTACGTGTTGCGTTACGGAAAGCCTCTCGTGGTGGTCATGTCGCATGAGCGTTACGAGCGATTGATGGAAGATGGAGTTGACCCGAATGAGCACTGAGAAAACAACGAACTATGTCAGCTTCATTTGGAAGATCGCCAACCTGCTGCGCGGTGACTACAAGGAGCACGAGTACGGAGACGTGATCTTGCCGTTCACGGTGCTCACCCGACTCGACTCCGTGCTCGTTGACACGAAGACCGACGTGCTTGCAATCCGTGACCAGAAGGGTGTCCCGGCTGAGGTCAAGCGCATCCAATACGCGAGAGCTACCGGATATCCGTTCTGGAACGCCTCCAGGTTCACGCTGCACACGCTCAAGAACGATCCTGACAACCTGGAGGGCAACCTGCGCTCCTACGTGGAGGGCTTTTCGCGGAACGCCCGCGACGTGCTGAAGTCCTACGACTTCTACACCGTGATCGATCGGCTGGATCTGCTCTACCAAATCGTCGATGCTTTCACCGACCCAGCCGTAGACTTCTCACCTGCAGCGGTCTCCAACGAGGATATGGGTTCGATCTTTGAAGAACTGATCCGGCGCTTCAACGAACTGTCGAACGAAACCGCAGGTGAGCACTTCACCCCGCGTGAAGTCATCCAGCTCATGGTCGAGGTGCTGTTCGACCCAGACATGAACGCGATCTGCGAGCCCGGCTTCATGGCGTCGCTGTATGACCCAGGGGTCGGCACCGGTGGCATGCTTTCTGCCGCGATTGAACGAGCCCACGAGCTCAACGAAGGGGCGCGGATTGAGGTGTACGGGCAGGAACTCAACCCGCAAACCTACGCGGTGGCAAAGTCCGACATCCTCATCAAAGGTGACGACGCCGAACGCATCTACTTCGGCAACTCGCTGACCGCTGACAGAACAGCTGGACGAACGTTCAACTACATGCTGTGCAACCCGCCCTTTGGCGTGGAATGGAAGAAGTACGCCGACCCGATCAAAGACGAAGCCGAGAAGCGAGGGTGGAAGGGCCGGTTCGGTGCCGGTCTGCCGCGTATTTCGGACGGGTCGTTCCTGTTCTTGCAACACATGATCTCGAAGATGAAGCCCTACGATCCGGCTGATATCCAGAACGCGCCGGGCACTCGGATCGGGATCGTGTTCAATGGATCGCCGCTGTTCACCGGCTCGGCTGGGCAAGGTGAGTCGAACATTCGCCGCTGGATTCTTGAAAACGACTGGCTGGAAGCCATCATCGCCCTGCCTGACCAGATGTTCTACAACACCGGTATCCTCACCTACGTTTGGGTGCTCTCCAACCGTAAAGCGTCAATCCGCAAAAACAAGGTGCAACTGATCGACGCCACCGGACTCTTCGCCAGGATGCGCAAACCGCTCGGCGAAAAACGCAAATACTTGACCGAGGACAACATCGCCCAGATCGCGCGCATCTACGGCGACTTCACCGAGGACGAGCACTCCAAGATCTTTGACACCTGCGAGTTCGGCTTCCATGAAGTCACGGTGGAACGTCCGCTACGTTTGAACTTCACCGCCACACCCGAACGAATCGAGCGACTCTGGGAGCAGACCCCGTTCAAGAATCTGGCCACCTCGAAGAAACGCAGCGAACCCGCCCGTAGCCAAGAGATCAAGGACGGCAAGAAGACCCAACAGGCGATCATCGATACCCTCGAAACCCTCGACGGGCAGCAGGTGTGGAAGAACCGAGACGAGTTCACGGCCGTACTCAAGAGTGCCTTCAAGGGCGCTGGGTTGGCTGTTCAAACGTAGCTGCTAAAAGCAATCGTGACGGCCCTGGGTGAAACCGATCCGACCGCAGACATCTGCCGCGACGCCAAGGGCAACCCGGAACCTGACCCGGCGCTACGTGACACCGAACAGATCCCGCTCGCCGAAGACATCGACGCCTACATCCAACGCGAAGTCATCCCCTACGCGGCTGACGCCTACGTCGACCCCGACAAGACCAAGATCGGCTACGAGATCCCCTTCACCCGCTACTTCTACCAGTACGAAGAACTCGGCAACCCCACCCAAACCCTGGACGAAATCCAAACCCTCGGAGCCGAAATCCAAGCCTCCATCGCCAAACTATTCAACGAGCAGGTGAACTAAATGGATGCCTACGAACACTACAAAGACAGCGGTATTGACTGGATTGGGAAGATTCCAAATAGCTGGCATTCTCGTTCTCTGAAATCTCTGTTGACCCGTAAATCGCGTAAGGGTGAGCCTTCCTGGAGAGTTCTTTCTGTTGAACGTGAGCGTGGGGTTGTAGATCGTGAACTTGAAGGGTCGCCAGATAACAACAACCGTCTACCAGATGATTTGAGTGGTTATTTGGTAGTTCGGAACGGTCAATTTGTTATGAACAAAATGAAGGCTTGGCAAGGATCATATGGAGTGTCGCTGTATGACGGGATTGTCAGTCCTGCGTATTACACCTTCGATTTAGCGTCTTCCGTGGATTCTGAATTCTTCAACTGGGCTATACGGTCAAAAGCATATATTCCCTTCTTTGGCAGGGATTCTTACGGAATTCGCACAGATCAATGGGACTTTAAGGTACAGGCGCTCCGAAATATTCCACTATTTGTTCCTCCGGTGGAAGAGCAAAGGCAAATCGTTGATTACCTTGTTCAACGGCTGAAAGGGATCGATGGTTTGATTACCGATTTGGATCGTCAGGTTGAGTTGTTGAGGCGGTATCGCAAGCAGGTTATTAACGATGTGGTGACGGGCAAGGTCCGCGTTAGTGAGGAGGCATGATGGATACGTCGGAGCGCAGGTTTGAGTCCGAGATCGAATACTGGCTGACTACCCAGGGATCGGATTTTGACCGGTTTGAGACGCGTGACCCGCAGGGTTTTGATCGCGAGCTGTGCCTGTATCCAGCTGACTTGATTGAGTTCGTGAAAACAACGCAACCGGATCAATGGGCCAAACTGGAACGCACTTACCGGGGTAACGCGGAGCAGAAGTTTCTGAAGCGTGTCGCTGCGCAGCTTGATCAGCGTGGTGTGATCGACGTGCTGCGCCGTGGCATTGAGGATGTGGGTGCTCGGTTCAAGCTGGTGTACTTCGCTCCCGGCACCGACTTGAATGAGGTTCTTGCTGAAAAGTACTGGGCGAACGAGATGAGCATCGTGCGCCAGCTACGGTATTCAACGCGTAACGAGAACTCGGTTGACACGGTGCTGTTGGTGAACGGCATCCCAGTGGTGACACTCGAGTTGAAAAATCAGCTGACTGGGCAGACCTATCGTGATGCGATCCGACAGTACAAGATGGACCGTTCCCCGTCGGAAAAGCTCTTCGCCCTGGGTAAACGCGCGGTGGTACACTTTGCGGTTGACACCGATGAGGTGTGGATGACTACGAAACTTGCCGGCCAAGATACGGTGTTCCTGCCGTTCAACCGTGGTTTCAGCAACGGTGCTGGTAATCCGCCGGTGGAGGGCAAGTTCAAGACGTCCTACTTGTGGGAGCAGGTGCTTGCGAAAGACTCGTTGCTCGACATTCTGCACCGGTTCGTGCAGTTCGTGCCCGGCAAGACCCCTGAGGGGCGTCCGGCGAAGTCGAAAGACAAGGTGATCTTCCCGCGCTTCCACCAGCTCGATGCGGTCCGCAAACTCATCGCGGACGCGAAGGAGAACGGTGCTGGGCACAACTATTTGGTGCAGCATTCGGCGGGCTCGGGCAAGTCGAACACGATCGCGTGGCTCGCTCATCACTTATCGAATCTGCACGACGACCAGCAGCGGGTGGTGTTCGATTCGATCATCGTGATCACCGACCGGCGCGTGTTGGATAAGCAGCTCCAAGACACGGTGTTTTCGATGGATCACACAGCAGGCGTCGTCGTAAAGGTTGATAAGAACGCCCGCCAGCTCACTGATGCGCTGGGTCGGGGTGCTCGGATCATCATTTCGACGTTGCAGAAGTTCCCGTTCGTTGACGTGTCCAACATCGCGACGGCTGGGAAGCGGTTCGCGGTGATTGTGGATGAGGCACACTCGTCGCAGACCGGGCAGGCGTCTGAGCGGCTCAAGCAGGTGCTGGCTGACACTGCCCAAGCGGGTCAGGAGTCCGAGGCAGAGCTGCTGGATCGTTACGCTCGAGCTGAGGCTCAGGTAGAGGCCGAGGAGCTCGAGGTTGACGAACAGATCGCGGCGGATATGGCGACCCATGGACGGCAGGCGAACCTATCGTTCTTCGCGTTCACGGCCACCCCGAAGCAGAAGACCCTCGAAATCTTCGGCACCCCGACTCCTGGTGGCACGCCGCGCCCGTTCCATGTGTATTCGATGAAGCAGGCGATCGAGGAAGGATTCATCCTCGACGTGCTGGCAAATTACACCACCTACCAGACGTACTACAAGGTTGGTAAGGCCACCGCTGAGGATCCGGAGTACGCCAAGAAGCAGGCCAACAAGGCGCTGGGCAAATACTTAGCCCTGCATCCGCACAATCTGCGGCAAAAAGCCGAGATCATCATCGAGCACTTCCGCAGCAACGTGGCGCACAAGATCGGCGGCAAAGCCAAGGCAATGCTGGTGACCGGCTCCCGGTTGCACGCTGTGCGCTACTACTTCGCGTTCGCCAACTACATCAAAGCCAAGGGCTACACCGACCTGGGTGTGCTGGTGGCGTTCTCCGGCACCGTCGAAGACGATGGGCAGGACTACACCGAGGAGCAACTCAACGGCTTCCCCGAAGCCGAGCTGCCCGATCGGTTCGACACCGGTGAGTATCAGAGAAATCCAAGACCGGATTCGCCCAGCCCCTGCTACAGACCATGTATGTGGACAAGAAGCTCCACGGGGTCAAGGCCGTGCAGACCCTGTCGCGGATCAACCGGATGTGCCCGGGCAAATCAGATACGTTCGTGTTGGACTTCGTCAACAGCGCTGACGACATTCAGGCGGCGTTCCAAGACTATTACGTGTCGACCTCGATCAGCGAGGAAACCGACCCGAACATCGTCTACGACCTCTACCACCTGATCGCCTCCTACCAGCTGTGGCGAGACGAAGAGATCGACGGATTCGCGACCGTGTTCTTCAGAGAGCAAAAGCAGCAGACCAACCTCGACTTCGGCAGGCTCAACGCCTACCTCGACCCTGCGGTCGGCCGCTTCGACGCGCTTGACGATGAGGAAAAGCTCGAGGTGCGCTCGGCGTTCAACAAGTTCAACCGCAACTACGAGTTCTTGACCCACATCATCCGCTTCGACGACGAGCAGCTGCATAAGTTCGCCGCATACGCGAAGCTGCTGACCCGCAAGCTCCACATCGACGGCGACCCTGCCCCACACCTGGATGATGAGGTCACCTTGCAGTACTACCGGCTCCAGTCGGTCTACGAGGGTTCCATCGACCTACAAGACCAGGTGGGTGAGTTGAACAACTCGCCCAAGCTGGGCATGCCCACCGAAGACGACCGCGAGCGACTCTCCAAGATCCTCGACTCCCTCAACGAACGATGGGGCACCGAGTTCACCAACATGGACAAAGTGCTCGAACAGGTCGCCGACGACCTCGCCCAAGACAACGAGATCCAGCTGCGAGCCCATAATCCGCTCGACCTGTTCAAGATCATCTACGACGAGAAGATGCCCGACGTCATGCTGGCGCGGATGACCCAGAATCACGACTTCTCCATGAAGTACCTGTCGGACAAAGCCTTCCGCGCCGACGTGGACGCGATCCTGCTCCCGCTCATCCACGACCGTCTCAACCGACCCCGGCACGAGGACAGCCAGCGAGACGGCTCCTGATCCGTAGACTTGCACCAGTTAACTTCACGTGTTAGCTTAGTTGCTAACAGACGTGAGGAGGCTGTTCCAATGACCAAATCAGAGAGCTTCGGTGCCTTCCTGGAAGCACATAGGAAGACGCAGGGCTTAACCATGCGCAAATTCGCGGACGCCATCGGTGTGACCGCTCCATACCTGAGTGACATCGAGAAAGGGCGCCGCGCTGCCCCGGACGGCAAGCTGGGGGACATCGCCGAGACATTGCGACTCTCCCGCTCCGAGAGGGAGCGGATGTATGACCTGGCAGCATTGACTCGCGAGAACCAGGTGTCTACCGACCTGTCGGGCTACATTATGCAAACCGACATGGCTCGCGTCGCTCTTCGCCGGGCGAAAGAACATGACCTGAGTGACCAGCAGTGGCGGGACATCATCGACATCATTGAAGGCGGGGAAGCTGACCAGTGAGCCTTGACCCCAAATACCTCAGTAAGGAGCGACTCGAGGCTCGCGCAGAGAAGGAGCTCGAGAAATTCGCCGGTGGCGCTCAACTGGTGGCGCCTATCCCGCTCGACGTCGACAGCTTCGCCGAGTTTCACCTGGGAGCGGCACTGGACTATCAGCGGCTTTCGTCGGACGGCAGCGTGCTTGGAATGTCGATCTTCCAGGAGCTGTCCATCCCTGTCTTCGAGTCTACCGGCGCAAGGGTTGACATCGTTTTTCCAGAACGAACAATCGTTATCGACGACGATGCCTTGCGTGACTCCCCGGACAGTCGACTGCGTTTCACGATTGCCCATGAGTGCGCTCACCTCCTCCTGCATCGGCATATCTACTACCGAGACCCTCGGATGAAGTGCAAGGGAGGAACAGGGTATCGCCCGTTCACTACTACCTCGGAGGGCGTTCGCGCCGACAACAAGGTAGACCGCGCCGAGTTCCAAGCCAACTACCTCGGGGCTGCGCTGCTCATGCCCCGCGACCCGTTCTCGCAGGCATTCACCGAGCTTGCCCCCGAAGGCTGGCGATCATTGGATGAGCGACGCAAGCGCCGTGTTGTCCGGGAACTCGCTAGGACTTTCGAGGTTTCTAAGCAGGCTGCCGCAATCCGCATCAAGAACCTGAAGCTCGCCGCGTAATTCATTCGCTACGAGTCGGGTTCTCTTTTTTACCCATTTTGTAAGCAACTTAGCTAACTAGTGAATAGGAGGTGTTATGGAAACAGTAAAGAACGCGGGAGGCAAAACGATTTGCCGTGTCGACCTAGAGCGTAGGCAGATCGAGATCGTCCATAAGGGATGCCTCTCCCGGCTCTGGTTCGACGACTGCGGGGGCTTTCATCAATGTCACGAACGACGGCTCCTACCTGAACCGCACTATCGATAACCCACTGAAACACAACTGAATACCGACATAAACAGTTCGATCCGCAGAACCGCTAGACGGGCAAGGATCACGCATCACCTCGACTTTGAGGCGCGTGAACCTGCCCGTCTTGCCGTTTCTGCGGCGTTGCGGACTCCTGCGGATCCCAATCCGACAGGAGATCCCCAATGTCCAAGCGTACGGACGCGCAGGAAACGCAGAACAACAACGCTGCGCTCACAATCCGCTTTAGGCACGAAGCCGACAACAACAAGCATGAATCCGTCACCGACGTCTACGAGATCGACTCTGGTGAGTTTGCCGTGATGGTGGAAACCGACCGGCGTGAACGCGCCGAACAGGCAGGCCGTCCGGTCGATGAGATCAAGCCGAGGTATCCGCAGCAGATTCTCGATGAACTGGCTC
>OCAG01000969.1_pt1 | contig 12301 bp, 10 predicted proteins | sample 1477111 | NCBI WGS metagenome assembly OCAG01 (sample SAMEA2580288, study PRJEB22360) | human gut metagenome | biome: human gut; feature: human-associated habitat; material: faeces | place: Denmark | collected 2008/2010 | reverse complement strand
TAATATGTATTAATTTAGACGGGTATTCCAAAAAGAACGGTCCCGCCTGACCCGTTGTACGTCACTTCAGCGAAGCCGGAGGCACATTAATGCACTCCACGGGGGTGCGGAACCGAATATCGGCAACAGCAGCAGGCAAAAAAAATGCCTGCCACTGAAATTGAAGCAGATCCACTACTTCGCTGATTATGACGTACGCCACAAATATACAACATTTTTAAACAAAGCAAACAGCAACATGAGAATAAATACATCAAAATGCAACTATATACCCTAATCTATGGAAATTCCTATGGCAACGCAGCCACGAAAATTTATCGTAGCTCCCCTGTTGCCACTCGATTGCTTTCCATTATCCGAGTCCCAACAATGTTATTTTTACTTATATCCTGTTAAAATGGCGGCGATAATCGGGCGATGATCGGGCGACAATCGGGCGATGGCGCCTAACAGTCGCCCAACAGTCTGCCAACCAGCCGAGAATTGGGATATTCATCCGTTAGAATGCCCATAAAAAAGGGACAAAAATGCAACACACGAAAAAAGGTTGCCCGATAACGGACAACCTTCTCTCATCTATAAAAACCTACACTAAAACCACGGGTTCGCATCATACCCTTTTGCCACCACGCATTTTCCCATCACGTTGCGATACACCTTAACTTCTTTCGACGTAACATCCACAGTCACGAATGATCCCTTGTTCTCGTGACTACTGTTAGCGTCATAAGTAGCGATGATCAAATGCGTCTCTTTTGACGACACTGCCACGGCAACCGGTACACCCAAGTCATCCGGCAAGGTTGTCAAATCTGCCAGTTGCGGTTGCAAAACCGGGGATGTGTACACGTTGTTACCAACCACGAAATACCAGTCCTGTCCGACCAGAATACCCCGTGTATTAGCATCCGCCCCCGCCAAAGAAAGAGATTTGGAAGCTTTCAATATACCCTGCTCCTTAATTTCAGGATCTTTGTCACTTGCCGCCCTAAAATCAATATATTGCAGTGAAACCAGGTTAATTTTTCCCGATTCAGCCAAGGCCAACGACAGGACATGAGCATCGGCATCCATCCCCACGGATTGCGTGATTAGAGTTTGCCCCTCGTAACTCGGTTGATTATTGATCTCGATAACCCGATCCAGCGCGTAGCTATCTGACACCAAACCCTGCTCCGGATCGTTAATCTGATTCTTCAGTACATAATACTTCTTGCTCAGCTCGTCAAAGACAAACACGTAGCCATAATAAGAAGCCGGATGACTCCATTTATACTCCTTGTCATGTTGCGCCGGACGATACAACAACCCCGAATTATAGGAATAAATTTTCCCGTTCGAGATAAAATAAGGAGTACCCGTGGCCATCATCACGCCATCCGTCGGGTTATAGGAATCTCCCTCGAACATAAAACAGGAATTCGTGATCAACCCTGTAGGCATGAAGGCCCCGTTATCCGTGATAATCGTGGGAGTCTCCCCTTTGGCAGAGATCACGTAAAACGTGTAGTAATAATCATCTAAAGAAGAGATATGACTGAATTTCTCAATAATCGCTTTCGGCTCGCTCCCCAGGGAATATCCCCCGATATTATCCACGTGAATACAATCCGTCGTACCCTCTTTGGCAGAAAAATAGGACAAAATTGATTCTTTGTTCGCCCCCTCACACAAGAAATAATAGCCCCAGGAAAAAGGCGACGTCACGGAAATATTAAAAGAGTAGAAATATTTCATGTTATTCTTCGAATCCGTGACAATGTAACGACAATCATGTTTACCCACGTCCAGACTACCGGGAATCGTGTACTCCAAATCTCGGGTTGTGGCAATTTCCTCCCCCTCGATCGTCCAACTGTACACGAGCCCCTCTTCCGAGGGGAGCAAAGAACGCTCAAATTCCGGCACCAACTTCAACACCTCGTAACTCTGCACGGCGGTATCCGTGGGAATACCTTTAATTTTCAAATTATTGGCAGGGTCATAATCGTAATTTCCTTTATCTTCCGAACAAGCGAAAAATATCGCTGCCAGCAAAAGTAGATATATCGTTATATTCTTTTTCATAATAAACAGGTTTAAGGATTAAGGAAGAGTGATTCTGGGTTTAGAAGTATCCCCATCCGGGTACACCTCGTTATCAATAAAATACTGTTTCAACTTACGGATAAACATAAACGTTGAAGGATACCAACTGGACACCGTGCTATACGGCATCTGCCCCCAATATAACTGCTTGCCGGTATCCGGACCGTATTTCTCCAGATTAGGATCAGCCCCCAGGTAGTAAATTTCTTGCCATTTAGCATATTTTTCACGTGAGAATGTTCCAAAGTATCTTTCCCAAGTAGCCCACCAGGTCGGGGGTTGCAGAATATCGGTGAAAGATATTTTAGCCTTCAACAACTCCGCAGCTCCCAAGGCGAAATGTTCATTCTGTTCCAAACGGAAAGTGATTGTTCTCCACTCTTTTTTCAAGACATCGGTACGTTTCACGGTCACCCGCAAGGAATCGATCAACTTACCCGCCGGAATTACACCTTCTGATAAAGACGTTTCATCCCAATCATTTCCAGTAGCGGTTCCCGATTCAACAACCACTTTAAAACCCCGGTCCTGATCGGTCACCAGACCAACAGAATTTACCGGAATTTTAAACGTGTATTCCGTCACCGACGGATCGTCCATAGCAAAAGAATACATCAAGCTATCCTCCCGGACAGTTGTCTTTCTCCCGTATTGATCCAGAACGAATGGCATATCGAAATAAATATAATTCGTTGAGTTATCAAACTCATCTATCGCCTTATCACAGGACACGGCTATCATACCGGCAATAGCCATGATCATATATAATATTATCTTTTTCATAGTATAACTCGCTTATTAGGTTACTTGTCTCCTTTGGGGTTCGTGTTGGGGGAATACTCGTATTCTTCATCCGGAATAGGGAACACGTACTTGTCCTCCGTCGGGGCGATGATTACCCCTTGACGCACGTAGAAATCCCGGTACAACCTCTTGTAAATAGGCCATATCCGACCTTCCCCGATAAAATCTTTTCGCATCTCCCGCATCAAGTATTCCATCAATTCCTCGTCCCCGTATGGACCTGCCAATTTAGCCAGATTGCGGGACTCCCGCACCTCGTTCAGATACTCCAACGCTTTCCCGTTATCCACGCCGATCGAGGTCTCGCAGGCAACATAATAGACTTCAGACAATTTCAAGATAGCTACTTCCGGGTAGTAGGGCAAATATACCGTGCCGGGATGCGAGGTCTCGTAAAGCTTCTGGAAATTGTAATAATCCGCACCGGAAGAAGGTCTTTGGAACCAAACGCGCAAACGATTATCCGTACCCGAACCATCCGGGGCCCGCCCGTAAAGTTCATTCAGGTATATATTATACTGGTTGGGAGTGATACAGAAATTTGCATCGGCATTCCCTTTTTCCATCCCGAAAGTATCGCGGGCCACTTCCCACAAGTCATTCTTGTAGAATCCCAACAACATCTCCTCGCCCATGTTAATATCATACAGTTTATCCGTCTTGTCCGTCAAGGTGAATAACTCGGTGGATTTACACTCGTCGATCAGGTTCACGGCCAACTGCCGGGCTCCCGCTTTATTCATCAATGCCAGTTCCACCCGCATCAACAATCCTTTCACGGCATACAGGTTCATCCGGTCGCCTCTTCTTTCCAACACGGCATGATAATCAAGCATGGAACTATTCCCGTTCCCGTAACGTTTATTCTCAACGATAGGATCATTTTTCAACAATTCCGCTGCCTTTGTCAAGTCCTCCTTGGCCTTCGTCAACACGGAACGCATGGATTCAAATTCCTGTGCCTTCACGTTATACTCCGTGCGGTAAGCGATACATTTCTTATCCAAATCGGCCTCCGAACGAATCACCGGACCATACATGGACGCCAGTTCCATGTGGATAAAAGCTCTCAAAGCATACGCCTCTCCCTCTATCAATTCGGCATACTTGATCTTGTCCCGGTTTCCCTCCAGGGATTCCAAAATATAATTGGCCTGCGTGATTCCCTGGTACATCATGGACCAGATCGCCTTGAAACGAGTTTTTGAAGTTGCATCCTCGTAGTCAAACAACGATTGTTTGTAATAGGGATTCTTCGTCTTCGTCGATAAATCCCAGTATTGCGCCAACACGTCCATCATCCCGAACGATAATTCCATTCCGTAAAGTGTCTCCGAAGTCAACTTATAATAAATACCATCCAAGGCAGAATTATATCCCTTCTCGTCCGTAAGCAAATCTTCGCCCTGCACTTGTCCCTGCGGAACCACGTCCAGCCAGTCATTACATGACGAGAACGACAACAGAGCGATCAACACGATAATTACATATTTCAATTTCATAACCTGATCCATTTAAATTAAAAACTGACATTTAACCCGAACACGAAACTACGTTGGAAAGGATAGTCAATTCCCCGTTCATTCTTCACGGTTGAAGCTCGGAACACGTCGTTCATGTAAAAGCTCAACCTCAACGTATTCATTCCAAACCGACTGATCCACGCCTTGTTCACCTCGTAAGACAAAGAGAGCGTAGACAACTGCACCGTGTTATCCTTTTGCACGAAACGACTGGAAATATAAGTCGTCTTGTAATCCTTTATATTCTTGTAAAGAGCATGTTGTCCCGGTTCTTTCCACCGATCCTTCAACACCCGACGGTCTGCATTCTTTGCGGGATCGGCACCTTCAACCCGTTGAGCCAAAGTCGAATTATAATAATCCGCACCGAAATTATACTTAAATACCATATTCAAATTCCAGCCCTTCCAATACAGGTTGGTTCCGAAGTTCCCGAAGACCTTGGGTTCCGTGTCCCCGCAAATCACCTTGTCTTCCGCGTCCCATGTGTAAGTCAGTTCCCCGTTTTTCTTCACGAACAACTCCTTACCGGTTGTCGGGTCAATACCTAGAGAACGAACAGCTTTAATCGCACTCATGGATTCGCCTTCCTCGTAAACCGCTCCCGGAACTTGGGTGTTTTTATTATTCTCGTCATTTACCGTTTTCAAGGCGGTAGAAATTTTCTTGATCTTATTCTTATTATTGGCTGCCTGAATCATCACCGACCATTCCAATTCCTTTTCCATATCACGGATAATCACGGCATTCAAGTTTACCTCTAGCCCCTTATTCTGAATCTCTCCTAGGTTCGCCGTGTACTTATCCGAGGGAAATCCCAGAGAAGGAGCCACGGTGATCGTGGTTAGCAATCCCTGTGTCTTTTTCAGATAATAGTTGAACTGCACCCGAATACGGTCTTTCGCGTAACCGAAATCCAACCCGAAGTTAGACTGGTACTGGTTCTGCCATTCCAGATCCGGATTCCCGTACCCCATCAACTCCGCCGTAACGGAAGAATTATACAAACGATCCGTGTTGAACTGGAACATCGTCTGGGCCTGGTAAGCCGAGAACTCCTGGTTACCCGTTACACCGTATGAATAACGCAGTTTCAGCATACTCACCTTTGTCGATTTAAAGAACTTCTCGTTATGCACGTTCCACCCGGCACCCACGGACCAGAAAGGTGCAAAACGTTTGTCTACTCCAAATTTGGAAGAGCCGTCAATACGCACGGATACATCCGCGAAATAACGATCATCATAAATATAGTTCCCGTTAGCGAAGAAACCGATGGAACGGGATTTACTCTCGTCACTGGTAGCTCTTGAATTTTCCTTGAACTGGATGGCAAAAGCCGGGTCGGAATAGCGATCGTCCGGGAATCCGGTCAACGTGAACCCATGTGAATTACTATCATCCTGTTTCACCTCGCACCCGATACCCGCGTAAAGAATATGTTTCTCCCCGAACAGAGTATTATAGTTCAATGTAATATTCCCGTTATACCCCAAGCTACTCCCGTCCGTCATGGACAAATACCCACGCTTTGCTATCGGAAGATATTCCTGCATTCGGTTTTCCGAATTGTAAACGGTATTCAAAAACTCCGCGGAGAACGGTGACTTATAGTTTTCCCCGCTGGTTTCACCTTTCACGATCGAAATTTGTCCTTTCAAACGTAGTCCCTCCCGGATAAACCAGTCCACGCTCAATTGTTCCGTGAACTCCTGCATCTTCGTGAAACTACGATTAGGCAAAAAAGCATCATACAGGGGATTCGTCGTCCCGTCGCTCAACTTGGCAATCAGCTCCCCGTTTTCATCATAAATCCGTTCGTAGGGATTCAATGCGGCATACGTGGAAAAGCTGCCATAAGGAGAATCATAGGCCTTCGTGTGGGAGTATGACATATAATTCCGAATCGTCACCTTATCCTTTATCCGGTAGATCAAGGTAAACCCCAACCCCAAACGATCACGCCCGGATTCCTTCATCACCCCCTTATTCTGATTGTACGAGGCATCGATACCGTAACGCACGTTATCCGCCCCACCTTCCACGAATATGGAATGAGCATGAGAGAACGAGGACTCTACGGGTTGGGATAACCAGTAAGTGTTCACTCCCTCTACAATATTTTTATATTTTGTGTAATATTGTTCATCGAGCTTCGCTTGTTCACGACGATTATTATCCTCGTAACCGACACTTCCCTCGTACTCGTACAACCCCGCCTCTTTCTCGTACTGCAATTTCTCCCGGGCATTCATCAAATCATAATCCGTCAGGTCTACCACCCCGATGGTCGGTTTGAAATCGTAAGTCACTCGTAATTTCCCAGCCTGGGGAGCTGTTGTCTCGATCACGATCACCCCGTTCGATGCCCGGGAACCGTAAAGAATCGTGGCCGAGGCATCCTTCAACAAGGTAATACTTTCAATACGATTAACATCCATGTCGAAAACTTTTTGGGCAGACACTTCAAAACCGTCCAAAATAAAAATAGGGGCTGTAGACCCGTTCTGAAAAGACCCTTTACCACGGATCGTAAAGTCGGGTAACACGTTCGGGTTCGACCCGTCCAGATTATTCTCGTTAATCTTGAATCCCGCATCAATAGCCGAAATCGTGGTAAAAATATTCCCCGTTGACACCTTAGCTAATTCCTGTTTCGTGATCATGGTTGTCGTTCCCGCAAAACCGCTTTTCTTACGGGTCAATAATCCGGTCACGACCACCTCGTCCACCTCCATCACCTCTTCTTTCATGACCACCGTCCAATCGCCCTTCGGCATATTACGGTAAAGAACGGTTTGCGGGATCATCCCCACGAACGAGAAAAGAAATTCCGCATTCGGAGATTCCGGTATCGTTAAAGAAAACTTTCCATCCTCGTCAGTTGTTACCCCGATCGTGGTCCCTTTCAGTAAAACAGTGACACCCGGTAACGTGGCCCCCTTTTCATCCTTGACAACCCCTTTCACGGTCACGCTCTTTTGCACGGAATCCCGTGCCGTGACAGTCATCGGGTAAATAACAATCACGTCCTTCTCCAGACGATAGGTCAAATTCGTCCCTTTCAATACCTCATTCATCACCTCCCGAATAGGTGTGTTGGCAAACTTCACGCTTTTCACCCCCGCGGTTCTCAACTCCTCGTGATTAAACAAAAACTTGTACCCCGAAATACTCCGCACGTGTTTAATTATCTCCTCCACCCTCATATTTTCCGCGGAAAAACTAACACTACCTTCTTGACTATACGCGGCCGAGAAGGCGGGTATCGAAAAGACAAAAACCAGTAAAATCATCAATTTCATGGGCAAACATCGATTTAAATGTACCCGCAGACCAAGCAATGGATACAACACATTGTTTTTTTTCATAACTTTGTTTCAATTAAATATGATTATTTTTGACCGGCAGAGAAATGGCAGTTTCTTCACCGGTCTCTTTTTTTATTTGTATTTCACGATAATATTTCTTTCATTTACGACAAATTCAACATTCGTGGTTAACCCTATTAACTTCAGCACCTCCATGAAATCTTCATACCGCCCCAGATCCCCGGTAAAATGCAAGTCCTTGATGCAAGCATTCTGGTAAAATATATCCACGTTATACCATCTCGACAAACGATTCAATATGCTCTCCAATCGTTCTTCCTCAAAAATGAATGTTCCGTTTCTCCAGGAACAATACGCATCCGCATTCACCTTGTGCTTAACAACAGTTCCGGTTGCAACCGTCACGTCAGCTTGATCCCCGGGGACCAAACGATATTCTTTCTCCCCGACCCAAAGTCCCACGCTTCCGGTTTCCAGCGTCGTTATCATATTGCCATCTTCCCGATAAGCACTCACGTTAAATGACGTTCCATATACTCGGACGGCATTCTTGCCTGCCCGGACAACAAAAGGCATGGCCGTGTCACGAGCGACTTGGAAATAAGCCTCTCCATCCAGCTCGATCACTCTCTCCGATCCCACGAAACAAGTCGGGTAAACCAGACGTGTCTGAGAATTCAACCACACCCGGGTACCATCACTCAATTCCAGCACGTATTCGCCACCCCGAGGTACTTCCATCGTGTTGTACTCCACTTTATCCGGGGATTTCTCGCTTCCTTTGACATAGGTCACCCGTCCTTCACCCCTCCGGATAAAAGAATTACCCGCATCAATCATGGTTTCATCCTTTTGCATCTTATCAAGCAATACCACCCGCCCGTCGGACAAAGTCAATTTCGCCCGGCTCTCTCCCGGCATCAACAACGTATTAACAGCAACCTGTTCTACCGGTTTCATCCCTCGATTCCAATAAATAACGGTCCCCAGTACGATCAGAGGAATTACCACGGCTGCCACTTGTATCCAGCGACGACGGATCGAAATTCTCTTTCTCTTCTCCACGTGTCTGTCAAAGTCACGAATCATGGCCTCCACATCCACCCGGATCTCGCTCTCTTCCCCCGAATCCCACAACTTCCCCAGCCGTTCGAAATATTTCCGATGTCGTATGCTCGCATCATACCAAGCCTGAAACTCCTGTTCCTCCTTGCTTGAAAGAGTTCCCCGAAGTTTTCCGGCAAGTATTCTCCATTCTATAAAATTATCTTCACGCATACTCGATTCATTTTACCACAAGTACACACGGAGATTCAAAACGGGGGACAATGTTTTAAAATATTTTCAAAGAAAAGTTCTGCATCTCAAGAACACTTCTCCAAGAGGACCATCACACGGAAAAAAGAATAAATGACAGATGTTCTCTCAAATACTTTAACGAACGTTTCAAATGGGTTTTTACCGTAGATTCCGCCACATCCATCTCCAAGGCAATGTCTTTCACCTTTTTCCCTTCCACGATATGCTCCAACAACACGAATCTACCCTTGTCCGGTAGTTCCTGTAATACCTGTTTCAATCGGGCCCGAATATCATCATCCACTCCTTCATCATCTACCCCCGAAAACAACATTGCCTCCACAATTTTGTCTCCATGACTATCCTTAATTTTAATCGATCGCAAATAATTCAGACAATTATTTTTCACGATTATCAACAGATAAAGAAAAATGTTCTTGTTCTCGTCATACTGGGAAAGATTCTCCCATAACGAAAAAAAAGCATTCTGTACCAAATCCGTAGCCTCCTCGACATCGCAGGTATAACGAACAGCATAACGAACATAACGTTCAAAGTAACAGCGATAAAGCGTGTGAAAAGCTTCATGATCACCTCTCTTTACACGACACCCTATTTCCTTTAACTCCTGTTCGTTTAATGTTCCCATACAACCCACCTTCAACTATTAACAATTATAGATGTACGAAAATACTTATTTATTGAAACAAAACAATAAACAAGAACAAATTTTATATGAGCTGAAAAGAGCCAACATTGGAAGGTAAAGCAAGTGTGATATTTTTTACACCATATACATCTTGTATATATCACATATATTATATATCTTTGTGGAAAACCTAGAAAGATTATGACGACATTAGCATTTGAGAAAAAAAGAAAAAATATAGACTTACCAGTAGAAACTCTAAAAAAGTTATCTATCATGGCAGCTGCACAAGGCAAGAGTCTAAAAGCTTTTATTGAACATCTTTTAATGGCAAAAGCAGAATCCTTGGAGATTGAAATTACCACGAATCCAAGTCCAAGCAACGATCCATGGTTTAACGATCCAGAAAACCTAGCATCCATAGAACGTGGAATAGAAGATGCCAAGAATGGCAAAGTAAAAACATATACCATAGATGAAATAAGAAAACTTTTAGGTGTATGAGTTACAACATCGAACTGACAAAAGAGGCAGAAAAACAACTACTTCAATATATCAAGTCAGGAGCAAAGAAAGATTTACAGAAAATCACAGTATTATTCGAAGAATTACAAGAGCATCCGACAACGGGAACAGGACAAGTTGAGGCACTAAAAGGTAATTTAACAGGTTATTGGAGTCGGCGAATAAACAAACAATCCCGTCTCATTTACTCCATACACGAGGACATTATAACCGTAGAGGTAATTTCATTACGAGGGCATTATGGTGAAAAATAAATAATCATTTCGATAAATTGGAAAGATATTACCGTCCCGGATTAGATCCAAGACGGTAATATCTTTCCAATTTATAAAAATCAAATCTGTTTCAACAAATTAATCATTTCGATAGCTGTAGTTACCGCCTCGAAACCTTTATTTCCGGCTTTTGTTCCGGCTCTTTCAACAGCTTGTTCGATCGTGTCGGTAGTCAGGACACCGAAGATAATCGGGGTTCCCGTTTGCAGCCCGACATTAGCAATCCCTTTGGTTGCCTCGTTAGCCACCATATCGAAATGAGGAGTTGCCCCACGAATCACGGCACCCAAGCAAACAACGGCATCATACTTTTTCGTCTCGGCCATCTTCTTAGCCACTAACGGAATTTCAAAAGCACCCGGAACCCAAGCCAAATCAATATTGGCCTCATCTCCGCCATGACGTTTGAAAGCATCCAACGCTCCACCCAACAATTGACTCGTGATAAACTCGTTAAAACGTCCTGCGACGATACCAATTCGTTGGCCTTCTGCCAGTAATTTCCCTTCCAGTAAATTCATAGTCTTTATATTTATTTGTTTTCTAATCCTTCTTTCAATTTCTCGATCTCTTCCCGTTGACGCACGTGGATCATGTGTCCCATCTTCTTGTACTTCGTGTACATATAAAACTCGTTCTTCTCGTTACAAGTCATTTCAATCGGCTCACGTCCCACGATTTCAATACCGTATCCGGTCAAACCATTAATTTTTAACGGGTTATTCGTCATCAAGATCATTTTCTTCACGCCCAGATCTGCCAAAATCTCTGCCCCGGTACCGTATTCACGCAAGTCGGCCTTAAACCCAAGAGCGATATTCGCCTCCACGGTATCCATTCCCTCGTCTTGCAGGTGATAAGCTTTCAATTTGTTAATCAAACCGATACCCCGGCCTTCTTGACGCATATACAACAATACTCCCCGACCTCTCTCTCCGATCCGACGCATGGCCTCGGCCAACTGGTCTCCACAATCACAACGCAAAGAACCGAACACGTCTCCCGTCAAACACTCCGAATGCACCCGGCACAATACCGGTTCCCCATCTGTCACGTCACCTTTCACTAAAGCGATATGATGTTCCCCGTTAATCTTGTTCACATACCCGTAGGCTTTGAAGTCCCCGTATTTTGTTGGCATATCAGCCTCGGTTACCCGTTCGATCAGTATCTCTGTTTTCCGACGATAGGTGATCAAATCAGCCACCGTGATCATTTTCATTCCATGTGCTTTAGCAAACTCCTTCAACTCCGGTGTACGCATCATCGTTCCATCCTCCCGCATAATCTCGCAACATAAGCCACACTCTTTCAACCCGGCAATTCGCATCAAGTCCACCGTGGCCTCCGTGTGTCCCATACGCTCCAGCACGCCCCCCTTCTTTGCCTCCAACGGGAACATATGTCCCGGACGACGGAAATCTTCCGGTTTCGCATTATCCTCTACCGCTTTCATCGCGGTCACGGAACGCTCCAACGCGGAAATACCCGTGGTCGTGTCCACGTGATCGATTGACACCGTGAACGCCGTGCAATGGTTATCCGTGTTCGTGGCAACCATCTGTTCCAACCCCAACTTCGTGGTCAAAGCCTTGCTCATCGGCATACAAATCAATCCTTTAGCATAAGAAGCCATGAAGTTCACGTTCTCCAACGTGGCAAACTCGGCCGCACAAATCAAATCCCCCTCGTTCTCCCGATCCGGGTCATCCACGGCGATAATCATCTTTCCGGCTCTCAAATCTGCAACAGCCTCTTCAATCGTACTAAATTTAAATTCTTCCATATCTCAATACTCCTAAATTT
>OCAG01000961.1_pt1 | contig 12396 bp, 10 predicted proteins | sample 1477111 | NCBI WGS metagenome assembly OCAG01 (sample SAMEA2580288, study PRJEB22360) | human gut metagenome | biome: human gut; feature: human-associated habitat; material: faeces | place: Denmark | collected 2008/2010 | reverse complement strand
TACTTGAAAGTCCCTCCAGTAGAGCCATTCCTTACGTGAAAGTGTGGCGGCCAATGGTAACTCCAATGAGCACGGTAGAGGAGATTTACGATCAGATATTGTCTGATTTGAGACGTTCGATCCGGTATTTGGAAATGGCTCAGGATGACCCTGTAGATGAGAAAGATACCTTTTTGCAAACGCCTTTTTTGCATTTTAATCGAAATGCCGCTTATGCCACAATGGCTCGGATTTTTTGGCAAAATCAACAATTGGATAGTGCTTACGTGTACGCCAAAAAAGTGATCGATTCTGAAGAATACGAGTTGGAAAAAGCTTCCAATATCGGAAATTTTATTCAAGGATTCGTATCGGAAAAAGAGACAATATGGGGATTGAGTGCCAATAAGGAGTATTATAAGACGTTGGCTTCATATTTTCAATCAGATTTTGCACCACTTTTAGTAAAAAATGGAATATTGAGCAAGTATGAATCATCTCAATTGAAAGATGCTCGTGATGTTTGGTTCTTGGAAAGACAAGTAGAAGTAGCCGGGAAATATGTGACTAAAACTCTTTTTCGTAAATTTTTTAATGAGGGGTATTATTCTCAGAATAATTGGAATGTATATGGAATTGTCGGGGTAAATATGATTCGTTTGCCTGAAATGTATTTGATTGCAGTTGAGGCTATGTTAGAAAAAGACCCGAGTATAGCTTTAAGGTATTATGACCAATTGATGGTTTCTCGCGGTCGCTTGTTTGAAGGACAAAGTGTGAATGTAGTCACGATAGAAGATGTGAGGAACGAGCGTTATCGGGAATTTTTTGGGGAAGGTCAAGAATGGTTTAACATGAAACGAGAAAAACGTGATCTGTATATAAGTAGTCAGGGAAAATATGTGAAGGGAACAGATGAACTTTACGTACTTCCACTTGCGGATGATGAAATTGAATATCGTCCTGATATCCAGTAAATTGTATGTGTAATATCAAAAATGGAATTTTATGAAGTATTTTATATATAAAGTTATGTCGCTCCTACTATTGGTGAGTATGGTTTGTTTGTTGGGGAGTTGCGACCGGGATTATTTAAGATATGATACAACATCGCAAGATGCTATTCCTGTTGTGAATGAGGATAGTTTATTTTATACATTCGTGGAAGGGCAGACAGAGGCTATCCATTATCCTATCCACTTGGCTTTGATCGGTATGACACGGGATTATGATCGGGAAATAGCGATAGACATGTTGGAAATGAATACAGCTCAACGGGGAATTCACTACGATCTACCTGAGAGGATTTTATTTGTCAGGGATACCACGGCAACTGATATTAATCTAAAATTGTATCCTTATGTAGGATTGATGGGAGATACTGTTCAATTGTTCTTGACATTGAAAGAGAATGAGAATTTCCGTTTGTTAAATGGTGCGGATGTAAGAAATACTTTTCGTTTGTTTATTACGATGCAACCGGTATCTGCACCGGAGTGGTGGTATGATCGTGCTTTGATGGGAACAAATACGGGTGAAATGTTTTTAGGACCTTATTCTGCGGAATTGTATTATCGTTTTATGCAATTTTTTCACAAAATGGAAGATTTGAATCCAACTTCATACCAGATGATCGTAGAGGAATTCGGAGAAGATTTAGATTATTATGATTTTTGGATGTTGTATGGGCTTTGGGATACGTATGAGATTCCATTGCAAAAATATGTTGTGCGGCCACTTTACGATTACTATTACAATGAGGGGCTATTTACCGAGGAAGAACTAGAAGATAAAGGAATAAAAATACCGGAACCCAATTATTAAAAAAGAAGCGCTTTATGAAAAAAACAGAATGTATATTTTTATTATTATTGGTGTTGAGTTTGTACTCATGTATACATGATGATACAAAGTTCCCGAGTAAAGAAATCCCTGAGATTACGAATGTAAATGTAGAAAGAGATACGTTTTTTAATATCTTGGGCGTTCCATTTAAGCTGACTCCAGATGTTTCGCTGGAACCAAGGGAGCAAGATGTGACCTATACTTGGAAAGCGAGTTATATGAATTACTATTCGGGAGTAGAGCGGCAAGATTCGCTAAAAATGATTTCATGTGAATCAGAATTAAATTATGTTTTTCCCAAATTAGGAACATATAAGGTCCGTCTTGAGGTTTCTAATGGTAAAATGATGCTGATGAAAGAGTTTCGTATCGTCGTACAAACTGTTTTTGCACAGGGATTGTTTGTTTTCAGTGATCATGCTGGTATCGGGAGAATTTCTTTCTTACCCCTTGCTGGAGAAGGACACGTATTAGCGGATTCTTCAGTTAATTTTATACAGCGGCCAGTGGAAAATTTGAATCCGATGATGATTACTGAGGGAATGTCGGACGTGCAGCAGTTGGGGGCAGAACTTTACGTGTGTGTCTCTTCCAAAAATTTAGTTTATCGATTGGATGGAAGTACGTTTGAAGAAATCTTAACGTATGATTTTGCTGCGGAGTGGCCGGAAAAGCATTTGACGAGTTTTATGCGGGGAACGGCCGCTTATGGAGATAGTTATGTGATGTCAGAAGAGGGGAAAGTAGGCAAATGTGCTTTGAGTATGTGTTACATAGTAGATGATACTTCATTTGATGGAATTTATGATAAAATGATTACTTGGAATGGGAAACAGTTCGGCTATCTCGATTATTATTACTTCGTTCTCTTTGATAAAAATCGTGAGTATTATGATGCTGTTTGGGAAATGAGAGGAAGTCCAGATAAAATAGCGAGAGGGGATGCCCCTGAGGGGTATAAAGTATATAATGGTTATGGATATGTAGGGGAGTCTTCCATGTTTTTTCTAATCTCAAGAAATAAAGACAATCTTAATAAATTCCGAGTAGATCGACTCCAGCCAGAATATGATAGGGATACTTGGACGACAAGCTTTGTTAACAAAGCTTTTAAAGAATTCGAGCAATCTGATGTCACGTTATCCGAATCTTCCCCTTTATTGTATAGTACAGTAAATAATTCAGTTTATTATTTTGATAGACATGATCTGTATCTTTGGAAAGGTATGGGATATGGTTTCCCAGAATCGCCCGTGTTAACACTGGATGGGGAGATTACCTATATGGGTATTACCGAGAATCATCGTTATATATATTTGGGTGTTTGGCAAGAAAATGCTAAAGCAGTTTTAAAGGGAAGCGTGTATTTGTATGAAGTGGCAACAAACAAAATTGTGAAGGAATATCGAAACATTGCAGATAAACCAGTAAGAATATTTTACAAGACTAGTAACTAATATGTTGTTAGATTAATGATTTTGATTATGAAAAAAATGTTTTTTTTGATTCAGATGATCTGTTACTACTTGTTGGCAGTAGGGCAGGGGGTGGATTTTCAAAATTTGACCTATAATGAAGCTTTAGCAAAAGCTAAGATCAATGAAAAAATGGTATTAGTTGATTGCTATACATCTTGGTGTGGGCCCTGCAAACAGATGGTTGCTAAAGAATTTCCAAGAAAAGAGATGGGAGATTATATCAATCCAAAGTTTGTTTCCATAAAAATAGATATGGAAAAAGGGGAAGGGATTGAATTGAGAAAGCGGTTTGATGTGAATTCTTATCCGACATTCCTTTTTTTGAGTTCGGAAGGTGAAATATTATATAGAATGGTGGGATATCGTGAGGCAAATCAATTTATCTCTGAGTTGAAAAAAGGCATCTCTGGTGGAGGCAGGCTTGAAATTTTGACTCGAAGGTACAAACAAGGAGAACGGACTGCTGATTTTATGAATGAGTATTTATGGGTGTTGGGTGAAAATTCGATGAATACTTTGCAAGATCAAATATTGATAGAGTTTTTGAAAGGGAAAGAAGAAATTCTGTTGACAGATTCTGTTCTATGTAGTATTTTTCGCCGTTATATAAAATCTCCTAAGAATGAGGTGTTTCTTTACGTGTATGATCATAAAAATGTTTTTATTCAAAAATATGGTAAGAGTTTTGGACGATTCTTGGAAAGTTGTTGGGAAGAATATCCGAATTCCTTTTTAAGAAGAGAGGGCAAACAAGTGGTTGGGATTGAAGAGGAGAAAATGAAGGCTTATATCTCATTAATGAAAAAACATAAAGTTTCAGGACGTGAATTTGTGGAAACGAAGTATGGATTGATAGCGGCTACTACGAATGAAAATTGGAAAAAGACTTTAAAGTGGAGTAAAAAATATGTTGATTTTGAACGAGTGGAACATAAAATTCTTATAAATGCATGTAGGGGAATGGAAGAAGGATTACGAGGTAAGATTGAGCGGCAGGAGTTATTTAAAGTAATTGAAAAACATATTGATGTTTTGACAGAAGAGGCAAAAAAAGATACTAGACGTACTTACGAAGTAAATGGGGAAAAGATGTCTCCTACAGAATTTTATAAAATGCTATTCATCGAATTACGTGATAAATTATGAAATTGAGAAACGTAAATGGGAATATATAGCATTGAATAGTTGATGCTAGATTTGAATACATTTGTAAATGTAGAAGATCGTGACGAATTTGATTTCGTTACGATCTTTTTATTTGTAGTGCGTTAGAAATCATAAAATCGCAAATAGTGAAATTAACATTATCAGTAATTTTGGTATCTTAATCTGTAATTCGTGTACAAACTTTAGTGTAAACATTCCATAATTTTGTAATGTTTTAATAACTAAAATAACAGCTTATGCTACGCAGAATCAGATTAATAGTAGCCCTTGTGTTTTTTATCTTGATCACCTTGTTGTTTCTCGATTTTACGGGAACATTACATGCGTGGTTCGGATGGCTGGCGAAGATGCAGTTCCTGCCGGCCGTGTTGGCTTTGAATGTCGGGGTCATTCTTTTATGGGTGGTATTGACGCTCGTGTTCGGACGGGTGTATTGTTCGGTGATTTGTCCGTTGGGTGTGTTTCAAGATGTGGTGTCTTGGTTTAGCGGACGGCGAAAGAAAAAGAAGTATCGTTTTTCGTATTCTCCCGCGGTTTCGTGGTTACGGTACGGGGTGTTGGGAGTGTTTATTATTGCCATGATTGCCGGAATTGGTTCGGTGGTGGCATTGTTGGCCCCGTATAGTTCTTACGGGCGAATCGTTTCGAATCTTTTCGCTCCCGTGTACCAGTGGGGAAATAACGTGTTGGCTTATTTTGCCGAAAGGAGTGATAGCTATGCTTTTTACGAGACTTCGGTATGGCTGAAGAGTTTGCCGACGTTTATTATTGCGACAGTCACGTTTGTCGTGTTAGTTGTACTAGCATGGCGAAATGGTCGAACCTATTGCAACACGATTTGTCCGGTAGGTACGGTGTTGGGATTTTTCTCCCGGTATTCCTTGTTTCGTCCGGAGATTGATGCGAAGAAATGTACAAATTGTAGTTTATGTTCCCGTAAATGCAAGGCGGCTTGCATTAATGACAAGGATCATCGGATTGATTATAGTCGTTGTGTGACTTGTATGGATTGTATTGATTCCTGTAAGCATGGTGCGATCAGTTATAAATATCGGTTGGGGAAAAAAGAGATAAAAGAAACTTCCGAAACGGGAAATACAAATAATGCTCGTCGTAGTTTTTTGACCGGGATGGGACTGGTTCTTGTTTCCTCGGCTGTCAAGGCGCAGGAGAAAAAAGTGGATGGCGGTTTGGCTGTTATTCTCGATAAGAAAGTTCCTGCCCGGACGACACCGCTTGTACCACCGGGAGCCAAAGGGATACGTAATATGCGGACACGTTGTACCGGTTGTCAGCTTTGTGTTTCGGTATGCCCGAATCAAGTGTTACGTCCCTCTACCAAGTTGGAAACGCTTATGCAGCCGGAGATGTCATACGAGAGAGGATATTGCCGACCGGAATGTACGAAATGTTCGGAGGTATGTCCGGCGGGAGCAATCCTGAAACTTACCCCGGCGGATAAGTCGGCCACACAGATTGGTCATGCCGTGTGGGTGGAGAAGAATTGTGTACCACTTCGGGATAAGGTGGCGTGTGGCAACTGTGCCCGGCATTGTCCGACGGGAGCGATTACGATGGTTCCTTCCGATGCAGATGATGCGGATTCTTTGAAAATTCCGGTTGTGAATGTAGAACGTTGTATCGGTTGCGGGGCTTGCGAGAATCTTTGTCCGGCACGTCCATTCAGTGCCATTTACGTGGAAGGACATGAACAGCACAGAACGATCTAAAAATGACGAGTACATGGAAAAGAAAGATAGAAAAGAAGAGATAAACCGCCGGGAATTTTTAAAGCGACTAGGGGTTGGTGCGGTAGCATCGACGATCGGTTTGGCGGGTTGTAATTCGAGAAATAATATCGTGTCGGGCAATCGTTCGGCACAAGGGGAAATCCCGACAGATCAAATGACTTACCGGACGCATCCAAGGACGGGCGATAAAGTCTCCTTGCTGGGATATGGTTGTATGCGCTGGCCGGACACGAGTGGCGGGGCAGGACGGAATCCTGATGCGGATTTGGATCAGGAGACGATTAATCGGTTGGTGGATAAGGCTATCGCACATGGTGTTAATTATTTCGACACGTCTCCCGCTTATTGTATGGGGCGTTCCGAGCGTGCCACGGGTATTGCCTTGAAACGTTATCCGCGCAACACGTATTTTATTGCTACCAAGTTGTCTAATTTCGCTCCTTCCACGTGGACACGTGAGGCTTCTATCGCGATGTACCGCAACTCGTTTAAAGAATTGCAGGTGGATTACATCGACTATCTGCTACTTCACGGGGTCGGGATGGGAAACGGAATGAAGGAGTACGAGGAGCGTTACGTGAATAACGGCGTGTTGGATTTCCTGCTTGAAGAGCGTGAGGCGGGGCGGATTCGTAACTTGGGATTCTCTTACCACGGGGATATAAAAGTCTTTGATTACTTGCTCTCGATACATGATCGGGTAAAATGGGATTTCGTGCAGATCCAGTTGAATTACGTGGACTGGAAACACGCGAAGGAGGTGAATACTCGGAATACGAATGCCGAGTACCTTTACGGGGAATTGCAAAAGTTGAATATTCCGGCTATCATCATGGAACCCCTGTTGGGAGGTCGTCTTTCGAACGTGCCGACTCATGTGGCGAACACGCTGAAATTGCGTAAGCCCGAATCTAGCGTGGCCTCGTGGGCGTTCCGTTTCGCGGGATCGTTTCCCGGGGTGTTGACCGTTCTGAGCGGGATGACTTACATGGAGCATCTGGAGGATAACTTGCGTACATTCTCACCGTTGGACCCGTTGACAGATGATGATAAGGTGTTTTTGGAGGAAACGGCACAACTGATGTTGCGATACCCGACCATCCCTTGTAATGATTGTAAATATTGTATGCCTTGTCCTTATGGATTGGATATTCCGGCTGTGTTGCTGCACTATAACAAGTGTATTAACGAGGGTAACGTGCCTGCCTCGTCACAGGATGAGAATTACCGTAAGGCCCGGCGGGCATTCCTTATCGGGTATGACCGTTCGGTTCCCCGGTTGCGACAGGCCAGTCATTGCATCGGTTGTGACCAGTGCGTGCATCATTGTCCGCAGGGAATTAACATCCCGAAAGAGATGCAACGAATTGATCATTTCGTGGAGGATTTGAAACAGGAACGGGTATTTTAAATTGAGGAAATGAGCATGATGGTTGAAACGGACCGAAAGGTGTTGATTGAGCGCTTGGATGCGGAACAATGTTCCTGCGTGATTTATAACGGGGGAGAGACCCGGTTGTTCTGGGAGCGGGGTGTACAGGATTTATACCGGTTGTTGAAGACGGAACCGGATTTTCTTCGGGGAGCGTTTGTTGTGGATAAAGTGATTGGCAAGGCTGCTGCCGCCTTGATGGCTTTGGGGGGCGTGGATGAGGTGTTTGCCCGGGTTATCAGTAGCCCGGCCAGAGAGCTTTTGGAACGGTCCGGAATTAAGGTGGATTGCTTGTCGGAGGTGCCTCATATCATTAATCGTACCCGAACAGGCTGGTGTCCGTTGGAGACTCGCTGTTTCCGGATGCACACGGCAGAAGAGTGTCTGCAACAGATAGAGGAATTTATACATACGATGAATAACGTGACAAAATAATACAGGATGAAAAAGATACTATTTACCGTGCTATTTTTGGGTGGGCTCGTAGCCTTGCGGGCGGAAGAGGTTCCCGATAGCTTATCGGTGCAGAAAAAAGTAACTATAGGCGAGGTGGTCGTTACCGGAACACGAAACGAGACGGACGTGCGGCATTTGCCGATGACGGTTTCCGTGGTGAACCGGGAACAGATCGAACATCGTAACGATCCCTCGTTATTGCCTCTTTTGACCGAGTATATACCGGGACTTTTCACGACGTCCAGAGGACTGATGGGATACGGGGTATCCGGAGGGGCTGCCGGGGGAATGAGTTTACGGGGAATCGGGGGTGTACCGCAGGAGGGATTGCCGACCACGGGAATGCTCGTGTTAATTGACGGACACCCGCAATACATGGGACTGATGGGACACCCGATTTCCGATGCTTACCAGTCTTTGCTGGCGGAACGTGTAGAAGTGCTGCGTGGTCCGGCGTCTGTGTTATACGGGTCGAACGCGATGGGGGGAGTGATCAATATTGTAACCCGGAAGATGCAACAGGATGGAATCCGGACACATGCAAACGTGGGGTACGGTTCGTATAACACGTTGCAATCGGAGGTTACCAATCGTATTCGGAAGGGGCGGTTCACAAGTATTGTCAGCGGTTCTTATAATCGTACGGACGGCCACCGGAAGGATATGGAGTTCGAGCAATATGGCGGTTATGCCAAATTCGGGTACGAGATTTCGGATGCGTGGAATGTTTGGGCCGATGTGAATCTGACTCATTTTGATGCCTCGAATCCGGGAGAAATTTCCAATCCATTACTTGATAACGACCAGCGAATTACACGAGGAATGACGTCTTTTGCCTTGGCTAATCATTACGCGAAAACGTCGGGAACGTTAAGTTTCTTTTATAACTGGGGGAAACATTGGATTAATGATGGTTATCATTTAGGGGGTGATCCTCTTGATTATCGGTTTCATTCACGGGACCAGATGTTGGGTGTCTCTTGGTACCAGAGTGTACAGCTTTTCGAGGGGAATCGCCTGACCGTGGGATTTGATTATTTCCATTTCGGGGGAGAGGCTTGGAACAAGACGTTAGCAGGAGAACGAGATACCCAAGCGGATAAAACACAGGATGACGTGGCAGGATATATTGATTTCCGGCAGAGCTTGGGTGACTGGCTTACTTTTGACGTGGGACTCCGTGTTGACCATCATTCGCAAGTGGGGACGGAATGGGTTCCGCAGATCGGGTTTTCTTTCCATTTGCCGGAAAACAGCGAGGTGAAGTTGATGGCAAGCAAGGGATTCCGTTACCCGACGATTCGTGAAATGTATATGTTCCGTCCGGCTAACCCGGATCTGAAACCGGAGAGGTTGTGGAGTTATGAACTTTCGTTTGCACAGCGGTTACTGGATGGACGATTGTCATACGGTGTGAATGTTTTCTATATTGACGGGGAGAACCTGATCATGCGTATGCCGATAGACGGGCGTCCCTTGAACGTGAACACGGGAAAGATTGAAAATTCCGGAGTGGAGGCTCAGGTGGCTTACCGGATTGTTCCCGCCTGGTCCGTGGATGCGAATTATAGTTATTTGCACATGGATAATCCCGTGTTAGCTTCTCCGGAGCATAAGCTTTATGCCGGAACGGCTTTTTCAAAGGGGCGCTGGAACGTGTCAACCGGATTTCAATACGTGGCCGGGTTGTATAAAAAACTTGATCCGGAGGAGACTGAGGATTTCCTGTTATGGAATGTACGCGGGTCTTTCCGTGTACTGGATGGGTTTGATGTTTGGGTGAAGGGAGAGAATCTACTTGCTCAAAGATACGAGATCAACGCCGGATTCCCGATGCCTAAGGCAACGGTGATGGCGGGAGTGAATATAAAATTTTAAATCGTAATATATAATATCATGAAAATGAGAAGGAATATTTGTATGATTTTGTTCTCCGTGCTGTCTTCCGTGACAGGGATGAATTGCGCTAACGCGCAAGAACAGAAATTCGATGGAAATACCAATGTACCGAAAGTGTATATGTTCAAGGAGATTTCCCCGGAGAATTTGGTGAAGATTTACGAGGCTTTAGGCCGGGAGGCAACGGGAAAGGTTGCCGTGAAATTATCCACGGGAGAACCGGGTGGGCATAATTTCCTGCAACCGGCTTTGATCAAGGATTTGGTACAGAAGGTGAAGGGAACTATCGTGGAATGTAACACGGCTTACGGGGGTGGACGTGCTGATACCGAGAATCATTTGAAAGCGGCTAAAGATCACGGGTTCACGGCCATTGCTCCGGTGGACATCATGGATGCGGAGGGAGAAGTGGCACTTCCCGTGAAGGGTGGTAAGCATTTGAAAGAGGATTTTGTCGGTTCGCATTACTTGAACTATGATTTCACGGTTGTTCTTTCACATTTTAAAGGTCACGCGATGGGTGGTTTCGGGGGAGCTATCAAGAACATATCCATTGGTATTGCGTCCTCTGCCGGAAAAGCTTGGATTCATTCAGCCGGGAAAACGAAAGGCAACCCGTGGGGTAATTTGCCCCCGCAGGATGATTTTCTGGAATCTATGGCCGAGGCCGCGAAGGCAATCATAGACCATTGTGGGGACAAGATTTTGTATATCAGCGTGGCGAATAATCTTTCCGTGGATTGCGATTGCGATTCTTCCCCGGAAGATCCCAAGATGGGAGACATCGGTATTCTGGCTTCTCTTGACCCGATTGCTTTGGATAAGGCCTGCACGGATTTGGTTCGGGCTTCTGAAGATCATGGAAAGATTCATCTGATCGAACGTATTGATTCCCGTAATGGAATGCACACGCTGGAATATGGCGAAAAGATCGGTTTGGGAAGTCAGAAGTATGAATTGGTGAAATTGGATTAAAATATAAGAGTATGAGAACGACGACAGTAAAACTTTATTCATTGGAATATAATCAGTTGAGGACCTATCTGGCCGTGACTTTATTCGTGGCGGGTAATATTATCCTGCCGCAGTTGTGTCATCTGGTTCCGCAGGGCGGTATTCGCTGGTTACCGATTTATTTCTTTACCCTCGTGGGGGCTTATAAATACGGTTGGAAGGTGGGTTTATTGACGGCATTAGTTTCTCCGTTGGTAAATTCGGCTCTTTTCGGGATGCCCGCGGTGGTCGTGTTACCTGCCGTGTTGCTGAAATCGGTATTATTGGCCGTGGCTGCCGGGTATGCGGCAACCCGTTTTCGGAAGGCCTCTTTGGTATTACTCGTGGGAGTGGTACTTTTTTACCAGATCGTGGGGACGTTAGGCGAGTGGATGCTGGAAGGTAGTTTTTATGTTGCCTTGCAGGATTTTCGTATTGGGTTACCCGGAATGTTGATGCAGGTTTTGGGTGGTTGGCTATTTATTAACCATATAATTCGTAAATAGAGTATGATGAATTCATTATTTATTGGCAGTGTCGGTATGCCGGAAGTGCTGCTCATCGTGTTAGTCGTGCTACTGTTATTCGGTGGCAAGAAGATTCCTGAATTGATGAGAGGGATTGGCAAGGGCATACATTCTTTCAAAGAAGGAATGAACGGGGTGGAGAAAGAAATTACTTCAGAAGAGAAAAAAGAGTAGTATGGAACAAGTCGGTAAGTCTGAGAATCAGAGTTTTTGGGAACACTTGGACGTGCTGCGGGCCTCGTTGGTGAAGATTGCCATCGTGACCGTGGCTTTTGGTGTTGTTGCGTTCTTTTTCAAAGATGAGTTGTTTGCTGTTATATTAGCGCCCAAGGAGGCTGATTTTATTACTTACCGGCTTTTATTTTCGCTTAGTGGATGGATGACGGGTGCCGAATCCCCGGACTTTTTCGTGAAATTGATCAATACCGGGTTGGCGGAACAGTTTTTGATCCACATGAAAGTGGCGATGTGTATGGGGATTCTATGTGCCTCTCCTTATATTTTGTACCAATTGTTCCGCTTCGTGTCCCCGGCTCTCTACTCTAACGAACGCAAGTATGTCGTGAGAGTGGTGGGGAGCGGGTATGTCATGTTTATGCTGGGTGTCCTGCTTAGCTATTTTCTTATCTTTCCGTTAACTTTTCGTTTCTTGGGAACTTATCAGGTAAGCAGTGACGTGGAGAATATGATCGCGTTGCAATCGTATATCAGTACCTTGATTTTGATGAGTCTTGCCATGGGTATCGTCTTCGAGATACCTATACTTTCGTGGTTATTTGCCAAATTGGGATTTATCTCTGCCGATTTTATGAAACGCTATCGACGTCATGCCGTGGTGATTATTCTTATCGTGGCTGCCGTTATAACCC
>OCAG01000959.1_pt1 | contig 12427 bp, 9 predicted proteins | sample 1477111 | NCBI WGS metagenome assembly OCAG01 (sample SAMEA2580288, study PRJEB22360) | human gut metagenome | biome: human gut; feature: human-associated habitat; material: faeces | place: Denmark | collected 2008/2010 | reverse complement strand
TCTATGTTGACCTGTTGTTGGTTTGTCCCGTGCGGATGTGTACGATGTTTCTTTTACTAATCATCTGTTAAAATGGCGGCAATAATCGGGCGACTAGGCGGCGACTAGGCGGCAATGGCGCCTAATTGTCTGCCAATAATCACCCAATAGTCAGGTGATTTCCATGAAAAGCCTAATAAGAAGATGCTCTCACGTTATATGAAACCGGAACGGGAGAGTATCCAAAAATGATTTTAGATATTCTCCCGTTCTAAGTATGCCGGAAATATTTTTACGATTATAGTTTCGTGTCTTCCTTGAAATAGTTGTCTAACAAGCGGAAGGCCGCGGCAAAAGAACTTTCCTCGTTATGTTGTACTTTTTCTTCAGCCTCTTTTATTTGTTCTTTCTGGCTCTGGTAGAAACGATTCCTCAGTTGTTCGTCAATGGTTTCGTACATCCAGTACTTGGCTTGTTCGCTGCGACGGATGTCGAAATATTTGCTTTGTTGGGTTTCGCTGCAATAGTGCAGTATGTTTTCCCATATTTCCTTGATCCCGGTTTTCTCGTAAGCAGAGCAGGTCATGACCTTCGGTTCCACGCCTGATTCGTGAGGGGGGAAGAGGTGAAGAGCATTTTGCAACTGAACTTTAGCAAGTTCGGCACGGGTGATGTTGTTACCGTCAGCCTTATTGATGATAATACTGTCGGCCATTTCCATGATTCCTCGCTTGATGCCTTGCAATTCATCCCCGGCTCCGGCAATTTGTACCAGCAGGAAGAAATCGACCATGGAATGCACGGCAGTTTCACTTTGACCGACCCCGACGGTTTCAATCAAGGTAATGTCAAATCCGGCAGCCTCGCAGAGCAACATGGCCTCTCTCGTTTTGCGGGCAACGCCACCTAGCGAGCCGGCCGATGGGGAAGGGCGAATGTAGGCGTGCGGGTCACAGGCTAATTCTTCCATACGGGTTTTGTCTCCAAGAATACTCCCTTTCGAGCGTTCACTACTCGGGTCGATGGCAAGCACGGCAATTTTATGTCCTTGTCCGGTGAGGAATTTCCCGAACGCCTCGATGAAAGTACTTTTCCCGGCTCCGGGTACTCCCGTGATCCCGATACGGACGGATTTACCCGTGTTTGGGAGGCAACGGTTGATCACTTCCTGTGCCATGGCTTGGTGGTCAACACGGGCGCTTTCCACGAGGGTAATGGCTTGGCTTAAAATGTTAATGTCCCCGCGAAGAATCCCTGCCACGTACTCGTCTGCGGTAAGCGTCTTTTTCCTCAGATGCTTCAATCTTTCTGCGATTGCCGGGTTCACGGGGTCCGGCTGTTCGATACCCTTGTTGACGGCTAGTCCTTCATAACAAGCTTCGTTTTCAGGATGTTCTATATTTTGTTGCATAGCGTTTTAAATTAATCTTCGACAAAGATAGGGTTAATGTGGGGAAGTTACAAGTGATGGGGTATATCTTCTTTTGGTGATAGCTCGCCAGAAAAGGAATAAATTTTTATGGGTTATGCAAAAAAAATGAAATTTGAATAGTATGAAAGGCTATTTTTTGTGTTATAAAGATGAAAATGTAAATATTAATGAATAAAGCAGAATGGAATGAAACTTAAAATTTATGCTTATGAAGGAAATACAGATTCTTTTGAAAAAAATGTTGTTATTATTTGTAACGACGAGTTTTGCTATTCCTCTTTGTGCGCAAGAGGAGGAAGTAATTCCGATTTATACCATTGGAATTGAATTTCGAGATAGAGGTGGGGGTAAAATTTATTCTACGGTTGATTTTGATGCAAAAAGTAGTAATGAAAGTGTTTGTTGGGTTAGGAGAGGAGATCACCATCATGCAACATACGGGGTAGGTTGGATTGAGGTTGTTGTTGTTGGGGATGGAAGTGCTACAATAACGATAACGGGGAGATATGATGGCTGCGTAGGGATTGGAACTGTGTTTATCACTTACCCGGAACCGGAATCGGGGATAAAAACGACTGTTCGTATAAGAATAGATCAATCTCCGTCAAGAAGCTTATTTGTGTTTAATAAATTAAATTTTGTTTGTCCTTATGACTGGACTTGTATAAAAAGCGATGTTATACAATTTGCAGGGAGTTAGATAACCGAATAATAATTCCATTTTGTTTTGTTCTATGGATAGTTATAAGATTTTATTGATTGCTCGTTACGAGGGAAAATTACTTTGTCGTAATTTTGTATTTCTATTATTGTGTGGCTTTATGTTGTTGGGGATTGTCGTGTTTCATGTCTTTCTCCAGAGTGATTGGCGGGTATTTGAGTACTCGGTGAATTTACCTTCCGGGATGCCATACGCTAATGCTTATCTTTGGGGGATCATGCAGTCGTTTCTTGTGATTTTTGTTGTGGGAGATTTTGTTTATCGGGATAACATTGAAAAGACAAATGATGTGTTTCTGGCACGGGATTTCAGTAATTTGGAATATTTGACAGGAAAGCTTGTTGGGGTGGTGGTCGTATTTTTGGTATTGAATGTTATTTCCATGTTTATTTGTATGCTCGTTCATTTATTTGCGAGTAGCTTTAGATTTAATGTCGGACTTTACCTTTTCTATTTGTTGACAGTTTCTTTGCCAGCCTTGTTATTCATGTCCGGTTTGGTTTTCATGATAAAAATATGGATAAAATTCCGTTTTTTTGCTTTAACGGGACTGGTGATGTTCTTGTTTCTTTCCCTTTTTGTCTTTTCAACAAAAACCTTGGGAATATTTGATTTCATGGCATCCCGGGTCCCTCATATATTTTCTTCGATGGTGGGACATCCGGCTATGGGGAGTTATTTGTTGCACCGGTTGGTGTTCGTGTTGGTTGGGGTGGGATGTTTCGTGATTTCCGTGTATGGATTCAAACGTCTCCCTAATAATACAGGACGGTCGAGAAGGTTGGGTGTAGTTGGGGTGGTGTTCGTGCTGTTGGGATTCCTGACTGGTTGGTTATATTGGTTACCACATCAAGTGGCGCGAGAGACAAGGAACGATTGGGTCACTATCCAGAAAAAGTACGATGCATATCCTAAAGTAAAGATTGAGCAGCATGAAATCAAGTATGATATTCGTGGTGAAAAGATATTAGCTCGTAGCGTGATTTCTGTCCGAAATAGTAATTTATTCCGGGTGGATTCTGTGATTTTTTATTTGAATCCTTCTTTGGAAGTGACAGGAGTCACAGCCGGAAGCCATAACGTGAATTTCACGAGGAATCAGCAGATTGTGGTGATTGAAAAATCGCTACACCCGGATGAACGGTGTGAGCTGGACCTTTCTTATTCGGGAGCGATTGATCCGCGGATTTGTTATTTGGATATATCTCCGGAGCGATACGATGAGCAGGAACAGGATGAGCTTTTCGCTTGTTACGGGAAAAGATTTGTTTTCACGGGAAAAGATTTCACGTTATTAACCCCGGAAGCTTTATGGTATCCTGTGAGTAAATCCGTGACTGAGTTAATGAATCCTTACGTGAACACTTCTGAATACACGGATTACACGCTTACGGTTGTGCCCGCTCAAGGCAATACGGTTGTATCGCAAGGTAAGTTGACGGTCTCGGGAGATACAAGCTATTTCACTAATAGCCGTAAGTTACAGGGAATTACCTTGATTTCCGGTCAGTTTTATCGAGACTCGTTTCGACTTGCGGGCAATCCTTTGCTTTTCGAGTTTTATGGAACGAAAAAATCGATGTTGGGGAGTGCTTGGGGGGACTATCCACAAGCTCTGGAATCGAGTTTGAAGCGTACATTTACCGCGCTTCAGTGGATGAGTCCCGGGGGAAAGTACCCGTTTGATAAGTTGACTTTCGTGGAAGTGCCTGTTTCTTTTTATGCCTTCGAGCGTTCTTGGAAAGAGAAGAATGATTATGTTCATCCAGAAATGCAGTTTTACAGGGAATGGAGGGGTGTTGTCCCTTCTGAATTTCGACGAAGGATGAAAAAAGTAAAAACCAAAGAAGAAAGGTCTGAGGAATGGTTTCAGAAATATATCTTAGGCGATGAATATGTGCGTAGGGTGGAAAAACATGAGGTCCCGGAATTGTCTGTTAAAGAAGTATTATTTAATCGTAAACAGGAACGGAGTCGGAGGTGGAGTGAAAATTTATTTGGTGCTTGGCCGAAGAATAAATATAGTATAGGACCGCTTTTGATGGCGTGTGGCACGTTGATCGTGTCCGATGAAATCCCCGTTATCCACCGGATGATGACGATCGTGCAAAGGCAGGCAGAGATGAGGGAAATGGCCTTGCCGGATAAATTATCTTATCATTGGGAAGGTGTGAAGTTTCTTATGCATCATAGTTTATGGGATGCTTTATATGCGGATAGCGCTGGTTCTTGCATGGAGAGTGTTATTTACTTGAAAGCATTGCAACTTCAACGTTATATTTTGACTCAAGTGGCGTGGGCAGATTTTTCGGTCTTCATGGATGACTTCTTGAAAGAACATCCTTTTCAAGAAGTGAGTTTGGATTATTTTCTGGATGCATTTCAGGCAAAGTTTGATTGGGATTTAAGGGAATATATCCCTCAATGGTTGCATGAACGTGGCGTGCCGAAGTTACTTGTACGAAATTTTCATACGCGAAGAATTCAGACGGAGAATTCAGAGAAACGATTTGTACATTTTAAAGCATGGAACCCCACGGGAGTGGATGCGATTGTTTCTTTAGAGGCGTGGGAGAGCGCGAGGAAGAAAATAATAGATCAACATTACTTGATTGAAGCAGGCTGTGCCAGGGAAGTGAATTATTATCTGATGCAACCAAGTTCTGATTTCCTGAGAGTACGGTTAAATACTAATTTGTCTCAGAATTTACCGGGTGAATACGAAAATGCAATGGAATCCTGTAATTTGTCAAGGTTGGATGCAGGTCGTTTTGATTGTGACACGTCGTTATTCTATCCTTCTGAAAATGAAATCATCGTGGATGATGAGGACGAAGGATTCAAGGTTATAAAAAGAAAAAGTTTCTTTTTTACCCGGAAGCGGGAAGGCTATCAAAGACACATTTTTAGTCCAACCTCGTGGAGCCCTGTTTTTAATGATGATATAAATAGTTATGGCGAATTTGTCCGGGGGTTCCATTGTAAAGGTGCCGGGGGAAAGCAGGCGGACGTGGAGTGGAATGCTCGAATTCCTAGGAATGGAACGTATGAAATGTATATTTATGTGGGAATGTTTTTGAATGATTGGGTGCAGCCGCTTCATCGTTATACTTTTTGTCATGATGGTTTGGAAGAGAGTATTACATTGTATATTGATGGTTTGAGTGCAGGGGTGAAAAGTGTTATTCGTTATGCAGGTAAAGAGCCTATTGAATTTTGGACGACTCCTTTCACTTCTCGCGGAGGATGGGTGGCGGCCGGAACATTTCAATTAGCAGAGGGGAACGTGAAGTTAGTGCTGCATGATGATGGCCTGAAAAATAATGAGGTCTTGATGGCTGATGTGGTGAAATGGGTGCGGGTTGAATAAAAAAACCACTTGTGAAAACAAGTGGTTTTTTTATAAACTATGCTGTTTTTATTTTTTCGCGTGCATGATAGCAGCCTGCGCGGCAGCCAAACGTGCGATAGGCACACGGAACGGTGAACATGAAACGTAGTCCATACCCACTTTGTCACAGAAGATCACGGAAGAGGGTTCTCCACCATGTTCTCCACAGATTCCGAGTTTCAACTTGCTGTTGGTTGAACGTCCTTTTTGAGCTCCCATTTGAACTAATTGTCCCACGCCTTCTTGATCCAATACGGCGAACGGATCGGTCTTCAAGATACCTTTCTTGATATATTCCGGTAAGAATTTACCAGCGTCATCGCGAGAATATCCGAAAGTCATCTGGGTTAAGTCGTTCGTACCGAAAGAGAAGAATTCTGCAACTTCTGCAATCTGGTCTGCGGTTAATGCGGCACGGGGGATTTCGATCATGGTTCCTACCATGTAATCTACTTTCACGCCCTTTTCTGCAAATACCACGTCAGCAGTGCAACGGATGATGTTCGCTTGTTGTCTTAATTCTTTCACGGTACCTACCAACGGAACCATGATTTCCGGCTTCGGGTTAAAGCCTTTCAGCTTCAAGTTACAAGCAGCTTCAATGATTGCACGGGCTTGCATTTCTGTGATTTCCGGGTAAGTGATTCCTAAACGGCAACCGCGGTGACCTAACATCGGGTTGAATTCGTGTAACGCATCCACTTTTTCTTTGACAACTTCTACTGAAATACCCATTTTTTCAGCCATATATTTTTGAGATTCCGGCTCGTTCGGGGTAAATTCATGTAATGGCGGGTCTAACAAACGGATGGTAACTCCGAATCCGTCCATAGCCTCAAGGATTCCCTCGAAGTCACTTCTTTGCATCGGGAGGATTTTTGACAAAGCGATACGGCGTTGTTCAACGGTATCAGACAGGATCATTTCACGCATGGCGTCGATACGGTCGCCTTCGAAGAACATGTGCTCCGTGCGGCAAAGACCAACACCCTTGGCTCCGAAATCACGTGCTACTTTGGCATCACGAGGTGTGTCTGCATTGGTTCTCACGTACATGCGAGTATGTTTCTCGGCCAAATCCATGATAGTTCTGAAGTCATGGTCCAGTGACGCCTCGGTGGTGGCTACTTTACCCAAGTAAACTTCTCCGGTAGAACCGTTCAAAGAAATCCAGTCGCCTTCATTGATGGTAACACCTTTCACGGTAAAGGTACGTTTGTGGTAATCAACAACGATTTCTCCGGCTCCGGAAACACAGCATTTACCCATACCGCGGGCAACAACAGCCGCGTGAGAGGTCATACCCCCGCGTGCGGTGAGGATACCTTCGGAAACGTTCATTCCGCGTAAATCTTCGGGAGAAGTTTCCAAACGAACTAATACTACTTGCTCGCCTCTGTTTTTCCATTCTTCCGCCTCGTCAGCAAAGAATACGACACGTCCGCAAGCGGCTCCCGGGGATGCCGGTAAACCTTTGGTTAATACTTTTGCTTTGGATTGTGATTCTTTGTCGAATACCGGGTGAAGTAATTCATCCAGTTTTGCTGCTTCAAGGCGAAGAATTGCTGTTTCTTCATTGATCATGCCTTGTTCGAGCATGTCAACCGCCATTTTTACCATAGCCGTACCGGTACGTTTCCCGTTACGAGTTTGCAACATCCATAATTTACCGTCTTGGATGGTAAATTCAAGGTCTTGCATATCGTGGAAATAGTCTTCCAATTTTTGTTGAACGGCATTTAATTCTGCGTAGGCGGCTGGCATGGATTCTTCCAGTGAAGGATATTTAGCGGCACGCTCTTCTTCTGAAATATTCTGCATTTTAGCCCAGCGGCGAGATCCCTCGATGGTAATCTCCTGCGGGGTGCGGATTCCGGCAACAACATCTTCTCCTTGCGCATTGATCAGGTACTCTCCGTTGAAAATATCTTCACCGGTAGCGGCATCACGCGTGAAAGCAACTCCGGTCGCAGAATTGTTACCCATGTTTCCGTAAACCATAGCTTGAACATTCACCGCTGTTCCCCATTCTTCCGGGATTTGATTCAACTGGCGGTACAGAACGGCGCGCTCCGTCATCCATGAATCGAACACGGCGCAGATGGCTCCCCATAATTGCTCCCACGGGCAGGTCGGGAAATCTTTACCGGTTTTGGTTTTAACGACAATTTTGAAACGACGAACAAGTTCTTGCAGGTCTTCAGCCGAGAATTCTGTGTCGTTAGAAATATTTTTTTCTGCTTTTAATTTGTCGATTTCAACTTCGAACGGGTTGTGTTCGCCTTTTCCGGCTGCAACGCCCATCACGACATCTCCATACATTTGTACGAAACGACGATATGAATCCCATGCAAATCTGGCGTTACCTGATTTTTCGGCCACGATTTTAACGGCATCATCATTCATTCCCAAGTTTAACACTGTATCCATCATACCCGGCATGGACACCCTGGCTCCGGAACGCACGGAAACTAAAAGAGGGAAGGCCTCTCCTTTTGATCCGAATTTGGCATTCATTAACTTTTCTGTAGCTGCAATGCCAGCTTTAACGTCATTCTCAATTAGTTTTACGACAGCGTCTTTTCCTTCTTGATTATAAAGGGTACAAACTTCTGTTGTAATAGTAAAACCAGCAGGAACAGGAACTCCGATGAGATTCATTTCGGCAAGATTGGCGCCTTTACCGCCTAGCAGGTTTTTCATGTCTGCTTTTCCTTCTGCTTTTCCGTCACCAAAGGTGTAAACGTACTTCGTACTCATAATTCTGTTAGATTTTTGCGTTTACCTCCTGACATTCAGGAGTGATTGTTTATAGATCATTCTTTTCTCAAAATTTCATCTTAGGGATGCAAAGATAATTTTTTTTCTTGAATATATAAATAGGGAAAAATAGTTAAAATCTACGCAAACGTATGAAATAGGTAACTTTCCGGTAAAAATGAGGGTACTCATAAAAAATTAGTGATCTTTGTTAAATTCTAAACAGATAAATATTTATTTTTGCGACCTGTTAATATTTTGTTCCAGATGAAATTTAAACCCGGTAAAAAACGATATAATGACTATCCGACTTTTTTTAAAACTCTTTTCGAGGAAAGAGTACAAAAGTTGTCGATAGATGGAGGATTCACTTGTCCTAACCGGGATGGGAGTAAGGGTGTGGGGGGATGTTCGTTTTGTAATAACGAGAGTTTTAACCCCGATTATTGTCGAGCGGTGCGGGGAATTACGGAACAGATCGATGAAGGCATCCGTTTCTTTGCCCGGAAGTATAAGGGACAAAGATATTTGGCTTATTTTCAGGCGTATTCGAACACGTATGCGCCGTTAGACGTGTTGAAGTTACGTTATGAAGAGGCTTTGGCTCATCCGATGATTTCGGGATTGGTGGTCGGGACGCGACCGGATGTCGTGAGCAAGGAAATTCTGGATTATCTGGAAGAGTTGGCTCAACGATATTATGTTTGCGTGGAATACGGGGTGGAGTCCGTGAATGATACTGTTTTACGTCAGGTAAACCGGGGACATGATTTTGCCGTTGCAGAACAGGCTATCCGTGCAACAGCGGGACGTGGAATAACGATTGGTGCGCATTTGATTTTCGGGTTACCGGGGGAAAGTCATGAATCCATGTTGGAGGGGGCTATTCGTTTGTGTGAATTGCCGATTCAAGTATTGAAACTTCACCAGTTGCAAATTGTGAAAGGGACTCGATTGGCGGAACAATACTTGGAAAATCCGGCACTCTTTCGTCTTTACACGTTGGATGAATATTTGGATTTTGTCGTGGAAGTTATCGAACGTATCCGGCCCGATGTTTATTTGGAGCGTTTCGTGAATCAATCACCTCCCGAATATTTAATCGCTCCACAATGGGGAATAAAAAATTTCGAGTTCACGGCAAAATTGGATAAACGTTTGGAAGAATTGGATACGTGGCAGGGAAGGTTGAAAGATAAAAGTTAAAGGTTAAAAACTAAAAGTTTAAATGAAGTTTATGGTTTCGGGTAATGTAGAATTTAAAATTTAGAATGAAAGGACTACCCCCACCGGCTCCCCCTTGCACAGGGGGAGAGACAGAGGCAAGAAGGTGTTTCAATGTAGCAATGCAGCGAGTCCCCCCCTGTGTAAGGGGGAGTTAGAGGGGGTAGTTGGAAAGGTGAAATCTAAAATCATAAAATCAAAAATTAATTAATACATGGTAGGACAGGAGAAAGTATATGAAACGTTGGCAGCTCTGGGGATAGAGTTTGAATATACGGAACATCCGGCTGCACCGACGATCGAGATTGCCAGACAATATTGGAAAAATCTGGATAGTACACATTGCAAGAACTTGTTTTTCAGAAATCACAAGGGGAATCGTCATTATTTGGTAATTCTTCAATGTGATCATGATATGGCTATCCATGATATGGAAAAAATGTTGAAGCAGGGTAAGTTAAGTTTTGCCTCTGAAGCTCGAATGGAAAAATACCTGGGATTGCATCCCGGATCTGTAAGTCCTTTCGGCTTGCTGAATGACGTGGAACACCACGTGTACGTGTTCTTGGATAAACATCTGCAAGAAGCGAAAAGATTATCATTCCACCCGAATGACAATCACGCCTCGTTAGCCATAAAAACGGAAGATTTCATCCGTTATATGGATTACGTGGGAAATGCTTACGAGTGGATCGAACTATATTAATAAAGAGAGAAATAATTTTCAATTTTCAACTTTCAATTTTCAATTAACATGATCAGTGTAGCCCAGGCAGTGGAAGGAATCGTGAAGCACAAGCCTTATTTGTCGGAATCTTTGGCGGCAGGGATTATCAATATCTCGGCTGTGGCCCGACAAATACAGGAAGAAGTGGAGAAATTATTGGGGAAGCCGGTAAATGCAGGTGCAATCGTGATGGCGTTGAATCGGTTGGCTCCTTATTTACAAGTGCGGGAACAGGTACAATTAAACAAGTTGCTGAATAACATGGGGGATATTATCCTGAGGAGTAACTTGTGTGATTACACGTTTAAAAATTCGAATACTCTGATGGATTGCCATATCCGGGTGCTGAAATCCATTGCACGAAGAGATGAGGTCTTCTACACGATGGTGCAGGGGGTTTTCGAGACCAACCTTGTCGTGAGTGAAGTCATGGAAGGAATGGTGGATGAACATTTCAAGGAAGAACAGTGTATTTTCAAAAAGAATGGTTTGTCGTCCGTTACGTTGAAGCTCCCTAAAGGAAATATATTGCAACCCGGTTTCTATTATTGCATAATGAAGGAGTTATCTTGGGAGGGGATCAACTTGACGGAGGTTATTTCTTCCACCAACGAGTTTACCGTTGTGGTAGATAATTCATTAATAGACAAGACGTTTGTGGTGTTGAAGAACATCAGTCGGAAATAGTAAAAAGAAGAGTGTCGCAAAATTGAAAAGTGAAAATGTATGTTTTCGGGTAAAATTATTAATTTTGCGGGGAATGAATTAATTAAGAGTTATAATAGCGAATTTTGAAGATTAGATGTGAGTGCATTGTAATTTCAATTTTCGAATTTCAATTGATAAATTATGTTTGAGAATCTATCGGAGAGGTTAGAAAAATCGTTTAAGATTTTAAAAGGACAGGGAAAGATCACCGAGATCAACGTGGCCGAAACGCTTAAAGAGGTGAGACGTTCATTGTTGGATGCCGACGTAAACTATAAGATCGCGAAAGAGTTTACCAACACGGTAAAAGAAAAGGAATGAACGTGCTGACGGCCGTGAAACCGGGTCAGATGATGGTGAAGATTGTTCACGATGAATTGATCCAGTTGATGGGAGGGACCCATGTCGATATTAATATAAAAGGTAATCCGGCTGTTATCTTGATGTCGGGTCTGCAAGGTTCCGGTAAAACAACATTTTCTGGTAAACTGGCTAATTTGCTGAAGACAAAGCGGGGAAAACATCCTTTGTTAGTAGCTTGTGACGTTTATCGTCCGGCAGCTATCGAGCAGTTAAAAGTGCTTGGTGAGCAGATCGGGGTACCCGTGTATAGCGAGGAAGGAAACAATGATCCTGTGAAAATTGCCTTGAATGCCGTGAAAGAGGCCCGGGCTACAGGTAAAGATGTCGTGATTGTCGATACTGCGGGACGTTTGGCTATTGACGAGCAGATGATGAATGAAATTGCTGCCATCAAGAAAGCAATCGATCCGGAAGAGACCCTTTTCGTGGTGGATGCCATGACCGGACAGGATGCCGTGAACACGGCGAAGGAATTTAACGATCGTCTGAACTTTGATGGTGTGATCCTGACCAAGCTGGATGGTGATACTCGTGGTGGAGCGGCATTGTCTATTCGTACCGTGGTGAGTAAACCGATTAAATTTGTCGGTACGGGTGAAAAACTGGAGGCTCTTGATGTGTTCCATCCCGAACGTATGGCTGACCGTATCTTGGGTATGGGTGATATTGTTTCTTTGGTTGAAAAAGCTCAGGAGCAATTTGACGCGGAGGAGGCGAAGAAGTTACAGAAAAAGATCGCCAAGAATCAGTTTAATTTTAACGACTTCTTGAGCCAGATTCAGCAGATCAAGAAGATGGGTAACATAAAAGATCTGGCATCCATGATCCCGGGTGTGGGTAAAGCATTGAAAGATGTGGATATTGATGATGATGCGTTTAAAGGAGTTGAGGCTATCATTTACTCGATGACCCCGGAAGAGCGGGAGAATCCGGAACTAATCAACGGTTCTCGTCGTAAACGTATTGCATCCGGTAGCGGTACCACTATTCAAGATGTAAATCGCTTGTTGAAACAGTTCGATGAATCCAAAAAGATGATGCGAATGTTATCCAAGGGCGGTAAGATGATGGGGAATGCCCCGATGAAGAGACGCTAAAGATTTTAGATTTTAAATTTTAGAT
>OCAG01000957.1_pt1 | contig 12443 bp, 9 predicted proteins | sample 1477111 | NCBI WGS metagenome assembly OCAG01 (sample SAMEA2580288, study PRJEB22360) | human gut metagenome | biome: human gut; feature: human-associated habitat; material: faeces | place: Denmark | collected 2008/2010 | reverse complement strand
GAAGGACTCCTTCGGCGGGATGATCCCCATGTTCCGGGGGCTTGCCGGTGCGATCACCCTGCCGATGGTCGGGGTCACCTCGCTGGCGGTGGCGACAGGTGCGCTGGCGTACGCCTGGTACCAGGGAGATTCCACGCTTTCAGCGTTTAATAAAACCCTGGTTCTTTCAGGTAATCAGTCCGGACTGACTGCCGATCGCATGCTGACGCTCTCCAGAGCCGGACAGGCAACTGGGCTGACGTTTAACCAGGCGAGAGAGTCACTGGCAGCCCTGGTGAATGCCGGTGTGCGTGGTGGTGAACAGTTTGAGGCAATCAACCAGAGTGTTGCGCGTTTTGCGTCTGCATCCGGTGTGGAGGTGGATAAAGTCGCTGAAGCCTTCGGGAAGCTGACCACTGACCCGACGTCGGGACTGATGGCGATGGCGCGCCAGTTCCATAACGTGACGGCAGAGCAGATTGCGTATGTTGCACAGCTGCAGCGTTCCGGCGATGAAGTCGGGGCATTGCAGGCGGCGAACGATATCGCCACGAAAGGCTTTGATGAGCAGACCCGTAGCCTGAAAGAAAACATGGGGACGCTGGAGACCTGGGCGGATAAAACAGGGAAGGCGTTCAAATCGATGTGGGATGCCATTCTGGATATCGGTCGTCCTGAGTCCTCAGCGGATATGCTCGCCAGTGCACAGAAGGCATTTGATGAGGCGGATAAAAAATGGCAGTGGTACCAGAGCCGGAGCCAGCGCCGGGGAAAAACCGCCTCTTTTCGTGCCAACCTTCAGGGCGCATGGGATGACCGGGAAAATGCCCGTCTGGGTCTGGCAGCGGCAACGCTGCAGTCGGATATGGAAAAAGCCGGTGAACTGGCGGCAAGGGACAGGGCTGAGCGTGAGTCGTCACAGCTGAAGTATACCGGAGAGGCGCAGAAGGCGTATGAGCGCCTGCTGACGCCACTGGAGAAATATACCGCCCGGCAGGAAGAGCTGAATAAGGCCCTGAAAGACGGGAAAATCCTGCAGGCGGATTACAACACGCTGATGGCGTCGGCAAAAAAGGATTATGAATCGACGCTGAAAAAGCCATCTGCTGTGAAGGTGTCTGCCGGTGAGCGTCAGGAAGACCGGGCGCATGCATCCATGCTGGCGCTTGAAACCGAGCTCAGGACGCTGGAAAAACACAGCGGTGTGAATGAGAAAATCAGCCAGCAGCGCCGGGATTTATGGAAAGCGGAAAATCAGTATGTGGTCCTGAAAGAGGCCGCCACGAAACGGCAGTTATCTGAGCAGGAAAAATCCCTGCTGGCTCATGAGAAAGAGACGCTGGAGTACAAACGCCAGCTGGCTGAGCTGGGAGACAAGATTGAACACCAGAAACGGCTGAATGAGCTGGCACAGCAGGCGGCGCGGTTTGAACAGCAGCAGAGCGCGAAGCAGGCGGCAATCAGCGCAAAAGCCCGCGGACTCACCGACCGTCAGGCGCAGCGGGAGTCGGAAGAGCAGCGCCTTCGTGAGGTGTACGGTGATAATCCGGCTGCGCTGGCGAAGGCCACATCGGCACTGAAGAACACCTGGTCTGCGGAGGAGCAGCTTCGTGGAAGCTGGATGGCCGGGATGAAGTCCGGCTGGGGAGAGTGGGCGGAAAGTGCGACGGACAGTTTTTCGCAGGTTAAAAACGCGGCCACGCAGACCTTTGATGGTATTGCGCAGAATATGGCGGCGATGCTGACCGGCAGTGAACAGAACTGGCGCAGCTTCACCCGTTCCGTGCTGTCCATGATGACAGAAATTCTGCTTAAGCAGGCAATGGTGGGGATTGTCGGGAGTATCGGCAGCGCTATTGGCGGGGCTGTTGGTGGCGGCGCATCCGCGTCAGGCGGTACAGCCATTCAGGCCGCTGCGGCGAAACTCCATTTTGCAACCGGAGGATTTACGGGAACCGGCGGCAAATATGAGCCAGCGGGGATTGTTCACCGTGGTGAATTTGTCTTCACGAAGGAGGCAACCAGCCGGATTGGCGTAGGAAATCTTTACCGGCTGATGCGCGGCTATGCCACCGGTGGTTATGTCGGCGGTGCCGGAAGTCCGGCGCAGATGCGGCGGGCCGAAGGTATTAATTTTAATCAGAACAATCACGTGGTGATTCAGAACGACGGTATCAACGGACAGGCGGGGTCGCAGCTGATGAAGGCGGTGTATGACATGGCCCGCAAGGGGGCACAGGATGAACTCCGGCTGCAGTTGCGTGATGGCGGTCTGTTATCAGGGAGCGGTCGATGAAAACCTTTCGCTGGAAAGTGAAGCCGGATATGGAGGTGAACTCGCAGCCATCGGTGCGTGAAGTGCGTTTTGGTGACGGGTACTCACAGCGTATGGCGGCAGGGCTGAATGCTGACCTGAAAACATACAGGGTGACGCTTTCCGTGACCCGGGAGGAGGCCCGGCATCTGGAAGCGTTCCTGGCAGAGCACGGTGGCTGGAAGGCATTTTTGTGGAAGCCACCCTATGCATACCGGCAGATAAAGGTGACCTGTGCCGGGTGGTCTGCGCGGGTCGGGATGTTGCGCGTTGAGTTCAGCGCGGAGTTTAAGCAGGTGGTGAACTGATGCAGGATATTCATGAAGAAAGCCTGAACGAGTCGGTTAAATCAGAGCAGTCACCGCGGGTGGTACTCTGGGAAATCGACCTGACGGTACAGGGCGGTGAGCGGTATTTTTTCTGTAATGAGCTGAATGAAAAAGGGGAGCCGGTCACCTGGCAGGGGCGTAAGTATGAGGCATACCCGATTGACGGCAGCGGCTTTGAGATGAACGGCCGGGGCAGCAGTGCCCGCCCGTCGCTGACGGTGTCCAATCTGTTTGGCCTTGTCACCGGGATGGCGGAGGACCTGCAGAGTCTGGTGGGGGCCACGGTGGTCCGCCGCCGGGTGTATGCCCGTTTTCTGGATGCGGTGAATTTCGTTGCGGGCAATCCGGAGGCGGACCCGGAGCAGGAGCTGAGTGACCGCTGGGTGGTGGAGCAGATGTCGCAGCTGACAGCCATGACGGCCTCGTTTGTGCTGGCTACACCGACCGAGACGGACGGGGCGCTGTTTCCCGGTCGCATCATGCTGGCGAACACCTGTATGTGGGATTACCGGGGAGATGAATGCGGGTATAACGGTCCTGCGGTGGCGGATGAGTTCGACAACCCCACCACGGATATCCGTAAGGACAGATGCAGCAAGTGCATGCGCGGGTGTGAACTGCGCAGGAATGTCGGCAATTTTGGCGGTTTCCTTTCCATTAATAAACTTTCGCAGTAAATCCCGGTTTATGACACAGACTGAATCAGCGATTCTGGCGCATGCCCGGCGGTGTGCGCCTGCGGAGTCGTGCGGCTTCGTGATAAGCACGCCGGAGGGGGAGTGGTATATCCCTTGTGTGAATATTTCCGCAGAGCCGGAGGCGTATTTTCGTATCGCACCGGAAGACTGGCTGCGGGCAGAGATGCAGGGGGAGATTGTGGCACTGGTCCACAGTCATCCCGGTGGGCTGACCTGGCTGAGCGAGGCTGACCGGCGGCTGCAGATAAAAAGCGCACTGCCCTGGTGGCTGGTCTGCCGGGGTGACATTCACAAATTCCGCTGTGTGCCACATCTGACAGGACGGCGCTTTGAGCACGGGGTGACGGACTGTTACACGCTGTTCCGGGATGCTTATCATCTGGCGGGGACTGAAATGCCGGATTTTCATCGCGAGGATGACTGGTGGCGCAACGGTCAGAACCTTTACCTGGACAACCTGGCGGTCACCGGCTTTTACCGGGTGCCCCTGTCCTCTGCACAGGCGGGCGATATTCTGCTGTGCTGCTTTGGTGCTTCGGTACCGAACCATGCCGCCATTTACTGCGGCAACGGTGAGCTGCTTCACCATCTGCCTGAACAACTGAGTAAACGGGAGAGGTATTCCGAAAAATGGCAACGACGAACGCATTCTGTCTGGCGTCACCGCCACTGGCACGCATCTGCCTTCACGGGGATTTACAACGATTTGGCCGCCGCCTCAGCCTGTATGTGAACACGGCAGCGGAAGCCATTCGCGCCCTGTCGATGCAGATGCCGGGCTTTCGCCGTCAGATGAACGAAGGCTGGTACCAGATACGTATTGCCGGTTATGACACGGCACCGGAGGCGGTGTACGCCCGTCTTCACGAACAGCTGGGTGAGGGAACGGTCATCCATATTGTGCCGCGACTGGCCGGGGCCGGAAAGGGTGGACTGCAGATTGTGCTGGGGGCGGCAGCCATCGTGGGCTCTTTCTTCACTGCCGGTGCCTCGATGGCGTTATGGGGTACAGCCCTGAGTGCCGGCGGTTTTTCTGCCACCACGATGCTGTTTTCACTGGGGGCCAGCATGATACTGGGCGGTGTGGCCCAGATGCTGGCCCCGAAGGCAAAAACACCGGAGTACAAAAGCACGGATAACGGTAAACAGAACACCTACTTTTCCTCGCTGGATAACATGATTGCCCAGGGTAACCCGATGCCGGTGCCTTACGGGGAAATGCTGGTTGGCTCCCGCCGTATATCCCAGGACATCAGTACCCGTGATGAAGGCGGGGGCGGAAAGGTCGTGGTTATCGGGCGGCAGGGGTAAAAAGAATAAAAAAATCCCGCAGTGATCGCGGACAGGAACTGCGGGAGAGTTACGAAGATTAAGTGTAAGGAATTATTCTTATATCACGACAAAAAAATTAACGCAGAGAAATTATACGCGCCACAGTCAGTTTGTGAAAATGTGAAGATATTCAGAATTTTTATGCCATTACCGGTTTTAACCAACAGGATTATCGGTGGGCATGAAAGAAAACCCCGGTATCTGCTGATACCGGGGTTTCTCTTTAGCATGGCAGAAATGTGTTTCATGCTTTTCGGGCGAAGGATATCCGACTTCTGTACGGAATGGCAAGTGGCGGTTAATTTATTCAGGGGAAGGCTGTATGGGAAAAGGTGGCGGTAAGGCACACACGCCTCGTGAGGCGAAGGATAATCTCAAATCCACGCAGATGATGAGCGTGATTGATGCGATTGGTGAGGGACCGATAGAAGGTCCGGTGAAGGGACTGCAGAGTATCCTGGTGAACAAAACCCCGCTGACGGACACGGACGGTAATCCCGTGATACACGGTGTGACGGCGGTCTGGCGCGCCGGGGAGCAGGAGCAGACACCACCGGAAGGCTTTGAGTCCTCCGGAGCTGAAACCGGACTGGGCGTGGAAGTGACGAAGGCAAAACCGGTGACGCGCACCATTACGTCCGCGAACATTGACCGCCTGCGGGTTACCTTCGGGGTGCAGTCACTGGTGCAGACCACGTCAAAGGGCGACCGTAATCCTTCCTCTGTCCGGATTCTGATTCAGTTACAGAGTAATGGCCGCTGGGTGACGGAAAAGGATGTCACCATTAACGGCAAGACCACCTCGCAGTTCCTGGCGTCGGTGATTCTGGATAATCTGCCGCCCCGCCCCTTTAACATCCGGATGGTCCGGGAGACGGCGGACAGCACCACGGACCAGTTGCAGAATAAGACGCTCTGGTCGTCATACACCGAAATCATCGATGTGAAACAGTGCTACCCGAACACGGCGATTGTGGGCCTGCAGGTGGATGCGGAGCAGTTTGGTGGTCAGCAGATGGCTGTGAACTACCATATCCGCGGTCGCATCATTCAGGTGCCGTCAAACTATGACCCGGAAAAACGCACGTACAGTGGTATCTGGGACGGCAGCCTGAAACCGGCATACAGCAACAATCCGGCCTGGTGTCTGTGGGACATGCTGACTCACCCGCGCTACGGCATGGGAAAACGTCTGGGGGCGGCGGATGTGGACAAGTGGGCGCTGTATGCCATCGGGCAGTACTGCGACCAGACGGTCCCGGATGGTTTCGGGGGGACCGAGCCGCGGATGACCTTTAATGCGTACCTGGCACAACAGCGTAAGGCGTGGGACGTTCTCAGTGATTTCTGCTCTGCGATGCGCTGTATGCCGGTATGGAACGGTCAGACGCTGACGTTTGTTCAGGACCGCCCGTCGGATGTGGTGTGGCCGTACACCAACAGCGATGTGGTGGTGGATGATAACGGCGTGGGGTTCCGCTACAGCTTCAGTGCCCTGAAGGACCGGCACACGGCGGTGGAGGTGAATTACACCGACCCGCAGAACGGGTGGCAGACCTCCACGGAACTGGTGGAAGACCCGGAAGCCATACTGCGCTACGGACGCAACCTGCTGAAGATGGACGCGTTCGGCTGTACCAGCCGCGGTCAGGCCCACCGTGCCGGACTGTGGGTGATAAAGACCGAACTGCTGGAAACGCAGACGGTGGATTTCACGCTCGGGTCTCAGGGGCTGCGGCACACACCCGGTGACATCATTGAAATCTGTGATAACGACTATGCCGGAACCCTGACCGGCGGACGTGTCCTGTCCATCGATGCCGCCACCCGCACCCTGACGCTGGACCGTGAAGTGACACTTCCGGAGACCGGTGCCGCCACGGTGAACCTGATTAACGGTAGCGGTAAGCCGGTGAGTGTGGACATCACCGCACACCCCGCGCCGGACCGGATACAGGTCAGTACCCTGCCTGATGGTGTGGAGACATACGGGGTGTGGGGACTCTCCCTGCCGTCACTGCGCCGTCGCCTGTTCCGCTGTGTCTCCGTCCGGGAAAACACGGACGGCACCTTTGCCATCACGGCGGTGCAGCACGTACCGGAAAAAGAAGCCATCGTGGATAACGGGGCCCGCTTTGAGCCGCAGTCAGGCACCCTGAACAGCGTTATCCCACCGGCAGTGCAGCACCTGACGGTGGAGGTGAGCGCAGCTGACGGCCAGTATCTGGCGCGGGCGAAATGGGACACGCCGCGGGTGGTGAAGGGCGTGCGCTTCAGTCTGCGCCTGACCAGTGGTAAGGGAACGGATGCCAGACTGGTGACCACCGCTATCACCGCAGACACGGAGCACCGTTTCAGCGGCCTGCCGCTCGGGGAATACACCCTGACGGTGCGGGCGATAAACAGCTATGGCCAGCAGGGTGAACCCGCCACCACCACCTTCCGGATTAACGCGCCAGCAAAACCCGCCACCATTGAGCTGACGCCGGGGTATTTTCAGATAACGGCGGTCCCGCGTCTTGCGGTGTATGACCCGACGGTACAGTTTGAACTCTGGTTCTCAGAAAAACGCATCACGAACACGGCACAGGTGGAAAAATCTGCCCGTTATCTGGGGACCGGCAGTCAGTGGACTGTCCAGGGGAGCCGGATTAAGCCGGGGACGGATTTCTGGTTTTACGTGCGCAGCGTCAACCTGGTGGGAAAATCTGCTTTTGTGGAAGCCAGCGGGCAGCCCAGCAATGATGGTGAAGGGTATCTGGAAATTTTCCGGGGGCTGATAGATGAGACGCTGCTGGGCCAGGCACTGAAAAAGCGCATTGATGCTTCAGCGCTGCGTACGGAGGTCACGCAACTGGAAGAAGATATCCGTCAGCGGATGGACACGGATATCGCAGAAGTGACCCGGAAAATCGGGAAGGCGGAAAACAGCCTCACGCAGCTGGTTGCGAAAAAGAATGAGGACCAGACACTGGCCATCGCGCAGGTGAGCCAGAAAGTGGACCGGGTGAGCAGTGAAATCTCACAGACTGTCAGCCAGGGGCAGTCAGAAAACGCCCGACAGATAGCACAGGTCCGCCAGTACGTGGATAAAAAAGGGAGTGAAATTACCTCGACCACGGATAAAAAGCTGGGTGACCAGGCCGTGACCATACAGCAAATCCAGCGGGTTCAGTCAGACACGCGCAATGAGCTGAATGCCATGTATATGCTGAAGGTGCAGAAAACAAAAAACGGTATTCCCTATGTGGCCGGGATTGGTGCGGGGATTGAGGATGTTGATGGTCAGACCCTGAGTAACATTCTGCTGCAGGCCGATCGCATTGCGATGATTACCCCGGAGAACGGCAACACCACGCCGCTGTTTGTGGCGCAGGGGAATCAGCTGTTCATGAACGACGTGTTCCTGAAGCGACTGTTTGCGGTGAGCATCACGTCATCCGGCAATCCTCCGACGTTTTCCCTGACGCCGGATGGCAGGCTGACAGCCCGCAATGCGGATATCAGTGGAGCCATCACGGCGAATACCGGCACGCTCAATAATGTCACCATTAACGAGAACTGTGTCATCAGAGGGAAACTGTCTGCAAACCAGATTGAAGGCGACCTGGTGAAGACGGTGGGGAAAGCCTTTCCCCGGAATAACAGTTATGCCAGCGGCACGGTAACCGTTACAGTTTACGATGACCAGGGCTTCGACCGGCAGATTATCATTCCCCCGGTGCTGTTTCGCGGGACGAAACACCAGAATTTCAACAGTCCGAATCAGCAGTCGTACTGGTATTCCACCTGTAAGCTACAGGTGCTGAAGAACGGAGTTGAGATTTTCCATGAACCGGCAACGGATGTCAGCCGGGTGTTCTCATCGGTGATTGACATGCCGGCAGGACGGGGTCATGTCACCCTGACGTTTAATGTGTCATCGACCGGTGCGAACAACCGGACACCGACGACGTACATCAGTGATTTACTGGTTGTGGTCATGAAAAAATCCACGGCGGGCATCAGTATCCGCTGATGTTTTATTAACCCGGACGGGCACCCGAAGTGGTGCCTTTTTTATTACAGAAAAACGAGAGGTAATCATGCGTAAAGTTTATGTGGCGGTGGCGTTTCTGTGCGCAATGCTGGCGGGGGCTCTCCTTCCTTTCCGGGCAGTTGCCGGGCACGGTGCGTTTTCCGCAGGATATACTCAGGTTCACCCGGCTGGTGTCCCGTCATTGTCGGGTACCGGTATACGGACAGGTGATTTAAAAGGGATTAACGTGAAATACCGTTATGAATTCACGGATCATCTGGGTGGCATTGTCGCGCTGAGTTATGCGTCGGCGAAAAAAAGCGGCACGATGAAGACGGGTGAAAATACGTTCCATTATGAAAGTCTGCGTGGCCGTTATGTGAGCGTGATGACCGGCCCGGTCTGGCAGGTCAGTGAGCAGGTCAGCTTTTATGGCATGGCCGGGATGGCGCAGACACGCTGGTCTGACAGTGTTCAGGATTACCGGCGTGATGAAGTGAAACTGGGGTATGTGAAGGAAACCACCACCGCCAGTGATGGTCATACCGCACGACACCTGTCGCTGGCCTGGAGTGCCGGGCTTCAGTTTAATCCGGCGGATACGGTGGCGGTTGACCTCGCGTACGAAGCGGCCGGTCATGGTGACTGGCGAACGGATGCATTTATTGTTGGTATCGGATACCGTTTCTGACAACAGACGCCGATTTATCTTCTGTAAATATTGTTATGATACGCAGGTTCATCCGCCTTATGGGGTGAACTGCGTTTGAGGAAACGTAAAGTTACACTGTCCTGAAGCCCGTGGCGTCACTGCTGCGGGCTTTTTTTATTGGTGGAAAAGTATGACAGTAAAAATTTCTGGCGTGCTTAAAGATGGCACAGGAAAACCAGTACAGAACTGCACCATTGTGCTGAAGGCCAGACGGACCAGCAGCACGGTGGTGGTGAACACGGTGGCCTCTGAAAATCCGGATGAAGCCGGGCGTTACAGCATGGATGTTGAGTATGGCCAGTACAGCGTCACCCTGCTGGTTGAAGATTTTCCGCCTTCACATGCCGGGACCATTACCGTCTATGAAGGTTCCAGACCAGGTACGCTGAATGATTTTCTCGGCGCCATGACGGAAGATGATGTCATGCCGGAGGCACTGCGCCGTTTTGAGCTGATGGTGAATGAAGTGGCACGTCATGCCGGAGCATCATCACAGAGCGCAGCGGCAGCAAAGAAATCCGAAACTGCAGCGGCATCATCGAAGAACGCGGCGAAAACCTCAGAAACGAATGCAGCTAACAGCGCACAGGCGGCAGCGGCCTCGCAGACTGCATCGGCAAACTCCGCGACAGCAGCCAAAAAATCAGAAACCAGCGCGAAAAATAGCGAGACAGCCACAAAGGCCAGCGAAAAAAACGCAAAATCCAGCCAGACGGCAGCGAAAACCAGTGAGACGAATGCCAAAGACAGTGAAGCCAACGCAAAGGTGAGCGAAACAGCGGCGGCGAACTCGGCGAAAGCATCGGCAGCAAGCCAGACGGCAGCAAAAGCAAGTGAAGATGCTGCCAGAGAATACGCAAACCAGACAGCAGAGCCGTACAGATATGTTTTACAGCCGCTGCCGGATGTGTGGATACCCTTTAATGATTCGCTGGATATGATTACGGGCTATTCTCCGGGTTATAAAAAAGTGAAGATTGGTGATAATGTGGTTCAGGTTGCCAGTGATAAACAGGTTAATTTCAGTCGCGCATCAACGGCAACATATATCAACAAATCTGGCGAACTGAAAACGGCGGAAATTAATGAGCCACGATTTGAGTGTGATGGCCTGCTTATTGAGGGGCAAAGAACGAACTTCTTCCCGAACAGTACAGACCCTTCGAAGTGGAATAAGTCAACTTCACTGGACGTTACAGAAACAGGCACAGATAGTTTCGGGTTTAATTATGGCCGGTTTGTCGTACAGGATTCGATTGTTGGTACAAGTAAAGCGCATACCATTATCGGACTGTATTCGAGTACCGGAGGGGTTGATACTTCAGGGGACGAAAAGCATGTAACTATATCCTGTCGGGTAAAAAGTGAAGTTGATAATATCGCCGTTCGTATTTTATTTGAACATTATGATGGGGAGGTAAGGACATCAATAGGAGCAGCAAACCTGAACCTTACCACCCGCATAATTAGCAAGACAGGTCAGACAAGCCGTGTTACAGCAAGGTCTGTTAAGGATGATGCAACTGGCTGGATATTTTTTGAGGCTACATTAAAAGCAGATACAACAGAAAATACGGTTGGTGGTTTTGTCCAGTATTCTCCGGATACAGGGCAGATGGTTACATCAGGGGATTATCTCGATGTAACCACTCCACAGATTGAGGCTGGTACAGGCGCATCATCTTTTATTGTTACGGGGACGGCACCGGCAACGCGGGCAAGCGATATGGTGACAGTCCCAATCAAGAATAACCTTTATAATCTTCCTTTTACGGTTCTTTGTGAGGTACATAAGAACTGGTATAAAACGCCAAATGTAGCGCCGCGTGTTTTTGATACCGGCGGTCATCAAACCGGAGCGGGGATCGTAATGGGGTTTGGTTCATCAGGTGGGTACGACGGTTTTCCGTATTGCGATATAGGTGGTTCAGACCGACGAATAAATGAAAATGCCGGGCTGAAAAAAATGCTTATTGGTATGCGGGTAAAGTCCGAACGGTCCACATGTGTAGTCAGTAACGGTAAGTTAAGCAGCGAAAATAAAACCAAATGGGAATATATCCGGAGTACAGCAACCATTCGCATTGGTGGACAAACTACAGCAGGATTACGCCATTTATTTGGGCATGTGAGGAATTTTCGTCTCTGGCATAAAGAGCTAACAGATGCGCAGCTTGGGGAGGTTGTGGAGTGAGAGATTTCACGTTGCGTTTCAGTGATAAAGCAGATTTCAGGGCATTTCTCAGGAAACTTAACTGGGAAGAGGACGAAGAGCTGCAGAATGCCGTTCTGGTTGATGAGATTGGTTTTACGTTCAGGGAGACAGATGTTTCTGATGACGGAGAACCAGAATACACGCGAAACGAAGGGTACTTTGTTAATATCCGTCTTCTTGACGATGGATTTGATGATTCCGTGTTCCGTGAGTGGGTGGTTACACCAGAGCGCCCGCTCAGGGAGTGGTTTTAAGGATAGCAGATGGATATCACGTCGATACTTCATGCGCTTTGTGCCGTGGCGGTGCAGGTACTGGCTGGTCTTTTTACCGGAAACTGGGCTTACGGGGCGATAGCCGGTTGTACGTTCTTCATTGCGCGTGAACACACCCAGGCAGAATATCGCTGGATTGAAATGTTCGGGCATGGCAAGCGGATTAACATGCCGTGGTGGGGCGGTTTTGATCCACGTGCATGGGATGTGGCAAGCCTGATGGATTTTGCTGTGCCGGTGGTGGCGTGTCTGCTGGTCTGGCTGTTGGTTAATCGTGGGTGAAAAAGGTGAGCAGTATATGCAACGAAGGAGGAAACATCATTGCTGGCGGCATGGAAGGCATGCAGGGTGTTGCTGAACCGTGTTGATACATCAACTGCACCTGATATTGAGTGGCCTACGAACCCTGTCAGGGAGTAATCATTGGGATTATGCCGCAGCACGTCTTAAGCAAGAACGTGCTGCGGTTGGATGCTATTTTTTCCCTGAAGCGGAAAACATTACTACAGTACCTTGAACCTTGGTTTTAACATTCTCGAAATGCTCTGAGAGTATATGTGTTAAGCCTTCT
>OCAG01000949.1_pt1 | contig 12585 bp, 13 predicted proteins | sample 1477111 | NCBI WGS metagenome assembly OCAG01 (sample SAMEA2580288, study PRJEB22360) | human gut metagenome | biome: human gut; feature: human-associated habitat; material: faeces | place: Denmark | collected 2008/2010 | reverse complement strand
GATATAATATATTTAACAAGAGAACCGATGACTAGATTAGGCCTAGCCACCTCGGTTGATAGTTACTAAAAAATAGCGTCTACCGGGCAAGGTGAAGGACGCTATTTTTTATGCATGTAAACAAGAGTTATTACTGCGCATAGCATGATTACAAAGGTAAATAAATCGCCATATGTAACATACATGAGCACCAGCCCCTTTCTTTTGTATGAGTAGGCGGCTGGACATATCGCCCCATCGGTTCCCCTGGTAAATATATTATATTGTCATGATGCTGCCCGAATTAAGTTTCGGGGCCTATCTCATTCAATCTTTGTGGAATCATTTTCCTCTATATACTCCAATAAATCCCAATGCCGATTATTGTTCCAGTAATAAAAGCAGTTTAACATAAGAAATTGCCATATATAAAAGTATGGATTGGTGTAATTAGTTTGTCAATAAAAAAGTACCAAAAATATCGTAAGGTTGATTCGGCAAAGGACCCTTTTAGGAACAGGTTTGGATTTGATAAAGGCTTATGTGACATGTGTCATAGTAAACCAACCACGGGAAGCAAGCACGTAAAGTGCAATATGCACAAAGAATGCCGGATAAATTCAATAATTTGCATAAAAATCATTTACTATGACACGTGTCATAGTAAAATGGCATAAAGTCCGCTATGCTTAAGACATCGTAATGATTTGAACTTAAGAACTTGAATATATGGCCATATGGAAGTCTAAGGAGAGAATGCGATGCGTGAAAAGACAGACAGTATTTTATTAAACGTGATACAGCTGGTAAACCAGGAGAGCAGCAGGGGAACCCTGGATTTGGAAATGATAAAGCCGTATCTGAATGATTTCATCCGTGCAAGGTTCGTGCCAAAGGGTGGATATATAACCACGGAGGATGTTATCATTAAGCGGGTTTATTACATTATTACAGGTTCCTTTTATGAACTTCGTTCCTCTGAACATGGTAAGACAAATCTCCTGTCCAGAAAGAAGGCGCCGGAGTTCCTGGGCGTTGACCGGGCAGTGAATCCAAGGAAGGCAAGCCTTTCCACTAACCTGGCTCTTGAACCCTGTATTGTATTGGAGATAGACACCAATTACTTTGTTAAAAGCCTGAAGGAAAATGGAGAACTGGGGCTGGAAATCATCAAAAATATCTGTGCAAAGCTGTCCAGGGCCTCCTACCGCTCAGACCATATCCTGTTCCACACCACCGGGGAAAAGCTGATGCTGTATATCATCCGGTACTGGGAAGAATATCACACAGGAGGAAATGAGTGCACGGTGGACGTAAAGAACATGTATATTGCAGATGACATCGGCGTCAGCACCAGGACATTGTACCGGGCGCTGAATGAGATGAAGGACCAGGGGCTTTTAAATGTGGTCAGGGGAAATATTGTGGTGACTTCTGCACAGATTCAGATAATACGCAGAAGATGCGAAAGTTTTATGGAAGGTGGTGACCTGGAATGAAGATAATGGAAATATCGCTGGCCGTGGCCGAAGAAAAACAGGATAAATGGTATGATGAGGGGCATTTTAAATCCATGCTCACCTCACTGTTGGAAGAAGGCAGGTATCTTCAGTGCAGGTATGAGGGAAACATCTTGATTCTTTCTGAGGATGCCAAGGCGGTGTTTGACGAAAGCGGGAACATGCTGGAGCTTTACGACCTGAAACGGGATGCGCAGAAGAACCTGGCGGGCAGGAAGGAAGCGGCAGAACTGGAGTTTGAAATGATTCTGCTGTTGTCAAAGTTTAATATGGAGTAATCCTGGCGCGGGGAATTGGGAGCCGGATAAAGATGGGATTATTATGGATAAACAAAGAATGTGTAATTTGCAGATGATGGGATTGAAGAAGATACAGCTAAAGAAAAATTCAGTATGAAGAAGCAGCTATAGCACACAGAGAAGTAGAGAGGGAGAAGCCATATGATGAAGGGACATTTACATAGAAACGTAATAGGTTTACTTACAATGGGGTTACTTACAGCCGCCGCCACAATCATGATGACCGCCTGTTCCGGCAGCGGGAACGGCGAGGTAAAGGCGCAGGAAACATCCGGCGCAGGCGGAACGGACATACAGGCCGCATTCATCGTGGACCGGCTGGGGGACAATGCCGCCAATGATGAGAGTTACCGGGGCATCCAGGAGTTTGAGGCGAAGACCGGTATAAAAGTTACTACGGTGGAGGCGCCGGAGCTGCAGGACCACGAGATTAACGCCCGCACATTTGCCCAGGAGGGGTATGGCTTAATCATAGATGCCACTTCCTTTACATCCGAGATTTATGAGGTCCTGGCGCCTGAGTTCCCGGACAGCCACTTTGTAATCGTGGATGGCACGGTGGACGGCCAGGACAATGTCACCAGCCTTCGCTGCCGTCCTGAGGAAGCTGCATTCCTGACAGGCGCATTTAATGCCCTGATGAACCAGGAACTGGGCGGTGGGAATAAGGCTGCATTTATCGGCGGAATGAGGAACCCCGATCTGGAGCGTTCCCAATATGGTTTTACGGCAGGGGCCGAGTATGTGGGGGGAGAGGCAACGGTTGTGTACGTGGGCAATTTTACCGACGTTGCAAAGGGTAAGGAAATCGCGCTCCAGCTTTACAACAATGGGATGAAACTGGTGCAGGCATTTGCGGGCGGAGCCGGGATGGGCGTTTACCAGGCAGCGGAGTCGATTGGGGAAGGCGTCTACGCAATCGGGGGTGCGGCAGGCCAGTTTAACCTGTCGGATTCCATCGTTGCATCCCAGGTAAAGCTTACCGGCAACCCAATTTACGATGTATGCATGGAATTTTACGAGGGCGGCCTGGAGGGCGGTATCCAGCAGTTTGGGCTGAAGGAAGGCGCTGTGGGTATCAAGTATAACCCTCTCCATGAAGAGAAAGTACCTGGGGATATCAAAACACGGTTGGAAGAAATACAGGGAAAGATTGTAAGCGGTGAAATCGTTCCTCCGTCCAACGAGGAAAGTTTTAATTCATTTGGCAAGTAAGGATATTTAACGCTCATAGCAAGGGGGAACACACATGGATCCTGCAGTTGATATGAAGGGAATCACTATGCGCTTTGGCAAGGTGGTTGCCAATGACAAGGTGAATTTTTCAGTGGAAAAAGGAGAAATCCTTGCCCTGGTTGGGGAAAATGGGGCAGGAAAATCCACATTGATGAATATTCTTTACGGTCTTTACATCCCCACGGACGGTACCATCCACATCAATGGGGAGAAGAAGATATTCCACTCGGCCATCGATGCAATGGCGGCCGGTGTGGGGATGGTGCACCAGCATTTTATGCTGATTCCAAGGCTTACGGTTACGGACAATATTGTACTGGGCCAGGAGCCTCACAAAGGAATCCGTTACAATCATGGGAAGGCCCGGGAAGAGGTCCTGGAGCTGTGCAGGCAGTACGACATGAAGCTGGATGTGGACAGCCGGGTGGCGGACATTTCCCTGGGAATGCAGCAGAGGGTGGCAATCATAAAGGCCCTGTACCGCAGGGCGGACATATTGATTCTGGATGAACCGACGGCAGTCCTCACGCCCCAAGAGATTGACGAACTGGGGCGGATGCTTCAGAAGTTGAAGGCCATGGGGAAGACAATCATCATCATTACCCACAAGCTTCAGGAAGTCATTGATTTCAGCGACCGGGTAACCGTGTTAAGACAGGGAAAATGGATTGGCACCGTAAAAACACAGGAGACAACCGCAGAAGAGATTACGGAAATGATGGTGGGCAGAAGCGTCAGTCTGGGCGGCGGCAGGAAGGAGGTCATGTCCAGGGAGGATATACTGGAATTAAGAGGCGTTTCTTACCACAATGGACAGAAGGAAAAACTAAAGAATATAAATCTGAATGTCTGTAAAGGGGAAATCCTTGGAATCGCAGGCATTGACAACAGCGGCCAGAAGGAATTGACCGAGGTCATAACAGGCGTACTGAAACCATCGGTGGGACAGGTCCTTTTGAAAGGGCAGGAGATTACGGGACATGCTGTCTCCGACATCAGGAAACAGGGCGTGGGTTTTATTCCACAGGACCGTCACAGGCATGGGCTTGCCTTAAGCCAGAACATAAGGGATAACCTGATCCTAGGCTATCAGAGGGAGAAGGAATATAATCAAAAGGGATGTTTTTTCAATGAAAAGATGGTCAGCCGCGATGTGGAAGAGAAGATAAAGGAATTTGATATCCGGCCCGCGGACATGCAGCTTCTGGCCCAGAGACTGTCCGGGGGCAACCAGCAGAAGATTATCGTGGCAAGGGAGGTCAGTCATGCAGGCAGCCTGATTATTGCGGACCAGCCCACCAGAGGCGTGGATATCGGAGCCATTGAACTGATCCACAAAACCCTGGTGGATGCCAGGAATGCAGGCAAGGCCGTGCTGTTGGTTTCCCTGGAACTGGACGAGGTCATGATGCTTTCAGACCGGATTGCGGTCATGCATGATGGGGAAATCATGAAAATCTTTCCGGGAAACCAGGCCACCAGGGAGGAAATCGGCCTCTTAATGGCAGGAGGAAGGATGGCAGAAGATGAATAAAGGAAAAAAGAAAATGATGGCAAATCTACTGACGCCATTGGTCATTATATGCATGGCCTTTCTGTTTGCCTCGGTACTGATATTGTCGGCAGGCTTTAACCCCGTGGCGGCGTTCTACCACCTTTTTGCAGGCGCCTTTGGGACAAAAGCCAGCTTAATCAATACAATCAATAAAGCGGTTCCCATTGCATTTGCAGGATTTGCAGTGGCCCTTTCCAAGAAAGCTGGCATTTTCAATATCGGTATTGAGGGGCAGCTGATATTCGGGGCATTTGGCAGCGTGCTGCCGGGCATTTTCTTAAAGGGACTTCCAGCGGCCATCCATATACCGGTCTGTCTTTTATCGGGGATGCTGTTCGGGGCCGCCTACGCCCTGCTTCCCACCCTGCTTTTTGTAAAACGCGGCACCAACCTGATGGTGATGGGAATCATGATGAACAACATAGCAAGCCTTGTGATTACATATCTGATTGTGGGTCCATTTGCAGGAAAGAACGCAACGGTCAGTTCTACCGAGATGGTGGAAGAAAGCGCATTCCTGCCCTATATCATTAAAAAACCCAACAAGCTTTCCATTGGAATCCTGATTGTGTTTGCAGTGGCATTCCTAATGTGGCTGTTCATCAACAAGACCAGTATTGGATATGAACTTAAGATGTGCGGCGCCAACCGTCAGGCCGCGCTGTATTCCGGGATTAAGGTGACATTCTATATGACAGCGGCCCTTTTACTGAGCGGTGCCCTGGGCGGCCTGGCAGGAGGGGTGGAAATCCTGGGGAATTATCACAGGATGTATGACAGTTTTTCGCCCGGCTACGGCTTTGACGGCATACCCATCGCCCTTTTAACCGGCGGAAACCCCATTGGGGTGATTGCAGGAGCGCTGCTCTTTGGCGCACTGCGCGTGGGGGCCATGAAAATGCAGACACAGGTAGGCGTTTCCACTGAAATCATAACCGTTATCCAGGGAACCCTGGTGGTCCTGATTGCATGTGAGTCCCTGATCCGTTTCCAACTGTCCAGGGCTGGCAGGAGAAAGGAGGAAAAAGCATGAACTCTATCATAACTGTAATGCTGATATCCCTTCTGCGCCTGGCAATCCCCATTGTCATCTGCGGAATCGGAAACATGTATTGTGAAAAATCAGGCGTCATGAACCTGGGCGCGGAAGGAATGATGATATCCGGCGCCTTTGGCGCGGTAGCAGGAACCTATCTCACCGGAAGCCCCTGGCTGGGGGTTCTGTGCGGTCTGCTTGGAGGCCTGGCAGTGGGTTTTGCCCATGGGCTTATCTGTGTAGAGTTTGGCGGATACCAGAATATCAGCGGCTTGGGGCTTAACATGCTGGCGGCAGGGCTTACCTCCTTTTGCTGCAGGAGCCTTTTTGGGACTGGCCTGTCCCCCGCCGTGGCATCTATCCAGACAACGCCTTTTTTAAAGGGAATACCGGGAATCGGCGGTTTCTTACAGCAGTTTTCACCAATCGCATATATCACTATTGCCCTGGTGGCTGTTTCCTGGTATGTGGTGAAATATACAACGGCCGGACTCCGTATGACAGCCATTGGGGACGACCCCCAGACCGCGGTGACGGCTGGCATCGATATATGGAAGATACGCATGGGCTGCGTGATGCTCTGCGGCGCCCTGGCAGGACTGCAGGAGCCTATATGTCCATCGGACAGCTGAACATCTTCATGGAGGATATGACCAATGGAAAAGGTATGCTGGCTGTCATTGCCGTAAAGATGGGAAGGTGGGAGCCAAAGCGTATCGTGCTCATCGCCCTGCTGTTCGGGTTCTTTGACGCACTGCAGCTGCAGATGCAGATGAACAATGCCTTCGATTTTCCGCCGGAGTTAATCCAGACCATCCCCTTTGTGGACTCTGTGACGGCCACTAATCCCCAGGCGCTGGCCAAACCCTTTTTAAAGAATAAATATAAATTCTAAGGAGCAGATAATTGTGAGCAGAAGACCCAATATTGTATATATCTTAAACGACCATCAGGCTTTTTACGGCCATGACCGGAAGGGAAGCCAAGGACCAAAACGTCCCTGTTTTGAGAAGTTTGCGGCCGAAGGCGCTGAGTTCACCAACACCTACTGTGTATCGCCCATGTGCGGACCGGCCAGGCGCAGCATGCTGACCGGGCTGTATCCCCATACCCATGGCCAGGTGCATAATGAAAATGACCCGGAGTACAAACATGAGGTATACCTGGATAACCTGGCGGCCGGGGGATATAAGAACTACTATTTCGGAAAATGGCATGCAGGCCCGGGCTGTGCCTATGACCATCACTGTGAGGGCTTATCCGAAACCGGATACGGCAACCCCTACAACACCCAGGAATATGATGATTACCTGAAACGACGCGGCCTTCCAAGGGCCCAGCACAGGATAGAGCGGGTGTTTACCCAGGATGACTACGATAAGAAGCATTATTTCCCCAAGCTAGAGGAGGGAAAGCTTTACCAGTGTGAGGATTTCTGGTGTGGTGAACATGCCGTGGGCGTGACGGTTACGCCTAAGGAGACACATGAGGCGTTTTTCCTGGCCAATCTGGCCTGTGAACAGTTAGAGAAGCTGGCAGGGCAGAAGGGAGGGGAGGATGACCGGCCATTTACCCTGAGGGTGGATTTTTGGGGGCCGCACCAGCCCTTCTTCCCCACCCAGGAATTTTTAGACTGGTATGAACCGGAGGATATAAAGGAATATCCCAGCTTCAGGAACGACCTTCACGACAAGCCATATACGCTTAAAATGGAAGCCAACCGTCCCCTGGGCGATGGTGAAAACATCATTTACCCCAACCCCCTGCCATGGGAGGACTGGCAGCAGATCCTTGCCCACTGCTATGCCCACGGATCCCTTCTGGACGCGGCAGGCGGCCTGGTGGTGGATAAGATTAAGGAGCTGGGGCTGGATGAGGACACCCTGATTATCTGGAGCACGGACCACGGCGATGCCATAGCCTGCCAGGGAGGGCATTTTGATAAGGACTCCCATATGGCGCAGGAGGTGATGCGGATTCCGCTGGCCATGCAGTGGAAGGATGTGATAGAACCGGGAATCAGATGCAGCGAGCTGGTATTTACCTGTGACATCCCGGCCACCATGGCAGACGTGTCCATGTGCGCCTTCAAGAATCCCATCGACGGAAAAAGCCTGATTCCCCTGACCCGTACAGGACAGGAGGGAGAGGATGCAAGGAAGTCCTGGCGCAAGGAACTGATGTGTGAGACTTACGGCCACGGCTACGGCGTGACCATCATGGCGCGTATGGTAACGGACGGACGGTGGAAATACGTGTGCACGGACCATGGACTGGATGAATTGTACGACCTTAAAAATGACCCTTACGAACTTAAGAATCTTGCGCTTATAAAAGAGTATGGGGCCAGGCGGGAAGAGATGCGGGATATGCTCCGCAGACAGCAGGAGCTGACAGGCGACCCGGTGGCCATGGACCAGCTGATTGTGTGTGCCTAGTACTCCATCCGGCCTGTCACTGTAGTTACTGGCCGGATGGAACACTAGGTTTGACTGGGCCGGAATGGATAGGCGGACATGCACCGACAGGGGATGTTTTTATATAAAAGGAGAGATATTATGGCTGATACAAAAAAGATGAACATTATCATGATACTCAGCGATGATCAGGGCAGCTGGAGCCTGGGAAGTTACGGGAATCCAGAAATACATACGCCTGTGCTGGACCGGATGGCTGAGGAGGGCCTGCGGTTTGAGAACTTCTTCTGCACCAGCCCGGTGTGTTCGCCGGCCCGGGCATCCATCCTTACCGGGAAAATGCCCTCTCAGCACGGTGTCCTGGACTGGCTGGGCGGCGGCGCCATTAACAAAGATGACTACAGTGGATTTAAGATTAATTATAGCCATGCGGTTCCATATCTGGCAGACCCCGAGGCCAGCAAAGGCAGGCAGGAGGATGGAAAAGTGGGCTTTGAGGAAACCCTGTCCTACCAGAAGTACATGAATTTTGAACGGGGGCCTGTATCCTATATGAAGGATCATCGGTGTTACACGGAAATCCTGGAACAGGGTGGATATACCTGCGGCCTTGCAGGCAAATGGCATCTGGGTAATTCCTATGAATCCCAAAAGGGCTTTTCCTTCTGGGAGGTCATTGCCAGAGGCGGCACCAATTACATGCTTCCAGAGTATATAAGGAACGGAAAGCCGGTCATAGAAGAGCGGTACGTGACAGACATCATTACGGACGACGCCCTGCGGTTTTTGGAGGACAATAAGGAAAAGCCCTTTTATCTCAGTATCCATTATACGGCGCCCCATGACCCCTGGCTTAAGGAAGACCAGCCCAGGGAAATATGGGACCTTTATAATGACTGTGAGTTTTCCCATATCCCCAATCCGCCCCGTCATCCGTGGCAGGAAGCCAGGAGGACCCAGCCTGATAATGAGAAGCAGCGCAGGGAGTACATCCAGGGTTATTATACCTGCGTGACAGCCATGGACAGAAATATCGGCCGGATTATGGATTATCTGAAAGCCAACAATCTGGATAAGGATACCATGGTTATTTTCCTGGCTGACAATGGCTTTAATATAGGCCACCACGGCGTGTGGGGAAAGGGAAATGCAACCTTCCCGCTGAATATGTATGAGAGTTCCGTAAAAGTCCCCTGCATTATCTGGGGCGCCGGGATTAGGGGAGGAAAGGTGAATCGGGCCCTGGTAAGCCAGTACGATTTGTTCCCCACTATTCTTGACGTGACGGATACCGTGAATCCACAGGTGGAACAGTATATGGATTCCCTTCCCGGAACCAGCATGAAACCAATCCTAAGGGGAGAAAAGGAAAAGATACGGGAGGAAGTGGTGGTATATGAGGAATACGGCCCTGTGCGGATGATCCGCAGCCACCGCTATAAACTGGTATACAGGACGCCCTATGGACCTCATGAACTGTTTGATTTAGAAAAAGACCCGGATGAGGAGCAGAATTGTTTCGATGATCCGGAGTACAGAAACATTAAAGCTGACCTGTTCCGGCGGCTTGAGAAATGGTTTGAGGCTTACACACTGGAAAAGTATGATGGCCGCAAATTCCCTGTGAGGGGGGACGGACAGATGGAGCGGCTGGAGAAGTACGGTACTGAGACAACGGTGTTCAAATCATTTTGAGTTTCACACGCCATTTTGAGTTTCATATGCGTTGACAGGTATCAGTGACGCCGGGCATCACTGAGCCCAGTCAACGCATTCACATCTGCCCTCACTGATACCTGTCCGCAAAACACAGCCGCGGCAGCCCAAGGAGCGCGGCAGCTCCGGCCAGGGTCGTACCGTAGAATAATATCTTATCCTTCAGGTAGAGGAAATCCACGATGCTTCCGTTGCAGACCGTACTTCCCGTGCACAGCACCAAATCCGCCCAGCTGCAGATGGACTGGCTGACACCTGGGGCCCCGCCATCCTCTACCAGGACGCCGTATCGCGTCTGGCCGATGTTCACAGGACTTAAATCAGCTGCCCGCAAAGGAAACTGCCCGGACAGGCGCTCTAACAGGGAGGGCTGGTATCCGATCAGCCCGATTCTGGGGTGTCCGTATACGTTGGAAATATACTCCGCCGCATCCGCCGCGCACTGTTCCGGGCCATCGCACCGGCAGTGGACCGTACATTCCACCTTCCCCAGGTGTTTCATCACGGCGTTGAGGGCGGCAATGAACAGTCCCCGGTCATGGGAATCAGTCTCTATATCAAGGGCACATATATCTTTAAGCGTCCCCCTGTAAACAGAAGGCGCATCCGTAAATGCCTGGCCAAGGGCTCCCATACATTCGGCCTGGACCATCACGTCTTTGCCTGTTATAATAGGAAAATCCCTGCGTTCTGTAATTCCGATGGCTTCCTCCGGCGTCAGTGAACGTGTATTGATGTCCACCCTTTCCTTAAGGATTCCCTCATTTTCCAATAGTTCCGAAAATCTGTGCTTCAATTCCCTGTAAAATGTATCCGCTGTAATTGCATCTCCTGTCATATCTTTTAATCCCTCCCAAGAAATTGTTCAACTTCATCACAATAGTGTCCATCCATGAGCCTGTCTGCAGAAGCCACTGCCTTCAGCCGGCCGTCCAGCAGGATACCTATCCTTTTGGCCAGCAGCCTGGCTTCGGTGAAATCATGGGTTACAAAGATTATGGTACATTGAAAACGTTCATGTATCTTTTCAAGTTCCAGGTAAAGCTGCTGCCTGGTAGCAGGGTCCAGGGCTGAGAATGGTTCGTCCAGAAGAAGGACTTCCGGTTTAAGGGCCAGCGCCCTGGCCAGCGCGGTGCGCTGGCTTTCTCCCCCGCTTAGGGTACCGGGATACTGGTTCCTGATATGGGTTATGGACAGCATTTCCATGAGGGCGTATGCGCGTTCCTCCTGCTCAGCCCTGGTGAAGCCGTGCATTTTCAGTCCGTATACAATATTGTCATAAACCTTCATGTGTGGAAATAGTCCGTGGTCCTGGTACACAAAGCCGAGCCTGCGGTTAAAAGGCGGGATTTCCATGACGTCAATGCCGTCATACAGGACAGAACCGCCGGTTCCCGGAAACATGCCCCCAATGGCCTCCAGCAGCACGGTCTTGCCGGACCCTGTACGTCCTAGTATAGCAAAGATTTCCCCTTTTTCAATGGTAAGGGACAGGGGATACAGTGTAAAACTACCCCGTATCACGGTAAAATTGTGGATAATGATTTCCTTCACTTAATGTCCCACCTGCCTTTCGCGTCCATAGGGAGACTTCCCCAGCACCTGGGCCAGCGCCAGGGTACAGCCGGAAATCATCAGCATGAGCATGGCTGTGGCCATGGCCGTGGGATTATTCCCGGTTGAAATGCTCAGATAGATGCTGCCCGGCAATGTCTCGGTTTTAAAACGGGTCACGCCCACCAGCATAAGGGTTGCCCCAAACTCTCCTAAAGCCCTGGACCAGGTCAGGATGAAGGCGCTGGTCAAGCTGCCCCGGCACAGGGGGAGCAGGATGGTAAGAAAGCATTTCCAGGGGGAAGCCCCCAAGGTCTGTGCGATAAATTCAAGCCTCCGGTCCGATGCTTCAAATGCAGTCCGGATTAAACGGACAGCATAAGGAAGGTTTACCAGGATATGGGCCATCACGATGCCGGCAGGGGAGAAGACTACTTTGAAACCGTGCCCCTTCAGCCATTTACCGGCGGGTGAAGAGAAGATTATGAGAAGGCTGAGTCCCAGAAGGATATAGGGAAGGGAGAGGGTAAGCTCAATCATCAGTCCGGACAGACGTTTAAACGGCATGTCTGTCCGTGTAAGGGCGTAGGCGGTGGGGAGAGCCAGGGCCATTACAATGACAGTGGATATGCTGGCAGTGATGACGCTCAGGCGGAATGCAAATAAGACCTCCTCTGAACGTATGGTTTCTGCAAAGCAGGGAATCCCGCTGATAATGACAGCGCTGATTGCGCTGCCGATGAAGAATATCACCAGCAGCGCTGTCCCGATGGTTATGGCTGAGAATAAATCATACTGTCTGCAGCGGTTTCTATTCCACGATTTCATATCCGTATTTTACCCATATTTCTTTGACCGTGTCAGTGTCTAAGTACTGGTTGAACGCAGCAAGGGCGTCCTTATCCGAGGCGCAGCTTAAGGAGGCGGCAGGAATGGTCTTGATGTATGGATCCAGGTCTTTTGTATCCACGATTTCCACACCTTCTGCATCGCAGTTTTCTTTCCAGACAATGGCTGCATCGGCTTCCCCCGCAGCCAGGGCAGCGGACATCTGGGGAGCGGTGGCATGAGCCGGGTGGCCGTGGTTGCCTCGATTTTTACCTGGTCAAAGATACCGGCATCGGTCATGGCTTTTTTTGCAATCTTTCCAATGGGGGTGGAATCCACATCGCCCATGATAAGACTTACGCCATCCCCGGTCAGGCCGGAAAGCCCGGTGATGTTTTTTGGATTGCCTTCCTGCACTGCCAGTACTGGTATGTGTTTTACCAAA
>OCAG01000946.1_pt1 | contig 12634 bp, 10 predicted proteins | sample 1477111 | NCBI WGS metagenome assembly OCAG01 (sample SAMEA2580288, study PRJEB22360) | human gut metagenome | biome: human gut; feature: human-associated habitat; material: faeces | place: Denmark | collected 2008/2010 | reverse complement strand
AGAGCGTGGGAGCCCCCCCAACGGGAGTTCGTTCCAGTCAAGGGAAAAACTTCCTATCCTATGTGCAAGCCTTTTCCCGCTGTTCCTCCAAATCAAAAACCCGCCCAGCATGTCCGAGCGGGTTTTATTTTTGTCTACCCGAAAGTCTGACAAGGAGGGATTCGATAACATCGAAAGCCTTGGGAGGAAGGAGCCCGGGGAGGGACGCTGCTATCGATGCCCGTAAAGCCCGAAGACGCGCCCAACGATCACAGCCCCTGTGGGGCCGCCATCCACTTCCCGGCCAATAAGTAATCTACCCGCCGATTATGACTGTAGGACAGCCCATGACGATCTGCCCGCCGTGGGCCGTCTGATCGCCCATGCGGGCGGCGGGGCGGCCCCCGATCAGCACGGAAGACGATCCTTTGATGATGACGTCCGGCGGCCCTACGCAAACGGCGGAATCGCCCATACACGCTGCGGGCATATTCCCGATAAGGACATGAGGGCAGCCGGGCGGAAGTATCGGCCCGCCCACATGCGGAATCGGTGGGAGCCCCGGCGTCTGCATGGGACACACATGCATATCTCCAACGCGCGCTGCTGGCGGCATGGCCCATCCTCCTTTACGCCGATTCGGCGTGTTGCGGATAACGCTTTCAGTCTCCACCATACCGGGCGGAGCCAGCCTTTAGTTGATTTTCACCAGACCGCCCTTGACCTCAAGCATTGCGCCCGCGCTGAGTGTCCCCTTGGCATTAGCCTTGATGTCGACCATCATAGCCTTCTGAGTCAGTTCCGTTTGCGCGGAAACGGAAAGGTTTGCCGACGAGGAAATTTCCATACCCTGCTTTGCCGAGAATTGCGCCTTGGCGGACTTGAGAGCCAGAGTCCCGCCCGCTTCAATAGTCAGATTGCCGGAAACCTTCAGCGTATAGTCACCCTTCACGTTGATGACCACGTTGCCGCCGTGCTTGCGCTCCTCATCGCCTCCCGTTTCAACGTGCCGCTTGCCCTTTACCTTGAGGCTGTCGTCGCCATCCTTGAGCTCGACAGTGCGCCCGCCTTTTTCCAGTACCAGCAGATCATTGCCCTCTTTGAGCGTCACGGCCCGATTGCCTTTCTCAAGGCTCAGCGCGTCGTCACCTTCCTTTAATGTGGCGCTGCGGCTGCCCTTTTCAATGGTGAAGGCATCGTCACCTTCCTTGAGTTCGACGGAGCGGTTCCCCTTTTCCAACGTAAGGGCATCGTTGCCTTCCTTGAGCGTCGTGATCCGGCTGCTCTTTTCCAACGTGAGCGCGTCGCCGCCCTCCCCGATGATCGTCACCGTGCGGGCGTCCTCCACATCACAGGAAAACGTCTTCTGGGCGTGCAGATACACCAGCTCCGCATCCTTCGTATCGTCGAAGCGCAGCTCATTGCCGGCCTGTCCGTCCGGAAAACTCCGGGTCAGCAGGCCGGAACAGGCCGCGTGCTCCGGCAGCGCCCACGGCGGCGGATTGCCCGAATTGTAGACCATGCCCGTCACAAGGGGCCGATCCGGATCTCCCCCGACAAAACCGATCACCACTTCCTGCCCGATGCGAGGCAGGAACAGCGCGCCGTAGCCGTTGCCGGTCCACGGCTGTGCCACCCGCACCCAGCACGACGAGGTTTCATCCGAGGCGCCCTGCCAATGGAACCGGACCTTGCACCGCCCGTGCTGGTCCGTCCAAACCTCTTCACCTTCCTTGCCCGTGACCACACCCGTAAGCGGGCCGCTCATGCGGGACCGCGCGAAAAACGGCAGGGGGCGATAACGAGCGGAAGCGGGCACCGCGGAAACATCCGCCAGGAAACGCCCGGTTTCGGCAGTGCCGTCACCGGGGAACGATGCCGTAAAACGGACTTCCGTAGCCACCCACCGGGCATTCACCTGCCCGTCGGGGTGCCCCTTCACTGCAAAGGCGCATCCTGCGGACAGCCCCGGACAAGAAGAGCGCCCGCGCAGCTTGAACCCTCCCGACTCGCACGCGTCCAAGCGGATAGCCGCGAGCCCTTCGCCGGACTGCTGATCGATATGCCCGGCCAACGGATAGCCGAGGCAAGGGAACCCTTCTCCCGCGGACGCGGCAAGGCTGGTTTCAGGGGTCAGCGGGTTATAGTCATCCACGGAGCAAGAAGCCGCAGCAACCTGCCGTGACAGCGAAAGCTCAAAAACATGCGCAGAGGGTTCCGTGGGCGGCCCACCCTCCTTGTCCTGCGCGTCGGGAAGCCATTCCAGCGTCGCACCCTGCGGGCAATCCGCGAAAACGTCGGGCGAATCGGCCATGACCAGCGTGTGCGCGGACCCACTGTGCTCGAAAAAATACACAATCCCGGCCTCCGCCATGAGACGGCTCAAGAAGGCGAACGACGTTTCGCCATAACGGACGGTGTACTCCTTTGCCGGATAGGTTGAGGAAAGGGCATTGCGGATATGCCCGAATCCAGCGTCAGTGCAGACTTTGGTGACGATTTCCGGCACGCTCATATTTTGGAAGACAGCGCAGGTGCGTTCCTGATCAAGGCGCAGGAACCACGGGCGCAGCTCCAGCGTATACCGGGCGGAGCGCACAGTGGACGGCCCCTGTTCGGCACGGAACACGATGCCGTTGAGCGGACGCGTCGAGCCGTCGGGCATGGGCAGCCGTACGGTATACGGTTTGCCGATCAGTGCCGCCAGTTCCGGCTGCTCGGCAGGGTAATATTCCAGCACGTAACGAAACGGACGGGAAAGGGCCTCGTAGCCGGTGAGGGTAGCGGCGGGCATTCATTTTCTCCAGGCTCAGGTAATATAGATAGAGGCATAGTGTTCGACTTCATAGATTTGAAAGACGAATTCAAGCATTGTTACCAGTTCTGCCTGTCCGAGGGCCTTGAACATCCCTAAATTCGGGTCAAACAGGTACAAACCGGAAGGGGTCTGTGCCAACGCGATCGCATGTCCGGCCCCCACCGGATATTTTATGAACAAGATCTTCTCCCGCACAGTAAAACGCATCCGAAGGAGTATGAAAGCACTGGGAGGCGTCCCCGCGCCGGAGACAAGCTTGCCGACGATTGAGGCGGGAGCCCCCACATGATTGGAGAGCTTCATCACCGGTTCAACCGTAAAGCCGGGACAAGAAAACCAGCCTGTCCTGCCCATGAGTTCATGGAACGTGTGCTCCACATTGATCTTGTCCCTTTCCTCCTCGGAAATGCCCGCCCGATCCTCGTTGAAGTCCGAATACGCTTTCTGTATGGCGACAAGCGTATCCAGTTTATTGTAATCAGATATGATTTTAAAACTGTCCTCTGGAATTTTTCCGCTCAGGCAGCCGAGAATAAAACATGACGACAGGGCATAGCAGATGCCTTTGCTGCCCGCGTGCGCCGCATCGAGTTTCAAAAGAAAACCTTGATCAAAAGAGCAAATACTTTGAGAATATTGTGCAAACTTCATGACGATCTGCTCAACACCCATACGTTCTCCCTGTGCCCCCTTGCCTTTCCAGCACGATTTCACACCCCACGTCCCCCAGATACCAGCGGACCAGTGCAAGCAGGTCGGCGCGGCACGTTCCGGCGGGAGGGGGTAGAAACATCCGACGCGGTGCCTCCGTCAGCGGGCCGAGGCGCAGGGTGATCCCCGCCGAAGCGTCAAAAACCCGGCTTCCGAGCAGGGCCGTGCTTCCGAGCCGCGCATTGCCCGCATCCCTTCCGCCAAGGCGGGTGAGATCCTCCTCGGGCAGATCGACCCATGCGCCGTGGAACGGTTCCACGCGGGCTTCAACCCCAAAGGCCGCTTTCACCAGCTTTTCCAGCCCCGCCGCGGATCGCGGCTGCCCGGCCCCCACGGCCGCGCCCGAATGCGGGCCGGCTGCCGGGCCCATACGGCCGCGCAGGACCGGAACAGCGCGGCGGGCACGTCCCCCCTCCCAGCCACCGGGCCGGGCATGGGCACATCCCGCGCCCGCTCTCCCGTATTGGGAAGGCCGGAAACCGCCTCCAGGAACGCGGAGAAGGGGTGAGCCTCCGGCAGGCCGTCAGCCCGCAGTTCCGGGCACAACGCCGACGCCATATCCCGCCACAGATGCAGGATCCTGTTGTGGAACAGATCCAGAAACTCCTGAAATGCCGGGTCCCCGGCCCGCATCCGCTCCCGCACCAGCAAGGCCACATGCGGCGGCAACGGCCCATCCATGCCCGCCAGCCCAAGCAGATTCACATCAAGGCGCGGAGCCCCGCCCTCCGGGAAGGCCACGCCGCGGACCACCCCAGCAGGGATGCTGTCCGAAGCCGGGACGCCCCAGTCCATGCGGCCTTTCCATGCCTCAAGAATCGCACCCGCCTGCCAGACGTCGAAACGCCACGGCGCGGACCGGAAGCGCGACAGGGCATCGCCGTCTAGATCAGCGGAAGCGCGCCGGATCGCAGAGGCCATCTGTGCCACGTCCCTTTACGGTTACAGGTTTTCAGCACAAGCTGCGTAAACGTGTTGATTCCGGCGTACAGCCCGAAGAACACGTCGAGGACCTCCGCGAACAGAAACGCGCTGCCTCCGGTGAAGGCGTCCTCGTCGAGCGTGAGCGTCAGCCGGGTTCCCCTCGCCGCACAGCCCGGAGCGGAGCGCAAGGGGCGAATGAGCGGCTTGGCACACAACCCGTTCACGCCGGCGATCTGGCGCTGCGCAAAAGCGTCGCGCGGAGGCGCGTACAGGCGGAGCAGTTCACGCAGGACATTGTCGGCATCCGGCCCGCTCAAAGAAAGTTGATGGAGGCTGAGATGGGAAACGAGCTTCCACAGTTCGCCGCCGAACATGGGCGGATCGTGCTGTTGCGAAGGAGGGCCGCAGAAGCGGATAGCCGCCGTGGGCATGTCCGTATCCCGCGTCAGTTCACCCTGACGCCAGCGCTCGGCGGCACGCTGGCGGGTGCACCGGGACGGGTTGTGTGATGGCGGTTCGTGCACAATACCCGCGCGGAAGCCACCCAAGGCCGAGCCGTCTCCGGGCGGAACGCCGCTTCCTTGAAATGCAGAAACACGTCCGTCCCTATGCCGTCCAAAGATGGTTTCCTGCGCAGGAACCACATCAGGGACGGCGGCGCATCCCCTTCTCCTGAAAGAGAGAAATACGGCATAACCGAAGAACGTTCCCCTCCCTCCAAAGCGTCCACAGCGATCACGGAATGGACTTCCGTACTGTCCCGGTGCCGCAGATCCGGCACGAGCAGGTGTCCCGAGCGCTCGTGATCCACCCGGATGGGTTCCGCCATGCGCTCGAACAAGTTGACCACAGGTACGGCGCAGGTGCGGAACAATCTTGAGGAAACCGTTTTCGGCGGCGGCGCGTCCACGGGGAACAGGAGATCGAAGCCTGGCAAATCCCCGAGTTCCCGCCGACGCTCCAGCCCTCCCACCTCCCAGAACAGCAGGTGTTCGGGATAGGCAAAATACTCCTGCAGCAACTGGTATCCGGGCAGAGCGTAGGCGGATTCGGGGAACAGACGCCCGCCCGGCTCCAAGCCCGCATGACACAGGGCCTCCCGGCCGAGGGAGAGTGCCCTGGGCTTTGCGGCCCCGGCGTCGTCCGCGAGAAAGACATCCTTACACGCGCCGTGCACCCATTCGTGCATGGGAAAAGTCGCAAACCGATCACCGCCAAGGTGGAGAGATAACGAGGGCAATCCGAACTTTGCCAGCGAAAGCCCCGCGATACCCTCGATCCGCAGGCACAGGACACCGGGCACGCCCTGCGCCGCAGCGGGCATCCAAGACGCCGGAGGGATGATGGAAGCCCGTACAACCTTCGCGGGATGCAACGTCAGAGGCCGGGCCGTCCGCCAGCGCAGCACGCCGCCGCGCTCGTCACGGTTGTGGATCGGGGTGTGCGCCGGAATGCCGAATCCGTCCGGCAGCCCGGCCACGCCCGCCGGATTGGGGATGAATTCCGCCACGCCCACGGACGGAATCGGGCAGACGAACTGCGGATAGAGCAGCCCGAGCAGGCTGTGCGAGACCAGCGGCAGCCGGGATTCCGCGTCCGCCCTCACCCGGGCGGCAAGCCATGCGAACGACTCCAGCAGCAGATTAACCAAAGGATCGGGCTGCGTATCGGACGCCAGCCCGAGCTGGCGCGCCATGCCGGGATTCCGCACGGCGAAGCGCACCGCGTCCTCACGCAAGGAACGCAATTCCTCCCGGTACAGCCCGGCGATGTCCTCAAAGGCGTGCATCAGCCCTCCGCGCCCGCTCCAGCGGAGAACACGCCTCCGTCGCATTGGAGCAAAAACGTCACCGGTTCCTCTTCGGACGCCGCATCCACCCGCAAATGCAGCCGACCGTCCTCAAATCCAAGCGGGCTCACCCTTATCTTTTTCAGGCGGGGCTCGAAACGCTCCAGCGCAGCCGAAACGGCACGGGCCACCTCTCGCCCGTCCAGCGGGGCCGAACTCCAGTCCGCCAGGCCGTACCCCATCACCAGATCCGCCGCATCCCCATTCCCACAGGGGGCACGGGTGTTGAGCAGTTCCTCGACGTCTTCCGCCACGGCCGACAGGTATTCGCTCCGGGACAATCCGCGCCCCGAAGCTTTCCCAGCAAGGCGGGACAACAGCGGAATGCGCCTTTCCTCCTTCATTACGAAACCTTATTCGTCTTGAGATCGTGGCTGGCGGCAATGTTGCCGTCGGATCCGCCCTCTTCCTTCTGGCGGATATAGGTGTACTTGATGGTCGCGTAATTCAGCGCGATCTCCTCATACGGCAGATCCCCGCCGCCACGCAGGTTGTAAGAGGCCACCACCACGTTCTCCATCGTGATTTCAAGGAACTTGATCGCGGCGTCGTTGTCCATACGGCAGCAGGTGAGCACCACGGAATCCAGAACCTTGGCGCTCCACAGGGCCTTGCAGATATTGGGCGAGGAACTGTCGAGATATTTGGTCACGTTCATCATCGAATGGACGGCCTGTCCCGTGGTGGGGCCGGTACTGCTGCGGATCGGCGAGGTCGGCTGATGAAACCCGTTGGTGAAATTGATGAGTTCCATCTGCTTCTCAAAGCCGCTGATGGTCGATTCGCCCTCAATATCACCGAGCTTGAGAAAGGTATTCGTGGACATGGATTCTGCTCCTCAAGAGTTGTATGCTCCGGCGGCAAGGCCTGCCGCCCTCTTGCCCCCATCCGGAGAAATGGCTCGTGCCCGTGGAACTTCCGGTTTCCCTCCTGCCCGGCGCACAGGGCGGATGGAATTCACAGACATTGGGCAGTTGCGTTTTATGCCGCGGCAACGTCGCAGTGGAAGGCATCAAAGACGGAAAACATTTCCCCCTCCTTGGAATATCGCTCCAGCTCCGGCATCACCATTCATGCGGAAGTCCGGGGCCGGTCCAAAGGGCGGTTTCAAAAAGGCCGGGCACCGGGCGAGCCTTCGAGCCGTACGGGTCGAGGGCACCACAGCTCTCCTCCGGCGGGCAAAGGGATTCGGGCCCCTCGCCGCCGGAGGCGCATCGTTTTTTACACCGCGGGCGGCGGCAATTCCGCCACAAGACGGATACTTGCGGTCAGTTCCTCAAGCTGGAAATGCGGCCTCAGGAAGATCACACACTTGTACGCGCCAGGATTCCCGGGATCCTCGCTCACGTCCACGCGGGCCTCACGCAGCGGATAGCGCGCCTTGATGTCGTCCCCGGCGTCGTCGGAGAGCAGGACATACTGGCTGATCCAGTTATTCAGATACTTTGACACGTTATCCGCCGTCATGAACGACCCCACCTTATCCCGCATGTTCGCCTTGACATAATGCGCGAACCGCGATGCGTTCAGCAGATAGGGCAGCCGCGCCGAGATCCGGGCGTTGGCGTTGGCCGTGTCGGAAGTGTAAACCGGCGGCTTGTGGACCGTCTGGCCGCTGAAGAAAGCCGCCTTGTCCGAATTCTTGCGGTAAATCAGGGCGATGAATCCGAGATCCGAAAGCTCCTTTTCGCGGCGGTCGGTGATGCTCACCTCGGTGGGGCACAGCGCCACCGTCTCGCCGTTGGTCTGGCGGTACTTGTAGACGTTGAGGTTTTCCACGGCCCCGCCGCCCTCGTAGCCCCGGATCGCCGCCGTCCAGCCGTACTTGGCAAAGGCCGCCGTGATGCACGCGGCAAGGGCGAAAGCCGCGTTGCCCCAAAGGTAACGGTCTGGGGACGGCCCGGCGACATCCTCCTCATAAACGAAGGTTTCCACGGGATCGGTGTCGTTGCCATAGGGCAGACGCATCAGCAGATGCGGGAGGCAAAGGGTCACATAGCGGGAATCGTCCTTCTCGCGGAACGACCGCCATTCGATATAGTCCGCGCTCTGGAAAATCTTGTGCAGATCGCGTGGCAAGGGCAGATCGGTGAAGCTCCCCAGCCCGAAAAGCTGCGGCGACGCGGCACTGAGCAGGGGGGTGTGCGCTGCGGCGGCTACTTCCGCCATCTTCTGGAGGACGCCGAGGTCCACCGCCGACAGGCCGTATTCGTGGACATGGAGCAGGCAACTGTAGGGCTCTCCGCCGAACGTGCCGTACTCCTCCTCATAGACCCGCTTGAACAGCAGGCTCTGGTCGAACTCCACGGCCCGTTCCAGATCCGTACGCAGTTCCTTGAAGGAGGCGTTGAACAGCCGCAGCTTGAGCCGATCGCTCGTCTCCGTGTTGAACACCAGATAATGAAGGCCACGCCAGACGGCTTCAAGCTCCTGGAATGCCTCGGCATGTAGAATGGCGTCGAGCTGGCACGCAAGGAGCTTGTCCTTGCAGGCCACCCGTTCCGTCAGCATCCCCAGCATACTCCCGCTGGCGGGCAGCGTGAACGGATTGTCTTCATGTTCGGCAAGGCACGCCGCCAAACGCGCATCAGCGACTTCCCGCTGGCGCTTATCCTCATCGGGGTCTCCGGAATTGCGGACCATCGCGGCGGCGATGGCCTCGGTATCGGGCCTTTTCGCCTTCCGCTTCTCGTCCAGCTTCTTCTTGGCCTCTGACGCCGCCGTTTCGGCTTGCTGAACGCCTTCTTCAGCGGCCTTTTGCTTTTCTTGGTCCTCTCCGGCCTTGCTCACGGCATCACGGGCGGCGTCCACAGAAGCCAACGCCTCCTTGTACGCCTTCCGCAACGCGTCCAATTCCGAGACAGAGTCACCGGTAGGGAACAGCATCTTCTGCAGGCTGGCCTGTAAAGCGTCGTTGCCGTCCAACTTGGCGGCAAGATCCTGCAACAGATTGCGGCGCTCGAAAAACGCTGCCAGCGTCTCGACGTTTTTCACCAAACACTCGGGCCTGAAATCGTCCAGCTTCTCAAACCCCAGCACACAGGAGAACGCCGCCTTCTCAGGCTCAACGCCTCCTTCCCGCCACGCAGCACTCGCGTCTTCGGTAATGAAGCGGTCCAGCCCGGAAAGCTTGAGCGCTGGGGCAACGGTTTTCATGATGTCGTCAAAATTGTCCCGGTCGACGGCGGCAAAAGTACGCAGCTTGTACTCGGGCACCGGCGGAAGCCCCAGATCTTCCCGAACGGTCCTGTCACCCGCGAGATCCGCCATAATGCCCATGACAAAGGGAAGTTCCTTCTTGACGATGGCATCGCCCACTTCCACGTCATAGGTAATCTGTACGCGCGGCGGGCGTACCCTGCCGAGCCGCTTCTGGATCGATTCTCCCATAGATACGCTCCTTGACGCTTTTTCGCGGCGTGGGCCGAAAAAAGGCTATTCTTTGGTCATTCCGAGCAATTTTTTGATGGAGGCGAGGTTCTCCCCCTGCCCCAGCAACTCGTCGAGCAGTTCCGCCAGCGTCATGCCGCCCCACGAGACGGCCCGTTTCACCAGCCAAGGGGCGGGGCTGTGCGGCTCTGTGCGCATGAGGTAATCGGCGATGGCGGAAAGGGAGGCATACGCCTGTTCCCGCGAGGAGAACGATGGCGGTGGCGGCGAAGACAAAGAGGCGGGAGAGGAAGGTGGGGATACGAGGGGATCCGTCCCGGCGGAGGGATGCCACGCGAGCACCCGCGCGTCGATGTGCTCCAGCCTGTCCCGCAAGGCATGAAAGCTTGGCGCCTGCCCGCCGCAAAGCGCGTCGGCGGCGCGGGCGAGTTCGTCCAGCGCCAGCAGCGCTTCACGCAACTGCCCGTGCAGGGAGGCGTGGAAGGCCGGGGAAGTCTGTGTCCCGGCAAGGTTCAGCATACGCCGGGCATCGCCAGCCACGCCGTTCTTGCCGTTGCCGTTCTGGATGCGCTCGCGGTGCTCCATCGCCATCCAGTCCGCATAGGTGGCGGCAGGGACGTCCGGAGAGGCTTCCGTGATGGGCAGAGAGGCGGCCCGCTCGGCAAGGGGGGAGTCAAGCCATGCCAGCCGCGCCAGCCGTGCCTCCTGATCGCTTCCTTCCGGCTGCGGGTGCAGCCCGTCCCCAAAGCCGGAACACAATCCGGCGATCATCCTGAGCCCGCCCGGCAGGGAGGCAAAGCCATACCGCATGAGCGCGGCCTCGCAGGCCCATCCGGCAACCTGCATATCCTTGGAGCGCTCCCGGAGCACCCCGAGGGACAACGACAAGGCCTTATCCCAGTCTGCCCGCTTGAGTTCCCGTTCCCAGACCCCCTGCGGAAGGCCGGGGTCATCCTCCCGGCGCGCCTCTCTGATGGCGGCGCAAACGGGATCATGCGGCAATGCCGGACCGTACGGATCTTCGCCAAACGGATGCAGACATGACGCCCAGTCGACAAAATCTGACTTTGCTCTGGACATAATAAACCCTTCGTTATAAATTAGCTTCTAATATAAAGAAAAACATAGAGTCAACACTTTATTCCATTTTTGTCTTTCTCATGGCTATAACAGTATGATTCGATTCTTAAAATTCCATATTGCCGTCTTATTGGGCGTCATTGCGCTGTGCAGCGGCTGTTCCGCGCCGGAGCCCCCTCCTCCGACGCCGCCCGAAAATGATGTGCCGTGGGTCTACGAACCCGACGCTGTGGTATTGCGCATCTCCGCCGACGAGCGGCTCAACGAGCATGAGGGCGAACCGTCCAGCCTGATGCTGTGCGTCTACGAACTGGCGACCCGAGAGGGAGTGGACAAAAGGCTCGCCAGCCCGGAGGGATTCGCCGAGCTGTTGGCCTGCGGGCGTTTCGACGATTCCGTGGTGACGAGCCGGAGGCTCTTTTCGGATCCCGGTCAGGCACAAAACCTTTCTCTGGACCGGGAAGAGGGCGTCCGCTGGATCGCGGTGATCGCCGGGTACTTCCACGGGACCCCCGCCCACAGCGCCCGGGTTGTCGCCGTGCCCGTGCGGAAAATCGTCGAAGGCTGGGTGCCGTTCTTCAAAGACACCCGCCACGAACCAGCACAGACGATCATCCCCATACGCCTCGGCCCGGCGGAACTGATGGGAGGGGAACCCCCGCAGGCCCAAGCGGGACGGCAGTCCTCTTGAGCGCTGGCTGAACGTATGCCATTAAGGAGGACTCCGCCGAAGGACGGCCAGAAACCTGTGGGCCAAAGTTAGAGAGAGAGAGAGAGAGAGAGAGAGAGAAAGACGTTTTACCATCCGTTTTGATTGACGCGGGTTCCCGGGCATAGGACGGAGCAGAACCGCTCCGGGCATCCGAAGGCACCGCGCAAACCATATTGGGAAGGCCGACATGCAGCCTCAACGTCCGGTATACTGGTATTCGGGACAATTCCTCGAACCGCAGCACTTCCAGCAGGCTGATGCCTTTCATGCCTCGGAACGGGCGTCGCTGCTCCAGTCGGCGCAGCCGTGCTTCTGGGGCGTGGGCAACCTGGATGTGGACGAAGCGGCGCTTGCCGAGGGGCGGATTCTCGTCCGCAGCGGGATAATGCGTTTTCAGGATGGCACCGAGGTTGTAATCGCCGCCGTGCCGGAAGACGGCAACGCCATCCTGCCAAGCCGGGGTTTCCGCGAAGCATGGACGGACCCACATATGCCGTTTACGGTGTTTGCCGGCCTCCCGCCGTTGAAACCCTATGGCAACGTCGCCGGGATTCCATCGTGCATGCGGGACGGAGGCAGGCTGATCGGATGCGATGCGGACACCTTGCCCGAAGCGCCGGGCCGTTATCTTTGTCCGAACAGCGACGACAGCATAGCCGATCGTTACGCCCTGCCCCTTGCCACGGAAAGCCGGAGGGACATGCCCGTGCGCACGCTCTATCTTTATCCCCGCCTCTTCTGGGAAAACGAAACCACCGACCGCCCGGATTGGCTGTTTCTGCCGTTGTTGCATGCACGATACGAGGGCTCCGGACCGCGCCCTGATCCCGCCTATGCGCCGCCTTCCCTCTATGTGGAGGCCAACCCCGTGCTGCGCGGGCTCGCGCGCGGACTCGAAGCCCGGCTTGCCGCAGCCATCCGCCGCCTTGAGCCAGCCCGGCGGCGCGGACTCGATGAGCCCGCAACCTCCAGACAGCTTCTGCTCGTGAATGCGGCGCGGACGCTCTCCGAGCTGCGCCACGCGCTGGCATGGCCCGGAACCGCCCCCCGTGAGCTGTTCGGGCTGCTCCGGAACGGCTTTGCGGCGGCAGCGGCCTGCGTCGGGATTGCAGCGGCGGACGCCATGCCCCTCTACCGCCATGACGATCCGGCTGAAAGTTTCCGCAGCCTC
>OCAG01000945.1_pt1 | contig 12661 bp, 13 predicted proteins | sample 1477111 | NCBI WGS metagenome assembly OCAG01 (sample SAMEA2580288, study PRJEB22360) | human gut metagenome | biome: human gut; feature: human-associated habitat; material: faeces | place: Denmark | collected 2008/2010 | reverse complement strand
GCTTGATGAAGACTCTTAAGGAGGTTCAGTTCGGGGAAACCGTTACTGTGGTTAAGCTCCATGGAGTGGGAGCTGTAAAACGCAGGATTATGGACATGGGCATTACAAAAGGCGCTCAAGTGTTCGTACGAAAAGTTGCCCCGCTGGGGGATCCGATTGAAGTGAAGGTTCGCGATTATGAGCTGAGCCTGCGCAAAGCGGACGCGGAATTGATTGAAGTGGAATGATTGCCCCCGCTAAGGGCATTCTAGCGGCACTGTGTTAGTCAAGACTTCCGCAAAAAACGAGGAGGAACGAAACATGTCTATAAAATTAGCGCTTGCGGGTAACCCCAACTGTGGTAAAACCACTTTATTTAACGAGTTGACTGGCTCGTCTCAATATGTGGGTAACTGGCCCGGAGTTACAGTGGAGAAAAAGGAAGGAAAGCTTAAAGGACATAAGGATGTTATTGTAACAGACCTGCCCGGTATCTACTCTCTTTCTCCCTATACATTGGAAGAAGTGGTAACCCGCAATTACTTAATCCATGAAAATCCGGATGTAATTGTAAATCTGGTGGATGCCTCCAACTTGGAGCGCAACCTCTACCTGACCACCCAATTAATTGAGATGGGTCTGCCGGTGGTACTGGTACTCAATATGATGGATATTGTTCGTAAAAACGGCGATACCATTGATTCGAAAAAAATTGGTGAAACACTTGGCTGCCCGGTAGTTGAGATTTCAGCATTGAAATCGGAGGGTATACAAGAGCTTATTGCTGCGGCGCTTAGCGCGGCACAGAAAAAGCCGCATGCGATTGCGGCTACCTTTAGCAATTCAGTAGAAGTAGCATTGCAGCAGGTTGTGCAAATGCTGCCAAACAGCATGAAGAATCGCCACCAGCGCTGGCTTGCCATTAAGCTGTTTGAGCGCGATGAGAAAATGCTTGCAGAAGCTGGTTATTCCGAAAAAGAGCGTGCAAAACTGGAAGAGATTATTGTTAAGTGTGAAAACGAGCTTGATGATGATACCGAGTCAATTATTACCAATGAGCGCTACGAGTACATTGCCAAGGTAATTCATAAGAGCTATAAAAAGAAGGTAACTGGCCTTACTACCTCAGATAAAATTGACCGTATCGTAACCAACCGATTTTTGGCTCTGCCGATTTTCGTTTTGATTATGTGGTTAGTTTACTACGTGTCGATCTCTACAGTGGGTACCGCGATGACCGACTGGGTAAACGATGTGCTCTTTGGTGACATTGTACCGCCGAAGATTGAAGCTTTCTTGGTTTCCGTTGGAAGTGCAGACTGGCTGAATTCACTGATTTTGGATGGTATTATTGCCGGTGTTGGCGCTGTTCTCGGTTTCTTGCCGCAGATGCTTACCTTATTCTTGTTCCTCGCTATTTTGGAGGACTGCGGCTATATGGCGCGTATCGCGTTTATCATGGACCGTATCTTCCGCCGTTTTGGTCTTTCGGGTAAATCCTTTATCCCGATTCTGATCGGAACCGGCTGCGGCGTTCCTGGAATAATGGCTTCTCGTACCATTGAAAATGACCATGACCGAAAGCTTACTGTAATAACGACTACGTTTATTCCGTGCAGTGCAAAGCTGCCGATTATTGCCTTGATTGCGGGCGCCATGTTCCCGGATTCTACTTGGGTTGGGCCTTCCGCTTACTTCCTCGGCATTTTTGCAATCATTGCTTCTGGAATTATACTCAAGAAGACCAGTGTTTTTGTCGGTGACCCTGCTCCGTTCGTCATGGAGCTTCCTGCATACCATGTACCGGGCGCTAAGGGTGTGCTCATTCACATGTGGGACCGCGGAAAGGCCTTTATCAAAAAAGCAGGTACCATTATTCTGCTGGCTACCGTTTTAATTTGGTTCTTACAATCCTTTGGCTGGAATATGCAGATGGTAGATGTAGAAGATTCGATGCTGGCTACTTTGGGTAATTTCATTGCGCCGCTGTTTGCACCGCTGGGCTTTGATAACTGGAAGTTTGCCGTTGCAACGATTACCGGCTTAATTGCAAAAGAAAATGTGGTTAGCACTTTCGGCATTCTGTTTGGTTTTGCCGAGGTTGCAGAGGATGGCGCAGAGGTTTGGAGCAACCTGCAGGCTGCGGTATCGCCTTTGGCTGCTTATGCTTTCCTCGCATTCAACCTGCTCTGCGCTCCTTGCTTTGCTGCGATTGGTGCAGCTCGTTCCGAGCTTGGTTCCACAAGGTGGACGCTGTTTTCAGCGGGTTACCAAACCTTGTTTGCTTATATTATCTCTCTTATTATTTACCAAACCGGCAGCCTCATTATGGGTGGCGGATTTGGATTCTGGACCGCGGTAGCGTTTGTACTGATTGCCGCACTTCTATACCTTTTGGTTCGTAAGCCGGCTGGCACAAATTCTACAGGCAAGCGTTTAAACAGAAAGGTGTCTGTGTAAACTATGGCTACTGTAATAATTTCAATTATTGTGTTTGGCGGAATTGCTTTTGCAGCCTACCAGACCTACCGTACCCATAAATCGGGTGGATGCAGCGGATGCAGTGGCAGCTGCGGGTGCTGCCCCTCTGAACAAGAGAAGGCACATCAAGAAAAATAACTGCAAAGTTTTTAGGATTTTTAACTAGTGATTTTAGCTGGTTGGCAATAGAGTTAGCATACCGCTAACTCTATTGTTTAAACCACTAGTTAGATGAAACTAACTAAAAAACAACAAACTAGAAATGTTTTGAAAGAGAAAGGATGGTAAGAAAAGTATGAGCGTTGTCATTATTGGAGGCCATGACCGAATGGTATGTACCTACAAAGATATTTGTAAGCAATTTAAGTGCAAAGCGAAAGTATTTACACAACAGCCGGCCAATTTAAAAACACAAATAGGCTGCCCAGATCTTCTGGTCTTGTTTACCAGTACCGTGTCTCACCAAATGGTGTATAGTGCGCTTCAGATGACAAAAAATACTGGAACGGCGGTTGTGCGTTCACACAGCAGCAGCTCCTGTGCGCTCAAGAACATTCTTGCTGAGCATTGCTGCTAACCGAGGTTTATACTTGGCGCCGAATTCGATACGAAGGGTAAGAGCATATGCTGGAACGTTATTTGGTGGAATATTGCGCTTCTACATTAGCAGGTTTAAAAACGGCAAGTCTTTTTAGCTATACCGGCGAAGAAAAAGATGTTGTTCGCAATGAGATAGATTGCCTCAATCAAATTTTAAACCCGCGCGGTGTTTATTTGGAATTGCTGCACAGTGGCAAAACGCGAGATCTTATTTATGTGTACCGTGCCTCCGCTTTAGTTGCGGACTTAAACCGCTTGGAGGCGTCCCATTTTTTAAATCAATATGGTTACCCCGTAGGCAGTTTACTCAATTGTTTGGATTATTTACGGCAGCGAATTGCGCTGACACAATCGTTCCCTCATGAAATCGGGTTGTTTTTGGGCTATCCGGTGGAAGACGTAGCAGAATTTATTAAAAATCGCGGTCGCAATTGCAAATGCTGCGGTATTTGGAAGGTTTACCACAATGAACTGGAAGCAAAGCGCTTCTTTGCAAAAATTGATAAATGCAGAGAAGTTTATACGAAGCTGTTTTGTGGCGGACGGTCGGTGCTACAACTGACTATCGCTGCTTAATAATAACGAATCGGGAAGAGGATGGCTTGTTTCTCTTTATTTGAGAAAAACCTTCTTCGATTGATTCAATTTTGAAAAACAGAAAGGCAGTGAAGGAAAATGGCAAAATTGGCAGTAGTCTATTGGAGTGGTACAGGTAATACAGAAGCGATGGCAAACCTTGTGGCGGATGGTGCACGGGAGGCTGGAGCGGATGTTTCGGTTTATACTTCTGCGGAATTTACTCCTGAGTTGGCGGATGAGTTTGAGCATATCGCATTTGGTTGCCCCTCAATGGGAGCAGAACAGCTGGAAGAAAGCGAGTTCGAACCCATGCTTGATTCCATAAAAGACAAACTTGCCTCTAAAAAAGTAGCTCTGTTTGGCTCTTACGGCTGGGGCGACGGCGAGTGGATGAGAACTTGGGACAGCGACTTGCAAGGCGACGGCGTTCCGGTTATCGGCACACTCATTGCAAACGAAGCTCCCGACGATGAGGCTTCGGAAAACTGCAAGGATTTGGGTAAGGCACTTGCCAACGCATAATTCTTGCACAACATAAAATTTGGTTGCACCTTTCGGAACAGCCCGGTCAAAATGGACCGGGTTGTTCCTTTTTAGACTCCTCTTTCTGTGTTAGGACAAGTATGGGATGCGATTCTTCCAGAAGCGCATTCTCGCCTTCCTGCTGCGCTTCTATAAGTAGTTCAATTGTGGTTGCAACTCGAGCAGCCAAAGTGTAATACATCGCTTTGTAGTTGGGCATTTTATCACCTCTGTATCATTTTATGCAATTTTTGCATAAAAGTAAATATGCAGTTAATGCATAAAGTAAACTGTTAATGAGGTGAATGGAATGTATCGAAGGCTAAAGGATTTAAGAGAAGATTGCGATTATACACAGCAGAAGCTCGCACAATTATTGAAAATAAGTCAGGCAACTTATTCTCGCTATGAAAGTGGAGTACTGGATATACCCAGTATGATTCTAATTGAACTGTCGAAGCTGTATGATACAAGCGTTGACTATATTTTGGAACAAACAGATGAAAAAAAGCCTTACGCAAAGAAAATCAAAACAGATAAAGGCTTTTTAATCTTATAATATTATAAATTAAAAGCAGGCTCCGTAGGGTTTTGTCCCTACAGAGTCTGCTATTTATATGACGTTATGTGTTATATTATCCTAGCAATATATCGGCAATCAGTGAATTTGAAACCAAGAATCCCTTAGGGGAAAAACGAATGGATTCTTCATCGCAGTACACCAACCCATTTTGCGTATATCGATTTGCACGCTGAAAATAGTCTTCAGGAAAGGGTCTACCAAAACGCTTTTGGTAATCTGTTTGCCGAAGCCCCTCACTCAAACGCAAACGCAGCATGGTGTATTCCTCTGGGGAACCGCCATCACCCTCGCAGTTATTGTGCGGCTCTGCTAAAAAGCTTTGTAAATCGCTGGGGTAATAATAGCGTTGACCATCAAGAAAGGAATGAGCGGAGGGTCCTATCCCGCAATACTCTTCCGCGTTCCAGTATTTTAGGTTATGGCGGCTTTCAAAGCCTGAAATCGCAAAATTCGAAATCTCATACTGGTTGTAACCAGCCTGCTTTAGCTCTTCACATGCCAGCAAATACAACTCGGCGGTTTCATCTTCATCCGGCAAAGCCATATGGTCTTTACGCTCGTAATAGGGTGTGCCCGGCTCTATTTTAAGAAGAGATATGCTGTACCCCGCAATCGGCACAAAAGGCAATGGAACGTTTTAGGCTTTCGGGTGTTTGCTGTTGCACGGCCAGCATGAGATCTAAAGAAATATTTTCAAAACCAGCACGTTGGGCCTCTTTTACAGCTTCTCGAACCTGGCTTACCGAATGGCGGCGCCCCAATAGAGCGAGTTCCTTTTCATTTGCAGACTGCAATCCCATTGAGATACGGTTTGCTCCGGCTTCTCGCAGGGTTTCAAAAAATTCAGGTTCATATTCACCTGGGTTTACTTCCACCGTAATTTCGGCATTATGTAAACCCCAGCTTTTTTTTGCTGCTTCCAATAGTGCAGCGATTCGGTTAGCACCCAAAACAGAAGGAGTTCCACCCCCGAAATAAAGGGTATCTGCCTTGCGGCCAAGCTGCAAGGCAGTTTTTTGCAGTAAGTACTTCATTTGCTCAGTGTAAGCGTCCTTTATCTCTTCATTGCCCGGTGTAGAATAAAAATCACAGTAGGGGCATTTCATCTTGCAGAATGGTACATGCAGGTATAGGCCAATTGGTTCGCGGTTCATAATCCCTCCGTCCAAGGTGCGGTTACGTTATTCATCCAGCTTTAAAACGCTCATGAACGCATCTTGCGGCACTTCTACGGAGCCGAGCTGGCGCATACGTTTTTTTCCTTCCTTTTGCTTTTCAAGCAGCTTTTTCTTTCTTGAAATATCGCCGCCATAGCATTTCGCAAGAACATCTTTGCGCATAGCACGCACGGTCTCTCGGGCAATAATACGCCCGCCAATGCAAGCTTGAATGGGAATTTCAAAAAGCTGGCGAGGGATTTTCTGTACAAGCTTCTCTGCCATTTTACGCCCACGGGAATATGCTTTATCTGCATGGATGATAAACGACAAGGCGTCTACCATTTCACCGTTAAGAAGAATGTCAAGCTTCACAAGATTGGATTTTTCATACCCAATCAGCTCATAATCGAACGAAGCATATCCGCGGGTACGGCTCTTGAGCGCATCAAAAAAGTCGTACACAATCTCATTGAGCGGTAAGGTGTAGTGAATGTCTACACGATCGGTATCAATGTATTTCATATCCTGAAATACTCCACGCCGCTCCTGGCAAAGCTCCATAATATTGCCCACATATTCTGAGGGGGAATAAATGTGAGAGTTTGTCATGGGCTCCTCTGCCATCATAATTAAGGTGGGGTCAGGGTAGTTTGTGGGGTTGTCCACATACACCACTTCACCGCCTGTTTTTGTAATGCGGTATACAACACTTGGTGCGGTTGTAATAATATCGAGGTCGTATTCGCGTTCCAACCGCTCCTGAATAATCTCCATATGCAACAGCCCTAAAAATCCGCAACGGAAGCCAAAGCCAAGCGCAATAGAGGTTTCAGGCTCAAAAGAGAGCGACGCATCGTTTAGCTGCAAACGCTCCAATGCCTCACGAAGGTCGGAATAGTGAGCGCCGTCTGCCGGGTATACACCACAGAATACCATAGGCTGTGCCGTACGGTAGCCAGGCAACGGCTCTTTTGCCGGGCAGTTAGTCAGTGTAACGGTGTCGCCCACGCGCGCATCCTGCACCGCTTTAATAGAAGCAGAAATATACCCTACCTCTCCGGCGCAGAGGCTCGCAGCTGGTTCCATGCCGGTAGCACGCAGGTAGCCCACTTCCACTACGTTAAACTCACTGCCGGATGCCATCATTCGAATCTGATCTCCGGCGTGTACGGTTCCCTCTTTGACACGTACATAAACAATGACTCCACGGTAGGAATCGTAATAGGAGTCAAAAATCAAAGCCTGAAGCGGTGCGTTTTCATCGCCCTGCGGCGGGGGAATATCCTTTACCACACGCTCCATCACTTGGTCAATGTTCAGTCCTGCCTTAGCTGAAATGCACGGTGCGTCCTGTGCTGGCAGGCCAATAATATCTTCTACCTCGTTTTTTACACGGTCGGGGTCTGCACTGGGAAGATCTATTTTGTTAATTACCGGCACAATTTCTAACCCGGCATCCAGCGCCAGGTAGGTGTTCGCCAGTGTTTGCGCTTCAATTCCCTGTGAAGCATCCACAATGAGAAGCGCCCCCTCACAGGCCGCCAATGAGCGCGATACCTCGTAGTTAAAGTCTACATGGCCAGGGGTATCGATAAGATTAAAGATATAATCCTCCCCATCGTTGGCTCGGTAAACCAGCGTGACCGCGTGCGCCTTAATTGTAATGCCGCGTTCCCGCTCCAAATCCATGTTGTCTAACAATTGATTTTCCATGTCTCGCAGAGCAACCGCCTTTGTTTGCTCCAAAATACGGTCAGCCAATGTGCTTTTACCATGGTCTATATGTGCGATAATACTGAAATTTCTGATTCTGTCTCTTGGAATCGACATACTGTCACCTGATTCTCCCAACTGTTCAAATTCTATGTGCTTTCACTGCAAACATACTGTAATTATGTAATACAGTATTATACCATAAATGCCGCGGAATGAAAAGGAAAATGTAGAGTCTTGGTGCGGTCGGTGGGTGGAAGAAAACGGCTAAAGAACTGGTAAATAAGGTATAGATTATCGTGCTTTGCTTATAATAAACATGAATTAATGTTGTTGTATTGCTCTTCATTTAACAACGGAATTGAAATAAAAGAGTGTGAAACGGAGATGAAGCGGTTTTGTGGAGTCCATTTCCTAATCAAAAACAAAAGCAAAGCAAGATAGATAAAGCGATTAAAAAGCAACAAAAGCCGAAGGATGCAGAGTCTACAAGTGAAGAAGAGAAATTAAGTGCTTCTCTTGAAGAGAACTGCCAGCACTTTGAAGATTTATTTAATGATAACGATACCATTATTGTAAGGGAGATGCAGAATGCGCATCATTCCAACTTGCAGTTTCGATTGTATTACAGTGAGGGAATGGTAGATACCTCTAAACTCGAAAACAGCGTGATGCGGCCTTTGATTCAGTCCCAAGAGCGGGTTGAGGCGAACGACCCCATTGAAGGCTTGGTAAAGCGAGTTCTCACGGCAGTAGAAATGCAGATAATCGATAGCTGGGAAGAAATTATAGACGCAATCACGTCTGGCGATGCTGTCATGTTTATCACAAATTGCTCGCGTGCAATTATTCTGCCCGCGAAAAAGTTTGAACTACGAAGCATTGAGGAACCGGATTCTGAAAAAATTATTTCTGGTCCGCGCGAGGGGTTTAATGAGAGCCTTATTGTAAACCTTACCTTACTGCGCCGTAAGCTGCGCACGCAGGATTTGAAACTGAAATATTATACGTTTGGCCGCCGTACACAAACAAAAGGCTGTATTTGTTATTTAGACAGTTTGGTAAACAAAAGAATATTAAAATTATTACAAAAAAATAGATATTGATGGAGTTTTAGACACCAACTATATTTCTGAGCTGATTCGAGATTCCTCTACCTCCCCATTTCGCAGTACTGGCTATACAGAACGACCCGATGTGGTCGCTGCAAAGCTGCTGGAGGGCAGAATTGCTATCTTTTTAGACGGTTCTCCGGTGGTGCTAACGGTTCCTTATTTATTTATCGAAAACTTTCAAAGTAGTGAAGACTATTATCTTAATTTTTCGTACACTTCTTTTTCCCGCATGCTGCGTATATTGGGATTTTTTCTAACCATTACCGTACCGGGCTTTTATATTTCGATTGTTGCGTTTCACCAAGAGATGCTGCCAACGCCTCTTCTCATTAACATTGCTAATGAGAGGCAGGGGGTGCCGCTACCGGCTGCTGCAGAGGCGTTTATTATGCTGATTGTGTTTGATATTCTTCGAGAGACAGGTGTGCGAATGCCTTCCAATACTGGCCAAGCACTTAGTATTGTGGGTGCCCTTGTAATTGGGCAGGCCGCTGTGGAAGCAAAGCTGGTTGCGGCGCCAATGATAATTATAGTTGGTCTAACCGGTATTACAGCACTGCTGGTACCGAAAATGAATGCACCCATTATTTTTATTCGTATTTTTATTCTCCTTGGTGCTTCCGTAATGGGCCTGTTTGGTATGGTGTTAACGCTTAGTGCTTTGTTTATACACATGCTTAATTTAGATTCCTTCGGAGTGTCGCAGCTTACTCCTTCCGCAAAGCTGCAATTTCAGGATGTAAAGGATAAGATGATACGTGCACCGTGGTGGACGATGATTCGACGCCCCGTAAAAATAGGACAGGATACGGTACGTCAAACTACGTACCCAAAGGCAAAAGAATGAAAAAAGCATTATGTACCCTGCTTGTCTTTTGTCTCATGCTTCCCTTGGCAGGCTGCTGGAACTACCGGGGATTAAATGAGATGTCTATTGTTGCTGGAATGGCTATTGACAGTGTGGACGGGCAGTATTTAATTACATTCGAAGTGATGGATATGCAAAGATCTACAAAAACGGAGGGTCCTTCTTCTGAACTCGTCTTTTCAAAGGGTCCATCTATTTTTGAGGCATTTCGCAATGCAAAACGCCAATTGGCCAGCAAACCTTATTTCGGCAACATGCAAATTGTGATTATCAGCAGTAAAATAGCGGAAGAAAACGGCATTAACGCGTTGATAGATTTTTTACTGCGGGATGCTGAAATGAGAGAAACAATGGAGATGGTAGTTTCTCGTGAAGAGACGGCGCGTGAATTGCTTATGAACATTAAGAAAGACACCGGAGCGGTATCTTACGACATGACACGAATTATTCGAGAAGATTCAAAGGTGACCGGTTCGGTTTTCAGCGCACAAATTTATCGGATCTATAATAAATTAAAAACGCCGGGAGTAGACGCGGCCCTGCCGGTCTTTTACCTTGCAGAAGAACCGGGAACCGGCAAAAAGCATATTGAAACCTATGGCAGTGCGGTGTTTCGTAAGGACAAGCTGGCAGGGTTCCTTTCTGCGGAAGAAACGAAAATGCTGCTTATGTCTAACGATATTTTAAACGGAGGCCTCGTAACAGTTTATATGCCTTCAATCACTCCCCATAATATTACTATCGAATTAAAGAACGTGGAATCCGATATGAATGTTGAAGCAACAGGTGAAAAAATAAATGTAAAATTAAAAATCAATATACAAGCCTATTTAGGAGAGTTCCCGCACAGTAGCAGTAAAGGTGACCTCGCAGTTATTGACCCGGTTACTGCCGCAGCGGAAAAGATGCTCCAAAACCAAATTCAGGACGTAATTAAAAAACTGCAAACACAATATCAATCGGATGTTTTAGGGATGGGAAGCATTATCTACCGCAAAAAGCTCCCTCTTTGGAGGCAAATTTCAGGCCAGTGGGATGAAATGTTCCGTACAGTACCAGTAGAGGTCACTGTGAAAATGCACATTATCAATACTGCTATGATGCGTGAGTCGTAGGAGGGCCTTCTTTTGGTATACGTTATATTAATTGCTTTGTTTGTGGGGGTAATCCTCATCGATTATCTGCCGAAAAGAAAGCTTCTTTCACGGCCGCTGCGCTGGTTCTATGTAGGGGTATGTGTTATCAGTTTCACAGTGCTGATGCTCGATCAGACAAATATGTCTATTCCCAGAGTTTCAACACTATTAACTTGGTTGGTTGAAAAAATATACGGGATTTAAGGTGGATAAATTGAAATGATGAAAACCATACACGATTGCCCTGTTACCTCACGGGAAATGGTTCTAATGATTGTGTTATTTGTGTTTGGAAGCAGCGTGGTGATGGGGGTAAACTCAGACACACGGCAAGACTCGTGGATTTGCCTGTTAATAGGGGCCGCACTATGTATTCCTGTATTTTTGTTGTATGCCAGAATTGTAAAATTAATGGGTGAGGATGATTTCTTTACCTGTATTATCAATTGGCTTGGGGAAGTTTTCGGACGAATTGTAATTGCATTGCTTGTTTGGTATTACTTGTATTTAGCTGCAATTGTACTGCGGAACTTTTCTGAGTTTATGGAAATTGTGGCTATGCCCGAAACGCCTCAAATACCAATGATGATTGCTCTGGTTCTTGTGATGGCATATCTATGCAAAAGCAGAATTCAGGTAATTGCACAATGGGCTGTTGTAGGAATTTATGTAACCATGGGTATTGTGATTATAACTATTTTAGCCACAGCTACGCATATGCAAATAGATTATCTGTTGCCAATTATGGAACATTCTCGTGCAGAAATAGCGAAAAGCTCTATGCAGGTTTTTGCATTCCCTTATGCGGAGTGTGTGGTGTTTTTACCCCTTATTTCCGCAGTAAGAAACGTAAACCCTTACAAAGTTTTATTAAAGGGGTTAGGCATGTCCACAATCATTCTACTGTTTATTGTTTTAAGAAATATTTTATGTATTGGGTCGTATTTAATGGAGGCGGAGTATTTTCCGTCCTATTCCTGTGCAAGAATTATGGAAATTGGAAGCTTCCTCTCGCGGATTGAAGGCACAATTTCAATTAATTTTATTATAGCGGGGGTAACCAAAGCAACCCTTTGTCTTTATTCCGGATCGTTAGGAGCCGCAAAGCTGCTTAATATACCCAATAAGCTGGATTTGATTATTATGCCGGTTTGCATGTTTGCGTTAATGCTTTGTGCGATCTCTTATAGTGACGCCGTGCAGATGTTTGACTTTCTGGATATTTACCCTAAGTATTCCATTCCGTTTCAAGTGGGCCTCCCGGTTCTTATTTGGGTGGCCGCTGAGTGGAAAACTCGCGCGAAAAAAATGTCTTTTAGCAAAACAGCATCACATATATTTTTCTTCGGAAACAAGGACTGTAAATCTCCATAATATGCTAACAGAAATTAACTCTGAGCATAGGCCTCTGTGACAGTTAGGAGATTTGCATATGTCAGCTGATAGTAAATACCCTTATGGCAGAGGGGATAAAATGCCATTCTTTTATGCCAAGGAAAATTACATGAGCAATGGTACAGGGTGCCCGTCGTGTCCGACTCCCTGCCCGGATCCGTGCCCTACACCATGCCCCCCTCCATATCCGTGTCCAACTGGCGCAACAGGACCCACCGGCCCAACTGGCCCCACGGGTGAAACCGGGAGCGGTTTTCCGGGTCCAACTGGTCCCACAGGTGCAATGGGGCCAACGGGCCCGGCGGGTGCAATGGGTCTTACAGGTCCTACGGGAGGCTCCGGTCCGATCGGACCGACTGGGCCTGCTGGCACAACCGGAGAAACTGGTACATCAGGCCCTGCAGGAATGCAGGGTCTTCAAGGCTCTATAGGTCCGCAAGGTCCTCAGGGAGTGCAGGGTCCCATAGGGCCCATAGGGGCTGTTGGCGCGACTGGTCCCACAGGTGCGGCGGGAATACAAGGAGCGTTGG
>OCAG01000943.1_pt1 | contig 12710 bp, 9 predicted proteins | sample 1477111 | NCBI WGS metagenome assembly OCAG01 (sample SAMEA2580288, study PRJEB22360) | human gut metagenome | biome: human gut; feature: human-associated habitat; material: faeces | place: Denmark | collected 2008/2010 | reverse complement strand
ACGAATGAGGGGTGGGTGTTTCGAGAATGGGCGCCGAATGCCACGGCAATCTATTTGTTAGGCGAGTTTAACGATTGGAGAAAGCATCCTGATTATGCCTTGACCAAGGTCGGAGATGGAAATTGGGAGATTAAACTGCCTCTGGGAGCGTTGGCTCACGAGATGCTTTATCGTTTACTCGTGGAGTGGAACGGGGGGAGCGGGGAGCGGTTGCCTTCTCATGTGCGACGAGTGATTCAAGATGAATACACGAAAATATACAGTGCACAGGTATGGGACCCATTGAATCCCTACCAGATGCGTCATGAAAGACCCAAACGAACAGGTTATCCGTTAATTTACGAGGCTCATATCGGGATGTCAACGGAGCATCGGAGAGTATCGACTTTTACGGAATTCCGTTTATTTGTGCTACCGCGTATTGTTGATCTAGGTTATAACACCATACAGTTGATGGCCGTGCAGGAACATCCTTATTATGGTTCGTTCGGTTATCAAGTGGCGAATTTCTTTGCCGTGAGTTCCCGTTTCGGGACACCGGATGAGTTGAAAGCCTTGATTGATGCTGCTCATAGTATGGGTATCCGAGTGATTATGGATATTGTCCATTCGCACGCGGTGAATAACGAGGAAGAAGGATTGAGCCGCTTTGATGGTAGTTACGATCAATATTTTTACCCGGGCGAGAGAGGGTATCATCCTTTGTGGGGGTCTCGTTGTTTTGACTACGGAAAACATGAAGTGTTGAATTTCTTACTCTCGAATTGTAAATATTGGTTAGAGGAATTCCGTTTCGACGGTTATCGTTTTGACGGGATTACCAGTATGTTGTACTGGGATCATGGAATCAATAAGGATTTCACGGAGTATAGCTTGTATTATGATGGAAACCAGGACGAGAGTGCAATTACCTATTTGGCATTAGCTAACCGGGTGATTCATCAAGTCGATCCTGAGGCGATCACGATTGCCGAAGACATGAGTGGGATGCCGGGTGTTGCCAGTCCTTTGGAATATGGCGGTATGGGTTTCGATTACCGGATGAATATGGGAACTCCGGATTACTGGATCAAGCTATTGAAAGAGAAACGGGATGAGGAATGGCACGTCGGAGATCTTTTTTACGAGTTGACAAACAAGCGGGAAGAGGAACGTACAATTAGTTACGCGGAAAGTCATGACCAGGCGTTGGTGGGAGACAAGACTATATTTTTCCGTTTAGTGGATAAGGCAATATATACCTCAATGAGTGTGTTTGACAAGAGCGTGATTATTGATCGGGGAATGTCACTTCATAAAATGATTCGCTTGGTTACTATCGGAACTGCTGCCGACGGTTACTTGAATTTCATGGGAAATGAATGGGGACACCCGGAATGGATTGATTTCCCGAGAGAGGGTAACGGGTGGAGTTACGATCATGCCCGGCGTTTATGGAGTCTGGTAGATGATGAAAATCTTCGGTTTCGCTTTTTGAATGTGTTCGATAAGTCGATGATTCAGATGGTGAATGATACGCGTGTTTTTCACTGGCGTCCGGAACCGTTGGTGCGGGATAACGAGCGTCAGGTGCTGATTTTTACCCGCGGAGATTATTTGTTCGTGTTCAATTTTAACCCGGAAAAGTCATTCCCGGATTACGTTTTTGACGCACCTTCCGGAAAATACACGATGATATTGAACACGGATAACAGGAATTTTGACGGATTGGGACGAATTGATGAGAAGATTGAACACTTTACCCGATACGTTTCTCCGGGCAGGGGACAGTTAAGTTTGTATATACCCGCGAGGACGGGATTTGTATTAAAGCGTTCATAAATATATGGGATTTATGATTTACGATTTGGGTGTTGAGGTAATTGTTGAATCATAAATCTAAAATTTAAAATCTTCAAATATTGAATTGAAAAAGCGCCGTATTGTGCGTGGAAATTTAAAATTTAAAATCTAAAATTTAAAATTCGAACCGTGTTTATCGAGGAGATTCTAAAATACAATAGTATAGCAATCGTGGGTCTGGCAAAAAATGCCGGAAAAACGGAATGTCTGAACTATATTCTTCGGAAAGTGAAGAATACGGGAAAGCGTTTCGCCCTTACCTCAATAGGCATCGACGGGGAAAACAGGGATCAGGTTTGCCAAACGCCCAAGCCGGAAATTGAAATCTTTGAAGACATGATATTCATCACGTCGGAGATGCATTACCGATCTAAACGTCTGGTGGCAGAGATCATGGATGTCAGCACACAACAAACCTCGTTAGGACGTCTGGTAACCGCCAGAGCTGTCAGTTCGGGAAAAGCCTTGTTATCAGGGCCTGCCGACACGGGATCATTGAAAGCCCTCATCCAAGGGATGAAACGTTTTGACGTGGATACCACCATCGTCGACGGGGCTCTCTCCCGCCTCAGTCTCAGCTCTCCGGCAGTGACGGAAGCCATGGTATTAGCCACGGGAGCTGCGGTATCCTGTAATATTCCTCAACTGGTTAGAAAAACAAAATACGTGTATGACCTCATTTGCTTGGAGAAAGCAGAGCCGGAAATCATCCGGCAACTGATTGACATCGAGCAAGGAATGTGGTCCATTGACGAAAACGGGAAAGTTCACGATCTGAACATACCTTCCGTGTTTATGCTTGAAAATAACAAAGACGAAGTTTTCAAGTACGGGAACACGTTATACGTGGCAGGCGCCATCAGTGACAAATTATTGCAATTCCTACGGCAGCAGAAACAAATCAAGGAGATTACATTGATCATCCGTGATTTCACTAAAATGTTTGCCTCCATGGAAACATACTACGCCTTCCTTAAAAAAGGCGGTACCATGAAGGTATTGCAAAAAAGTAAACTACTGGCCGTTTGCATCAATCCCCAATCTCCGGAAGGCTATTGTCTGGATTCCGACGAACTAAGAGTTGCCATGCAAGAGAGCTTGGGAATTCCTGTTTATGACGTGAAGAAAATGTAGAATTTAAAATGTAGAATTTAGAATGAAATGTTTCCCGAAAACGATGAGTATTTCAACTCTCCCTCTGTTTATAGAGGGAGCACGGCAAAGCCGGGAGGGAGTTCAATCTAAAATCGTAAATCATTAAATCTAAAATTAACAAGGTGTTTTTAAGAAGTGCCATAGAAGAAATTAACGGGTTCAGATTCATGATCGACAAACTGGAAATTCAATCCGGTCTGGCGAAACGGATCTTGAACACATTACCTTATTTGCGTACCCCGGAAGCGATTGCCCAAGAATTGGACAAAACCGAGGTCATGCGCAACATTCTACAAACCTCCGAACTAACAGACACCATTACCAAGATCAAAGTCAAACTGATGCAAGTGAAGGATGTCCGGGGAACAGCGAACCGGGTGACGGAATCACAGATACTGGATGACATTGAACTATTTGAATTAAAAGCTTTTTCTTTGCTGGTCGTGGAGATGCGGGAATTGCTCCTATCAGCAAATATCACGGTTGTTTCACTCCCGGACTTGGAACCGATAGTAAACATTCTAGATCCCGAAAAGATGCGTATTCCTCATTTTTACGTGTACGATGCCTATTCCCCGGAACTGGCAGCCCTGCGGGCAAAAATGAAGACGCTCAAAATGGATGAAAAAACAGAAGAACGAGTACTGGATCAACTTCAATTCGAACACACGGAATTAGAAGACCAAATCCGGGAAAAGTTATCCGAACAGATTCATCCCTATAAAAAAGAAATTAATGAAGCCCTGACAAACACGGCAACTTTAGATATCCTGTTGGCAAAAGCCCAACAGACCATTGATATGCAGTTGTGCAAACCGGAAATTTCCTCTGGCACAACTCGCTATATAAAAATATTCAACCCACAAGTAAAAGAGGTTCTTTGGCAGGAAGGTAAGAAATTCCAGGCAATTGACATTGACATCGAGCAAGGAGCCTGTTTAATTACCGGAGCCAATATGGCCGGGAAAAGCGTTATCCTAAAAACCGTGGCACTGTCACAAGCGCTATTCCAATTTGGTTTTTACGTTCCGGCAGAACAAGCCGAGATTGCCTTGGTTGACGAAGTTCTCCTTTGCATCGGGGACGAGCAATCCGAATTAAGCGGACTGTCCTCGTATGCCTCGGAAATGCTACGGGTAAATGCTATCGTGCAAGACGTGAAAGCAGGTAAAAACGCCTTGATCCTGATTGATGAACTGGCTAGAACCACCAACCCCACGGAAGGGAAAGCAATCGTGAATGCCATGCTCGACTTCTTGACGGATAAAGGGGCCCGCTCCTTGATTACCAGCCATTACAGCGGGATCAAAGCCCATTGTAAAAAAATGCGGGTAAAAGGATTTGTAAAAGAACACGTGAAAGGTCAATTGACCATCAATAATATAAACGAGTTCATCGATTACTCGCTGATCGAAGATACTCACGACTCCGTGCCGCAAGAAGCCATGCGCATCGCCCGCATTCTGGGCGTTGACGAAGAATTGTTGGACAAAGCAGAGGAGTTTTTGGATGACGAAGAGAAGAACAGAAATTAATAACAGAACAAAGATATGCAGAACAGTAAACTAGGGCTTGATTTCACCAAAGTGGCACACGCGAAGGACGTGGCCCGGAAGATAGCCGACGATGTACAGAAATTCGTGGAACAATACTCTACCGTTGCCGTTGAGCGTACGTTATGCCGTTTGCTCGGTATTGACGGGGTCGACGCTAACACCGTGCCCCTACCCAACGTGCTGGTAGATGAGATCAAAGACAAAGGCGTGTTAGGCGAGGGTATTCTATTCTTCCTCGGGAACGCTATCGTGGAAACCGGTATGAATCCGCAACAAATAGCAGAGAAAGTTGCAGAGGGGACACTGGACATCACCACGTTACCCGTTCACCCGACAGATGAGATTAAAGCCGCACTGAAACCGCACGTTGACGCAAGTACCAAACGGATCAGTGATCGCCGTGCCAAGAAGGAAAACTACTTGAACACGATCGGGGAAGGTCCGAAACCTTACCTCTACGTGATCGTGGCTACCGGAAACATCTACGAAGACGTGGTACAGGCACAGGCTGCCGCACGTCAGGGGGCTGACATCATTGCCGTAATCCGTACAACAGGGCAGAGTTTGTTGGATTACGTGCCTTATGGAGCTACCACGGAAGGATTCGGGGGAACATTCGCTACACAAGAAAACTTCCGCATCATGCGTAAGGCTTTGGATGAAGTGGGCGAAGAAGTAGGCCGTTACATCCGCTTATGTAACTATTGCTCTGGCCTGTGTATGCCGGAAATCGCGGCAATGGGAGCCTTGGAAGGTTTGGACGTAATGTTGAACGACGCTCTTTACGGGATCTTGTTCCGGGATATTAATATGCAACGTACACTGGTTGACCAGTTCATGTCAAGAGTAATCAACGGGTTTGCCGGAGTAATCATCAACACCGGAGAGGACAACTACCTGACAACCGCTGACGCCGTGGAACAGGCACACACCGTGCTGGCATCCGACTTGATCAACGAGCAATTGGCCTTGATCGCCGGACTGAAAGAAGAACAAATGGGATTAGGACACGCTTTCGAAATGGACCCGTCTCTTGAAAACGGTTTCTTACTGGAATTGTCTCAGGCTCAAATGACCCGTGAGATTTTCCCGAAAGCCACTTTAAAATATATGCCTCCAACCAAATTCATGACGGGAAATATTTTCCGCGGACACATTCAGGATGCACTTTTCAACATGATCGGAATCTGGACTTCACAAGGAATCCAATTATTGGGTATGCCGACAGAAGCTATCCACACACCGTTCATGTCCGACCGTTATCTTTCTATTGAGAACGCCAAGTATATCTTCGGTAACATGAAGAATATCGGTGACGAGGTAGAGTTCAAAAAGGACGGTATCATCCAAAGTCGTGCCAAGGAAGTATTGAACAACGCTATCGCATTACTTGAGAACATTGAACGTGAAGGTCTTTTCACCGCTTTGGAAAAAGGAATCTTCGGTGACGTGAAACGTCCGAAGAATGGCGGTAAAGGACTTGACGGAGTTGCTGCCAAAGGCGCCAACTATTACAATCCGTTTATCGAGTTAATGCTGAAAGGCAATTGAAAATTGAAAATTGAGAATTGAAAATGACGACTTGTCATTTTTAGTTCCAAGTTTCAAGAGAGTGAATAAAAATAAAATTTAAACCGATGCGATTGATAATTTTCAATTTTGCATTTTCAATTTTCAATTCATTATGAGTGGAGGATTATATTCTACCGAAAAAAATGATTTCGACCAGACGCTGGATCTGAAAAAAATAAAACCCTACGGGGACACGATGAACGACGGGAAAACTCAATTGAGTTTCACGTTGCCCGTGCCTGCCGGGGATGAGGCTATCGAAGCTGCAAAACAATTATTGAAAAAAATGGGTTTTGAAAACCCGCAAGTAGTATTCCACAAAGAGTTGACCGAGGGTTACACCTTCTTCAACTGTTACGGAAGCTGCACGCACACCGTGGATTTCACGAGTATTCATGTTCCGAAAGTAGAAGGAACGAAATGGGATATGCACGAAACTGACGAGTTCATCCGTGAAAATATCGGACGTCCTTTGATTGTTGTAGGTGCAAGTACCGGAACCGACGCTCACACCGTGGGTATCGACGCCATCATGAACATGAAAGGATTTGCCGGACACTACGGACTGGAACGTTACGACATGATCGAGGCTCACAACTTGGGAAGTCAGGTACCCAATGAAGAGTTTATTGCCAAAGCTATCGAGCTGAAAGCCGACGCTCTTCTGGTATCCCAGACCGTCACCCAGAAAGATGTTCACATCAAGAACATGATCGAACTCGTGGAAATGCTGGAGGCAGAAGGCTTGCGGGATAAAGTAATCTTGGCTTGCGGTGGTCCTCGTATCTCCCACGAGCTGGCAAAAGAGCTGGGTTACGATGCAGGCTTCGGCATGAATACCTACGCAGATGACGTGGCGTCATTTGTTGCGCAAGAATTTGTTAGAAGAAAAAATAAATAGCATTTTAAATTTTAGATTTTAAATTTTAAATTACAGGACTCATCGGTAATCAATTTACAATCTAAAATTTACAATTTAAAATTGAAAACGGTATGGATAAAGATCAAGTAAGAGAAGTTATCGCAAAACGGGTAGCTCTCGAATTAAAAGACGGCGACGTGGTAAACTTGGGAATCGGACTGCCAACGATGGTACCGAACTACTTGCCCAAAAACGTACACGTGATCCTACAATCCGAAAACGGATTATTAGGTATGGGTCCGAAACCGGAAGAAGGTAAAGAAAATCCGGAATTGACGGATGCCGGTGGTGGCTACATCACGGCGATCGAAGGCGCCTGCAGCTTTGACAGCGCAACCTCTTTCGGACTTATCCGCGGTGGACACGTGGATGTCACCATTCTTGGTGCTTTACAGGTAGACGAGAAAGGAAACTTGGCAAACTGGATCATCCCCGGTAAGAAAGCCCCGGGTATGGGTGGAGCCATGGACCTGTTGGTAGGTGCTAAAAAAGTGATCCTTGCCATGGAACACACGGCAAAAGGCAATCACAAGATTTTAAAAGAATGCACGCTGCCGTTAACCGCTGCCGGGGAAGTTGACATGATTATCACCGAAATGGGTGTTATGAACATCACCCCTGCCGGAATCGAACTGGTAGAATTAAACCCTGAATTTACTTTAGATGACATCAAAGCAGCTACAGGCTGTGAATTAATAATTTCCAAAAACTTAAAAGCAATGCCTCAATGACAAAAACCTATATCGTAGCAGCAAAAAGAACTGCGATCGGCAAATTTTTAGGAACAACTCTTTCAATGACAGCAGCAGACTTGGGTGCCGCCGTAATAAAAAACATTATCGCGGAAACCGGAGTCAATCCCGCCAATATTGATGAAGTGATCGTCGGCAACGTACTATCCGCCGGACAGGGTCAAGGTGTAGCCCGTCAGGCATCCAGCAAAGGAGGGATCCCACAAGAAGTTCCGGCTTACGGAATCAACATGATATGCGGGAGCGGTATGAAAGCCGTACTCAATGGTGTAACCGCTATCAAATCGGGGCTGGCGAACCTGATCATTGCAGGAGGAACCGAATCCATGTCCAATGCGGGCTATATCCTCCCGGCACGAGTACGTGACGGGCACAAGATGGGCGACGTGACAGTAGTGGACCATATGGTGTATGATGGTCTGACGGACGCCTTCGAAGGATACCACATGGGCATAACGGCTGAAAACATCGCGGAGAAATACGCGATCAGCCGGGAAGAACAGGATGAATTTGCAATCGAATCGCAACAACGTGCTATTGCGGCTATCGATAATGGTAAATTCAAGTCAGAGATCGTGCCTATAGAGTACAAGGTGAAAAAAGAAACTCACGTGTTCGACACGGATGAATTCCCGAACCGGACGACCTCCCTGGAAAAATTATCGACCTTACGTCCCGCTTTCAAAAAAGAGGGTTCCGTCACGGCCGGTAACGCTTCAGGAATCAACGACGGGGCATCATTCGTACTGATCGCATCGGAAGAGGCTGTTAAACAATACAATTTAACCCCTCTATGCGAGATCATTGGTGTCGGACAAGGCGGTGTGGACCCGGCCATCATGGGTATGGGACCCGTGCCAGCCATTGCCAACGCACTCAAGAATGCCGGTATCAAACTATCCGACATCGACGTGATCGAGTTAAACGAGGCTTTCGCAGCACAATCACTGGGAGTCATTCACGAACTCATGGCACAACACGGCGTTACGAGAGAATGGATAAATGAACGTACGAACATCAACGGTGGTGCAATTGCACTGGGACATCCCATCGGGGCATCAGGAAACCGCATCGTTGTATCATTAGTACATGAAATGATAAACAATGAAGCAAAATTAGGTCTTGCATCCCTCTGTATCGGAGGAGGCATGGGGACGGCCTTAATTCTGAAGAAATGTTGATTTAGAATTAAAAACTAGCTTCGATCAATTAAAAACATTTATAATAATGGATTTCAGTCTATCAAAACAAGACCAACTCTTCTTACAAATGATAAGAGAGTTTGCAGAAAAAGAGGTAAAACCTCTGGCGGCGGAAGTGGACGAATCAGAAAGATTCCCGATGGAAACCGTTCAAAAAATGGCAAAACTTGGTATTATGGGTATCCCATTCCCGGTTGAATACGGCGGTGCCGGTGGTAACAACATCCTTTACACGATGGCGGTAGAGGAGTTATCCCGTGTATGTGCCACGACCGGAGTAATCGTGTCCGCACACACCTCTTTGTGCTGCGCACCGATCATGGAACACGGTACGCCCGAACAAAAAGCCAAGTATCTTCCCAAGTTGACTTCCGGTGAATGGATCGGAGCATTCGGTCTGACAGAACCGAACGCCGGAACCGACGCATCCGCACAACAGACTTTCGCGGTGAAAGAGGGAGATCATTACGTGCTTAACGGATCTAAAATCTTCATCACCAATGCCGGCTATGCACACGTGTATATCATCATGGCGATGACCGATAAATCCAAAGGGACCAAGGGAATTTCCGCCTTTATCGTGGAAAAAGACTTCCCGGGATTCTCTATCGGTAAAAAAGAGAAGAAAATGGGTATCCGCGGTTCGGCTACTTGCGAGTTGATCATGGAAAACTGCATCGTTCCTGCCGAGAACTTACTCGGACAAGAAGGTAAAGGTTTTGGCATTGCCATGAAAACACTTGACGGCGGACGTATCGGTATCGCTTCTCAAGCATTAGGTATCGCCCAAGGAGCCATGGACGAAACCGTGAAATACGTGAAAGAGCGTAAACAATTCGGAAAATCCCTTGGTCAATTCCAGAACACTCAATTCCAATTGGCTGATCTGCAAACCAAAGTGGAAGCATCCCGCTTATTAGTAAGACAAGCTGCCTACAAAAAAGACCTGAAAGTGCCTTATTCCGCAGATGCAGCTATGGCTAAACTATTCGCGGCAGAGACGGCCATGGAAGTAACGACCAAAGCCGTACAGTTCCACGGAGGATACGGATATACCCGTGAATATCCTGTTGAAAGAATGATGAGAGATGCCAAGATTACTGAAATCTACGAGGGTACGTCAGAAGTTCAGAGAATGGTGATTGCAGCAAATTTATTAAAGTAAAAGACAGTTGACATGAAGATCGTTGTTTGTATTAAACAAGTTCCGGATACCACGGAAATCAAACTGGACCCCGTTACAGGAACCCTTATCAGAGACGGTGTACCCAGTATTATGAATCCCGATGACAAGGGAGGACTTGAATTTGCCCTTCAATTAAAAGATCAATATGGAGCACACGTAACCGTGATCACCATGGGACCGCCCCAGGCAGAAGCCATCTTGAGAGAAGCATACGCCATGGGAGTGGATCGTGCCATCCTATTAAGCGACCGCAAATTCGGTGGAGCCGATACGTTGGCCACTTCTAATACAATTGCCGCAGCCTTGAGATCTCTGGAATTCGACTTGGTGATCACCGGACGTCAGGCTATCGACGGGGATACCGCACAGGTGGGTCCACAGATCGCCGAACATCTGGATTTACCGCAAGTAACTTACGTGGAAAGCTTGACTTTCGACGGGAACAAGACTTTCACGGTGAAGAAATCCATGGAAGACGGTTACCAGATGGTACAGGTAGACACACCTTGCGTGTTCACCGCATTGGCATCCGGAGTGAAACCCCGTTATATGTCTGTAAGAGGAATCGTTGAGGCTTACAACCACCCCATCGAAACATGGACCTACAATGACATCACCGTGGATGACCAAAAGATCGGATTGAACGGATCTCCGACCCGTGTATTCAAATCATTCACCAAGGGTGTGAAAGCTGCCGGACAAATCTACGAGGTTGACCCTGCAGAAGCTGTAGACATTATTATCAGCAAATTGAAAGAAAAATTTATTATCTAATAAAGAAATTAGAAGATGGATAAGGCACAATATAAAAACGTTTACGTCTTCGTTGAACAAAGAGAAGGCGTTATCCAAAACGTGGGTCTGGAATTGTTAGGTAAAGCCAGAGAATTAGCTGATGCTTTAAATGAGAAAGTATATGCCATGTTATTGGGACATGACCTGACGACACAAGCTCAGGAATGTATTGCTTACGGGGCTGACACCGTGCTACGTGTGGATGCACCGGAATTGGCAACCTACGTTACCGAACCTTACGCACAGGCTATTTACCAGATCATCCGTGACAACAAACCGAGCATCGTGCTGATCGGGGCAACTACCATCGGCCGTGACCTCGGCCCGCGCTTGTCTGCCCGTGTAGAAACCGGATTGACTGCAGACTGTACCGGATTGGAAGTTTCTGAAGAACGGGATTTGTTAATGACCCGTCCGGCATTCGGTGGAAACTTGATGGCAACCATCATCTGTAAGGAACACCGTCCTCAAATGTCAACCGTTCGTCCGGGCGTAATGCGCATGGGACAACGTGACGAGAACCGGAAAGGAACGATCGAAGATGTAAAAATCAACTTCGATAAATCTAAATTCCGTGTACGTGTTCTTGAAACAGTTAAACAAACCAAGAACTTGGTTGACATCACCGAAGCTCATGTATTGATCTCCGGAGGTCGTGGAGTGGGTAATGCAGAAGGATTCGATATGTTACGTGCAATGGCAAACACCATCGGTGCTGAAGTATCCGCATCTCGTGCCATGGTTGATGCCGGAGTATTGGGACACGAACGTCAGGTAGGACAAACCGGTAAAACCGTACGTCCCGACTTGTACTTCGCCATGGGAATCTCCGGAGCTATCCAGCACTTGGCCGGTATGGAAGAATCCGAATACATCATCGCGATCAACAAAGACAAATTTGCCCCGATCTTCAACGTGGCAGACTTGGGTATCGTCGGCGATGTTCGCAAGATCGTTCCGCTTTTAACTGAAAAGTTGAAAAGATAATACGAAAAAAGAGACTGATTATTCAGTCTCTTTTTTTACCTAACATTCATTAAAAAATCACGAATCCCCAAATATTGTATTCCCTCATAAGTATTTCCATGAAATAAATCTTGTGAGACGACAAACTTGGGATAATTATCTTCTATTTTTAAAAGATTGCCAAATTCCCGTTGGATAGTTGCCTCATCATTTAATTGTAACGCAACCTGTACATACACCTTTTCTCCCTCCCGCTCACCAATAAAATCAACTTCTTGTTTCTCCAATACTCCCACGGAAACCTTATACCCTTGATAAAGCAAATGATTATAAACAATATTTTCTAATACTTTCCCTTGATCTTGGAGTTTAAAACCTGCTATAACATTTCTAATTCCCAGATTTTCAAAATAATACTTATTTCCTACCTCAAAAATACGCTTCCCCACAATATCATACCGATCAACACAAGAAATAATAAAAGCATTTGTAAAATGCTCGATATAAGTCAGGATCTGATTCACCCCCAGCGTGACTCGTTGCGATTTCAAATAATCACTTATCCCTTTGGCTGAAAATATACTTCCCACATTATCTGCAAGAAACAGAAGTAACCTCTCTAAGAAATCAGTATTCCGTAAAGCATATCGGCTAACCACATCCCGATAAACAATCGTGGAATATATACTCTTTAAATATTCAAAAACAATTCCATCTTCTAATTTCAAATGCATCAAATAGGGCAATCCTCCATACCTAGTA
>OCAG01000940.1_pt1 | contig 12812 bp, 7 predicted proteins | sample 1477111 | NCBI WGS metagenome assembly OCAG01 (sample SAMEA2580288, study PRJEB22360) | human gut metagenome | biome: human gut; feature: human-associated habitat; material: faeces | place: Denmark | collected 2008/2010 | reverse complement strand
CATAATCTTATTCAACAAACCTTCTTTCCACAAAAAATAAATCCCCCTTCCACCACATTTTATTTACATCACATTCCCGGTTACAAAACAGATCAGGGGGAAATAAGGCCACACGCACAGATCACAGACGTTTCGTCCTCGTTCGATAATCGTTCCCATTGAACGTCTTTACACCGACGGGGACACGCCTATCTGAAATCTGTATGCCCTTATTTCCCCCTACACTTGTAGAAATCTCTTCCCACTCTTAATTCATAGATCGACCTCGCACGTAACCAAAAATCATTTTCTACTGCAAGTCGCAATACCCCATATTCTTTATTTTCGCAAAACTTTCTTGTTGCAATCCTCCCTCCTCATAACCTTGTATTTCTCGATTTCCTTCTTGGAAATTTCAGCCCCGACAGTATCTCCCACACTCTTTTGCAATAACGATTTTGTCGTCGTCAGATTTATCTTATCTATTATTTCCGAATATTGATCTATGACCTCACCTATTCGCAAGATTCCCTCTTTTATCAACTGATCATCTTTACTGACCATCAGAAACCGCATGTTCTCCATAAAATAAGGCAATTCCGTACCATTACGGAACAAATTATAACTGAAAACCTCATCCATTTTATCCAACATTCCCCGGAAATCTTTTTCCCGAACGTAAGCTGCCGTGTACAAACAAGCTAATCCTCCGGGAGCCGCGTAAAAATCAATACTCTTCAAATAATCAATCAACTCTCGGTTACCTTCTTCATTAAACGGTTTTACCCCTCTCAAGTCAGGATTCCACTTCGTCAACTCCTTCACCGCAGTGTTAATAGCCTTTTCCAATTTGCTATCCACTTCCTTTTGTCCGATTGAGGAATAACATTTCTCCCGCTCCGCCATGATCCGTTTCAATACAGGACACAACGGATCGGTCACCACCCGTTTAATCAGTGCCCAATTTTCCGGAGTCATCAAGCTATCCAAGGGAAGCGGATTCAGGTACTCGCAAGCCACCCGGGCTGCCTCATCCCGTGAATATGCAGAAAACAAAGCTCCTGCATAATCCCTGATCAATCCCGGTTCCCGCTCCCCGTTCCCGTAACGTTTCATCAAACTGCGCAAATTATTATCCGGGTCCAAGGCTAACTTTCCCCCGGCAATCAACCACTCCGGCGTTCCAGCTCCTACCAAACGATGCAAGACTTCCCCCGATACAGGATCAACAAATAACAGTGTTGGAAAAAACTTCACCTCGAATTGCTTTTTCAGTATCACCCCATCAGCATCCTTTTCCATGTCAAACTTGACATTAACAAAGCGAGCATTGAAAAAATCCGCCACCTCATCCTTCGTGAACACGTCTCTAGCTAACAATTTACACGGCCCACACCACGAAGTATAGCAATCCAGAAAGATCAATTTTTTCTCTTTCTTTGCCTTCTTGATAATCTTCTTCCACTCTTTTACCTGTTCGAAATTTATACTCCGATTTTGAGCCATCGTATTCATCGACACAACAAAGAGTACAACTATAAATAAAACTATCTGTTTCATACAAAATACATCATCTTAATAAGCTACATTATTATCCATTCTCATGACATAACGAGCATTCCCCTCTCCTTGCCCAATAAGAGCATTCTCCGGTAACACGGTCATGTCAAATTCACCTCCCCCGTTGATAAATTCAAATCCATATAATCGCCAGCCGTTTACTCCATTCGTCAACACGACCAAACGATTCATCTTTTCTTTCGCATTTTTAGTATCAACCACAAGGTGACGGATACAAGCAATTTCCTCCCCGGCAGGGAACGTGTACACCACCCGTTCTCTACTCTCAAGATCCGTCCGCGCACTAACATTGTGTTCACACAACTGATTCTCTTTACCAAAGAATATTTTCGTTTCCGTTTTATGCACTTCCATGATCTCCGCATCCGGCAATCCACTACCGGCAGGCAAACTATATTTATTTTCAATCGGGTAATTGGTTGATACGAAAGACAAATCCAGAATTTCATATTTACCGTCCCCATTCAACCACAAGGCATAAGCTGTCCAAGTTGCGACTTTTGATACGTATGTATATTGCCGAAACCTGAATAACTTCATCACACAACCGGTATTGGATACCGGACCGTAATTAGCCTCCCCGTCACCGGCCTCGTTCAGAAGTGTCAAACCGGAATTTCCCGTATAGGCATAGACAAAAGACTTGCTCACGTTATCCCACAGGTAGCAATGCTGCGAATAAAGAATCCCCTCTTTAAAAATATCATAATTTTCTGTCCCGTCCGCACCCATCAGCGGGTAACCGAACTTTCCAATATTTCCGGTACTCATCAAATAGAATTTCCCGTCGATATTCACTTCATCAGAAACCGATTCCGTCGCGATATTCAACGGGTTCAAAGGAGTAGGCATTTCATAGAAACAATCATTCCGGTATTTCAAGACGGACATATTCTGTGCATCATACACCCGCATATCCTTTTCGGAAATCACCGAAAATGCTTTCTTGTACTCTTTTTTCACCGTTCCGTCAACATTCTCCACTTCTTGCGGATGCCTGTCCTTAAATACCATTTTTCTCGCTTTTCCTTCCATCCGGCCACTTCCGTAAGTCACCATCAAATTCTCGGTCGTTTTCCCGTCCGGCATCACGACATCCAAGTCCGTATTCGCCCCATCATCTTCCAGCACAAACCATCCCGTTGAATAGGCGGTACCCACCGTTAGATTCAACGTCTTTTTAACCAATAGGTTCCGCACCGTATCCCGAACCTCAAACATCAGATAATAATTGTTCACATCACAATCCACCAACCACTCCAAATCCTTCGTGTGGCATAACGTATCTTCTTTACTAAAAGCGACTCCCCGTTGGTAAACGAACCACGTGTATTTCAAATTCTTTTCCCCTTCCACACCCGTCACGGTAGGTTTTGCCCGAAGGATATCCCCCACCAAACAATCATAACTCGTGTCCAATCCCGTAATTTCTACCGGGAAAACCTCACTCGACGGGATATAATCATAATTTCCCCTGTCATCAATACAGCCGGCAATAAACGCCATAACCAACAGACAACATATTCCTATATATTTTCTCATTGTCAATTATTTTTAATTAAGGAAACACTACACAATTTTCGCACGACTTACCGTTTTCATGATGCTTGTCCAAATCATTACACAGCGGCTCATCATGCGTTGAATTATACTCGTTCAGTTTTGAATGTGCTTTTTGTTTCAAGTATTTTTTATACCCGGAATCATATTCCGCCTCAAAATCATCCAAACCCAAATAGTTCACGATAAACCACATTTTTTGCGAACTCCACTCTCCAAAATAAGTTTTCCAAGCACTACTCCAGTTCTCCGGCATTTCAGCTAATTCCGTCGTCTGTACCATGAAATTACAATCCGCATCGACACCCCGCTTAAAATAATCATTCTCTTCTATTGTCATTTCCAATCGTTTCTTCTCCGTTTTCAACGAAAGATCCCGTAGGAAGATCACCGGAATCCGGGCCGTCACCTGATTCGCTCCCATCACGATCAAGTCTTTCACTTCCGCATCATCAAAGCCAAGGTAATGTGTACCCGCAATCGCCGCATTCGCTGCCTCCCGGTTCGTCTGCACAATCTTTATCGGCCGATTCTGATCCGCCGGGAAACCCATTAAAGCAACCTCCACCCATACCGTATCCCGATCCTGATTTTCTGGTACAACAAAAAAACTTTGCAATATACTATCCTGTTGTCCGCTCCCGTCTTCCCCTCTCACGAAACACACTCTAGCTTTCTCCTCGAACATCAAAGCGTCATGTTGTTCGCATCCGACAGCCAGCAAGGCTATTCCGCTAATCAAATATTTCCATATCTTTTTCATAACCGAAATCATTTTCATTTTTTACTTCAACCATTATTCAAAAGCCGTCTGTCCCTGCGGTTTCGGAACAACAAACCCGTTAGCCGGTACGGTCATGCTCTGTGGTAAACTCCAACTCGTCTTATTCTGGCGTTTATAATAATAGAACATCTGTCCTTCTCCCCAGAAATCCTTCCGATACTCTTTTTCCACCTGACTTTTTCTTGCCGTTTCACTCCCGATAGAAATGACATAATCCATTCCCCGAGCCTGACGGAAAGTCTCGAAATACCCCTGAGCCTCTGTCAAAGAAGAATTTTCAATCAAAATCAAGTACATCTCGGCAATCCGAATTAACGGAACCATATCAGTAGCCTCGATCGCCCCACTCTGGTAATATTTCAGATAATAAGCATAACTGCCGCTTGTCTGGAAATAACGTCCTCCCCGGCAACGATTATCCGAATCCGGATTTTCATACACTTTAGAAATCCATGTATTTTGAAGATACAAATCCGGTTGGGATGAAGTGGACGACGCTACCAACAACCCATTAATAATATCCTGCAAATCAGAACAATTTAATGCAAAAATATGTTCACTGGCCATCACTAGCACATCTTTGTCCGCATCCGTATAATTACTGTTTGTGGTAAGCGCAAATTTATTCGTCCCATCCGGATTCTCCGTTTCCACCACCTTTTTAGCGTATGTAACGGCTTGATCCTTATCCCCTATCCATTGATAGAAACGGGCACGGGTGGCATCCACCGCGTAAATATTGAAATGTGTCTGCCGATAATAATGCCAGTCATCCTCCGGGGTATAACTCACCCCATTTCCCTTGGGATTATTCAGGTCATACATAGATCCCGTAACAAAAGGATCATCCGTGAGGTATTTTTCAGCCCGATCCAAATCTTCCAGAATCTTAGTTTTCACTTCCCCGTATGTCATGGACACCAGTTTGGACGGGTCACGAGTCAACTCCGTCACGTAGGGAATCGCCTCCACTCCATTAGAAGCCTCTGCCGGGACAGGACCGAAAAGGCGCAATACTTCCAGATGCAGGAATGCGCGCAAACCGTAAGCCTCCCCGTAAAGTAACTCCTTGTTACCATAGGTAAAATGAATACCCGTCTTATCCAGATTTTCCAACAAATCATTAATATGGGCAATCGCCGTGTAGTACTTACTCCAGATCGTCTTGATCAGGCTCTCCACGTCCGCCTGACTGTAGGAATATGACAGGATATAATTTTCTGTCGAATTACTGGTCTTGTACCAATACCCTGCCAACAAATCGGGAAAATAGTAACTCATATTTTTACCGTAAAGATTCTTGGAAGCCAGCTGGATATAAATACCATTCATCACGTTCTTAAATCCCTTCTCACTCTGGTACATATCCTCTTCTTTCATTTCAGTGCGGGGATTCACGTCAAGCCAGTCATTACAACTACAATTCAACACGAGGAATCCCACCAGGAACCAAATAAAATATTTCTTCTTCATTGCTTTCTGATTTTTCAATTAAACGGTTAAAATCTGACAGATAGAGAGAGTGAAAATTTCCTTGCGAAAGGATAATTGGTTCCGCGCTCTTGCTTGATGCTCGAAATACGAAAAATGTCTTCACCATATCCCGTCAAAGAGAGGTAAGAAATGGAAAGATTCTTTTTCAACCATTCGGAAGTCCATTCATATCCCAACGAAATACTACCACATTCCAACGTATTCTCATCCGCCACGAAACGGGTGGTTGCCTGAGTTGTTGAGAAATCCGTCACCCCCTTGTATTTGGCATGATCACCCGGATTTTTCCACCGATCGTAAAGCACCCGTTTGTCCGCATTATTAATCGGATGAATATTCTCTACCTTGTTTGCCAACGTTGAATTATACATCTGTCCACCACAACGATAACTAAAGACAGCATTAAAAGTCCACCCTTTATACCGGAGCATGGTATTAAAATTACCCCACACCTTCGGATCAGTCACCCCACAAGCCACTTTGTCTTTCGCATCCCAATCATAAGTCAGCGTATGACCGTCCGCCTTCAGGTAAATCTCCCTACCGTTCGCGGGATCAATCCCCAAGGAACGTACTGCAAAGATCGTATTCATAGACTGCCCTTCTTTGAAAAGGAAACTCGGATTCGATGTATCTTCTGCCAGCAACTCGTCATTCAAAAATTCCAGTGAATTGGATATTTCCTTGATTTCATTCTTATTGTAAAGAATTGTTCCCCCGACAGACCAGAAAAGATCTCTTTCGCTATCACGAATCAAGTAAGCATTCAACGATACCTCCAATCCCCGGTTCAATACCTTTCCGATATTCGCCTTGTAACTACCGAACCCTCCTGCCAGCGGCAAGGTGATGTCTGCCAACATATCATCCGTCAACTTGTTGTACCAATCTACATTCACTTTCAGCCGATTGTCAAGCATTCCCAACTCCAAACCGATATTCAGTTGTCCTGTCTTCTGCCATCCCAGTTCCGGGTTACCGATACCCATGAGATAAGATCCCGGATTACCGTTGTAATTTTGCCCGCTGAAGTATTTGAAAGTACGCATTGCCTGATAGGGTGAGAAGTTCTGTGTTCCCGATGTTCCGTAAGATACACGTAATCTGGCGGTATTCAACACCGAATTATCCCGGAGGAAATGTTCTTGATGAAGATTCCAACCCGCACCCACCGACCAGAAAGGTGCGAAACGATTATCCGAACCAAATTTGGAAGACCCCTCCAATTTACCGGAAACATCAATGAAATAACGACGATCATACGTGTAATTGACATTCAAGATCCCACCTGCACGTCGAGAAATACTTTCCTCCCCGTAAGGAGCTCCATTTTGCTCATAAAAAGCGGCAAGCCCCATAAAATCCGAGTAGTCATCCGGAATCCCTTCCGCGTTATAATAATAGTATTCCATCTTTTCCTCCGCGAAATTATATCCTAATCCCACGTATAACTGGTGTACTCCCTTGAACGTCTTGTTATAGTTCAACGTGAAATCCGCCTCGTATTTAAACGTCTCCCCGATACCCATTTTGTAAGAACCTCTCCGTTCATAGTCATCCCCTGTATATTTTAGAAAATCCGTATGACTGGCCGGCTTGTACTCGTCCGTCCGTGAATTTTTAGAGGTTACGCTAAATTTTCCACGCAAAACCAATTCCGGCAAAACACTCCATTCTACCGCAAAATTATTGGTAATCTGCGTGTATTTACTCTTGTCAATGCTTGGTAGGTAAGCGTTGTATAACGGATTATACACCGTATTGCTATACGTATCACCATACGCTTCATTACTATAGTTCCGGTCATCCAAAATCATCAACAAGTTCCCCTCATCATCATAGGGTTTCCAATAAGAATTGATTTTAGCATAATCCGAGAAAGTTCCATACGGGGAATTCTGGGATTTATTAGACGATATTTGTAAGTCATTTTGAAAAGTCAGGTTCTTTAATTTATAAGAAAGAAAGACATTCCCGTTCAATGTATTCCTGTCCGACCCTTTCATGGCTCCTGCCACATTCTTATACGATAACCCGACCGCATAGCGAATCTCCTCGTGTCCACCCTCCAGACGCAAACTATGGTTATGACCGACTCCCGTACGCACCGGGTATTTTAACCAATACGTGTTCACACCCCGCTCTGCGGCAAGCATCCGTGAATTGTAAAGCGCTTCCAGATTATGTTGATTCCCACCGGGGCCACTATTATAAGTATACAGCCCTGCCGCTTTCTCGTATTCCAGTTTTTCTTTGGCATTCAATAAATCGTACGAAGTCAAATCCGGTGCTTCAATCGCCAAACCACCTTTATAAGTCAATTGCAATTTACCGGCTTCCGGTTGTTTGGTCGTGATCACCACAACCCCGTTGGCCCCCCGTGTCCCGTACATCGCCGTGGCACTGGCATCTTTCAGCAAGGTAATCGTTTCAACCTGATTGTCGTCCAAATCCATCATCCGCTCCAGTGTGATCTCAAACCCGTCCATGATGAACAACGGCATATTGGCCGACTGCGTACTTTGGGATTCCGACTGCAAATCTTTCACGTTCGAAGTCATACTTGAATTACCGCGAATCGTGATGTCCGGTAGCCTGTTCGGGTCTGACCCCATCGTCGGGTTATCCACGATATTGAAACTCGGATCAAAATTGCGGATGGAACTCAGGATATTCCGGTTACCCACTCGTTTCAATTCTGCAGCCGTAATCGTCGTGGCTGCCCCCGTGTAACTCTCCTTAGCCTTCGTGAAAACTCCGGTCACCACCACCTCGTCCAGGTTCTCCACTTCTTCTTCCATCACGATATTAAATATATTCTTCGTACCGGAGAAGGGTACATGATTGCTCTTGAACCCAACAAAAGAGATTTCCAGAGTCCCGTCCTGCATCGGTAAATTCAACGTGAATTCCCCATCCATGTTCGTGGCCGTACCTAAAGAAGTTCCCGCCACTTTTATCGTCACTCCCGGTAACGGTTCTTTCTGTTTATCCACCACGACACCTTTCACGGTAAGAGACTTTTGTTCATTTTTAACAGTAGCTTTCCGGATGACAACCGTTTTGTCCTCCAACGTGTAAGTTAATCCCGTTTTACGCCCTATTAGTAAGGAATCAAGCGCTTGTTTCAAACTGACAGTCTGTAAACGGATAGAGATCCCCGTGAATGGACGGAGTTCATCGGAATTGAACAAAAAATTATAACGTGTTTGCGTACGTAACTCCTCAATAATCTCGATTAATGAAGTATTCTTCACATCCAAATTTACCCGAGGTGAATCGTTTTGCTGTGCACACACAGGCAGCGACAACAGGCATCCGACAAGTATGCCCAAATATCCTTTCATTGCTCCCGGACAAAATTGGAAAATTTTCCTAATAAATTTTTCGATTATTTTTCATAAATAAGCCCATAATTAATTCTACATTTTTTACACAATCACCCCCTAAAGGAATGATCCATCCCTCTCACCATTTGTTTCTGTTGGAACTACTCCAAAAATTATAACACTTTTAAGTCTCTCGAATTATTTTTTCTAGCTCTTTTTTCATAGATTTGTGAAATTAAATTGTGATTGTTGATATTCTCAGCATTTTGATTTACGAGAGGTGGACCAACACCTCTCGCTTTTTTATCGCTTCTTTATTATTACTTTTTTCCCTTGTATCTGGTAAGTTATATTTCCCATTTTAGACATGATCTGCAAAGCCTCTTCCAGCGTCCGGGTTCGATCCATGTAGATATGCAACTTCTGGTGTTTCACTTCCTCCGACGCATAAACCACTTCCATGTCATACCATGCGGCCAATTCGTTCATCACGTGTTCAAGAGATGCATCCTTAAAAACGAACTCCCCGTTTTTCCAAGCCAGCACCGCCATCAGATCCGCCTCGTGTACGGACAGTTGTTGATTCTCCGCGTTAATCTCGCAATATTCTCCGGGTTTCAGTACAACCGAATCGCTCCCGGAAGAGACTTGTACCTTACCGGATACCAAGGTAGTGAAAGCATTTTGTTCCCGACGGGCCTTCACGTTAAAATGGGTTCCCAGCACTTGCACAACACCCTCCGAAAATTCAACGAGAAAAGGTCGGGCCTCATCTCTTGCCACCTCGAAATAGGCCTCTCCATCAAGAAAGACCCTCCGCTCTGTTCCGATAAAAGAATTCGGGAATTTCACCCGTGTATCCGAGTTTAATTTCATCACCGTACCATCCGCCAATGTCAGTGAATATTCGCCTCCCCGGGGCACAACAATCTCATTATATTTTACTTCCGCCACGTCCGCTCCTGTCTCTCCGGTTTCTTGTATCGTACCCTCCCGGTTTACCCGAAAGCCGGGGATATTCACCGCCGTCTCTCCCAAGGCAGATAAACCATGAGCACTCCCGTCCGGTAAAATCAAGCGCACTTCTTTATGATCCGCCACGACCAAGTTTTTATCATCGTTCCCGTTTTTTCCCAACATCCACCACGACCACGCTCGCCGCTATTCCCACCCAACGTTGCCAGGTCATGCTCCGCCGTTTCTTCAATGTGACCCGCTTTTGCCTCCACATGCTCTCCACTTTTTCTGCAATCTCCCGGTCATCGGGCAATTCCCTCCCGTAGAAAGCCTTTGCATCTGCCAGTAGGCGCTCCCGCTCTCCCGACATCTCTGCCCAAGCCCTCACTTCCTCCTGTTCTTCCGGTGTAGCCTGTCCCAAAGCCACTCGTTTAATCTTATCTATTTCCATGCTTGTCTACTGTCTTTTAATATAAGACAACCTTAGAAAAAAACCGGGTACAAGAAATTGAGAAAAAAATTCAAGAAAAAAATGTTTCTTTAAAACACAGGAATAAACATATCGCAGACATTGATCCCCGAATCGACTTGTAAGCTCTCTTCACGTGCGTGTGGACAGAACCCTCCGACAAATCCAGCGCTTCGGCTATCTCCTTGTAACTCATATTCTGGAAAACTTTCATTTCCAACACTTTTCTTTGCTGATCGGGTAATTTTTGCAAACATTCCCGCACTTTATCAAACAGACCGGAATCATCTTCATATTCCAACGAGCCGGTATAAATCAACGCCTCGGTTAATTTCGTCCGGTTAGAGTCTTCCACTTGAAGATGTTTATAATAATTCAGACACGAATTCTTTACAGAAGAATAAAGGTAAGCGGATAAATTGGTATTATCCGGTAAAGAGGGAGCCACCGTCCACAAACGCATGAAAGTATCCTGCACAACATCCTCGGCAACCTCTTCATTCATGGTATAAGTCAAGGCAAAACGATATAGACCGGGGGTCATCTCCCGAAATAGTCGTTCAAAAAACTTGTTCGGATCATTTTTTAAACCTTTTACCCATTCTTCGTTTGTAATATCACACTGGTTATTCCCCATATTCGGAATAATTATTTTTCCAAAAATAGGAAAAAATATTTACCCCGACATCATCAAAGAAATAATTTTCACTCGAACACATGCTCTCCCGCTTCTCCGGACTCTTCTCAAAAAGAGGGTTTATCAAAAAGAAAAGAAATCATGTTTTAAACAACTACCTCCCAAAAGGGGCATTCCAAAAGTCATTTAATTTCCAGAAACTCCTCCGTCACTTCGTGCCACCTCCTCTATAAACAGAGGAGGAGCTGGTGACTCTTCCCGAAGACAGGGAGTATTTCAGCTCTCCCTCTGTTTATAGAGGGAGTACCCCGAAGGGGGGAGAGAGTTTAAAAAATAACTTTTAGGACACCCCCTTGAAGTCGGTAATCGTTTAAAACAAGACCTTTAACACCTTTTCTCTATCACGTTATCGCCGCTCACGATACACGACATCCTTTATCTTTGCAAAACCACTGTATTCCGCCCTTTTCGTCACACTATTATTCACACCATCCACCGATACTCCCTAGCCCCCCCCCCTTTTGTTCTCCGGAGCCGCCGTATTGTACGAACCCACCATCAACTCATACTGCCGGGCCATAAACTCGTCGGACTGATTATTCAGATCGCTTAACGAGCATTGCCTGTACAGGTTAAATTTCAACATCGTAACCGTCTCGTTTTCCCCTAAAGCAATATTATTCATCGGGTATGTCGTGTTTGTTCCTAAATTATGCAAGTACACCTTGTTCCCCACGGCATAAAACATATAAGGGAATTGAGAATGGAAAGCAAAAATCGTCGCCTTGTCAAAATCGGGTGCATTCAAATTCTCGTACTTCGCCTCCTGTACGAAACCGTTATTCGACATATTGATCCCGTAAATATAACGTTTTCCACTGGCATCCTGCAAAATAGAATATACCAAACCACCGGAATACCGGGTACTTTCCATGTACACCAATTCCATCCCCGTCTTGAAACTAAACAAACCATTTTCCGGGTCTGCAACCGGAGTCAAAACCTGCATCGCATCTGCGACATACCCGTACTTCCAGCCCACAAATCGCTTGTTATCCGTATCATACAATAAAGCCGTTTCTCCATTCCCCGGACGGGCCATACTTACCCCCACGTAAGGAGCCACTTTATATTCCGGAGCCTTTCCCCGTTCCGACGTGTTGATCGGGTATTCAAAAGCGGGACCGGAATAATCCCATACCTGTGCATAAGTATTTCCGGCATCCGTTACACAAAGACTAGCCAAAGCACCTGCAGTACTAGCGTTATTTACCGACGTGTAACACACAACATGTTCATTTACCGGTGGAATAATAAAATCAATATTACCAATCTCTAAAGACTCATCCGTTTTGAACGTTTCCCGATCCAGCATATACGTTCCCTCAGCCGACATCACGTAAATAAGATCGGAAGGATTCGCAAATCGATTGGGATAAAACCCGATTCCCTTGGCATGTTTCAACTCCGGTAATCCCAAAGAAGTCAACAGGTCATAAGCCGGGATTACTCGCTCTGCCGAAATCACAGAAATCATATCCATCCGAACACGTTCCTCCTCACCTTCATCACAAAGCACCATCCAACCCTCGTAAGTAGGAGAAGATACTTTAATATCAAATGTCTTAGACGTCCGTACCCCAGAACGCTTATCCGTCACGGAGAACCACGTAATATAGGTATCTGCTGCAAAAGCTGCCAACGTGTCCAAATCCAATGATCCCGAAGGATTCAGATCAACCCAATGTTGTCCAGATACCAATACACCACCGGATTTTTTCTCAATCTTGTAACTAAACTCAAAATTAGCATTCTCCTTACCAATCTCTCCCTCTAGCGAAGAAACGACCTTCGGATTCACAACAATATGATCGGAATTTCCCAACACCTCCACCACTTCGGGAATGTTCTCGATGGTTATATCCGCCACCTCATGATAAGTATAATTTCCCTTATCGTCAAAACAACTACAAAAGGAAAAAACAAACAAAAACAGTATAATAGGATTTATTCTCATAACCT
>OCAG01000934.1_pt1 | contig 12902 bp, 10 predicted proteins | sample 1477111 | NCBI WGS metagenome assembly OCAG01 (sample SAMEA2580288, study PRJEB22360) | human gut metagenome | biome: human gut; feature: human-associated habitat; material: faeces | place: Denmark | collected 2008/2010 | reverse complement strand
ATATGCAGCAGGTGAAGGCACCGCTTTTAACTTTTTCTTCCAGCCGCCCTAAAGCTGCCAGCATCTGCGATAGTTCTTCCGCGTCTAGCAGACCAGCTCCCGCGAGCGCCCGAGCGTGGGCGCGCGAGCCCGCCAAATCATAGAGCGCCAGGCGCCAATCGAAATGGGTGGATACTGAAAGTGCCGCTAAAGCCTGGGAGGGGCCGCCCGAGAAGCGTCCTCCCCATAGCGATACCTGCTCGCTCATATTATTTCTTGCTTTCTTTTTGTTCCCGCGCCGCTGCCAACTGGGTTGATAGTCCATAGATTCCGATGAATCCCCGCGAGAGGGACTGGTCGAAGCTGTCTCCTGAATCGTAGGTCGCCAGGTTGAAGTCGTACAAGCCGACTGTAGAGCGCCGGCCATCAACTACTGCCCGCCCGCCGTGCAGAATCATCCGGATATCGCCGGTGACGTATTTTTGACTGTCCTCTACGAAGGCATCGAGGGAGCCTTTGAGCGGCGAATACCATTGCCCTTCATAAACCAGTTCTGACCAGCGTTGTTCCACTTGCCGTTTAAAGCGTCCTTGTTCGCGCTCCAAGGTCAGGTTTTCTAGGTTTTGGTGGGCAATAATCAGCGCCACTGCGCCGGGAGCCTCATAGATTTCCCGCGACTTAATCCCTACCAGCCGGTCTTCCACCATATCCAGGCGACCTATCCCCTGGGCGCCCGCCCGGCGATTCATTTCCTGGATAATTTCCAGGGCGGACATTTCTTGTCCGTCCAAAGCCACCGGAACGCCCTGCTTAAAACTAATAACTACCTGGTCCGGCACCGGCGGATAGGCGGGGTCATCGGTGTAAACATAGACGTCTTTAGTGGGCGGATTCCATAGATCCTCCAGGTATCCGGTTTCTACCGCGCGTCCCCACAGGTTCTGGTCGATGGAGAAGGGATTATGTTTGGTGGTTTCGATTGGCAGCTCGTGTTCTTCGGCGTATTTAATCGCAACGTCCCGGGTCAGCGCCAGGTCCCGCACCGGCGAAATACATTTAATTTCCGGGTTTTGGCTGGTGAGCGACACTTCAAAACGTACCTGGTCGTTGCCTTTTCCGGTGCAACCATGCGATACGGTGTCGGCGCCGAACTTATTGGCGACTTTCACTAGGTGTTTACAAATCAGCGGCCGAGAAAGCGCCGATACCAGCGGATACTGATCCATATATAGCCCATTGGCTTTGATTGCTGGCAGACAATATTCTTCGGCGAACTCATCCTTCGCGTCTGCAATATAGGCCTCGACCGCGCCGCAATCGAGGGCACGCTGACGAATTACCTCCAGGTCTTCCCCGCCTTGCCCCACATCAACGGCGCAGGCGATCACTTCTTTACCGGTTTGTTCTCCGATCCAGCCAATGGCCACCGAAGTGTCCAAGCCACCAGAATATGCCAGTACTACCCGCTCTTTACTCATGTTTCAACCACTCTCTGTCCGCCAGTTATCTGGCCTGTATCTACATGAGCATTAAACATCGAAATAGATTAGCAAGGTGTGTTTGCTTACTAGGTGAACACTGATTGTGTTAGCAAGTCCGGCTTTTCCCCAGGCCCGCGGCGAGGATGGTGCGCCTCCCGAAGCGTCAAAACTGCGAAATCACCAAATTTTGGCAAGCGGCAAGGCAACCCGATTTATCGGCTCCCACCAGAGCGAACGTTGGGGTCTCGTACCTGATGTTTAAGACAGTTCTTTATGTTAGTTCTTTATCCTTATATTCCTTCGCGAAGACCATACAGATGAGGGCAAAGGCCGCTACAACACACATATAGTAAGCTGGCGCGATGGAATTTCCGGTCGTTTTTATCAGCAGGGTGGAGATGAAACCAACCGTGCCGCCAAAAACCGTATTGGCCAGATTGAAAGAAATGGCAAAACCGCTGTATCTCACTTCCGTAGGGAGAGTCTCAGAGAGGAAGGATGAGAGAGTCCCGTCATTAAGCGTGAGGCAATAAGCCAGAATTAGCTCAATAATCAGAACAACAGCAAATTTACCGGTATTGAGAATATGGAAAGCCGGCACGGTCAGCATTATGAAGGACACCGAGGCCGCAATCATCAGTTTCTTTCGCCCAAAGCTGTCCGATAGCTTCCCTGATGAGAATATCATCAGCACGTAGGCAATCAACGTGATATTGGTGATCACGTTGCTCTCGACCGGGCCGAGCTTCACTTCGGTTTCAATGTAAACGGGCAGATACGTGAACACCATGTAGAACCCGATGGCATTGAGCGAGGATACCCCGAAACAAATCAGCGTCTCTTTGAGGTGCTTGGTGAACAGCAGACGCAGCGGAGAAGACATCTGTTTGCCGGACTCCTTGAGATTCTCTAGCATCCGCATATACACATCGGAGTCCTCCAGTCGCAGCCGCAGAGCCAGCACCACTACCCCAAGCGGGAAAGCCAGCAAGAACGGAATCCGCCACCCTATAGACTGCATCATCTGCTCCGACATGGTCAGAGTCAGAATCGTTGCCAGGAAAGAACCGCACATGAGTCCGACAGCAGTTGACGCCGGAACCATAGAGCAATAGAAACCTCGACGATTCTTTGGGGCATATTCAGCGATAAAGATGGCCGCTCCGGCGTATTCACCAGACGCGGAGAACCCTTGGGTAAGCCGCAAGAGCAACAGCAACAGCGGTGCGGCTATACCAATGGTGGCGTAACTGGGAATCAGGCCAATGAGACTGGTAGAACCAGTCATCACCAAGATTGAAGCCGTCAGGGACCACTTCCGTCCCTTCTTGTCACCCATGTAACCCCAGAAGAACGCCCCTATGGGTCGCGCCAGGAAGGAGAGTGCAAAAACGGCATAGGTCGCGAGGAGCTTGACGCTGGGATCTCCCTCCGGGAAGAATACTACCGCGATTACCGTGGCGAGATATGAATAGGAACCGTAGTCCATCCATTCCGCAAAGTTCCCCAAGAAAGATGACGATAGCACACGACGTACTATGACATCGTCAGTTTCCATTTTTTCAGGTTGGTTGTTGTCTGTCATATCTATCCCTAACTGATTCCTGAACGAAATCCGAATCTGTAGGTATATTTAAGATTACTACTCAACAACTAGGATGCGGTTGTTTCCAGGATTTCTTCTGGCTTCTCCGCGCTATCTAAACGACTCTGTTTCCGGTTCTTCCGACTCTCGCGCAGCATACTGATGCTCGGGTACATCCCTCCTCCTACTACCAGTATAAAGCCTAGAATCGTGTTAATGGTCAGAGCTTCCCCAAATACCAGCAAACCGGTGAACAGAGCTACGGGAACCTCCCAGTAGGCAATAATGCCGTAATCCGCAGCCGGCAGGTTTCGTCCTGCCACCAACAGGAAGCCCAAGGCGATAGGTCCGCAGATAATCCACAGCAGCACCGCACCTACCCAGTTAAAGGGGGTCAGCTGCAAATCCAAAGACCAGCCGGGGACGTGACCAAGCGTTCCGATGAGATGGAGCATCAGCGCCAAACTGCCGGCAGCAACCGTAGCGGCAATAAAGTTCCACACCCCCCGAGCGGTGGTGCCCGCATCTTGGCGGTAGCCGTTAAAGAACATAGATGAGCCATAGAAGATACCGGAAAGGAACCCAAATAGGTTGCCCACTCCGGCAAGCGGGAATTCGGGGGTTGAAGCCGACAAGTTAAAATCGACGAAGAATCCGCTGTCGCCAAAACCAATGAGCTGGTTGCCGAACAACATCCCCGTAAACACCGCCACCAGACATATGTAGTGGACGATAGTCATCGGTTCTTTACGGAAGATCCGTGCCAGCACAATGCAGACGACCGGGCCGATGTAAATCAACAACACCGCGTTGGCGACAGTGGTCAGCAAAGTCGAGGTCACGTAGCATCCCAGGGAAAGCCCAATCATCACCCCGCCCATAATAATGGCTGGAGATACCTTTAGTTCTCTCCAGACCTTCACCTTTTTTGTCATCAGCATCAGGAGCACGAAAAAGATGATGCCCGCAGTCATACGTCCGGTTGCCATGAGAGCGCCGACGCTGTTACCTGCGTTGAACCCTTTAGTGCCATCGAACATATCTACCCTGGTAGCCCAGCGACTAAACAGCGGGACCAGGCCCATGCCGGTGGCAGAAATAAACATGGCGATGGCGCCCCATTTGGTGTTCATTACATAATTATTTCCAGTGCTCATTGTCCTCACGACCTTTGCGATTTTTGACCCGTAGCCCCTCTCCTTTGAGGGGCGCAAAATAGATGTCTTGTTGTAGAAAAAGATTGAAATACGCTAAATAGCGTTTATAGTCCCGCTGGGGCTGCGAAAGAACTTTCCGCAGCCCCAGCGGGAACTGCCATCGTATTAATTCAGGATTAAAAACTAACTCGAGTTAGACAAGAGTCGGATCTTCCACCTGGTTCGGGAAGTAATCCTCACAGGAGCCTTCGCGGTAAACGTCAGCGGTCGAGCAGTGCAGGCCGCCACCGAACGGATACGCATCACGGAACGGAACCGGGATTACGTTCATTCCCAGCTTGTCCATCTGCTCCAGCTGGTTGTGCTCGGAGGCTTCCACGATTACCGTCTTGTGATCCAGGACCAGGCAGTTCATGGACAGCCAGACCGAGGAGTAGCACAGAGGCGGCGGAGTGGTGTGTGCCGGCTGGGCCGCATCCACAATCTGCCAATCGTTAGCTTCGAAGATCTTACGTTGTTCTTCGGGCAAGCGACGGTGCGGGTTGTTGATGATCAGGCCCGGACGCAGCGGTACGAAGGTGGCGTCAATGTGGATCGGGTAAGGATCACCGGGGAAGTTCACAGCGTGTACCCGCAGTTCGGGGTAGTACCGCTTGAACCATTCCATGGCCTTACGGTTGGTGGTCAGACCGTGCTGAATGAACAGGTCTTTGCCCATACGCATCACGTCAGCAGCATCCCACAGGGGCTCAACTTCAGTGGTGACGAAGTCCTTGGCAGCGGTTCGCTCTAGACGTTCTTCCAAGGAAATGCGCTCATCATAGTAATTGTGCTTGTAAGACTTATCAGTCAAACGAGGACGAGGAGCCTGGGTCCACTTGAACTCCGGGTCTTCTTCAAAGTACTGGTTCATCAGCGGCCAGTAAGCCAGGTATTCGAAGTAGCGGCAACGGAAAGAGTTCGCAGCCGACATGATTTCCGAGCCGATGGTGAGCAGAATGTCGCGGGGCGGCATACAGGTCATCATGGAGTCGTTACGGAAATCCGGAGTGCCGATTGCCTGGTTCCACTGCAGCGGCGTCGGACGGTCTACTTTCACGCCGTGCTCTTCCAATACCTTAGCCAGGTTGTCGAGTTGAGCGTTGGCTTTTTCAACTGTTTCCAGAGGACGCATCCCCCACATGCCGCGCATTTCGGAATCTACAGGAACCTTTTCGGAGGTTGCGGGTTCTTCCGGTGGAATCATTGAGTTGTCTGCGCGACCAACAATGACCCGCTTCAGCGGATCAAAATCATTCCATGCGTTAACGATTTTGGCCATTTTTTTCTCCATTCTCTAAAAAATTATTAACAGTCACTGTTAAAGTCCGTGTCCATCGGCTAAGAGTTTTCTCTCAGTCGCGCTACCCGACATTGGATAACCTGAGTTGGACACAACCCAGAAATCTAACCCCTGAGGCTATCGGGGGTAATATCATCCGGACCACCATAATTGCCGCCCGGAGTAATGATTGTTCCCGCTTCCCCTCGAATGATATCTACTGCATCAGCCAGTTGACCGATAGCAGCAACGTCACCTGTGAGCTCGACGAATCGGCAAGCCGCATCCACCTTTGGCCCCATTGAGCCAGCCGCAAACCCAGATTTGCGCATCACTGCGGGACTGGATCGACGAATCGGTTTTTCCTGCGGGGTCCCGTAATCCTGCATTACATTGGGAATATCGGTCAGGATCATTAAGAAGTCGGCCTCCAAATGTTCGGCCAGCACCGCCGCCGTCAAATCCTTATCAATGACCGCTTCTACCCCTTGTAGATGCCCCTTCTCGTTACGAATCACCGGAATGCCGCCGCCTCCGGCGCAAACCACTACCGTGCCGCTTTCGAGTAACTTGCGAATTACTCGGGTCTCAATTACCCGTTGCGGACGCGGTGAACCGACTACGCGACGATAATATTTACCATCGGGTTTCATAACCCACCCGCGTTCTTTGGCTAGAGCCTCAGCCTCTTCTTTGCTGTAGACCTCACCAACGAACTTTGTGGGGTTATCGAACGCGGGATCACCGGCTAAAACCAGAGTTTCATTCACCAGAGACGTTACATGACGGCCCGGCAGGTTATTCTGCAATGATTGCAGCAGCCTGTATCCGATCATCCCCTGGGTTTGCGCCCCGAGGGTGTCGAAGGGGTATGGCCGACTCAGGTTACTATCATTAGCAGATTGCAGAGCCAAGACCCCGACCTGGGGGCCGTTACCATGGGTAATCACTACCTCATGTTTTTCCGCGAGGGGAGCTAGTTTTTTTACCGCTAACTCGACATTGGCGATCTGGGTTTCAGCATCTGGCTTCTCACCCCGCCGCAGCAGGGCATTACCACCTAAAGCAACTACAATACGCATCTGCTATTCTCCAAGGGTTGCGACCATAACGGCTTTAATGGTGTGCATACGGTTCTCTGCTTGGTCAAAGACCACAGATTGTTCCGAATTAAAGACGTCGTTGGTTACTTCCAAACCATCCATGCCGCTGAACTGGTAGACTTCCTCGCCAATCTTGGTACGCCGATCATGGAACGCCGGCAAGCAGTGCATAAACTTGGTATTCGGATTGCCGGTTGCTGCCATTAGCTCCGCGTTTACCTGGTACGGTTTGAGCAACTCAATACGCTCTTTCCAAACGTCCTGGGGTTCGCCCATCGATACCCAGATGTCGGTGTAAATGAAGTCAACATCTTTTACTCCCGCCTTCGGGTCTTCCGTGTGGGTCTTTTCTGCGATTTCTTTCGCCTGCGCAATGATCTCACTATCGTTCCACAAGGATTTCGGCGCTACGATTCGCACATCCATCCCCAACATTGCCCCGGTAATCAGCAAAGAGTTCGCCATGTTGAAACGCGAATCACCTACATAGGCGAAGGAGATTTCTTCATAAGGCTTACCGGATTGCTCGTGCATGGTCAGTGCGTCACACAGCATCTGGGTGGGGTGCCACTGATCGGTTAGACCGTTCCACACTGGCACTCCCGACAGCTCCGCTAGAATTTCAACTTTCTCCTGGGAGTCGCCTCGGTACTCGATGCCATCGTAAAAACGACCCAAGACACGGGCAGTATCTTCAATAGATTCCTTATGCCCCATCTGGGAGCCAGACGGATCCAAGTAGGTAACGTGCGCGCCTTGATCGTAGGCTGCTACCTCGAAAGAGCAGCGGGTACGCGTCGAAGTTTTTTCAAAGATGAGCGCAATGTTCTTGTCTTTAAGATGCTTGACTTCGCGTCCCTCTTTCTTCGCCGCCTTAAGTTCGGCCGCTAGGTCAAGGAATTCTCTCCATTCCTCTGGTGTAAAATCCAGTTCTCTAAGGAAATGGCGTCCGTGTAGATTAGTCATTTTGTCCTTTCAGGTAGTTGCTTTTTTTAATCCTCACGAAGAATCGGGCAGGACATGCAGTGTGGTCCACCGCGACCCCTTCCCAGTTCCGCACTTGGTACTTCCAAAACCTCTAAGCCTTGAGAGCGCAAGTATTCGTTTGAAGAAACATTTCGGTCATACCCAACAATCACCCCAGGGGAAACGGTTAGGAAGTTGCAAGAATCATTCCACTGATCACGCTCGGCGCTGACCTCATCGCCCGGCGCGGTAAGCACCTTAATAGAATCCAAGCCCAGCGACTTGGCTATTACTTCATGCATTTTTTCACCTTCATAGAAGGTAGTTTTGACCCCATCGCCAGCCGGCTCTATCACAGCGGTCTCACACATGCCTAAGTTGCGGTACTTAACGAAAGTGCCCTCATCTACCATGGTCATCACCGTGTCCAGATGCATCATCGCCCGCACCTCCGGCAAGTAAACGGCAACTACCCGCTCCATTTCGCCGGCAGCAAAGAGTTTACGAGCCACCCGTTCTGCGGCCATACCTGAGGAACGCTCCCCCAGTCCAATTAGCACGGTTCCGTTCCCGATGGGAGCCACATCCCCGCCCTCCATGGTGGCGGCACCTTCGGCCAGTCCCTCTGACCAAAAGTGGAAAGAGTCATCCGCAAATCGCGCACGGTGATGGTAGACCGCGTGGAAGTTGACGGTCTCACGTTGGCGAGCTACTTTTTCCATCGAGTTCACGGCAACGCCGTTACCCAACCAGCAGGAGGTATCGCGGGTATACATATGGTTTGGCAGACAGCGCAATGCCATATATGAATCCGGTTTCCCCGCGAGCACCGGGGAGTTTACTCCGCCCAAACGCTCTAGCAACTCGCCTTTGGTAATCCCCACAATCAGTAAATCTGCTAATTCCGCGCCCGACATGCCTTCCGCCAGTCGCAAAAATGCGTCATTAAGAGTGGGGCCGTACCAACGCTCATCAAAGGTCTCTTCGATTACGTAACGGCGAGCCTCGGGAATTTCCAGAGTCTGCGCCAACAAGTCCCAGAAGTTGTGTACCTTCACGCCTCGTTCGGTCAGAAGATCGCGGAAAACCTTGTGGTCCTTAGTTGCCTGTTCGGTCCAGACAACGTCATCAAAAAGCAAGAAATCCGAATTGCTAGGAGTGAGCCGAGAAAGCTCCGCCCGCGGTTCATGCGTGATTACTTCGGACAGGCGTCCGATTTCAGATTTTACGTTAAGTGCCACAATGACCCCTGTAAGTATGCTAAATATCATCGTTGATTTTGCGAACAAACAAAGTTTAACAGTTTTCTATACACCTGTACAGCTTTTTTGGTAAATTCTTACTTAGATTTTTTTAATACGTACATACACCCTGGTCAAAACGTTTTTAACCACAATTTTTCCCAGTTTTTTACCCCTCCGAATACGAGCGCCACCCTGCGCTCACGCGAGGACGCATCTCCGGCGGTCCCCCGGGTGCCCAGGCGCCACCAACCGAAGAAGGCAAGAAAGAAAACGCGAGGACGGAAGTCTTCAACCCGGCGAACTCTCTGGTACGAAACGGTTTTACAGCGAGAATACGAGAAAGACCCGCGAGTCGCTTTTAACAGGTTCAAACCAGCAAACCTATTAACCCGTCAAGCAGCGTACGGACTTTAGTCCGCCGCGTAAATCCGGATCCTAAAATGCTTGCAGGAAGCGACTGAGCAGTTCAGAGACTGTTTTCCGCAGATCGGTTCCTTCGGACGAAGATTCGAAAGCCGCCCCATCAACCATGGCAATAACGATGCGGGCGTCAATCCCTGCCCCGTATCCGGCGTGTTCTAGGATCTGCTGTACTGCTTGGTCGAAAACCATCCGCCCCTGCTTATAGGGGGAAGTCACTTCTGGAACCTCTGCCTGTGTCAGACAGTGGATTAAATAAATCCGCAGTTCATCCCCATGAAAAGGTAAAATTGCCCGCAATAGGAATTCAACTATTTGTTCGCGCAGTTCGTTACTCGGAAGCGACAGCGCCTCGTCTCTAACTTGTCTAGCCCGCTTCTCCCAAACTTCCACGTTAATGCGAGCGGCGGCAATCTTGAGATCCATGATGGTGGAAAAATAGTACCGAACCAAGGCATGAGACCCCCCGGCTACTTTAGCGACACTGCGATGGGTGACAAACCGCACCCCTTGCTCTTGCATAATTTCGGTAGCCGCCAAAACTATTGCACGTTGCGTTCTTGTCCCTTTTGATTCGTGCTCACTTTGATTCGATAAAACTACATCAGCTATTTCTGAGCTGGACATTTATCTTCCTATGCGTTTTCGCTATTTGAGAGTACATCCTCTCAAGCTTTTTTACATTATAGCTCATCACATACATCTAGAAGAATTCTAATATTTCCCAACTCGTGTCTGGGCGGAGGCAAAGCTATGCACGCACCCCTAGATGCGCAAGATAATCCAATAGGTTATTAACCTCTGGGGTTAGCGTGACCTGGGGGTCAAGTAAATCAATCTGCGGACAAGGAGGGCTATCTAGGCGTACATGTGTCCAACTAACCGATAAATCACGGTTGTATTTTTCGCAAGCCGCTACCACCTGTCCTCGACCAAAAGCGCGGGTGTTGTTGGGCGGAGTACACGTAGCCATTTCCAGGTAATCGCTGGGTACCATAGTCCGCATCAATCCCGCCTGCTCAAGGCGAGTCCGCAAGCCGCTATCTGCGGCAATATCATGGAAGGCAAGCTCGGCACGTTTTACCGTTAGGCTCTTCCAACTTTGCCGATCCTGGCTAGCAATACGGGAAAGCAGTTTCCACTTTATCGCCCAATCCAGTTCTCCTTGCGTTTGCCAATCTAAATCAGCAGTAGCATTTGCCAAACTTATTTGACCTAACTGACTCAAATCCGCTAATGCCCGCCGCCCTAAATCAAGGAGCGTGTCTTGTCCCGGGTTATCCAACTGACAGAGGGCTTCGAGCGTAGCTGCCAAAATATCCTGTGCGTTCAGGGACGAATATTTACCTTCCGCGGCAACCGGTTGCCCGGGATCAACGTTCCAGATTCTTACTGCCTGCACTGGGTCAGACACCACCAGATCTGCAGGCCATATCCCTCGTTCCAGGCAAGCCAAGACTCCGTCTGTCAAGAAGATTTTCAGAGCCTTTGTCCACTGCGACATTGAGGAATCTCCGCAGGTCACATGCAGGCGTTTCCATCGTTTAGCATCCGAGTGTGGCTCCTGCCGGGTATTAATAAAGGCCCGCGCATGGGTAGGATCGGCGCTCAAATCATGTTCTAGGTACCGGGCACGACAGCTATATAAGAATCTGCCTTGCGGGTCAATGACCCCACCACCGGTTAAGATTTGTCGTGCAGCTAAGAAAGAAACCAGGCTAGCCAAGTCCGGTTCTTCACCGGCAGCAATTTGGTAATTCTCATGACACCCAAAAGAGTTTCCCCAGTTATCCTGGTTAGTTTTGAGTACATACAGCCGAATATTTCTGGCGCTTAATCTGTGATTAGCCTGTAGTGCCAGGCGAGTCAGCAGGATATCACCTGCCCGATCTTGCGCCACCACATCGTTAAGGTCCAAACATTCTGGACCGGCATATTCAGGGTGCGAACCGATATCTACATAAAGACGCGCACCATTAGCAAGAAAACCGTGTGGGGTTCGCACCGCCCTTTGGGTATTGGCGAATAGCTCACGTACCGCCTGTTCGGGCGTGAGTGGAGCTGAATCGTTTGTTGCATCCTCGGAAATGAAAGTGGTGTTGACCCCGTATTCGGTCTCAACCCCGCACACCCGATGCAAACGAATCATTGTCCGCCTTCCTGCTTAAAATTCTGCACAAAAGATAAAGCATTAGCCTGCAAGACATCATCAATATCTGCTAGAACCTGGTCTAAGCCCTCATCTTCTCGGATTGCTATTTCGATTTCTTCTTCCGGGGCCGAACTCGCTGTTTGGGGCTCCTTTTGGACTTGTTCTTGCATTTTCTCCTCCTCGATAGTCGGGTCTCTAACCGTTCATAGGAATATAACCCTAGGTCACTACCACTAAAATCACTCACCTAGAGATTCATTGGGTTGTGGTGAAGCAGTAATCGGGCCCGCCTTACCGAAAGCCCCATCCGCATAAAATCCCTCATCCCATCCCACAGTAGTCAATTCTTCAGGAATTTCTAGCCCCAGACGCCTCAGGACCACCAGCAGAGCCTCACCCTGGGACTCCTTCCCGGTTTTCACCCCGACGAGGGCTTTCTCTACCTCTTGGGCGGTGGGGTGATAGGGGTTTGGCAGCTGTACTCGCAGCAGTAGATCCCGATCGATATCCAGCAGCCAAGAGGTCCACGAGGCCGCCCAGACCCGATTCGGGAACGCCGTAAAGAGACGAGCGCGCCCTCCCGAGCGTGTGGAAGCAGAACCATGGGCTAAGGCCTCTTCTAATTCCTGCTCCGATTTCAGCGGAACAATTCCTTTAGCTTTTGCCCATATACGTGCCAAACTCGTCTTCCCCAGCATAGAAAATTGCAGGTCAGCAGCAACTATACGCGGATCATTAAAATCGCATTGATAGCGTTGACGCATTTTTTCCCAGAGAGCGAGCTTGGCGCACCATTGCACGCAGGTAGCTGCTTGCTGCCATCCTTGGCTGAGTTTATCCAGTGTGGACTGCCAATGGGTAAGAGTTTGCTGGGTTTGTTCATCTGCCGCCCCCACCTGTTGGCAGGCCCGAAGAAAACCCTCTTGGATTTGCAGGGCGCTAGCAGTTCCTCCTGCCTTTAGCTGACATTGGGTTTGCAAAGTTGTGTCGTGGGAAATCTGTTTAATGGCGGCAACCGGATCTGCTAACGCATATTGTTCCGCAAGCCTTTTAGCGATTTCTGGTTCTTTTTCAATTAAATCCAACACGACCGCGGTTATCCCCAAACATAGTTTCCGCGGCTCCATCAGCACTAGGGAGTCGGCAGTGGTGAGGTGGAAACGCCGGTAAGAGTGAGGAGAACAGTGCGGTTCGTCCCGAGTATTTACGATGGGACGCTGATGGGTAGTGAAAAGCGAAACCTCTTCTTCAATGTAATCGGCTCGCTGGAAAATCTGGAATCCGTTCTGCTCGCTGTGTTCCCCAATACCGATCCGACCCGCTCCCCCGATAATTGGGCGAGAAACCAAAAAAGGCAGCATTACCTGCACTATGGTTTCCCAGTCGGTTTCGCGTTTGACTAAATAGTTTTCATGCGCTCCCCATGCCGCACCTTTCCCATCGGTGTTGTTCTTAATCAGCACGGGCTGATAGGGACGGCCATCAGGGGCGTTT
>OCAG01000928.1_pt1 | contig 12985 bp, 11 predicted proteins | sample 1477111 | NCBI WGS metagenome assembly OCAG01 (sample SAMEA2580288, study PRJEB22360) | human gut metagenome | biome: human gut; feature: human-associated habitat; material: faeces | place: Denmark | collected 2008/2010 | reverse complement strand
GGAATGTAACGGGCAATCCATATCCAGCGCAGTGTACCCGGAACTGGTCGGGGTTTTGGGAAAAACGACGGTCCCGGACTACCGTGGCCGTTTTCTGCGCGGTCTCCAGTCCGGGCACTCGGTTGGCGAGAACGTGGCCAACTCCATAAAAAGCCATAACCACACTCAGCCGACCCACACGCACACCTTCTCCGGGCAACTCGTCAGCACGGCCTTATCCGGTACTGCGGCAGGGCAATCCTTCTCTTCTGCGGCAAATCTCGGAGTCAGCGGGTGGGCTGCTGGACAATCCATCACGAGCGGAGGCGCGGGTGGACAAACCTATCAGACGGTACAAGGTGGAGGGGGAAGTTGGCTCTCCTTCAGTCAGACAGGAAATGATGCGGGAATCGCTGGAGGCAGGGTCACTCTCCGAAGGACGACTGAAGAAGAATTAAGAGGTACCACTTGGGTTGGAGATACAAATGCTTTAGTTGCTCCTGGTGTCTATGAATCCAGGGGTGGAGGGGTAGTAGGTTTTGGTGTGGGAAGCTCTTCCACAACAGCCGCTACAACGTCAGGGGGGTCTATTTGGGGTAGTACGGGGAGAGGAAGTATTTCCGGTAAGCTAGTGGCACAGTGAATGGAACGACCAATGCCAGCGGCGTTTCCGGGACTCTACGGAATGGAGCTGTGAGCGGAACCGTTGCTGCTGGAGGTGGAAACCCGACAGACTACACGGGAGAAGCAGAGACGGCTCCAGATCATGTTTATGTGCGCTGCCTTATCCGCGCAAAGCCATAAATCTGTATTTATGTAATTATATATTTACAGATAAGGCAACGCCGAAGTAAATTTTCCCTTGGCGTTGCCTTATCTTATTATCTATCTGTATTTCAAGATTATCTTGCTCTAATAAGATACCGAACTGCGCGGTTCACCGGGCGGATTTCACCAACTACAGGAGTAACGCGAGAAGCATAAAAATCTACCCCACCCCAATAGTGATTTCCTGTTCCCCCATATTTCCAGTCGTACCCCTGTCCTCCCGTGACTCCAAAGCCTCCTGAAGCTCCTCCTATTCCGTGTTGGCCACCTGTCCCAAATGAGGCATAAATTTCACGTAGAGGTGTCCCCCAAAATTCGGACAGGTATGATAGCTACACCTGAACGAAAGGAGACCTCCCATGTCCAAGCGGAAAACTCACTCACCCGTTTTTAATGCGTGTACCTGCACGCCTTCGAGACCGGCTCAGAAGCCCGAGCGGGCATCGGGAAATGGATCGATTTTTACAACAGATGCAGACCCCACAGCAGCCTGGGGGGATTGCCGCCGGATTGGCGCTATGAACAAGGCCTTTTAAAGGCAGCCTGATAAGGGGAAAGGCAAGCTTAGAAATCGCTAATACCTGTCCGAACTATGGGGACCATCTCTCTTGCCGTTTCCGTTATTTTCTATCTTAGATAATGAGTCCTGACCCTAGTTTTGCGCATTTAAAAAAAGAACGAATTCTTTGTAAGCAGGAAGCAATGCCTCAACATCTCCCTGCGTTAATGCCGACCAATTTATACCTAATTTTGATTGTTCTTCTTTGTTTAGTTTGTATAGATTTGATTCTTTAGCATCTGTAAATAATATGCCTTTTGATTCTAAAAAATCAAAAACAACTCGTTTTGTTTTATTATGGCCTAATATGACGTTATTAATTAGGTCTTTATAGCGCGCAGGCGCGTCTTTCCTATCTTGGCGAAAATGTATCAAAATTCCGCGCAAAGAATGCGAAAACCTATTTATGTCTATATCATGAGATTTATCTATTTCGTATAAAAATTGGCGCAATTTGTAAAACCCGGTGAAGTCTGGGAAGTTTATCTTAATATTATTGATGTTATCTGTGCATATCTCGAAGTTTGGTAGAGAGTGCCCTTTATTCTCAGGTACACTTTGAGATGATATTAAACAATTATTAGGCGTGTATGCTTCAATTCTTACGCTTCCAGTATTCCATATAAACTTTGCAGCTTCAATGCTGGAATCGGCTATCCTTGACGTTTCTCCGGGGCTTCCGAGTACAACATTTTGAGTAATAGATATAGTTGCATTTGAAATTTGCGTTATATGAAGTTCATTGCTATTAAAATCAACGCTAAACGGGATTGTATAAATTGGTTTTTTATTTTCACATAGTGAAAATTCAGCAAATCCAACATTTCCATCAGACGATATAGTAACATATGCTTTATCCTTTGCAGTTTCTTTCGCTTTAAATGAATCATACATATATGGGAAATGATGGCTTTGAAGGGTGTTGTTAGAAAAAATTGCATAAAAATCAAAAAATAGCTGTGATGGAAAATGTGAGCTAGAGAATGATTTGTTAATGTTAAAATATTCATCAACAAGAAATTCATATTCAGGGTAACGAAGAGCATGCGCAAGGCGCATAATCTCTAAAGGCTGGTCCCGTAAAGTCTATTTTTGTCTGGCTTTGTTCAGATCTTGCAAGTAAAAAAGGATGATCTCGAATAAACTTGTTTACAATTTTTTCATAATCATCTTTCATTGCATCAGGAAGAATCTCAATAGGATAATCATTATATGAGCTTTCGTTAAACAATATTAATGACGAGATCCTTACAAGTTGTTCTTTTTCTTTGTATATTTCATCCCATAATTTAAATTCAGGGAATCGTGAAGAGCATCTTTCAATAAAACCATTTTTAACTTTTTCTTGCTCTCTTAGCATTAAATCTGACAAAATCGTATCAATTATTTCGGTGCTTGCGGTATGCGTTGGATTTGTTTTTTCAATTTTGCTGATTAATCTCGCTGGATTATTTTCTTTTTCAATTGTTTTTGCAATTGCTTCAAGAACTGGAGCATAGCCTAAAAATGTTTTTCTTTAATCCTTCCGAGAATGTGATCAATACATATCTCAATTGCAGATGTTATTTCTTGACCAGAAAATTTAAGTTTTTCTTTTATAAAGTCACGGCGTGGACTTTCATCAAAAAAACTAATTTCGCAGTGAGATAAATTCACTCCGTTATTATGTAAATATTGTTTTATAAATTTTGCAGTTTCAGTGCGTGCCAAAAGCACAATATTGCATTGTTCTGATTCTTTAGCAAGTTCATTTAAATCGCGCAAGAGATGTTCTATTGATTCTCTTCCAGAAATCATATCCGCTTCATCAAAAGCATCAATGACAAAAAGAATTTCTCCTTGTTTAAATGCGGATAAAAAGTCTGTAAACCCTGATGTACCCATTGCCCTTATCAATGTGCCATGAAGACTATTCTCACCAAGTTTAATTTTTGATAAGTCCCAGTATAATGCTTTAAATTTATGTGCAATAAATTTTGCTAAAGCACTTTTCCCTGTTGCTCCTGGCGCAGAAAATAAAATAAATTTGCTATTATTATCTGTACATATATCTAAAAATAGTGGTTTTATATAAAATTGAGCATTATCAATCTGGGAAAGCGAAATATGTTTTTCTTGATTCAGACTCACTTCTTTTATTTTTCTGTCAGCCTGAAAAATATTATCAAATAGCATATTTTCTCCACTGGTTGTCAATTTAGCAGAACCTTTCTTTCAAATTGTGGAACTCACTCCACATTTTCATCCAGAAAATGTTCTGTTCGCCCCGGCCTGAAAAGCCGGGGATTTTTTCACCCCCAAAAAAAAAGCGGTGACTCTCCGAGCCAATCCTGCATTTGCCGTAGTATGCCGTAAGGAATTGTGGATGACAATATGCTACGAGGTTAGAACCTAAAACGCATAATAAGTTTAACAAAGGAGCACCTATGCGTATCTTTTCGCGTGAGCAGGCTTTGGCAGCGGGGTTTGACCCTGCCATGTATTCACAGTATCCGCCTGAGGGAGAGATGATCGGGCAACTGGATTTCGCCATGACGGGCACACTTTTTTTCCGGCAGGTGGTTACAGACATCCGCTACTATGTCTTTTTGACGGATGAGGACGGCAGTCTGTCGCCCTTCGAGCGGATGAAATTCTTTCGCTACACCCATGACGGCGACATTTGCCGCATGGAAATCAAGCCCAATGCCTTTGGCAATTCCTCCTTGCAGAGCATTGAGATCGTCAAGCAAGCCCCTGTCTGTGCAAGGAGCGGCTCATGCCCCCATTCACAGTGTTGCGTATCCAAAAGCTGAAAACCTGGGGAGCCATAGCCGGAGCGGCCAAGCACAATCAGCGGGAGCGGGAAACACCCAACGCCGACGAGGCCATGCGCGATGGGCTGCGATGTCTGGCTGCCGCTGGAACTCGGTTGTACTATTGGGGGCTGAGAAATGTGGCTCGCTCCACTTTTGCTGATGCCAACAACTCCCGGCCCGTGGGTTTCTTTCAGGATTTGTTTGGGGAAATGTACGCATTGTGCGCTCCTCATGCGCCCAAGCACAAATTCCGCTTCAAATCCAAGCTGTTCAGCATGGATGCAACCACCATCAAGCTATGCCTGTCGCTCTTTCCGTGGGCTGCGTTTCGGCAGAAAAAAGGCGGCGTCAAAATGCACACCGTACTTGATCACGATGGCTATATTCCGACTTTCGTCACTGTCACATGGGTGATGATCTACTGAAACTATCAGCTAAGGATAAAAAACAAGATGCCCCGTTTGCCTTGTGCGTTGCATACCAAATACCAATCTCCATAGGCGGCTTGGAAGTGCTTCCCTATACATTTGAGGATAGCTTAATTTTCGAGAATAAGGCTATCTTTGAATCTGTGGCCAAAGCAAAAGGTACGATAAAAAAAGCGCAAGGCGTAACGGATGCGCAAGACGCATTTAAAACTATACGCAATAGCGGATTTAAAAAGGCAGAATTTGCTTTAGATTTACTATATCTACAGAATTTCAACGATATAAAAGTACCTTCATATATATCAGAGGGATTGCAATGGCTGGAAAGCATATTGCAACAGAAGATTGTACAATCTATCTTAGCTGAGTCTAGCGTTGGAGACAGCAATGTCGAATGAATCAGCCATGCTAGACGACAATCATATTGACGATAACGTTGATGCAAAAATTGCCGAATGCTTAAATTTTGACGAGCCTAAAAGCTTTTTCTTATTTGCTGGAGCTGGTTCTGGTAAAACACGGTCGCTTGTAAATGCATTAGAAAATATAAGTAGTTCTATCGGTGAAAAAATGCGCCTACAGGGAAAACAAGTAGGAGTCATCACTTATACAAACAATGCCTGTGATGAAATTAAGCGCAGGTTAAATAACGATTCTCTTGTGTATGTTTCAACGATACATAGCTTTACTTGGGATTTAATTCGTGGTTTTAATGAAGATATAAATAAATGGTTAAAGGAAAGGCTGGCCACTGATATTTTAGAATTGCAAAGTAAATCATCGAGGCAAGGAACGAAAGCAGAAATAGATAGAGTACATAAAATTGAGAGCAAGCAGGAACGCTTGCGCGAATTGGATAATATTAAGAAATTCACATATAATCCAAACTCAAATAACACAGAACGCGAGTCTTTAAGCCACGCAGAAGTCTTGCAGATTGGGGCATATTTTTTAACAGTAAAACCTCTTATTCAACTGGTTTTGATAAAAAAATTCCCAATACTACTCATAGATGAGAGCCAAGATACGAATAAAGGACTTATGGAAGCGTTCTTGCTGGTGCAGCAGACTCATAAAAATGAATTTTCGCTTGGGCTGCTTGGGGACACCATGCAACGTATCTATGGTGATGGGAAAACTGACCTGGGCGTTGACTTGCCCGCAGACTGGGCAAGGCCTGCTAAGAAAATGAACCACCGTTCACCTACGCGGATTATTGAATTGATAAATAAAATCCGTTCTGATGTCGATTCGCAAAAACAACAAGAGCGGCAGGATAAGAAAGGTGGGACTGTCAGGCTTTTTGCTATCCAGTCCAGCAAGGACAAGCAGGCTGCCGAAACGATTGTTATGCAACAAATGGCAACTATAACGGGAGATAGCGAATGGGATAAACGCGAATCCGTTGTTTCCTTGATTCTTGAACATCATATGGCTGCGAACCGGATGGGGTTTGGGGAAATGTTTAGCGCCCTGTACCCATCTGACGAGTTCCGGCTTGGGCTTTTGGATGGCACGTTGCCTGAAATCCGGATATTTTCAGAGGTCATTTTACCGCTACTTGAAGCGCATAAAAATGGCGATAAGTTCGCAATAGCCAATGTTGTAAAAAAAAGGTCGCGGCTATTTCAAAAACGCTACATGCGCGATAATAAGACGGAATCTAAAAACATATTGGAAACGGCAAAGGCCAACATAGAAAAATTATGTACAGCATATGATGCTAAGCCTGATATAAATTTTGGAGAACTTTTAAAAATAGTTTGTGCAGGGAGCGTATTTACAATCCCCAATGGATATAAACCGATTTTAATGAGGACACCGTTAGAGCAAGATGCTGCTAATGCATTTGATGATGAAATAGAGAGCACTGAGCCGTCAGCCGATAAAATAGACTGTTTGGATCGTTTTTTAAACACCAGGTTTTCGCAAATTCTGAATTACACTTCATATATTAATGGCCAATCTCCATTTTTCACACATCAAGGAGTGAAAGGCCTAGAATTTCCGAGGGTAATGGCCATTATTGATGATTCTGAAATGCGGGTGTTTCTATTTTCCTATGATAAATTATTCGGGATAAAAAGCAAAACCACCACTGATATTAACAACGAGAGAGAAGGGAAAGAAACCGGGATAGATAGAACGCGCCGCCTATTCTATGTCATCTGTAGCCGCGCAGAAGAAAGCTTGGCGATCGTGGCCTATACTGATAATCCGACGGGATTAAAAGAGGGATTGTCTGGAAAGGGCTGGTTTAATGACGATGAAATTATTGTCTTAAATTAATACACGTTAAGCCACTATTTTTGTTCCTTCAAATAAGGCAAGTGCTTTATAGCTTGGCTCAAAGAACCATCTATCATTTTCTAACATTACGGCAAATTTATCACTATTAATATCTTCTACTGCTATTGTATATATTGGCCTCCCAAGCTCCAAATAAAAATTCAATTCATATTTACACCAAATAGATGTCATTGAATATTCAGATTTTACAAACAACAACGCATCGGACTGTTCAAGTCTTTTTTCTATTACTTTAAGTGTAGCGTCACATAACAAATGGCGCTTCAAGTAATCAATATCATTTATCCAATCGCAGAAAACATCCTTACCTTGCTTGTTCTGAAATTGAATCAGTTTTTGTACAAGTTCTCTATCCTTGCTGCTATGGGATAAAAAGTAATCATACTTTTTCAACTGTTGTTCTTTTGCATTTTCTATTCGATACTCAAGTTCTTGAGGCGTTTGGATTATTGAAAATTTTTGATCAGGATATACCTTTTTAAGAAATTCTTTTCTTTTACTATTCCCTGCATGTACCTTCATGTACTTTTGCCGCCGCAATCTCGGCTGATAGTTGAAACTTTGCAAATGATAAAACGCTTCTTGGCGTAATTGCTTATTAAGCTCTGTGTCATTCAATTTGTAAAAAAATTGAATGATCTTTGGGCTGTAATATTTTTTAAGTTCTGCCAGTAAGTACACCTTGTCCTTCTGGCTTGTTGTTTTTCGTTCATACAGCCCAAATATTTGATCAATATACTCAGGAGTTACCTGTTGTACTTTCAATTTAGCGTTGCTTATTTTTTTATTTATCTTTTCAATTTTATGCGCCCTTATACTCCATAGTGCGCTTCTTTTCTTTAGCATTATTTCTTCGGAGAACTCATTCATATGCTTTGCTTTAAATTCTGGAGACACAATCTTTTTATATAAACCAACACACTTTACCAAATGCCCTGGTCTTTTCATATTATACCGAGATTTTCCAAATCTTTTTTTCAAAAAAACATCTTTCTTTGTATAGTAAAGATATTTCATTTCAATAGAAAACCATTCGTGTGGAAAATAATATTTCAGCAAATTGATAATATCTTCAGTTGAGTAGGTACGGGGCAAGACATGCTTAATATCAGCAAGTTGCTTATTAAGCATGCCAATAATGTCTCTGACATCATGGTCAAAAATATGTTTTGTTGCACCTGCCACTCTTGATATCTCTTAATTTTCAAAAATTAATATGTGTTATAATTATTATCCCTGTACAAACAACGGCAAGCGGCAAATAAAACCCAACTTCTGTCTTAGACAGTAAGCAGCTACAAAAGCAATTGCTTGCGTTGACAAACTCTTTAGCTGTAGCATCCAGTGAAAAATCAATATTATCTTCGCTTGTCTGGCGAACTTTATCATATAATGCACGATACAAACGACCTTGCAGCAAATAGTATGCATCCAGCCACCAAAAAATAATTACCGGGACGTATGCAACTAAAAAATATAACTTTTCTGTATCTTTTCCAGCTAAAACAAAGATTCCTGCCACTAAGGTTACTGCCCACCCCTTTAGCATGAATGAGTTACTTGACAGTCGGTTGACAACACCCTGAATTAACTCAAGGTGTCTGATTTTATTTTCCATAGGTATCCTCATGCACGACCGAGTAGATTACACTCTCTATTCATAAGCCCGTATTGATCTTCGCATCACTACTAGTCAGAAGAGGTTTTGAATTATACACACTCACTCCAATCACGTAGTTTTTGTTGTAACTCTTCTTTTGACGGCAAATAAAGCTGGTACTGCGAAGCATAAATATTGGCGTCTTCCGGCAACGTCAACTCCACCAGGGCATCATTTTTCAGCTTGCAAAGGAGAATCCCCACAGTCGGATTTTCCTCTGGTAGTTTCACATGGCGGTCAAAGTAGTTCACATACATTTGCATCTGGCCCAAGTCCTGATGCGTCAATTTTCCAATTTTCAAGTCTATCAGCACATAGCAGCGCAGCAGGCGATTGAAAAAAACCAGATCGACATAAAAATGATCCGTACCGAAAGAGAAGCGTTTCTGCCGAGCTTCAAACAGGAACCCCTTGCCAAACTCCAGCAAAAAGGATTCGAGCCTGTCAATAATCGCGCTTTCCAGGTCATGTTCGGAGTAGTGAAATTTTTCCTCCAGGCCAAGGAACTCCAGCACCAGCGGGTCTTTGATCAACTGGCGCGGGGTCTGCGGCAAATCGCCTTCGCTTGCTAAACGCTCCACGCCTTCCTTGTCCCGGCTAAGAGCAAGCCTCTCATACAGGCAGGAGTCCACCTGACGTTTCAGGGTGCGCAAATTCCAGCTATGGCGGGCAGCTTCTATTTCATAGAACATCCGCTCTTCCGGGCTGGCAATACTCATAAGAAAAACATAATGTGACCAGCTAATTAGGGGCAATCCTGGCAATTGTGCAGACGCTGTCTGCACAATCTTCTCGCTCTTTTCAAGAGTGAATTGTGCAGACAGCGTCTGCGCAATTTGCGGGAATGACACGAGTTCGGCTGGTAGGGCCTTCACTCGTGGAGAATACATGAGGTAAAACTGGCGCATCAATGCCAAGTTTCTCTTGGAAAATCCACGTCCAAATTCAGAAGTCATCGACTGAGCCAAATGCTCCATTATCTGCTTACCGTAGGCAGCCCGCCTATCGCCTCCCTGCTCATGCTCGACAATACGTTGCCCGATAGTAAAATTCATGGCGACTTGAATAGTGTCAACGCTTTGGGCGGCAAGGGTGCGGGCAGCAATTACGATTTCCCGTACTTGCTGAACAAGATTGGTTGTCTCTGAGGTCGTTATGATAGATTGTTTTGGCATTGTGGAAATATACGCTATTCCAGTTGGGTTGCAAAGTTGCCCGTAGGGAAAAATCGTGTTTCATTCACTGACCGCGCCGGAGGCACGTGTCTTTCCTCTTTTCGGTCATGGGACTCATGGCTGCCAAAGCGAAAAATAATCCGTATAAATTGGCTTCCTTCCTTTTCCTTTCTTAATTTTTTGTCTCTTGGGTTTTATGAGCGACAACTAACGCCCAACTACGCGACACCTATTTTTCTTCGGTAACAGGGAATTTGCGTACATATGCAAATCCAGGTCGCAAAATTCGATTTTTCAGGGATGGAAGGAGCCGGAGCAGGCTCAACATTTAGGAAAATCCCATGAGGCCAGACGTGCAAATTTTGCTATGCGCGTCTGCCGGGGCTGTAGTCGGCTGGCAAACCGAGTCCCGCGTTTGTTCGCCTTCGGCACTCGTCTGGCGTGAGATCAGCAATCATGTACTTCGCACACGTCATGTTCCAGCGCCGTGTCTCTTCTTCGCGCTTTTCTTGGTCTGCGCGTGAGCGTTGCGGCTTGAATGTGAATGAATTGCGAAGTCCTTTTGTCATTCGGCGCATGAGGTCTGACAGCTTGCGTTGGGCTTTCATGGCTCTGCGCTGCAATTTGGCGGTAGCTCTGGCTCTTTCTCGCTGGAGCATCGGCCCAAGGCCAAGAAATTCAAAAAAGAGGCTGGTGACAACGCGGATCGCCCGTAGGCCCACATAGTCGCCCTGGTCGTTGATTGCGCGGGGCTGCTGCACCTTCATAAAGCCCGCTTCTTTGAGCAAAGCAATAGCCCGCTCACAACGGCTTTGGCCGATGCCGGAACCTCGGACTATGGTTCGCATATCAATGTCGATGAATCCAGCATCAAGAGTGGGTGTACCAAGGCAGAGAGAGGCAAGGTCAAGGTGAGATAGAATTGTCTCAATGACGATCTGGCAAGCCTCCCGCCGCTCGGAACGGGTTTTCCTGTGCGGGTGCGATTGCAAAGGCTTGCACTTTCCAGGGTGGAAGTACCAAGCCTTTGCCCGCTCTGCGGCAAGGGAGAGGATGCGCGGCAAGCCGCCCTTGCCTTTACGGATAGGACGGGCTGGCGTCAGCGTGGGGCAACGTGGCTCATGCCCGCAACGATTTCCCGGCATGTGCTACTCGCCGGGGCAAAATTGAAAACAACGGCTCAAAAAAACGCCAACAAAAATCCAGATAAAAATGGGGAGCGGTTCAAATCCCGATTGGGGAGTTGAATCAGCGGCCAGACGGTTTTGTGGTCGTATTTGCCGCACCCCGCAAATGGCAAAACAAATGAGAAATGCCCGCTCTGTTACGGCGATCAGAAAGAGGCAAAATAGCCCGTTTGATAGGGGAAGGAAAACGAGGACTGTGTACCTAAACTGTGTACCGCTGTGTATTTTTTGTACCGTTATGCATGTGTAACCCCTTGAAATTGTACGGTGACGTGGGGTTGTGTAACGGCTTTCACGCCGTCAACAGCGGTTCAAATCCGCTTGGGGACGCCAACAGACATCTGAAGGCGCATCACTTTACCCTGAAAATCAGGGCCTTGTGGTGCGCCTTTTGTATTATAAGCACCCCGCCCTTGTAAAGCCCTCCCCCAAGGCTTTCAAGCCGAGCCGCCCCCTCCATGTGTGCTCCGGCCTAGCTCCTTCCGGGCGCTTCTATCTCCGCGCCTCATCCCTCAAGATTTCTCTTCTCTGCGAAGAAACCGACCGCAAGGCCGTACTCCTGGCACTCGTCATCTCGGCGCTGTGCATCTGTGGGCTGGCCTCTCCTCTATCCCCCTTTTCCATTCAAAAGGGAGGGCAGCCATGAGAGCCTACCCGAACCTCCATCCCCTCGTCGCCAGACACCTCGGCATCCGCATGATGTACGCGCCACCGCTGCGGCCTGCCCGCAGCATGGTCACGCCCATCCGTCCGCTGGTGGTCCGCTGCACTCATAATTTCGCTGGAGCCATGCTGTACTGTTCGAACCTACGCATGAGACTAAGATGGCGCTTCATCATGGACATCGCTCAGGGGCTTTCCGTCTCCCGATCCATTAATAACCATGATTGTATCATTATCAATGAATTCAATAGACCACAAATTTTTATCAAGATAGACCACTAACTTATCAGAATCATTTTATATTTAACAGAAGATGAATAATTTCCATTGGCTGTCAGCTTATTTTTTTCAAAAACAATAACTGCTGTTTTGCCATCAAATCCACTTGGTGAAACAGATTTCCATGATCCTAAAACTTTTTCTGAAGTATCTTGGCAACCTGTAATACCAAGCAAAGAGATTACAATGATAGAAAATTTACTTTTTTGAACATATCTTTATCCTCCTGGAAACCGATACGCATTTTTACTTTAATACTAGCTATAGCCATTATGCCTTATTGGTTTCTTAGTAATTCATATGCTGAATTAGCTACTAACGACGTTCTAAATAATGTACTCAATAAATATCAAGAAGCGGCAAGTTCTTGGGCTAATACCATTCAAGGGTACGCTGAATATTTTTTCAGTGCTTTAGCAGTAATGGGATTTGTTTGGCAATTATCTCAGGCATGGTTTCATCGATCAGCATTCGCTGAGGTTATCGGAGAAATTATACGCTATATAACGTTCTGTGGTGTTTTTTTATGGTTGCTTAGAGAGGGTCCGAATCTTGCTGAAAGTATTATTAATGCTCTAAGGCAAATCGGAAATGAAGCATCTGGACAACCAGGGTTAAACCCATCGGGAATAGTTGATCTTGGCTTTTCCGTTTTTGACAAAGCATGCGTCCTGTTAAAATCAGACCTTTCGATAGATCATGTTCTAGTTTTCATTCTCGCGCTGATTGTCTTGATCATTATTGCTCTCATCGGCGTCAATATGCTGCTTCAACTTTGTTCTGCATGGGTACTGGCCTATGCAGGAGTGATATTTCTGGGTTTTGGGGGAAGCTACTGGACCAAAGATATGGCCGTGAACTATTTCAAAACGGTTCTCGGCATTGGTGCCTCACTCATGACAATGACTCTTCTCATCGGTATAGGCCAAAACATCATCCAAGAGGGCGTTACCCAAATGAGTAATGGAGGAGAAATCCTCGGTTCAGAAATGGGCGTACTTCTTGTTACCAGCATAACCCTGTTCATGCTGGTGGACAAGCTCCCCGCACTAGTAGCTGGAATCATCAACGGTGCCAGCATCGGTTCCGCAGGCATAGGTTCTTTCGGTGCAGGGGCAG
>OCAG01000927.1_pt1 | contig 13043 bp, 9 predicted proteins | sample 1477111 | NCBI WGS metagenome assembly OCAG01 (sample SAMEA2580288, study PRJEB22360) | human gut metagenome | biome: human gut; feature: human-associated habitat; material: faeces | place: Denmark | collected 2008/2010 | reverse complement strand
AGGAACGAAAGCCGATGAGAAAAATAGGGAAAAAATGGATGGCGATGGTACTGTCTATGGGTCTGTTATGGACAGCGGTACCTCAACAAACCGCTCAGGCAGCATCGAGCGACCAAACGGTTGACATAGATATTACTGGTACCAGCTTTAAATTTGATGCTGCAAAATTATCTGAAATTGAATACATACTCACAAATGATAAAAATAATGTGACGGTACAATTGAATTTTGAGTCCGCTACCTCGAAGGCAGTGCAGGATATTAGTACCATTACGGTGCCAAAATCGACACTACAAGCAATTGAAAAGAGCGGCAAAAAGGCTACTTTTGAGATATACTCCAAAGGCGGAGACAAGGAATATGCTTGGGAGTTTACCAACGGTAAAATGGATAAACCTGCTGATATTAATCTGGCGTTGAAAATGACTTCGGTTTCAACCATCACACTATCTGACCCCATTACTGTCAACAGCGCCGTTTTGCAGATGAAGTATACGAGTGAGCTGCCGAAGAACACTTCTCTCATTCTTCCGGTGGATAAGGGTGATGATACAAAAGTAACTTACCCCGTATTTTACGATTTGGATAATGCCCAGAAAAACTCATTCTATTTATATAAGCTTTCCGGCTCTAAGCTCTCTTATGTGACCGGTTCTCGCTACAAATTAAATGACGACGATGAGTTTAAAATCAGTGTGGCTACCGGTGGTTCTTATGTATTTACGCCCACAAACTTAGGGCTTTCAAACCCGAATGGCAATAATAATTCCAGCTCTGGTACAACCGATTCGGTTCAGCTTAGCAGCTACACCGGTACGGTTGGCATAGGGGGAACAGCGTCTATCTTCATTCAGAGGCCAACCTCCGGTACCTTTACCGTAACCTCTGGTAACCCCAATGTGGCGCAGGTATTGGGTTCGGGTACAGCAGTGAATGGTGGAACGCAATACCAAGTGCAGGGGCTTTCAGCCGGTACCTCCGTATTCACCGTGAAATCTTCAAACGGAACAACTACGAGCTATACCTTAACAGTTACAACTGGTTCTACCCCAACTCCTACACCGTCAAACCGTGGTTGGGTAATGATAGACACCGTAAGCTACCAGTTTGCACCGGGTAATATTTATGACTACAAGGTTACCCTTTCGGGAGCCTCTGCGGATGAAGTGAAAACGACTTCCAGTCGTGCTCATATTGCATCTGTAAAGGAGCTTCGCCGTGTGGCAAGAAGTGACGGGCAGGTGGATGTGTATTACCGCATCACCGCACATAGAGCGAGCGCAGACCCCACAACGGTAAGTTCTACTGTGCGCGGCGTGCATTCCTCCATACGGGTTATGGTGACAGCCGGAGTCAAGCAAAATGGTGTAGCTGCCCGCAACCAGAGTTTCTTTACTTCTTAAGTTTTCAATTGAATATAATAATAAACGCCGAAACAAGTGTAAAACTTGTTTCGGCGTATTTTTTATCCCTCAAATCGTTCAAAAAAACGGTAAAGTACGAACATAACAAATATACTGATACAGGCTGACCAAATTGATACAGTAAATGCAATTGCCTGCCCGTACCATGTGATGAGTAAGAAAAATAGTATAATTCCTACACCAATCAAAAATGCTTTTCCCAAACCGGGTTTATTTTTTTCCGTCTCAAAGACGGTTTTACATATATGTTGAACTATAAAAACAGAAAAAGCAATAATTAAGGCAAAGGAAATCACACTGCTAATCGGTACAGAAATGAGAAGATCGACAGGCTGATTGGAAAAGGCGGAACGGATGATACGGTAGGTATCCTTGGAAAATAGAACACCGATCACACTCAAAATTGTCGCACATTGAAAAAAGGTGCTGAGTGCGCCACATATCTGTTGTGGAACGGTTCTTGCGGGCAGGCTGGCAATAATCTCGTCGCAGAAAGCTTTATAATCCTTACCAATTACCGATTCAATGGAGTCTCCTCGTTCCTGCGCGGAGAGAAGCATCTCTAGTAAATCCTGCCGAACAATCTCTTGATGATATTCCGATAAGTGGGATGCGCGCAGGTAACAAACCATATCTACCATCACCGGAACGTATTCTGGAAATAGATTTTTATCAAGTTTGTTGTTACTGCGGTTGAGCAGCTTGGATTTTAGATTCATCGTAATTCCCTCCATGAAGAAATAAGTTATTTACCGCATTTTCAAGTTCCTGCCAGTTTGCATAAAAACCGCTGAGCTCTGCCTGACCCTCTACGGAGAGGGAAAAGTATTTTCGGCGGGGGCCAAGCGGGGATTCTCGGTATTCGGCAGTAAGAAGGCCGCTTTTTTCAAGCCGCAGGAGAAGCGGATAGATTGTTCCCTCCGAAATATCGGTAAATCCATACTGTTGTAACTCCTGCGATATTTCATAGCCGTAGGTTTCTCGCCGGCTAATTATTTTTAGTATGCAGCCCTCGAGTGTCCCTTTCAGCATTTGCGATGGTATCATGTGGTGCATCCTCCTGACTTGCTACATCTATCTTGCAATGCAATGTAGTAGCTACATTGTAATACATGGTAGAGGAATTGTCAAGTGCTCTAAGTAAATGTTTAAAAGCAAAGTGGCAAAAATAAAAAAGCGCTTTGTGCTGCCTTTTAAAGGCATTCAAAGCGCAAGTAGAGAAAAAATGCGGGGCTGCTGTAAATTTTCTTGCAGGCAGCCATGATTTTAGTGGTTATCTGTTCTTCTTTTTTGTGAAATAGAGGAAAACATATTTTGAGTTAAAGATATAAAATGCTTGGCCGGTTTGGACAAGTACCGGCGACAGTTGATGGTAAGTGTAATGTCCCGGTATAAAAAGTCTCCGTTCAGTAGCAAAGGAAAGGTGTGGAGCGTTTCCGTTCCTTCCTGCTGGTAGCGCAGGGTATCGTCCAGAATCATTTCCGTTAAAAAGGCGGCCGCAATCCCACGGAAGTAGAGTGAGTGAAAGAACTGGGGATAGGTAGTAGTCAGTAAGGTATTGGGCTGGCTGCCAGCCTCTTCATAGCAAGAGAGAATTGCACGGCTCAGTGGAATACTGCTTGTGGGCATGACCACAGGAAGCCGGGAAAAATCGGCAATATTCGCTCCGTGTTGCGCCTGCATTCGCAATTCATTGGCCTGCGTGCCATAGCAGCTGCGAAGCAGCGCGTCAGAGACGCAGAGATAAACCTTATCTGTTAGCAGATGCGTTGACTGAAGCTCTGGGTATTCAGAGTAGATTACCCCAATACAAAAATCCAGTTTATTATCGATCAGCATTTTCTCCAGCTGATAGGAGGGTTGGTCAAACAACTTGATATGGACTCCCGGGTGGGCATCGATAAATTGCTCCATTATTTCTGGAATGATGATGCTTGCGCGGGGCGTTGTCATTCCGATACGCAATTCGCCCGTATCTTCATTTTGAATAGACTTTAATACCGTTACAATGTTGCTTTCGGATGCGACCACTTCTTTGGCATAAGAGAGGAAAAGCTCCCCCTCATAGGTAAGAGCCAGTTTGGGTTTTCGCTGAAAAAGCTTGCAATCTAAAAGAATTTCCAGCCTTGCAATGTGATTGCTCAGATTTTGCTGAGACAAAAACAAACGACTGGCTGTTTGTGTAAAGTTAAGGTCTTTTGCCGCCTCTGTAAAATAATAAAGACTGGTGGTGTCCATGTTCTGCCTCCCTCATCGATTCGCACTATGCCAAACACTTTCTTTTAAAACAGCATACCTGAGTTCCTGATATTTGTCAAAATGCAGAATTTTCTTTAAAGTCACAAAGAATATTTGTGATAATCAAAAAAGACTCGTGTTTCACTTATGGTGTAATTTCTAGTATGTTAATTATAGCAAAAAAATACATCAATTTATTTGATTGAGGAGTGATTTTGTGAAAATTATGGACTGTACGCTGCGTGACGGCGCGAATGTTGTCGGAAACGGGTTTTCCCCGGAACTGACCAAATTAATGATTGAGGGCCTAATCCGCAGTAACATTCACATTATTGAGATGGGAAATGCCAAGGGACTTGGAGCAACGGAAAAGGGGAGCCCTGCTCCGATTAGCGATGCTGATTATCTAGATTTAATCCACCCTTACCTGTCACAAGCAGATATCGGCATGTTTTTAAATGCTAAGCGCTATGAGCCGGAAAATGTGGCAATGGCGGCAGACAAGGGATGTTCTTTTTTACGAATTGGTATGGATGCTGGCGACGGTGCCAAAGCCTATCATGTAATTGAGGATGTCAAAAAACATGGTATTACCGCAAGGTACTCTTTGATGAAAGCTTATCTTCTTACCCCGGAAGAGTTGGCCGAAGAGGCTGCTGGGTTGGAGGCACACGGCTTAGATGAAATTACCATTATGGATTCGGCTGGAACTATGCTGCCACAGGATTCTGGACTTTATGTGAAAGCTTTGAAAGAACGCATTAAAATCCCGGTTGGCTTCCATTGCCACAATAATCTGGGATTAAGCACCGCCAATGCTTTGGCCGCCTACGAAAACGGCGTTGATGTGCTGGATTGCGGTCTGTTGGGCATGGCTCGCAGCGCCGGAAATCTTCCGACTGAGATCGCTGTTGCTTTAATGCAGATGAAAGGTGCCGCACAGGAGGTTGACCTGTACCAGCTTCTGGATTTTGAGGATCGCGAGCTGATTCCTGCGATGGAGAAAGAGGGATATCATACCCCCATCAAACCCAAAGATTTGATTTTGGGTTATAGTGGTGCTCACTCCACTTTCATGCCTCTCTTCCGTAAGGTTGCTGAGGAATGCAGCGTAGGGTTATATCCGCTGATTGTGGAAACCTCTAAAATCGATCGCAAAAATCCCAGTGAGGAATTAATGCGTGAGACCGCTGCTCGTATTCATGCGAAAGGGGATAAAGCATGAATGTAATACTTGCAGGCCCTTACCCCACCGGAACTTTGGAGCGTTTTCAGTCGCTCCTTCCGGAGCACCGCGTGACTCAGGTTTTGTCGCAGGAGGATTATAACTCTTTGACGGATGCAGAGTGTATTATTGTCCGTATTTTGAAAACTCCGGAGGCTGTCATCGCAAATAATCCAAACCTGAAAGCAGTAATCCGTTGGGGAGCCGGATACGATTCGGTAGATATTGAAGCAGCGGGAAAACACGGCGTTATGGTAGCAAACACGCCCGGCGTCAATGCCTATGCCGTGGCAGAACTTGCCTTGGGCCTGATGATTCTGCTGAACCGCAAAATAATGGGTTACAGCCGTAATGTACAGGCTGGAAACTGGGACAGGGGAGTGTACGCAGACACGTCTATTTCCCTCAACTACAAAACGGTAGGGCTTATCGGCGGAGGAAATATTGGCCGTAGGGTAGCTGCGTTGGCACAGGCACTGGGTGCTAGTGTTCAATATTATGATGCGTATCGTCTACCGGAGGAAGTGGAGAAGCAAAACAATATGACTTTTGTTTCTCTGGAACAGCTTCTGTCTACTTCGGATTTGATATCTCTCCACGTTCCCCTGCTGGACAGTACCCGGCATATCATTGGAGCAGAACAGCTTGCCGCGATGAAACCGTCAGCATGTTTGCTGAATACCGCCAGAGGCGGTTTGATCGATGAAGCTGCTTTGGTAAAGGCTCTGAAAGAGGGAAATTTGGCCGGAGCGGGGCTGGATTGCGTGGAGGAGGAAGATTCCGAAACGACAGCTCAGCTATTGCAATGCGCTAATGTGGTTATAACACCTCACGTTGGCGGAACTACCGCTGATTTGGCCGATGCGATGATTCCTTTTATCGCAGATAAGATTACATCTTTAGCAGAAAAAGGTACAATGTGCGACGTTGTTAATGCTCAATGGCTTTGCGATTCTGAGAAGAAATAGTTTAAGAGGAGGGTTGATTTATGGGTATTGGGATTGGAATTTGGGCCTTTGTGGTCTATATTCTGTTTGTTATGTTTTGGTATCTCGGGTTAAAACGCACAATTGCGGAGGCGATGTTCTTAGGAATGATAATAGCCTGTGCTTTCAACGGAATTAATCAGATTCCCGCGACACTGGCCAGCAGTTTTACGGATGCGGTACAGGAAAATGTAATGGCAGCTATTATTCTATTTACGGTAATGGCCTCTATTATGCAAAAAACAGGAATTATCAACCATTTGGTTAACATTCTGAATTCATTATTAGGGCGTGTTCGCGGCGGCCCCGCTTATGCTTCCACCTGCGCCAGCGGCTTATTTGGAATGGTGGCAAGTGCGAGCAGCGCTAACTCTGCAACTGTGGGTTCCATTACTGTTCCTTGGATGCTCGAGTCCGGTTGGCCAAAGGAAACAGCTGCCACCATTAACACTGGTAATGCTGATCTTGGAATCTGTGGCCCTGCGGCATCTTCTTTGTTTTTGATGTTGAGCTTTGCCCCCATTGCGCAAGCAGTCAGCTATGGTGATCTATATGTACCTCTGCTGTGTGGTGCGTTTTGGGCTCTAGCTTATCGTCTGCTCGTCGTACGTTACTATGTATGGAAACACAAGATTCCTGCTATGGACAGCAATGCTGAAAAATTGGGTGTTGCGGTTAAGAAGGGCGGTACATCGTTACTAATGTTCTTGGGCATTGTCATACCACTGGTTTTGACCATTGGCCCCGTTGGCACCATGCTGAAGAATCAGGCTTCCTTTGGGTCGAAAGCCGTGAACGCTATTAATATCATTATCTGGGTTCCGGTGTTGATTATGTCCATTTGCTTAGTTCTGGGCCGAAAACTATTGCCAAAAACCTGGGACGGCTGGAAAGCTCTCTTATCCTCCACCTCTAAAACAGTTTGCTCCTGCGGTGCGGTTTCTTTATTCGCTCTGACTGGAAGCTCTGCTTTGACGCTGATTGGTTTTGGTGATGGCCTGAGTACGATTTTGGGTAACTTAAATCTGCCTAAGTTTGCCATGATTCTTATCATTGGTTTTGTGGTCGCTCTGGTAGCGGGTCCGCTGAATGCTACTGCTACTACTGTTAGCCTTGGTTTGGTAGCTTATACTGCCATGGTAGCTGTGGGAGTTCCCCCTGTTACTGCCGTTGTAGCGTTCCTACTGTTTGTTTCTACCGAGGGCTGCTCCCCTCCAATGTCCTCTCCAATTTTTATTTCCAGCAGTATTGCAGGTGTGGAAAACGTCAGTGTTATGTTCAAGCCATTGATTTTCAACTATTTAATACCGCTTGTTCTGGTTGGCGTTTTGGTGGCATTGGGGATTTTACCCATCATAGGGGGTTGATGTAGCATGAAAAATATCGTCAATAATATATTTCTGTTGTTTTTAATTCTATCTATCGTATCTGCCTTATGTTTGGTTGCGATTCAGCTCTTCTCGGTTATTACCATGAATGGTGCCCTGGCTATTTGGGCGAAGAGCTCTTTGCAAACTCCAGTTTGTGTTCTCTGTTCTATTTCTGCGCTGGTTGCTTTTTTGTTGAGCTATCTCTCCAAAACTGCAAAAGAAGATTGATACGGATAGAAACTAAAAATGCCCCGCGCTATCCGGCGCGGGGCAAAGTAGTTTATTGTTCGGTATCAATAAAAGAGGAGACGTGCGGTTGGTGGCTGTGCTCTTTTATAGAATCACCTTTTGGCGGTAAAGCCTTTTTATTTATGGTTTCACCGGCAGCGGGGAGTGAAAGGTCTTTTACAATTAGTAAACGAGAGATACGGTTCTCTTCCACTTCCTGAACGGTTAGCGTTAAGTTTTTTACATGGATGGTAGGGTGCTCGCCGAATTTGGGGATACGGCCTAGTTTTTCAACTACCAAGCCTGCAATGGTATCGTAATCGCCTTCTGGTAAATCTACACCCACCAGATCCGATATTTCATCGATTGAGGTGCTGCCCTCCACCGTGTAGCTATTGTCGCTCACGCGGCGAATTTCTTCTTCCTCATCGTCGAATTCATCTTGAATATTGCCCACAATGGCTTCCAGCAAATCTTCCAGAGTGATGATACCCGAGGTGCCGCCGTATTCGTCAACAATAACGGCAATCTGCACTTTTCTCTCTGTCATTTCAGTAAAGAGCTGCGTGCAGCGTTTGGTTTCCGGTACAAAGTAAGCAGGGCGCATAAGGTCTGTTATTTTTACGCCGCCATTAATTTCGCTACCAACGTATTGGAGTAAATCCTTCACGTAAATGATGCCAAGAATGGTATCCAAATCCTCATGAAAAACAGGAATACGGGAATAGCCTTCCTCAATTGCAAGTGTAACTACATCGCTGATGCTGCTAGTGTCTTCAATTGCGGCAACATCGGTACGGTGAGTCATAATCTCTTCTACCGTAGTATCGGCAAAATCAAAGATATTTTCAATCATATCCTTTGCGCTACCAACAATGAGTCCCTTTTCTTCGCCAACGTCTACCATCATTAGAATTTCTTCTTCCGTAACCGTATCCTCTGTGGAGTTGGGGTCGAGACCAAAAAGCTTGAGCACAAAGTTGGTGGAAACCGTAAGAAGAGAAATGAAAACACTAAAAATGGATGCCGTCGCACTTAAGATGCCAATAAAGCGAAAGCTAAGTTCCTCGGCTTTTTGCATAGCAATTTTTTTAGGCACCAATTCTCCCAGAACCAGAGAAAAATAAGAGAGAATAATTGTAATAAGTACGGTAGAAATACCATGCAGCAGAGAAGTGGAGATTGGCAAAAAGCTTAGTTTTTCCGCTAAAATTGCGGCAAAGCTTTGCGATGCCGATGCGGAGGTTAAGAAACCGGACAGCGTTACACCAATCTGGATGGTAGAGAGAAAACGGCTGGAGTTTTCCGTCAGCCTTAGAATTTTTTCCGCTTTCTTATCGCCGTCTTCCGCCATACGCCGAATCTTATTATCGTTAAGTGTGATAATAGCAATTTCAGAAGCAGCAAAAAATGCGTTGACTAAAATAAGCAGGAATAGAATCAACAATGAAACAAACGGATTCGAGTCTGGGTTAACGGCTTCGGCGTTCTGCATGCTTAATAGCATGGGAGCGCCGGATAGTATGCCCGCGGGATCGGGAGGCATGTATTTTTCCCCTTTCAATTTGGAAATTTAGTTCGGTACGATTCCGAACAGTCTCAATGGCGTTATATACTTTCTATTGTATCGTATGAAAAGCAAACATGTCAAACTTCCCCAGCGCACGCAGCAAGGGGCAGGCGCAGTTGAGCGTATGTGAGAGGGATATAAAATTAGATGTATGCTCTTTTTTGCCCCGATTACCGCCAAAACGGGGGAAAATCAAAAATAGGAGATAGAAACGGATAAGAATAGGTGTAAAAAGGTGCTATAATTGCTTTTTCGAAAAATACACTGAAAAGCCAAAATTCAGAACCGTTTACCTTTACACTATATTAAAAAAATGATAGAATAAACGGAGGCACAGATAAGGTATAGGGCTGTGCAAATTGATATGCTCGCTTCCTAATTCTGTATCCTTAAAGGAGGAAATTTTACATGGTAAGAAAAACAAAAACCATAGACGGTAACACCGCCGCAGCGCATGTATCCTATGCGTTTACGGACGTTGCTGCCATCTATCCAATCACGCCTTCTTCTGTGATGGCGGACGAAACGGACAAGTATGCCGCAAATGGGCTGAAAAATCTGTTTGGCAGAGAGGTTCAGGTTACGGAAATGCAGTCTGAGGCTGGTGCGGCCGGCGCTGTGCATGGTTCTTTGGCAGCAGGCGCGCTGACGACAACTTATACCGCATCTCAGGGCCTGCTCTTGATGATTCCGAACATGTACAAGATGGCCGGTGAGCTGCTGCCCGCAGTAATTCACGTTTCTGCGCGTGCTCTTGCAACGCATGCACTTTCTATCTTTGGCGATCATTCCGACATTTATGCCTGTCGCCAGACCGGTTTCGCCATGTTGTGTTCCAATAACCCGCAAGAGGTTATGGATTTGGGTGCGGTTGCACACTTGACCGCCATTCGTGGCAGAGTACCGTTCCTCCATTTCTTTGATGGTTTCCGTACTTCTCATGAAGTTCAAAAGGTTGCCGCATGGGATTACAAAGATCTGGATGATATGCTCGATAAAGACGCTGTGGCTTCGTTCCGCCGCCGTGCTTTAAACCCCGAGCACCCCGTACTGCGCGGTACTGCACAGAACGGCGATATTTTCTTCCAGGCTAGAGAAGCCAGCAACCCGTACTATGACGCTGTGCCTGAAATGGTGATTGACTACATGAACCAAGTCAATGCTAAGATTGGCACAGACTACAAACCCTTTAACTATTATGGCCACCCCGAGGCAGAACAAGTAATCGTTGCCATGGGTTCCGTTTGCGACTGTATTGAAGAGGTTATTGATTACCTAAATGCCGCCGGCGAAAAGCTTGGTTTGGTAAAGGTTCACTTGTACCGCCCCTTCGTTGCAAAATATATGCTCGATGTTATGCCAGAATCTGTTCAGAAGATTTCTGTGCTTGACAGAACCAAGGAGCCTGGCTCCATTGGTGAGCCTTTGTTCTTGGATGTTCTTGCTGCTTTGGCAGACAGCAACTACTCCTCTGTTCCTGTATATTCCGGCCGTTATGGCTTTGGTTGTTAGGACCACACTCCCCCCGCCATAGAATCATAAGCACCGAAAAAGCGCTTCACCATTGGCATTGTGGATGACCTGACTCACCTCTCTTTACCTTTGGCAGAGCGTGTGAATACCGTTCCCAAGGGCACTCATTCCTGTAAGTTCTGGGGCCTTGGCGCAGATGGTACCGTTGGTGCCAACAAGAACTCCATTAAAATCATCGGTGACCACACCGACATGTTTGCTCAGGGCTATTTCGATTATGATTCTAAGAAATCTGGTGGCTTGACCGTATCTCACCTGCGTTTTGGTGACAAGCCGATCAAATCTACTTATTACATTTCTCAGGCTGACTTTGTTGCCTGCCACAATCCTTCCTATATTGACAAGTACGATATTGTGGAAGACCTCAAAAAGGGCGGAAGCTTCCTCTTAAACTGCCCGTGGGATGAGGCAGAGCTTGAGCAGCGCCTACCCGGCAAAATGAAGAGATATATCGCACAGAATGATATTCACTTCTACACCATTGACGGTATTAAGATTGGTAAAGAGCTTGGCCTCGGCGGCCGCATTAACACCATTCTGCAAGCTGCGTTCTTTAAAATCGCGAACATTATTCCAATTGAGCAGGCTGTTGAATTCATGAAGGCTGCTGCAACCAAGTCTTACAGCAAGAAGGGTGACAAGGTTGTTGCTATGAACCATGCTGCGATTGACCGCGGTGTGGATGGCTTCCACGAAGTGAAAGTGCCTGAGAGCTGGAAGAATGCACCTGACACAGACGACCAGAAGGAAATTAAGGGTGACCGCCCTGAGCTGGTTAGCTATGTAAAGAATATTCTTGACCCCGTAAATGCGTTCCGCGGCAGCAAGCTGACAGTTGCTGACTTTAAGGATTATGCAGATGGTACCGTACCGCAGGGCAGTGCTGCTTATGAAAAGCGCGGTATTGCGGTTGATGTTCCTGAGTGGAACCCCGACAACTGCATTCAGTGTAACTTCTGCTCTTATGTTTGCCCGCATGCGGTTATTCGCCCGTTGGTGATGACCCCTGAAGAGCTGGCAAATGCACCTGCACAAACAAAGTCCAAAGACCTGAATGGTCTGCCGGGCCTGAAATTCACCATTGCTGTTTCTACCCTTGACTGTACCGGATGCGGCTCTTGCGCGCAGGTTTGCCCGGGCATGAAGGGCAACAAGGCATTGGTTCTTAAGCCCATTGATACACAGCTTGCTGGTGCTGAAGTATTTGAATATGGCAGAACCCTCTCTGAGAAGCCGGAACTGCATGAGAAGTTTAAGGATAGCACCGTAAAGGGCAGCCAGTTCCTCCAGCCGCTGCTTGAATTCTCCGGCGCTTGCGCAGGCTGTGGTGAAACACCATATGCGAAGCTTGCAACACAGCTGTTCGGTGACAGAATGTTTATTGCAAATGCGACCGGCTGCTCCTCCATTTGGGGCGGGTCCGCACCTGCAACTCCCTATACCGTAAACCGCCAGGGCCGCGGCCCCGCATGGGCAAACTCCTTGTTTGAGGACAATGCTGAGTTTGGTCTTGGTATGGCTCTTGGCCAGAAGGCTGTTCGCAACCGCTTGATTGATTATGTTGAGAATATTATGGCTCTCAATGAGGCATCCGCTGAACTGAAGGAAGCCTGCCAGAAGTATATCGAAACTCTCCCGAACAGCGGCGAGAACAAAAAGGCTGCTAATGTTCTGCTTGCAGAGGTTGAGAAGGCAAAGTCCGCAGGTGGTGAGCTTGCAAGACTGGCTGGCTTGATTCTGGATGACAGCGATTACCTCGGCAAGAAATCCATGTGGATCTTCGGTGGTGACGGCTGGGCTTACGACATTGGCTTCGGCGGTTTGGACCACGTAATCGCTTCCGGCGAGAACGTAAACATTCTGGTATTCGATACCGAGGTTTACTCCAACACCGGCGGTCAGGCGTCGAAATCCACTCCTACTGGCTCTGTAGCACAGTTTGCAGCAACCGGTAAAGCGATTAAGAAGAAGGACTTGGCTGGTATTGCCATGACCTATGGCTATGTATATGTTGCTCATGTTGCGATGGGTGCAGACTACAACCAGTGCTTGAAGGCTTTCCACGAGGCTGAGAGCTACAATGGCCCGTCCCTTATCATTGCGTATGCTCCCTGCATTAACCATGGTATTAAGGGCGGCATGACCGTTGCACAGGCTGAAGAGAAGAAGGCTGTTGCGGCCGGTTACTGGCACAACTACCGCTTTGACCCCCGCCGTGCAGACGAAGGTAAGAACCCCTTCCAGCTCGACAGCAAGGCTCCCACCGAGAGCTATCGTGACTTTATTCTTGGTGAGGTACGTTACAGCTCGCTGACCCGTGCATTCCCGGATCGTGCTGAGAAGCTGTTCGATAAGGCTGAGGAAGATGCGAAGAAGACCTACGAAAAGCTGGAAGCAAGAGCAAAAGACTAATTTACTTCTGGTTTGATGAAGATACTTGCCGCAGCAAATGCTTGCGGTAGAATACGA
>OCAG01000914.1_pt1 | contig 13312 bp, 10 predicted proteins | sample 1477111 | NCBI WGS metagenome assembly OCAG01 (sample SAMEA2580288, study PRJEB22360) | human gut metagenome | biome: human gut; feature: human-associated habitat; material: faeces | place: Denmark | collected 2008/2010 | reverse complement strand
TGCGGCAGGTGGGCATGACGGACGCCGCCGTCCTGCTTTATGGGGAAACCGGAGCGGGAAAAGACGTCATCGCGCGGCAGATCCATCTTTTCAGCCAGCGAAAGGGGCCCTTTGTGGCGGTCCATCCGGCCAGCACCCCGGAACAGCTTTTCGAAAGCGAATTCTTCGGGCACGAAAAAGGCTCCTTTACAGGCGCTACGAGCCAAAAAATCGGGTACTTCGAAATGGCCAACGGGGGGACCCTCTTCATCGACGAAGTGGGGGAAATGCCCCTGAGTATGCAGGTCAAGCTCTTACGCGTACTCCAGAACCAACGGTTCATGCGTGTGGGCGGCACCGCCGAAATCATATCCCGGTTCCGCCTCGTCGCCGCCACCAACCGAGATCTGCGCGATGAGGTCGCCAAAGGGCGCTTCCGTGAAGATCTCTTCTACCGGCTTTCCGTGGTCCCCCTGCGGGTCCCCCCGCTGCGCGAGCGCCGGGAGGACATCATCGGGCTTGCGGAGGCGTTCGCGGAATCCTACTGCCAACGCTACGGCAGGCCATCCCTCCGGCTTACGGATGCGGAACGGGCCTGCCTCCTGAACTACTCCTGGCCCGGCAATGTAAGGGAACTCAAGAACATCATCGAGCGGGCGGTCATCCTGAACGCGCCCTTGCTCGAACTGGTGTCACCCAGCCGATCAGCCGCATCCGGATCGGAGGCGGGGGCCTTCATCATCCCGGATTTTCCCACGATCCCGGAACTTGAGGAGCGCTATCTGCGCTATGTCCTTGAGCGGACGGGCGGCAAGGTCTGCGGCCCTGACGGTGCGGAATCCCTGCTCCGCCTCAAACGCTCGACCATCTATCTCAAGCTGAAAAAATACGGGATCATTCCTTCCGACTTCATATAAAGGCGGAAAAAGGACGCTTGGGGGCAGTTCCGGTTCAAGCCGGGAGACCGTTTCCCTACATCCAAAGCGTTTCCTTGGGCATCCGGCTGCCAGGGAAAAGCCATCCTCAAAAAGCATTACGGGCGGGAAGCCCTTTGGCCAAATCTCGGACGGGGCTCCATCCTGTTGGGCCAACATTGCGGCACTGGCGACGGACAGGCAATCTACAGTAGTGTTCCGGGCTCTTTTTAGGTACTGTCGATACGGTGTCTTGATTGGTTGTATCTCTTCCGTTTGACACATTTTTGAAAAAGGACTTGCACTATGAGCCTTTATTTTTCGATCTGCGCCCCTTCCGGCAAGTTTCTTTGCGCGGACGCGCTGCTTGACTCTTCCATCCATGCGTTGAAAGAGGCTTCGGAAAAGGCTGCCGGAACCTTCACGCTCTCTTTCAGCCAGGATCAATGCATCTGGTCCGTCATGATGGAAGCGAAAGACGGCAAAACCACGGTCATAAACCCTCATTTGTACGAAAAAGCAAAAAAATTTAGTATGATGATAGAGGGATGGAATAAAGAAGCGGACTAGCGTTTTCTTGATGCCCTCCCCTGCTTCCGTTTTACTCTTATACCAACCATCAACATGAAAAATACCGACAGCGGCCAAAAAAGAAGTCCGGTGAAAAGCATCACCGGACTTCTTTTTTGGCCTTCGAGAAATGCAGCGTTGAAAAATGTCCATACGCACCGGATTCCGGTTCAGCGTTCCGCAACGCCGTGCGGATTCCAGAGAAAAGCCCTGGTTTCCGTCAGAGGGGTGTAGCGCTACCTTCTCATTGAAACGTCACATGGCAGTCCATTCTCCGCCAAAGAGGTCTCCCCACCTTCTTTGACGGAGCATTCGGATTATGTCCTCACCATGCCTTCTGGTTACGCTATTTGCCAAAAGAACATTTGGGGTATGTGCAGATCTTGCAGCTGAGGCAATACCCGCCTTCACCGATGCGGGCAAGTTCGGCGCGGGTGAGTTCACGCCCGGCAAGCAGGCGGGGAAGCACCAGATCAAGGAATGTCGTCTTGTAGTACAGGGCACACGCGGGAACGCCGAGCACCTGCATCCCTTCCGGGTGGGCAAGATCGCCGGGAATGCGGCCCATGAGGCTCATGGTCCCCGGCAATACCGGGACTCCGTGCAGCACGTCGGTCAACCCGGCTTCGAGCAGGGCGCGGCGGGTCATGTCATCGGGATCGACCGACAGGCCGCCCGTGGTCACGAGCAGATCGGCCCCGGCCTCCTGGATTTCCCGGACCGCTTCGGCGATGCGCTTCACATCGTCCGGGGCAATGACCGAGCGCACCACCTCACAGTGGAACTGATGCGCCTTGGCCGTGATGACCGGGATGAATTTGTCCTCAATGATGCCCTGAAAAACTTCCGTCCCGGTAACAAGGATACCCACTTTGGCCTTGCGCAGGGGCAAGACTTCGAAAAGCGGCTTTTCCCCAAGCGCGGAAAGCGCCTCTCCGAGACGGCTGCGGGAAATATACAGCGGAATGGCGCGTGTCCCGGCAAGGCGCGCACCCTCGCCCACCACCGTGGCGTCCTGCCGCGAGGCCACCATAATCTCCGGCAGCATGTTGAAACGGAACATCCGCTCCGCATCCACGCTGAACAAACCTTCGCGCTCCGCGATAAAATCGATCTTGCCTTCATGCGGGGGCAGCTTGTAGGTCACGCCGGGACCGGCCATACGGCGGGCGAAGGCTTCCGCGACGTCGTTCTCATGCACGAGATCCCCGGCGTCGGGCGCATCCTCGACCACAGCGACATGGAAACGCCCCATCTGCTGGAGACGGCAGATGTCGCCTACGGAAATACGCTGCCCGGCCTTGAATTCCGGCCCCTTGAACGCGCCCGGCTCAATGCGGGTCATGTCATGGGCCGCTGTTTTGCCCACCGCCTCCTCAACAGGCACAACCCGCGTCGGCGGCGCCTTCAGTACCCGGCTGGCCGTGACATAGGGAGCCTCCCCCTGACAGCCGCGGCAGACCGGCCCGTCCTCTTTGGGGTACGCTTCGCCGCACATGGGGCACAGCCCGATGGCGCTCATATGCGTGTGCCCGAGGAAGCGGCGCTTCATGGTCACGGGCTCCGCCTTGCAGATGCCGTCCCCGGCTTCTTCGATTTCACTGAGCAGCCGGACCTCATCCTGATCCTTTTTGGGCTTTTCCTTGAGGAACCAGCCCCGGATTTCCGGGAAAGCGTCCAGCTTGGCGGGGTCCACGCTCACACGCACGCCCTCGCCCGTGTGCTTGTCGAACAACGACACCGCATACCGGCCAAGGTTGTGCACCTTCATCCAGTTGTTCCCCGCGCTGCACAGCGTCAGCAACTGTACGGCATCAGGCAGGCACTTGCGCGTCTCCACCACGGCCTCGAACAACGTCCCCTCGGGGATACGGGCCTTCGCCATTTCCACCATGTAGCCGCCGATAAGCAGGCCCGGCGCCGCATAGCCGTGAAAGTTTTCCGCAAGCCGCTTAAATTCCTGAAAAGTGTATGATCCGATGTTCATAACGACAACGCTCTCCTGTGAGACATGCTCCGAAACGGTTCCGTAATCCGAGAGTATAGGGGATTCGCAAGGGGCTGTCACTGAGAGATGTCCCGAATCAACCACAAAAACATGCAATATGATGCATAACCAGCCTCTCGCCCTTTTAACGGAAACACCATATGATCAGCCCGTATTTCACAACAATAGAACCAGATTCCGTCCCATCCTCGAAAACAGCCTTCCGTTTTTGGGAAAACGCCTTTTCCCTGCGCCTTACCCATAAAACCGGAGGCGAAAGGAGTGTCTCCGGGAGCCGATGAGGCTCTTGCGTTGCCATCAAAATATGAGGGGGCCTTCCGGGCCCTACAGGCTTCCGCCCCCCACCAAGGGGAGTGCGGCGTGTATCCTTCTGGGCAATAAGAGGCTGGCCCGTGACGGGAAACCGCCTCTCTAGAGGCTTGCCGTGTATCTTGGCCGTGCGTGCGGCGCACGTTACGCCGGAATGCGCGGACAGTCCGAGCCGCGCACCCAAAAATCCGCCCCGTTCCGTGAGGAGCAAGGGATGAGGGCCGGCCTCTGCCGGCTCAGATCGCTTGAAAAACCCAAGCGACCCTGCCGATGAGCCGTCCTGCTTCAGCAAGCGGAATGGACATCGAAGGGTGGAGCGGATTGTCCGTACGGAGCAAGAGCGTGTCACTGTCACAAAACACCCGCTTGATGACGACGCCTTCAAAAGGCACGGACACCGCGAAGATGCTGCCGCTGGAAGGCCGGACGCAGGAAGTGTCGACGCCCACGAAAGCCCCCTGGCGCACGGTAGGCGAAAAACTGTCGCCCGTTATTCGGAGGATGCGGAGTTCCTTCCCGGCATACGGCTCGGGGAGCATGATCGTCCCGGAAGGCTCCCATACGCCGTCCTGCACGCGATCGGAATCGTAATAAGGCAGGGAAACGCCCCGTCCAAGCGGCGTGGCGGCGGGTTCCGGCTCCATATAGCGCCCGTCTTCAGTGCGGAGATAGATGGGGCCCTTGCCCTGCTTGAGCCAGTCCGGGTTCACCCCGCGCATTTCAAACAGAACCAAAAACCAGCCTGGAGGCACTGTGCCGCGCTTTTTGGATTCGGAAATGGTCGATTGCTTGATACCAAGCACGTCCGCCAATTCCTGTTGCGTGCTCGTACCGGTTACGCTCTGAAACCTGCGGAAAATTTCGTCAAAGGAACTGGAGTCCATTTGGGATGCCTCTTAGTGCGCAGGAGCGGACCAACGCCCTGATAACCTGGTTGGAGTCTCATTTTTGTATGTTTTAGAATACATCTTTTTGTCAAGTCTGGGCTAGATCTCCCGGCATGGAAGATCTACCGGGATTGAAAAGCGCTATCGCTACCGTGCTCCGGCGCGTCCGAAGGGAGGCCAGGCTATCGCAACAAAAACTTGCTGATTTCGCTGGTCTCTCTCGTATTCACATTGCCCAGCTTGAGGGCCGCCGACAAAACGCCACCCTCAACGTCTTGCTTCTTATAGCGATGGCGCTGAACCTGGACGGGCTCTCACTTCTCAGGATGATTCATGAGGAAATGCTGCGGACCGGGCACGGGCGCCGCAAGAGTGTCCGGCGCAAGGCGGAAAGGCAGGACGAGCCGCATCAGGAAGCTCTCCCAAAAGAAACGGGCAAGCAGTCTCCCTCGCCTCCGGAATGAATGCCTGCCGCGGGACCATTCGGAAGTCCCCAAAGCACAAACCGCCGGGCACAGTCAATCAGGCATTCTCTGACGCGGGCAGCCATTGGACCCAGATCGAACGGGAACGCGGGCCGTCGCCTTCATATAAGTAGACACTCTGCCATGTACCGAGGCGCGGTTCGCCGTCCTCCACAATCACGAACAGGGACGGTCCCATAAGGCTCGCCTTAATATGCGCGTCGCTGTTGCCTTCCCCATGCCGCCATTCTCCCCGATGCGGTATGATGCGGCTGAAAAAGGCCGTCATGTCCCGGCGCACATCGGGATCGGCCCCTTCATTGATCGTCAGGCCGCAGGTCGTATGCGGGCAAAACAGTGCCGCAACGCCGTGCCTCCAGCCTTTTTCCCGGATCACGGCGCAAAGGCGTTCCGTGATGTCCACCATCTCCTCCCGGTCCCGGGTGACCACCGTACATATCTCCATAGGAAACCCTCTCTTGCTCCGCCTTGTACAGGCATCGGGGCTTCAATGCAAGTAAACAGCTATGAATGATTGGACAAACATGCTGTATATAACATCATAGAATGTTTCATTTCACATAAAACACCCTGCCATTCTCGCCTTTCTCTGGACATTGCTTATCAACACGCGTTATTATTCATCGCAGGCGAACAGACTTCGTCCGAGGAAACGTTATGGACCAAAGAGAATTGAGGGGATTGCGTACCTATGCTTTGTACTGCATCGTGGCGGCCGCCCTGCTCGCCGTGGTATTCCTCTTCTATTTCAGCAGGACGAAGCAAAACATTCAGGAACAAGCCGAAGCGCAGCTCACTGAAGTGACGCGCCAGTACGCCAACGCCATCAAAGCGGACATGCGCGGCAATATCCAAACCGTCGAGGCGCTGGCCCATGTCTTCGGGGAACTCGGACAAGGCAACCCTGAAACGATCATCCCTCTGATCACGGGGGCCGTCGCTACGCTCGGGCTCAAGCGCATGGGGTTCGTCACCCTCGACGGCATGGCCCACACCACCGACGGCCTGACCTTCGACGCCCGGGACCGCCTCTATTTCAAGAGGGCGCTCACGGCCTCCTCCACCGTCGCCATCCTGCTCGTGGACAAGACCGACAACACCCCCATCAACGTCTACGTCTCCCCTATCGTACACAAAGGCAAGGTCCTCGGCGCCCTCTTCGCCACGGTACAGACGGACGCCTTCATCATGTCCATCGACGACCGCCTTTTCAACGGCAGCGGGCAGGTGCTCGTCACCAACAATCAGGGGCATATCCTGTTCCGGGGGCGCGGCCCGATCCCGCTCGCCCGCTACAACAACATCGCGGAACTGATTCCCACAGGCGTCCCCCCCGCCCCCGGGAATGACATACCGGACACGTTCGGCAGCGGCGGGCTGTTCCGCTACGATGGCTCGCCCTACTACATGGCGCACAGCAAGCTGGAAATCACCTCTACGGACTGGCACATCTTTTCCATCGTCCCGGAGGATACGCTGACCGCCAACGTGGGCACCATCCAGAGGGAAGTGCTCTATCTCATGCTGTTCTTCATCGGCTTGAGCATGGTGTTCCTCTGGCTCGTGCTCAGGATGCAAGGACGGCAAGCCAAGCGTCTCCGACGGGCCAAACAATTCCTCGAAACGGTCATCGAGAACATCCCCGGCGGCTTTTTCCGCTACAGCAACGACGAAAAACAGGAATTCGACTACATCAGCGAAGGGTTCCTCAAGCTGCTCGGACACACGCGGGCCTCATTCAGGGAAGCCTACGGCAACCGGTTCGACAACCTCGTCCACCCGGAAGACCGCAAACGCGTGCTCGACTCCATCAACAGCCAGATCATGCACAGCGACTACGATACCGTGGAGTACCGCGTGACCAAGGCGGACGGGCAGATCCTGTGGCTGTTCGACAAGGCGCAGCTCGTACGCGACGAAAGCGGGCGCGCATGGTTCTACGTCATCGTCATGGACATCACCTCCCTGCGCAACACCCAGCAGGAACTCAAAATCAGCGAGGAGCGCTACCGTATCCTCACCGAGCTTTCCGAACGCATCATCTTCGAGCACGACATCCAGACCCGGCGCTCCTACTTCTCGCCCCGCTTCCGGGAAAAATTCGGCTATGACCCCGCCGTGGACAGCGCTTCCGGCTCGCTTTCGGAACACTGCATCCACTCTTTGGACAGGCCCCTTTACCGCCGGTTCGTCACCCAAATCCTGTCGGGGCACTCCGCTCCGGCCGAATTGCGTTTCCTCAAGCACCCCTCGGGGTTTCTCTGGTGCCGGGTCCAGGCCGTGGCCATTTTCGACGAATCGGGCCAGCCCGTACGGCTCGTGGGCGAAATCGAGGACATCGACGCGGAAAAGCGCGATACGGAACGGCTCCGCATGAAAGCGCAGCTCGATCCCCTCACCGGCCTCTACAACGCGAGTTCGGCCAGAAAGCGCATTGAAGCCAGCCTTCAACAGCCCCCCAGCGTGGGGATGCATGTGCTCACGGTAATCGATATCAATCATTTCAAGCAGATCAACGATACATGCGGCCATCTCACCGGGGATCACGCGCTCATTGAGACGGCGCGGCGCCTGGGCTCCATGCTCAACGAAGGGGACATCGCCGGGCGCATCGGCGGTGACGAGTTCATCGCGCTTTTCCGGGGCGTGCCCTCAATGGGTGCCCTCGAAAAACGCATCGACGAACTCAGGCGCGGGCTGTCGTTCCCCTTGCCGGACGGCCTTTCCATGTCCGCAAGCATCGGCATAGCGGCTTTCCCCAATGATGCAGCCGACTACACCGGGCTTTTCCGGTTGGCGGACGCCTCCATGTACGCCGACAAGCGACACAGGAATGAAGATGAGATGAAGGGGAATTGAGGGAACATGGGGAGAGGGAGGGGAAACTTTCTGGAGATTGAGGGCAGAGGAGACTGTCGCCCCCCCCTCTCCCAAAACCCCTCTCCCTCCTCTTCAAAGACTTTCAACTGGTGGGGAGGCCGCACGAAGGGAGTTCGTTCCGATGCGAGTCCGAAAGAACAAGTTCCTGCGGGTAGACTGGAACAACGCTTTTCCCCATGCCCGCTGATTATCCTGCAATGCGAGTCCTCGGAGGTGGGGCCTCCGAAAAGCTCGGATTGCCGGGTTAAGCTGGGATGTTTGGGGAAATATGTTCCATTCTCGAGAGTACGCCGCTCTCGGGAATGCTGTGAACAAGGATTCGATAAGCATAAAAGTCTTTGGAAATGGAGGGATGGGCTCCGCGCCGATGGGTTTGGGGAAGGGGAAGCGTGGGGGCGCTCCCCCCCTTTCTTCAGAAAAGTTTCCCCTCCCCCCCAGTGTTTCTCCAGCGTTTATTCTTCCAGACCGTACTTGCTCATCTTCCGGTACAGCGTGGGGCGGCTGACGCCGAGGGCAAAGGCCGTCTGACTGATATTCCCGCCAAAACGGACGAGGGCGGCGGCGATGGCCTGCCGCTCGATGTCCTCAAGCGTCGCCTGCGCCGGGGCGGGCGCGGCGGGCCTGCGGTTCTCCATGAGATCCGCAATCCCAAAATGCTCGGGCAACAACGCGCCGCCTTCCGCCAGATGTACCGCCCGCTCCACGGCGCTCTCCAACTGCCGGATATTGCCGGGCCACGGGTAGCGGAGGATCGGCTCCCCTGTCTCCTGAGGCAAGGGGACCGGATGCCGGTTCAGGCGCAGCTCGTGCCGATGGATGAAGTGCTCCGCCAGCGGGAGGATATCTTCGGCGCGCTCGCGGAGCGGAGGCACGAGGATGCTCAAGGTGCTGATCCGGTAATAGAGATCCGCCCGGAACTGGTGCTGCGCAATGGCCTGCTTGAGATCCTTGTTGGTCGCGGAGATGATGCGGAGGTCCACGGGTACGGTGCGCAAACCGCCCACGCGCTGGATTTCTCCCGACTGGAGCACGCGCAGCAGCTTGACCTGCATGTCGAAAGGCATATCCCCGATTTCGTCGAGGAACAGCGTGCCCGTGTCCGCAAGCTCGAACTTGCCGGGCCGCCCGCCCTTCTGCGCTCCCGTGAACGCGCCTTCCTCATAGCCGAACAGCTCGCTCTCCAAAAGCTCTTTGGGAATGGCCCCGCAGTTGATCGCCACAAAAGGCCGGTTCCGGCGGGGGCCGTCGTTATGGATGGCCTGCGCGAACAGCTCCTTGCCCGTTCCCGTCTCGCCGGAAAGCAGGACCGGGGCCGTGCTTCCAGCCGCGATGTGGGCAAGGTGCAGAGCCGAGCGCAGGCTCTCGCTCGCCCCGAGGATGGACTCGAAGGTGAAATGCGCGTGCGCTCCGGTCATCTCCACCGCCATGCGCATCATTTCCTTCTTTTCCATGACCGTGAACAAACCGCCCACCAGTTCGCCGCTGTTCATGCGGATAGGGTCGAGGGACGCGAAATGCGTCGTCCCGCTGCGCCGGGCAAGGATTTCGCGTGCCCGGAACCCCTTCCCTTCCTTGAGATATCCCGTGATGTTATAGCTCTCGCCCACGCTCTCTTCAAAGGACTTGCCCTCGCAGCCGGGCGAAAGCTTCAGCAGCTTGCGGGCCGTGCTGTTGGCCTCCACGATGCGCCCGGTCTGATCCACGGTGACGATGCCGCGGGAATCGGATTCCACCAGCGCGCGCATGTACTGGTTCTTGATCGCCAGCTCGCGGATGCGTTCGCGTTCGCGTAGCTGCGAAGTGACGGTTTCCGCCGCCTGCCGCACAAGCCCGAGCGTGTGGATGTGCATCATGTCGGAACCGCCGCTCAGGGAAATGGCACCGAGCACGCGGCCCCCATCCAGCGAAAAAACCGGCGCGCCCGCATTGCTGATCTTGCGGGCCTGCGCGGAGTACATCCGGTCGCCGGGCAGGAACACGGGGACGCGCTCCTCAAGCGACAGGCCGATGGCGCATGTCCCGATGTCACGCTCCGTCCAACGGTAACCGGGGATGCAGCGCCGCCGCTTGAAATGCTCCACGAGATCGGAATCCCCAACGACATACAATACATAGCCCTCTGAATCCGCGAGGGCCATACAGAACCCCGTATCCCGCAACAGGCGGTACAGGGAATCGATCTGCTCTTTCGCCAGCGTATAAAAAACGCGCTGCCCGTTGATGCGCTCGCGCAGCTGCTCATCGGAAAGGCGGGTGGATTCGGGAGCGCCATCAAGGTGGGGGTCCACGCCGTAACGGGCGGACCGCTCCAGCGAGCGCCGGATAATATCTTCCTGATCCGGTACGCTTTGCCGGATAGTCTGCGCGGAAGGAGAAGGCAACGTGGTCAACATGGAATGGCCTTTGTAATAAAACATTACAATGTAATGATACGTTACATTATTTTACCTAAAAAGACGAAAACCGCTGGTAGTTCTTCACTCACGAGGTATCTTTTTATACCACAAAGGACTACATATGTCACGTATCGTTACAATCCCGTATTGCCCGTTTTTACGCCTTTGTTATGTAATCATCTTATTTTTATTACAAAAATAAGATTGTAACGTTCTGGCACAATACCTGCTTAGAAGGACACGGGCACAACAGCGGCCCGGCGCGGACACCCCCCTCCGCGCGGCAATCGCAAAGAGCGGAATGTTTAATCGGATTACGTCGAAAACCTTTTGGATTCTGGGGAGAACCACATGGGCAGGCTTTTAAGACGGAATATCTGGATCGAAGCGGGCATCAGCCTCTTCCTCATGCTCTTCTTCATCTATTTCTATTGCCACATCGATCAGTGGGTCATCGAAACCCTGCCTTCGACCGTCAGCCCGGCCTTTTTCCCGTCCGTCGTCACCATCCTCCTCATCGCCATGAGCGTGCTGCTTGCGGGGTTCTGCCTCCGGTCCGTGCGCCACATGCTCGCGGGCAAGGTCGACGAAGAACGCCTTGAACTTCAGGAAGGCGGAGAGGAGGCCGGACGCTTCGCCGCCCTCGCCGGCTACGTCGGCATCCTCTTCCTCTACCTCATCGGCCTTCACTTCATCGGATTCGTCTACTCAACGCCGATCGTCATGTTTCTTGTGTCCCTGATGCTCGGACTGCGCCACTGGCTCATCGGCATCGTCTGCTACGTGCTGTTCACGCTTCTACTCAATTACGTGGCGTTCAACTTCATGCAGATCATCCTTCCTACCGGCGTCCTGTTCGGCTAGGCCAACCACGGGAGAGGCAACATGTTCGCGGACATCTGTACAGGGCTCATTTCCATCCTCACTCCGGAAACCATCGGGGCCGTGGCCCTCGGCATCTTCACGGGGCTCATGTTCGGGGCCATCCCCGGCATTTCGGGCATCATGGCCATTTCCATCCTCCTGCCGCTGACCTTCTACGTCAGCCCGCTGGTGGGCATCCCCATGCTGCTCGGCATCTATAAGGCCAGCATGTTCGGCGGCTCCATCACCGCCGTCCTCCTCAACACCCCCGGCGCGCCGCCGGCCGTCTGCACCGCTATGGACGGCTACCCCCTCACCAAGCAGGGCAAAGCGGGCAAGGGCCTCAACGCGGCGCTGGTCGGCTCGGTGTTCGGGGACACGTTCAGCAACATCCTGCTCATCTGCGTGGCCGCCCCCCTGTCCTATCTCACCCTCAAAGTCGGCCCCGTCGAACAGTGCAGCCTTATCCTGCTGGCCCTGACCGTAGTGGGCAGCATTTCGGGCTCCTCCATCCTCAAGGGCATCCTCTGCGCGGGCGTGGGCATCCTCCTCGCCACCGTGGGCGTCTCCGGTACCACCGGGGCCATGCGCTTCACCTTCGAAAACGAAAACCTCATGTCGGGCATCGCCCTCATCCCGATGGTCATCGGCCTGCTCTGCCTGCCCGAAGTCATCCATCAGGCCTGTTCCGGCATCCGCAAGACCTTTGAGCAGCAGTTCGACCTTTCCGGCGAAAACGGCCGCCTGTCGTGGCAGGAAATCAAGAGCCGCATCCCGGTCCTGCTCCGCTCGTCCCTCATCGGCTCGGTCATCGGCGCCATGCCCGGCCTCGGGGCTTCCCCCGCCGCCTACATGGCCTACTCCGAAGCCCAGCGCACCTCGAAACATCCCGAGCAGTTCGGCAAAGGCGCCATCGAAGGCGTCATGGCCCCCGAAGCCGCCAACAACGCCGTGACCGGTTCCGCCATGATCCCGCTCCTGACCCTCGGCATCCCCGGCGACGACGTGACCGCCGTGCTCATGGGCGCGTTCCTCATCCAGGGCATCACCCCCGGACCCAACATTTTCTTCGAGAACACCACCGTAGTCTACGGCATCTTCGGCTCGCTCATTATGTGCGACATCCTGCTCTACGTCATCGCCAAGCTCGGTTTCAGGGTATGGGTCCGCATCACGCAGCTCCCGAAGCACATCATCTTCTCGACCGTGACCATCTTCGCCTTTGTCGGCACCTACTCCATCAACCAGAACCTGTTCGACATCCTCTGCCTCATCCTGTTCGGCATCCTCGGCTACGGGATGCGCCGGTTCCAGTTCCCGGCCGGGCCAATGATCATCGGCTTCATCCTCGGGCCTCTGCTGGAGTCCGCCTTTGATCAGACCATGACCCTTTCCGACGGCAGTTTCATGATCTTCCTGACGCATCCGTTCTCGGTCGTGCTTCTTCTGCTCACCGTCGCCGCCGTCTTCAGCATCGCCCGCGCACGTCTGCGCCGCTCGAAGATCGCCCAGCTTGCGCAGGAAGGATAGGAAAAGATGAAATTGGGGGGAGGCCACGCGACAGGAGTTCGTTCCGACAGAAGAAAAAGAGCAAATAGAGAGAATAAAGAGGGGTTATGGACGCCCCGTGAGAACGCATTTCGGAAACCAACAAAACGTGAAGACGCGACGCGGGACCGCCATCCTAGGGTAAACGGCGGGCGGGAATGCGGCGCAAGGATATAGGGGGCAGGGGCCCCTGCAAACCTCCAACCCAAGGGGAGAACCTTATGTTTAAGACCCTCCGCACAGCACTTTTCGGTATGGGCGCGTTCCTGCTCGCCGGCGGCCTTCTGACGGTCCCGGCTCAGGCTTCCGACTATCCGAGCAAGCCCATCCAGCTCGTGAGCCCTTACGGCGCGGGCGGCGACTCCGACCTGACGGCACGCGTGTGGGCGGAATTCGCCAAGAAGAAACTGGGGCAGCCCGTGGTTGTGGTGAACAAGACCGGAGGCGGCGGGCTGACCGGCAGCCTCTTCGC
>OCAG01000912.1_pt1 | contig 13336 bp, 18 predicted proteins | sample 1477111 | NCBI WGS metagenome assembly OCAG01 (sample SAMEA2580288, study PRJEB22360) | human gut metagenome | biome: human gut; feature: human-associated habitat; material: faeces | place: Denmark | collected 2008/2010 | reverse complement strand
AAAAAATAATATTATAATATTATAAAAATATAATTAAAAAGTTATTAAATAGAAAGGGATTAACATGTCTGAAAATTGTTTTGACAAAAAAATGAAAAGGACTACAGATTCGGAGCTGCGTTGTAATTATGAAAAACGGAGGGAAGTTATTTTAGATTTCCTTTATTTGGATTTAAACACTTGTGAGCGCTGTAAAGCAACAGGTGCATCGTTTGATCTGGCTGTAACGTTGTTATTAGATATTTTCAAGCTACTCGATTTTCATGTCGAAATTCACAAGATTAATGTGACAACAAAAGAGCTGGCTGAACAATATCATTTCATTAGTTCCCCGACGATCCGAGTGAACGGTATCGACATTTGTGATGAAGTGAAGGAGAACAGGTGTCAAGATTGTGGCGATCTCTGTGGAGAAACTGTTGATTGCCGTATTTTTATTTATCAGGGAGAAGAATATGAAGAACCTCCGGTTGCGATGATTGTGGAAGGTATTTTAGAAGTGGTCTTTGGACATATTAATCAAAAAGAAAAAAATTACCAGTTACCAGATAATCTTAAGCGTTTCTTTTCTGGAAAAGATCAGAAAAACGTAAAGAAAGGATGTTGTTAAAGGAGGCTTCATTAAGATATTATGGATAAACATATTAAAAGATACTTGACTTTTATTCAAAAAGAGAATAGTATAAAAATATAATTAAATAATTATATAAAGAGGTGCTAATATGAATGATAATTTGCCAGGATTTTTAATGTGTGTCTGTACGGGGAAATGCCCAGGATTTCAAGCAATGGATATATGGGATTTTATTAATCAAGTAAGGGTAGAGCTTCCAGTAGAATATGCTATTATTCACCCTCAAATGTGCGAGGAAGATGGAGACCGTTTTTTTGCAGATTTTCTAAAGACAGGACGAAAAGTTGTGATTGGTGCTTGTGCGCCGAATATGCAGCGAAAAATGTTTAAAGATGCTTTTAAAGATGCTGGACTCGACATTGAAAAAGACGCTGTTATGTTAGATATACGTGATATGACAAATGAACAGGCCTTTGAAAAAGTTGAAAAAGCACTCGAAGATATGGGATTGGAGGTATAGATATGAGTGATACTACTTTTATGGGAGTAGAACGAAAGCGGATTGACTGGTCTCCGCGGATAGATTACAGCAAATGTAACGATTGTATGGATTGCTTTGATTTTTGTCCTCACCAAGTTTTTGAAAAGCAGGAAAATGGTGTGCATAAACTAGTGGTTAAGAATCCTGATAATTGTGTGGTCTTTTGTCGGGCGTGTGGAAAAACATGCGGTCTTGATGCCATTTCATTTCCAGATAAGCCAGCAACAACCAAGTTAATCAAAGCTATACGTAAAGAAGGAAAATAATATGGAAAAAGATTTTTGTATTCTGCCTTGCAATGGATTGGATAAATTTGCCGGTTCCTTGACACGTGAGGTCGCTTTGGAAATTTTGGAAGAAGGAAATAATGAACTGATTTGTCCCGTGCTTTACCATGCCGCTCAAAAACGTTATAACAAAATTTTAGAAGAAAAGCCCCTATTAGTCATTGATGGCTGCAATACGAGATGTGCAAGTAAATTGGCATCTGAGAACAATTTAAAAGTAACAGAACGGATTAATGTGAGTGAAAAAGCCAAGGATGCCGGGCTTTCATTAGGGGATTACCTTGAAATAGATGAAGAACTCAAAGATTTTATCAATGGAATCGCTGAAGATTTTCAAGCAAAACCTGAGGAAGGAGAACAATCTGTTTTCGTAATGCCCCAGGCCGTTGACTATGCTTCTTTCAGCAAGGGAAAATTTGTTTTTAAAGTACCAAAGGAAGCCTATTATTTTAATGAGAATGATTGTTGGGTTTTTATTGAAAACGGCTTTGCACATGTGGGTGTTACGGATTTTGTGCAGCAAAATTTATCCGATATTCTATTTGTCGATTTCCCGGAGATTGGACGCGAAATCGAGCAGTTTGATGATGTAGGATCTGTGGAATCCGGAAAATCAATTTTTGAACTGGTTTCGCCGGTAAGCGGCATTGTTACAGCCATCAATGACGTTTTGGAAGAAGAACCTGAACGCGTGAATGAAAGTCCTTATGAAAAGGGATGGATTGCTGAGATAAAACTCACAGATTGGGATGAAGATATAGAAATGCTCATATCTTATGAGGAATATTTTGAAATTATGAAGAAGAAAGTAGAGGAAATCAATGAGTAAGGTAAAAATCATTCCATGTAGTGGTATTGGAAAGGTGCTGGGACTGATTGCCCGTGAATCAGCACTAAAAGTGACAGGAGAATTATTGCCGGAAGACACAGAACGTCTGTGCTTAGCACACATCGTGACCGGCGATGAAGAAATAGTATCGAAAATTGAAGGCCAGCCGTGCATCACCATTGACGGCTGCGCGAAATGCTGTGCCCAAAAGAGTGTGGAAGCCGCCGGTGGAGCGATCTGCGGTAAACATCGTGTCATTGACTTTATGAAAGCGCACCGGGGGGAAGAACATGGTACGGGCACTTATCTGTCTGAGGATGGATGGAAATTTGCGGATGAATTGGCAGCGGTAATGGCTGATGAAGTAAAAGCCATGAAGAAGGGGGAATAATCAAATGGGTGAACAGAATATTGGAATTATTGCATGCAGTGGCGAAGAATGCTTAGGCGGAACGATTTCCCGTCTGGCTGTTCGAAAGATGATGGAAACTTTGAGACCAGGAGCAGTGAGCACTTTATGTCTGCCCCTTTTCATTGCAGGCGGTGACCAAGAGCGGGCTTTTGCTCAGAATCACCCAACAATTTCAGTGGATGGATGCAGTAAATGCTGTGCGAAACGGGCCATCGAGAAATACAGTAATGCAGTTGCAGGAATCGTTGATGTAGAAGCCATACTCGGAGAAGAAATAGCTCTGGATCATCAAACCATTTCTACCAAGGATTTAACGCCAGAACAGCTACAATATGTGGATCAAGTAGCAGCAGAAATATGTAAAATATTTGATACCCTTTAGAAGTTTTTTTTCGGAGTGGAATGTATATGGACAAAATAAATGTTTATGGAGGAAAAATGGGGAACCGTAAATTACATCTGATTAATATGGAAAAAATTAAAGATGGTCACTTTATCAAAAATTTTAAGCTTACATTTCTCAATACAAATGGACGACAAAAAGAATATGAAATGATCAGTTTTAACGAACTAGTAAATCCGGATGATATTGGAAAAACAAACAATGGAGTAGCCATTATTGCCCTTTATAAAGGAAAATTGTTGTTGTTACGTGAGTTTCGTATGGCAGTCAATGACTATGTGTATAATTTAGTTGCTGGTCGCATTGAGCCGGGAGAAAACATTGAAGACTGTGTTCATCGTGAAATATATGAGGAGACTGGACTTGAAGTGTCCAACATTGTAACAGTTTTACCATCAACTTTTGCAGCAGCATCAATGACTGACCTTCGAATGACTTTTGTTGTTGCTGAAGTTACAGGAGAAATATCAGATGCATTTATGAATGAGCATGAAGAAATTCATGGTGGATTTTACACTCCAGAAGAAGTAAAAGAATTATTACAATCCCCTAATTTCAATGCGAATTGTCAGTTAGTAGCATATTTCTATAGTATGCTTTCTGTTTTTACGGATGCGTTTGAAAAAGCTCAAACTGAATGAAGGGCTTTATTTGACAAAGAGACAGGAATAAGCAGTGCCTCCTGTCTCTTTTGTGTATTTAGTGAAGATCATAACCGGATTCTTTTAAGATGAACGCAAGATGTTGATAATTCAGGGAATTTTCTTGTTCTTTTAAAAGAGTGCAGCGATCTAGTTTTTGGCTGCCGTCTACAAGCTTTGTGGCAAAAGCCATGCAGGTTGCTTCGCCACATGACTTACAGTTTGTTTTGGGAAGATAGCGATACAACTCAAACGGCTTCAGCCGTTCACGTTGCTTATTTAGAGGGGTAATATGCGCTTTATTATCTGCGGTGTCATTAACTATTATTTGAAATTGCTCAAGAAATTCGTAAGCGTCACTTTCATTCTCCATTTGAGTGGCAGAAAGAGTATCGCCCTGAACAGTGATGATATGATTTCCTGTTTTATAGCTGAAAGACGGCGCCTTTGGGTTGTAATTTGCCGTTTTAATAACTGCGTTGAGATAGGGCAGTAAGTCATCAATATTGCGCGCTAATTGAGCGCGGATTTTAATTCTTCCATGCCCCGTTGTACAGGGTTCCATAAAAACAATCGCAATATGGTCTAAATACATAATACTGCTCCCTTGTTTCTCAAATAGCCACGCAGGCCATTAACCAGCTGATCAACATCCATTTTTGAATTATAATAGCCCAATCCAATGCGGCAAGCCCCACGTTCAAGGGTACCCATTAACTGATGGGCGGAAGGCGCACAATGCAGACCGGCCCGGATCATAACATGGTGTTTCTGGTCTAAATAAAAAGCAATTTCTTCAGGAGGACACCCCTTAAGGTTAAAAGGAATAACTCCGACCGTTTTTTGCGCATCAAGTGGGCCATAAAGTTCAATACCTGGTATTGTATCAAGCTGATGTACTGCATAATTATAAAGCATTTTAATTTTTGAATGGATGCCTTCAAGTCCCGTTTCATTAATAAAGTCAATTCCTGAACTTAGGCCAATGATTCCGGGAACATTAAGTGTACCGGCTTCCAGATGATTCGGATAGTAATCCGGTTGATAGGGATAAGCGGAATCGCCCCCGGTGCCGCCAGAGATTAGCGGTTCAATATCTAAGTTTGGAGAAAGAACCAGGCCGCCAATCCCCATCGGCCCCATTAAACCCTTATGTCCGGTAAAAGCGAGAATATCAATATGAGAATCTTGCATATCTATGGGAAAATGTCCGGCAGTCTGCGCGGTATCGACCATTAAGGGAATGTGCCGTAGATTTGCCATTTCACCAATGGCCTGAATCGGCTGAACTGTTCCAAGTACATTTGATGCGTGGTTAAAAACAATCAGTTTTGTCTTAAAGGTTAGAGCGCGCTCAACAGATTCAGGGGATGTTTGTCCATTCTTATCTGCGGGTACCACGTTTATACAAACACCCTTATTTTTTTCAAGCATTTTAAGACAGCGCCAAACCGCATTGTGTTCCACTGCGCTTGTGACAACTTGATCCCCGGACTTTAAAAATCCCTTCAAAGCAATGTTGACGGCTTCTGTTACATTTTTAGTAAATACAACGGTCTTTGGATCGGGATGATTAAAGAAGCGTGCTGTTTTAGAACGGGCTTGAAAGACTAACTGATCGGACAATAAAGCTTTCTGATACGCGCCACGTCCGGAAGTTGCTCCGTTTTGAGCCATAAATGCCGTCATTGACTCAATCACATTTGATGGTTTTGGAAAAGAAGTAGCGGCATTGTCAAGATAAGCAACCATAACAATCTCCTTAAATAAATATTTAATTATATAGCTATAATATTATTTTTTTATGAAAAAGTCAATCATTGTATTGACAAAAAGGGAAGTCGGATATATTATATGATTATAAACACATATGAATTTAAAATCATGTGAGGGAATAAAAAATGAAAGATGAAACAAAATTTGAAATTTATGAACCGGCTCGGATGACAAATGAGCAAAAAGAACAATTGCGGAAGATCACCCCATTGTTAGATGCCTTAATCGAGAGAGATTATTCTATTTCAATTTTTAATTTTGCTACCGATGAAGAGGAATTTTTAGATCACCCAATTATCGGACAAGCACTCATAATGGAAGGTGAAGGACTTTTGCCAATAACGTTAATCAATGGCGAAGTAAAACGAATGGGTACTTTTCCAAACAATGCGGAAATTGGTGAATGGCTACAGCTCAACTCAGAAGAATTACTTGATATTCTTAAAGTTTTCCGTGAAGAATCTGGGGTAGGTTGTAGCTGCGGAACGTGCTGTTAAACTTGTGAATTGGATTTGATTTTGCCGCAGTGTGAGTTGCGTGAAAGTAGAGAGGGATTGGATGAATAAAAAACCATTAATTGGTGTTTTACCACAATATCAGGTTGCAGAACACAAAATTAGAATTTTTCCGGAATATATGGATGCAATCATGGACGCGGGCGGTATACCCTTTCTTTTACCCTTTGCCAGACGTAAAAAGGATTTAAAAAAAATAGTGCAAAAACTAGATGGTTTTCTCTTTACCGGCGGACAGGATGTCAGCCCGGAATTATATCATCAGGATATGTGTCATTGTTCTAATGAGATACTGCCGATAAGGGATGAGCTGGAAACACAACTTTTTAAAGAAATTCTCAAAGTGAATAGGCCAGTGCTTGGTATTTGTCGTGGATTGCAGCTCATTAATGTTGTATTAGGCGGCACGCTCTTTCAAGATGTAAACATTCAAAACAAAAGGAAAATGCCATTACAACATGAACAAAAAGCAGCAGTGAATGTACCGGTTCATAGTATTACGATCAAAGCGGCTTCACTATTATACGCTATTACAAAAGAAGAACATATAGATGTAAATAGTTTTCATCATCAGGGGATTAAAAAACTTGGGAACCATCTGGAAGTTGTGGCTAGGAGTAATGATGGACTGATTGAAGCAGTTCAGATTAAAACATTAGATTTCGGATTAGCGGTGCAATGGCATCCAGAACTGCTTTATTCTGATAATGTTCATGCACAAAAGCTTTTTAAAGCTTTTATAAAAGCATCTAAAAAAAATTCAAAAAATCGTTGACAAAATCATATGAGTGTATTATCATATGATTATAAAAACATATGATTTTTGGATCATGTAAATAATAACAGAAATGAGGCGTTAATATGTATGAAGTTTTTAATCCGGAAAATGCCGGTCTGACCAAATATTTATTTTACACAGGAAAAGGTGGTGTTGGAAAAACATCAACAGCTTGCGCGACAGCAGTATCCCTTGCAGATAAAGGGAAAAAAGTATTTTTGATCAGTACAGACCCTGCTTCAAACTTACAGGATGTTTTTGAAACAGAGCTGGATAACAAAGGCGTTTCCATCAAACAAGTACCAAATTTAGTGGTTGCGAATCTTAATCCAGAAGAAGCGGCAGCAGAATATCGCGAGTCTGTGGTTGGCCCTTATCGAGGGAAAATGCCGGAATCCATTATTGCGAATATGGAAGAACAATTATCTGGCTCCTGTACAGTAGAAATTGCGTCATTTAATGAATTTGCGCATTTTATTACTGACGATAAAATCAATAATCAGTATGATTATATTATTTTTGATACGGCACCAACGGGTCATACATTGCGGATGCTTCAATTGCCATCTGCTTGGGATTCATTTATTGACGAAAGCACTCATGGGGCTTCCTGTTTAGGACAGCTTTCTGGTTTGGGAGACAAAAAAGAAATGTATGCCCATGCGGTTAAAACTCTGTCCGATAAAGATATGACGACTTTAATCTTGGTTTCTAGACCTGAAAAAGCACCGCTTGACGAAGCCGCCAGGGCATCAAAAGAATTATCCGATATTGGTGTAAATAATCAGGAGCTTATCATTAATGGTGTTTTGGAAAGAGTAAATAACAGCGATCCAGTTTCAGAAAGCTTTTTTGAAAAGCAGCAAAAGGCTATGGCAGGAATTCCTGAATCTTTAAAAGCAATGCCGGTCTTTGTGCTGCCACTCCGCTCCTATAATGTCAGCGGTATTGACAATATCCGGAGAATGTTGATAAGCGATGATCTGTCAGAATTGGATGATTTTAATAACAATTTTGAGTTTCCCGGATTAACCACATTAATCAACGATCTGCACAAAAGCAAGAAAAAAGTTATTTTTACAATGGGAAAAGGTGGTGTCGGCAAAACAACAATCGCAGCGGCCATTGCTCTGGGATTAGCAAAGTTTGGCGAAAAAGTACATTTGACCACTACTGATCCGGCAGGAAATATCAGTGCACAGGCCATTGCCAACCGAAATGTGGAAGTCAGCAATATTGACGAAGCCGAAGAATTACAGAAATATAAAGATGAAGTAATCAGTAAAGCCATTGCAGGCGGTGTGAGCAAAGAAGATTTAGACTATATCAAAGAAGATCTGCGCTCTCCATGTACTCAGGAAATTGCTGTATTCCGGGCTTTTGCGGATATTGTTGAAAAAGCAGAGGAAAAAGTCGTCGTTATTGATACGGCACCTACCGGACACACCTTATTATTGCTCAACTCAACAGAAAGCTACCACAAGGAAATGGAGCGCTCGAATGCGGAGATTCCTGAGTCAGTGATGAAACTGTTGCCACGATTGAAAAATAAAAACGAAACCGAAGTAGTGATTGTTGCTCTTCCAGAAGCAACACCTTATTTCGAAGCCTACCGTTTGGAAGAAGACCTGAACCGAGCCGATATTGACAATAAGTGGTGGGTCATCAACGCCAGTTTATTGGCTGCGGATACGAATGATCCATTTTTAAAAGCACGTGCAGCAAATGAAGAAAAATGGATTAACCGCATTGCAGAAGAAACCAAAGGAAATTATGTCGTTATTCCATGGCAAAAATAAGATGGACACCATTTTGATGACAAACATATGAAAATAGTTTATAATAATATGAGTATAAATTCATGTGTGTTGGAATGGAGAAAATCATGATCATAAATATATTAAAAACTTTATCTGACGTCAATCGTCTGAGAATCTTAAACCTTTTGAATCAAAAGCCTTTGTGCGTGTGCGAAATAGAGTATCTGTTGGAATTAAACCAATCGAATCTTTCCAGACATCTGCGAAATATGAACCAGTTGGGGTTACTGGATACCTGGCGCGAAAATAAATTTGCTTATTATAAAATAAACGAGGATTTTGTAAAGGCGAATCCTTTTATTATGGAAGTGTTTGACCGATTGACCGAAGAAAAGCAATTACAGGAAGATTTGGACAATTTTAATGCGTATATAGCGGAAAACATTCCCTGCGCATGTGTGACAAAAATGCTTTTGGAAAAAAAGTATGAACAGAAAGAAGGCAGTTAAAATGAAGAAAATCGAAATATTTGATCCGGCAATGTGTTGTTCAACAGGTGTTTGCGGCCCGGGTGTTGATCCTGAATTGCTGCGGATGGCCACCATGGTCAGCAATCTGCAAAAAGCAGGAAAGGAGATTAAGCGGCATAATCTTTCCGAAGAACCGCAGGCTTACATTGATAATGCAGCAGTAAATGATGTGATTCTGAAGGAAGGAGCAGATGCACTGCCAGTTACAGTGGTGGATGGCGCAGTTTTGAAAAAAGGCGAGTATCCGACAAACGATGAATTACTTGATTGGAGTGGGATGTCAAAGGAAGAATTGGTAACATTATTAATTCAGGAAAAAGTGGCACAAAACGGTGGCTGCTGCAGTGGCGGAAGTGGCTGTTGTTAACTAAAATGAATAAATGAAAATGCAAAAGGAAGCGATGTTAGCGTTGCTTCCTTTTTTTGCGATAAAATATTACCCGTATTCGCTATAGAAAAGCATTTGAGAATATGCTAAAATAATTATATAATTATAAATGAATTGTCACTTAAGTTTTGACTTTAGTAAGAGTATCTTAGTTTCGATCTCTTTTATTGTTTTGAGAAAGACCGTGTCATCTTTACCAGTTGGATCATCCAGTCCCCAATCCATATGAATTGAGCAGGGAATGTGTGGACAAGTAACATTACAGCCCATTGTAACGACAATATCAATTGGGGGTAAGGATTCGAGGAGTTTTGGTCTTTGGGTTTGTTCCATATCAATATGATAATAGGTTTTCATTATGCGGACAGCATCGGGATTAATATTTGATTTTGGTTCGGTACCAGCACTATAACTTTCAAAAACATCACTGGCAAGATGCTTTCCGAGGGCTTCTGCAATTTGAGAACGACAAGAATTATGTACACATATAAAGGCTACTTTTTTCATTTAGTGCTCCTTTTAAATAAGTTTATTATTATATTATTATATCACTAATATAAAATCAAGTATTCAACGTTAATTTTATGATTTCAGGAGGAAATAAAATGTCGATTTTGGACAATATGTTTGGAAATGAAGATTCTATGGAAAAAGCAATGAAAGAAATGGGTGAACAATTTTTTTATATAAAAGTATTAGGTGCAGAAGAACCGGAGTGCACCCGATTGCTTCAAAAAGCCCAGGATGCTTTGGCAATTTTGAAGAAAGAAGGACAATGCGAGAGAATTAAAGATTCTGAAAACATTGCTGGATGTAAAGTAACAAGTCAGGCGGTATTAGTGATTAATGATTGTGTAATAAAAAATGGCAGCAACCTTGAAATTGAGGATATTGTTGAATTGTTAAAAAAATTTTAAAGTAGTTGTTGTATGGAAAAAGAGGTTCAATATGAACGAAAATATACATTGGGAATATGATGACTGTGAATTTGATAACAGGGTTTCAAATCTGATGTGGACGATTTGCGGCGATTACACAGCACAAATGGGGCCAAAAGAAAAAGCAAGTTTATCAAAAAATATTGCACTCTATTATGGGATTATGGCAGGCGGTCGTCGGAAATTTATTGATTGGCTGAAAGTAAACGGTTATGTAAAAGGTCGAATCAGACAGAATTTCAATCTTGAAAAACTTCAAACTTTAATCTTTTTAGCGGTGAATCCAATGGTAATCAGACAGATATCCAAAGAGCGTCCGGGTGTAGCAGACATTCAAAAAGAAGCGTGTTCCGAAATCGTTACACTGCTTAAAAATCCAAAATCACAACAGTTTTTAGATTTGGTAGAATTTGCGATTTTTGAAGCATTAGCCGAAATTAGCAGCAAAGCAGAAAAAAACGTTCTGGCAATGAGCCAAAAAATTTTAGAAATCTCACGATCGGATACCACTGAAGAATTTATTAATGGGGTGGATAACCTTTATATTGAATGGCAGAATGTCAAAGAGGTAGAACCTATCCAGTATTTACTGGATGAAAACAGCAAAAAAGAAGTTATTAACACCGAAGAATTCATTAATAAGTCTGTTGATGATCTGCTTCAAATAAAAGAGCTGAGAGAAGTGGAGCGGGAAGAAGATAATCGTGAGGAAGAAGAATGGGAGATTGGAAAAACGGAGGTAGTCCTTGTTAATCAAAATGATGTTGATAATATGCAGAAACAGGTCGCGCATTTTTGCGGAAGTCCCTATTTAGAAATTTATCAGACTAAAAAACTTCAAAATACTTTATGCAAGGGGGCACATCGTGATTGTTGTTTGCATTTTACGGATGGTGTTTTAAGAAGTAAATGTGATAGTGATTTCAAGAAAAAATATGCATTAAGAGACCAACACCGCAATATCAATGTTTATCAGGAAAATTTGCGTATTTATACGCGGACGATAAAAAGACTCCGTGACGCGTTATTACGTACTTTAACGATGGAGCGTTCTAAGTATCCTGTTCTGAGCGATTGGGGAAGTATTAATGCAAGAACAGTATGGAGAGTTGGAAAAACTCCGACAAGTCGTCTATTTGAGCATTTTGAAAGTAATGATAAAGGCGGGTTTGTTGTTGACCTCCTTTTAGATAGCAGTATGTCTCAAAAAGGGCGTGAGCCGTTAGTGGCGATTCAAGCCTATATCATTGCAATGGCATTACTAGAATCTGGAATACCTTGCAGGGTGACTGGTTTTAATTGTTTTATGAATTTTACAGTCATGAAGCGTTTCCGAGATTATTCCGATTCAATAAAAACGACAGAAAATATATTTGAGTATTACTGCGAGGGTAGCAATCGGGATGGTTTGGCAATTCGAAGTATTTGTGACGGATTATACCGACGTAGTGAAGAAAATAAAATATTAATTATTTTAAGCGATGGAAAGCCCAATGATGTTCATATGGAATCAACGGATAGAACAAATCCATTTAGGGGAATATTAGCATATAATGGAGGATTGGGCGTTGCAGATACGGCAAAAGAAGTCCGTGTTGCCAGGCAGCGAGGAATTTCAGTGTTAGGCGTTTTTACAGGCGATGAGCGTGATCTGGAAGCAGAAAAACATATATATGGCAAAGATTTTGTTTTTAGCCGAAATATTAACCATTTTGCGGATATTGTCACGACCTATTTAAAAAGAGTTATTACAAATTAAGATTACTAGAAAAAGGATAAAAGAAAATGACTATTTTTGAAAAATTAGAAGAACAAGGCGTTAATGAAAAATTAATCAAGGATGTTGAATGCTTTAGAAAAGAGTATCTTGTTGCTGAAAATCTTAAAGATCGTATACCAAAATGTGAAACGATTTTTTACGGAAAGGATATATGGTCAATGTGTATTACCGCTATATTAGAGGGTGAAAATATTCTTTTGAGTGGGCCAAAGGCAACAGGTAAGAATGTTTTGGCCGATAATCTTTGTGAGGTTTTTGGAAGACCTCAATGGAACACATCATTTCATGTTAATACTGACAGTACAAGCCTTATTGGAACGGATACATTCATTGACAATGAAGTGCGTCTGCGCCGCGGATCTGTTTATGAATGTGCAGCGAATGGCGGATTCGGTGTTTTCGATGAGATTAATATGGCAAAAAACGATGCGCTTGTTGTGCTCCATTCTGCACTTGACTATCGAAAAATTATTGATGTGCCAGGATATGAAAAAATTAGTCTTGATCCCGCGACACGCTTTATTGGTACGATGAATTACGAATACGCAGGAACAAAAGAATTGAACGAAGCATTAGTATCCCGTTTTATGACTATAGATATTCCTCAGATTGATGAAGAAACGCTAATGGTTATTTTAAAACAAGAATTTTCTGATGCAAAAGAGGATATGTTGCGACAATTTGCTGGAATATTCCTCGATTTGCAGGAAAAGGCAATGAACTCAGAAATTTCAACTAAATCGGTGGATTTAAGGGGAATCATGGGAAGTTTGAGAACAATACGACGTGGTTTAAAACCGATGCTTGCGATTAATATGGGTGTTATCGGAAAAACTTTTGATCAATACGAAAAAGAGATTGTCTATGATGTTATCCGAACACGAATCCGAGAGGATTGGCTACCTGAGGATATATTTTAGATGTATTTTTTTGTTATGATTGCGCTTAAATTCGATATCTTATTTTAGAAAAAAGTAAATCAAAAAGTAAATCAATAAATATTTTAATAATTAATATAATAAATATCTTTATTCATTATATTATGCTTAAAAATATTGCTTATCCCACCTAAAAATGGTAGAATAATAGTATCTTAAGAAATGCTTAAAGAAAAGAGGGAGTAGAAATAGGTATACCTAAACAACAAAATGAAATATTCTATATTATTTTTATATTTTAACTGT
>OCAG01000911.1_pt1 | contig 13371 bp, 10 predicted proteins | sample 1477111 | NCBI WGS metagenome assembly OCAG01 (sample SAMEA2580288, study PRJEB22360) | human gut metagenome | biome: human gut; feature: human-associated habitat; material: faeces | place: Denmark | collected 2008/2010 | reverse complement strand
TGCATAAAGGACGTGTCATCCTCTATGGTCACGTTAATGCCTGATTTTAACTGTTCCAGGGATATATCCCTATATTCATCCGTGTCCGGGACTAATTCCAGCACCCGGTTGCTGGTTGCCAGAAGCTGTACGGTTTTCACAAGGTTCCTGGCAAGCTGTATATCCTCATTTTTGGGGACAGGGGTCCCGTTCTGATAGACATCATTGGTATTCCGGGCATTTACAATCATGGAAGCCCTGGTTTCATAAGTAGTCCCTCCGTCCAGGGAAAGGGCAGTGCCGGCCAGGGCTCCCAGCACCATAAGGAATAAGATAATCCAGCGAAGGTCCCAGATTGAATGGAGAAGGTCAGGTATATAGATTTCTATTTCATCATTTGTATCCTGCATTGAGGTACCTCGCTCTCTATCATTTGTATGGGACAATAAGTCCCCCCTCCTGTCATTTTACCAAAAACCATGGAAACATCAAGTTTAACGTAAGTTTTAATCATGGTCTTTTGTCACGGTTTTAGTTCCGGATTCCAGGTTTTAACTCAGGACTTTCTTGACATATCTGGTACCAGGAACTATAGTAAGTAAAAGGCATTGGCCTGCAATGATGTTGACAGGAAAACGAAGCGTGGGTGGATGCATTTTCATGATATGATTTTTTCGTTAGGAGTTACGATTGAACCTTTTATCTCAACGGACTTGGATGTACATCCTGAAAGACATATTAATAGAATTAAAGTATTTACCCATTGCACTTGCAGCAGGTATTTTAATAGGCGGCGTCCTGCTGGTTTTTTCACGGAACAGGAGAAGGACCTTTTTAAGCATTCTCTGCATCATCTACTTTGTCATGATATTCATCATAACCATATTTGAGCGCGAACCGGGCTCCAGGACAGGAATCAGCCTGACGCTGTTTGAGACCCTGGGTGGACCTCATGACAATGCCTATGTTATTGAGAATATCCTTCTGTTCATCCCCTTTGGTTTTCTGGTTCCCAAGATGTGGAAATGTTTGAGACGCATACCGGTCTGCGTATTTGCTGGTTTTTGTCTCAGCCTTACCATAGAGATAACCCAGCTTCTGACCCAGCGCGGGCATTTTCAGGTGGATGATATTCTGATGAATACCATAGGCGCAGGAGTTGGGGCCTTGTTTGGTTTATTCCGGTTCCGGAAATCAAATGAATATGGATAATGTTTAAAATACTGCCTGGATTATTATTTTGCAAATGACTAATGGGTTTTGAACATATGACAATACTGGCCGGATTAAAGAGAATCCGCCATGGAGACGGGAAAACGAATGAATGAAAACATCCATTCAAAAAACCTGTTTATCCTTTCTGTTACGAAGGGTCCCATGACTTTCTTTGTACTGGCGCAGATATTCCATTTGCTGTTCATCGTCCACTTCACGGTCATATGGAGTTGTATTACAGGCGCAGCAATATAGGGCAAATGCAACAAGAATAAGAAACAGTATAATGATAATCAGCCAGAACATATAACCTCCATTTCAGGAATATAGCTGTTAAGCGACTATTATGATAGCAATATAAGTGGGGCCAAGGGCAATATAAAATGCGGCAAAAGCCAATATAAATGCCTCATAGGTCAGTATAAATGCTGCATGGAGCAACATAAATACACCTGCGATACACCACAAGTCCCCCCAAAAAAGGGCTTTTAGAATCTATAAACAATAAAACCTAAAACAAGCAAAAAAGTATCAAATACACCAAAAAAGTACCAGGCCGGCAGACAACCCGCTGACCTGATACCCTTACTATAATCTATCCACATTCCATAAAACTATGCATATCCCAGTGGAATTATGCAGATTCTATCATTTCCGATCACTTCTCATCACAAACCTGGAAAATATAAAATTTCAGATAATAACTCTCATCTGCTGCCCAAAGGATTGGGTGGTCGCTGGCCTGGGTCCGGTATCCCCCCTGACGCAGCCGTTTATGGACGTTTCCCGCGGCTTCCCGGATGGTCTTTGTAAACAGTTCCGGGTCCATGAAATGGGAGCAGGAGCAGGTGGCCAGGTAGCCGCCGTCCTTTACCAGCTTCATGCCGCGGAGGTTGATTTCACGGTATCCCTTTACCGCGTTCTTAATGGAATTTCTGGACTTTGTGAATGCAGGGGGATCCAGGATTACCACATCGAACTTCTGGCCTTCCTGTTCCAGCTTGGGCAGCAGGTCGAACACATCCGCACATTCAAAATGCACCCTGTCCCCAATCCCGTTGAGCCGTGCGTTCTCACTGGCCTGGTCCACGGCCAGCTGGGAAGCGTCCACGCCGAGTACTTCCTTAGAACCGGCCAGTCCGGCGTTCAGCGCAAAGGAACCCGTGTGGGTGAAGCAGTCCAATACCCTGTCCGGCAGGATGCGCCTGCACAGGTTCTGCACGGCCAGACGGTTATACTTCTGGTCCAGGAAGAAACCTGTCTTCTGGCCGTCCTCCACATCCACCATGTAGCGGACGCCGTTTTCCGCAATCTCCACCTTGGTGTCAAATGGTTCGCCGATAAATCCTTTGTACCGCTCCATGCCTTCCTGGAGCCGTACCTTGGCATCACTTCTTTCATATACGCCGCGGATGGTTATGCCGTCCTCGGACAGGACCTTCCTGAGCATGTCCACTATCACGGGTTTCAGCCTGTCAATACCCAGCGCCAGTGATTCCACAACCAGCACATCGGAGAATTTATCAATGACAATGCCGGGAAGGAAGTCGGCTTCGCCAAATATGACCCGGCAGCTGGATGTGTCCACGGTGGCTTTCCTGTATTCCCATGCATTCCTTACCCGCATTTCAATAAAGGCATCGTCTATGACCGTGCCCTTTTTCCTGGACAGCATACGCACCGTCAGCTTGGAGTTGGTATTAATGAAACCCTGTCCAAGGAAGAAACCGTCAAAGTCTTCCACGGACACAAGTTCCCCGTTTTGGAATTCCCCTGTAATGGCATCAATCTCATTGTCGTAAATCCACGCCCCGCCAGCCTTTAACGTGCGTCCCTGGCCTTTTTTGATGCGGACCGTGGCTGTTATTGTATATAGATTCTTAGATTCCATGAAATACTCCTGTCATAAATGAATTTTACACGTTTACCATCATATCATAACATGGAAGAAAATTCATCCGGATTTTTCATCTGGCCTTGCTTGAACTTGCTTTGACAATTTTTCGTCTGAACTTCCCCTGACATTACTGTCTGGTATTACCTGGCGCTGAAAATGCTCCGGCATTACTGTCTGTCATCCTCCGGTACCCGTCTGATAGATATATGTCAGGCATAAGGGTCAATCTCCAGGACCCCAATCCCCTGGGTGATGATCTGTTCCGTCAGCCTGGCCATCTGCATGGGCGTTTCCTTAAGCCCTGTCTGCAGCCAGTACTGGACAATGCCCACGCAGCCGGACACGATAAAGGAAAAGAATGCGTCGAAAGCAGCCGCGTTGCCGGAGCGGAATACTTCCATCCAGTCCTTCAGGCATTTTTCACGGATCAGCTGCTTCAGCCGGTTCACAAAGTTCAAATCGCCGTTTTCACCCAGCAGGATTTCTATCAGGTCGGCATTTTCATATACAAGGGTGTAGATTTCATTGAAAATCACGGCTGGCCTCTGCTTCAGATCCACGGCATCGTGCTTTAATACCAGCTGGTTAAATTCGTCCTGAAGTTCGGTTTCGGTCTTTTCCAGAAGGTCGAACACATCCTTGTAATGAAGATAAAAAGTGCCCCGGTTCAAATCAGCCATGTCCGTCAGTTCCCGGACCGTTATATCCTGGACCTTCTTTTCCTTTAATAATGAAATGAGACATTCACGCAGCTGTCTTCTGGTTTTCCGGACCCTTCGGTCCATGGATTCTGTACTCATGATTTTATCCTCCTTTGGTGTACAGGGATAGGGAGCACTTGGCTCCCTGGAGTTTACATATTTTTAACAAATTTTTCCTGGACAAAAAATGAAATAGTGTTTATTAATGGTCAAAAACCTTGAAATTAATCATTGTATTTTTGCCATAACTTAGTATAATCCATTATAGTCAATTAATAAACAAATGTCAATTAATAAAATGGAAGTTGCTTATTGGAACAAAAGACGTATAATAGATTTATATAGATACATACGGATTTTGCCAGATTCTAGCTTGTTCAGATTCCGGATTGAGGGAGGAATGACAGGATGTACTACAATAAATATGTTGGAAAATGCTTTTTGCTTCTGCTGTCGGTCACGGTACTCGCAATATATCCTGGGTTGGGAGCGGTTTGTGCCGAGGCAGAGGAACGTGTATCCGCAGGCCAGGGCATATCCGCGGGCCAGGGCATATCTGCAGGCCAGGACACATCCGCGGGCCAGAGCACATCCGCAGCCCAGCCCAATCTGCCCTATTCCATGGTTCCCGGATGGAACCAATCAGGGGAAGACTGGTACTGGATGGATGCCGACCACACATTACAGAAAGGATGGCTGCAGACAGACGGACGGACCTACTACCTGGATGAAAACGGGGCAATGGTCCGGGGATGGCGGGAAGTGGACGGGGAATGGTACTACTTCCATGAGGACGGAGGCATGATCCTGGGGGAGCTGGTCCTGGACAACGGGGTTTATGGATTCTCTAAGGGCGGGGCCCTGGAATCTGCGCAGTGGGTGGAGAATTCGGGCGGCGGAGCATATGATGCAGGTTGTTATGACGAGGAAACCCAGTCGCTTTTTGACGACCTGAATGAGGAGAAAAGGGAACGTTATTTTGACGAACATCCTTACAGGGAAGAGGAATACGACGGGGATATGCACCGGGTGTATGACCGCTATGCGGGCTTTAAGATGGATATGAACCTGAACAAGGCAGCGGACCACCGGCTTCACGCGGCCATGGCAGGCGGTTATATGGATGACAGGATACCTGGCGAGGGAACGGTAAATGATTATCTGGCCACGGTTCCCTACCGCAAGAACGCCACGTGCCTGGAGCTTTATATTAGGAACTGTAAGGACGGGGTGGAGGCATTTTCCAAGGTGATGGCAAAGACAGGGGACCGGTATGACGGGAAGGGCGACAGGAAATACGCCCTGGAGTATTACCGCAGCCTGGGCATGGCACACGCGGAAAAGGACGGGGCACATTATTTCATGATAATACTGATGCGGTGATGTAAGGAGCATGGAACATGGGACAGAGACTGTTTGACAGGATTAAGAACAGATTACACAGGGTAAAGGGACAGGAGGCAGCCGGGACAGTATCGCCGGCAGCCCGTCTGGCCGGTTTCATCATACATAAAAAGGGATGGATTGAAAGCGTATTTGTGGCCGGGTGCATTTTCTCCCTCATAGCCATGCTTTTTGTGAACGTGAATTATGATTTGACGGAGTATCTCCCGGCAACCGCCCAGTCCTGCATCGGGCTGGACCAGATGGAGGCGGAGTTCGGATATCCCGGCACGGCGCGGCTGATGATTAAGGATGTAAGCCTGTACGAGGCAAAGCAGTATAAGGATAAGCTGGAGGCCGTGGACGGTGTGGACCAGATCCTGTGGTGTGACAGCACGGTTAATGTCTATGCGGGAGAGGACTTCATCAACCAGAAGGATATCGAGGATTACTATAAGGATGGATGCGCTGTCATGGATATAACCTTTGATGAAGGGGATACGGCCAAGAAGACTTCGCAGGCCATTGATGAGATGAAGGCCATCACCGGCGGCAAGGGATATTATGTGGGCATGGCGGTCCAGAATAAGTCCCTGACGGAAAATGTGGAAAGCGAGATGAACCTGATCCTCACGGTGGCGGTCATCATGATTTTCGCAGTGCTGTGCCTTACCACATCGGCCTGGTCGGAGCCTTTCCTGTTCCTTTTGGTCATGGGCGTGGCTATCCTTCTCAACCGGGGCACCAATATTTTCATAGGCACCGTGTCATTCCTGACCAATAACGTGGCAATGGTGCTGCAGCTGGCAACGTCCATGGACTACTCCATTTTCCTGCTGGATGCATTTTCCAGGGAAAGGCAGAAAGGGCTGCCGGAAGAAACAGCCATGGTCAATGCCATCGAGGCTGCCATTAATTCCATTTTTGCCAGCAGCCTGACAACTGTGGTGGGCTTCCTGGCCCTGGTGTCCATGAAGTTTACCATTGGATTTGACATGGGCCTGGTATTGGCAAAGGGAATTATTTTCAGCCTGATTACCGTGGTATTCTTCATGCCGGCCATGATACTTAAGTTTACGCAGTGGAATGACAGGACCAGGCACCGCCCCTTCCTTCCAAGCTTCCGCAAGTTCAGCGAATGGGTGTACCGCATGCGGTATGCCGCCCTTATCATCATGGTGCTCCTTACGCCTCCGGCATACGTGGCCCAGGGAATGAATGATTTCCTGTATGGCAACAGCGCGGTTGGCGCCAGCGAAGGGACGCAGGTGTACGCGGATGATCAGGAAATATCCCGGATGTTTGGTCGGAGCAACATGCTCCTGGCCCTGTACCCCAACACATCGCCGGTGCTGGAAAAGGAAATGTCCGATGAAATCGAGGATCTGCCTTATGTAAAGAGCGTGATGTCCATGGCTAATACACTGCCCCAGGGAATACCGGAGGAATTCCTGCCCTATTCCATCACAAGCGAACTTCATACCGGGAATTCGTGCAGGATGCTGGTGTACATAAGGACAAAGACAGAAAGCGACCAGGCGTTCAGGTGCACCCAGGAAATCGAGGATATCATAAAGCGCTATTATCCGGAAGATTCCTATCTGGTGGGTGAGACGCCCTCAACACAGGATATCAAGACCACCATTACCTCGGATAATTCAAGGGTAAATATGCTGTCGCTGTTGGGCGTGTTCCTGGTCGTCATGTTCAGCTTCCGTTCATTTATCATACCGGTGGTAGTCATGATACCCATTGAGGTTGCTATTTTCCTGAATATGGCAATGCCGTATCTTCAGGGGGACACCATGGTGTTTATGGGATATATCATAGTCAGCAGCATACAGCTGGGAGCCACGGTGGATTATTCCATCCTGCTGACCAACAACTATGTGTCTGCCCGCAAGAGCCTTCCCAAGAAGGAGGCGTGTATTGAAGCCCTGATGCTGTCCTGCCCGTCCATATTTACATCGGGCACCATCATCATCCTGGCCGGATATATCATACATTTTATATCCACCACGGCTGCAATCGGGGATTTGGGCCATTTAATCGGACGGGGCGGTCTGTTCAGCGTGATTCTGGTGCTGACCGTCCTGCCGGCCCTGCTAGTGCTCTTTGACCGTATCATTACCAGCAATGAGTGGGACCGTCTGCAGAAGCATTTGAAGAAACGGCATGAGAAGCGCAAGGCCCTGTTAAAGGCAGGACTGGGAACCATTGCCAATAAGATGTCCATGGGGAACAGAAGTAAGAATATACCAGCGGAGGTGGATAGTGATGAGGTATAGATATAAAAGAATCATGACAGCAGGCCTGGCCGCGGTCCTGCTTTGCACCAATGCAGGCGGAGCCGTGCCGGCATATGGCGCGGAGGCGGCTGTGGATGTGGATGAGACCATGTATATTAACCTGGACTATTACGGAAGGCCGGATAAGATTAATGTGGTAAAAGGCTTAAACCTTAATGGCAGGACGGAATTTACGGACTACGGCACCTATCTGGACGTAACCAATATGTCCAACCAGACAGTCCCTGATTTGGGGGACGGGACCGTGACCTGGAATTTCCCGCAGGCCCAGAAGGAGCGTTTCTATTACAAATGCGCCCTTGATAAAAGCCAGATAACCCTGCCATGGGATTTTGATGTGTCCTATAAGCTGAACGGCGTCCCCACGGACGGCGATAAGCTGGCGGGAGCGTCCGGCCTGGTGGAGATTAACATTAAGGCGGAGCCCAATGACAATGCAGGGGAATATTACCGCAACAACATGATGCTCATGGTAGCTGTGCCCGTGGACATGGGGAAATGCTACAGTGTGGAAGCAGAAGGCTCCCAGACCCAGAATCTGGGGGAGACAACCGCCGTTGTGTTCACGGCCCTGCCCGGTGAGGATGGGGACTACACGGTGCGTATCGGCACGGACAGTTTTGAGACCACCGGGGTCATCATGGCAATGATGCCGGGCACGGTGGAGGACTTGGAGCATATCAAGGATTTAAAGGAAGCAAAGGATACATGGCAGGATGCCGGGGATGAGCTTTATGACAGCCTGGAACAGATGGCCAGGTCTGTGGAAGACATGCGCCAGGGCGTGGGCCAGGTGCGCACAGGCCTGGACTCAGCAGAAATCGCAAGGCAGAAATGGAGCAATTCCAAGGACAGCATCCTGGCGGGGAATGACCAGACCCTGGCTTCCCTGACCTCTGTGTCACAGCAGCTGGAAACCATGATACCCCATCTTCAGACAGCCAAGGAATCTGCGGAAGTAATCCACAAGAGCATGGGCGATATCGTAAATACCATGGGGGAGATGCAGGACCCATTAAGGAAGCTGCACACCCGGCTGAATAACATCAAGAGCAGTGCGGAAGGGATTTCCGGAAATATCCCGGAACTCATGGACCTGATGCAGCAGATTATTGCCCTTGATGCCCAGCTGCAGGCAAGTGAACAGGTTTATGTAACAGGAATTGCAACCGCTGGTTCAGGAATCAGCCTTCTGGATGAGGAAGAACTGGAGGAACAGGCAAACCGCTCCCATGGGAACAAGGCTGGGAGCAGCGGATCTGGCCAGACTGCTTCAGGTGGGGCGGATACCGGCAGCGCAGACAGCGCCAATGACAAGGGCAATCAAGGCAGCCAGGGCTCAGATGGGGCCGGGAATACAGACAATAAGACCGACCATGGGAACAGCCAGGGAAGCGCAGGAACAGACGGGAAGGATAACCAGGGAAGCGGAAGTACGGACGGGAAAGATAACCAGGGAAGTGGAAGCACAGACGGAAAAGACAACCAGGGAAGCGGAAGCACAGATGGAAAAGACAACCAGGGAAGCGGAAGCACAGACGGAAAAGACAACCAGGGAAGCGGAAGTGCGGACGGGAATACCAGCCAGGGAAGCGGAAGTGCGGGCGGGAAAGACAACCAGGGAAGCGGAAGCACAGACGGGAAAGACAACCAGGGAAGCGGAAGTGCGGGCGGCAATGACAACCAGGGAAACGGAAGTGCGGATGGGAATACCAGCCAAGGAAGTGGAAGTGCGGATAGCAATGCCAGCCAGGGAAGCGGAAGTGCGGACGGCAAAGCCAATCAGGGCGGCAGTGTAACCGCAAAAGCCAGCCAGGGCGTCAGTCTTACAGCAACCGTCAGTGCAGCTGCCGGTGCGGACTCCGGTTCCATTGCAAGAGCAGGGCTTTCCGGCACATCAAAGCCAGGAAGACCGGCGTCCATTGAAAGGCACAATGTACCTCTTGTAAGCGCCCCAGAGGTCCCGGTGGATATGCAGACGCTGATGGAACTGTTGGCAGGCAGACAGTCCATGCTGATGGATATATCCAAGAAGAGCAGTGATTTATCCAGCCTCATGTCCAACCTTATGGACGACACTTCAGACTCCGCCAAATACAGTGCGGAAATCGTGGATAACCTGGATATCCTCATTGAGGACCTGACCGCGCTCCATGATTCGCTGGACACCTATTATCCGGATTTACAGGATGCCCTGGACGATTCCAAGGAACTGGTGGCCAGGACAACGGAAGCACTCAACAACGGCATCAGCACCATGACCATTGTCCAGAACACCTTAAAGGACAGCAGCGATGACTTTGACGCGGCTGCACGTGAAAGCCTGCGGGGCAGCATGGAGCTTTTAGACAAGAGTCTGAGCATATTTGACAGTACCACTGCCATGCGCCAGGCCGGACGCACCATGAAGGACACCATTGACAATGAGCTGGATAAATTTGACACGGATAACCGGTTCCTGTTCATGGACCCGTCTGCGGAAAAGGTTTCATTTACATCAGATAAGAACAGACCGCCAAAGACGCTGCAGATAGTCCTGCGGACCGATGAAATCAGCGTGGATGACGATGATGCCAAGACAGTGGACGCAGAGGTGGCAAAGGCAAAAGAAAGCCCGCTGCGCAGGATGTGGAATGTGCTGGTCCAGATGTGGAAGGCAATGGTAAGCATTTTCAAAAACAGGTAGCAGGCACAGGGGATTTCTAGTATAATGGTATCCAAAGGGGGTAGGGGATACCGTGGATGAGAGGAATAAACAGGAAAAAACCAGATATAAGCTGGCAGCCTCCATGAAGGAATGCATGAAGTCGGCTCCCGTGGATAAGATTACGGTCAAGGAGATTGTGGAGGGCTGCGGCGTTACCCGGCAGACATTCTACCGGAATTTCCTGGATAAATACGACCTGATAAACTGGTATTTTGATAAGCTGGTGCTTCAATCCTTTGAACAGATAGGAATGGGACACACGGTGGGGGAAAGCCTGACCCAGAAGTTTGAATTTATAGTCAATGAAAAGGTGTTCTTCACGGAAGCGTTCCGCTCGGATGACCGGAACTCCCTGAAGGAGCATGACTTTGAACTGATCCTTCAGTTTTATACGGACCTTCTGGCAAGGAAGGACAGCCGGGCGCTGGACCAGGAGCTGCATTTCCTTTTGGAAATGTACTGCCAGGGTTCGGTCTACATGACGGTTAAATGGGTCCTGGGAGGCATGAAGGATTCCCCCCAGGCCATGTCCGCCAAACTGGTGGATGCCATGCCGTCCAAGCTGGCCAATGTGTTTGAACGTTTAAAACTGCTGTGATTTTGGTGCGTGCCGGAATCATGGAAAAAGCGTAAACCGGTCAATGAAGCATACTGGTAATAGTACACAATAAAAATAGTAAAGCTGCACAAAAACAGAGAAAAAGTGACAGACAGAGATGTTTGTCACTTTTATTTTCATGCCGCCGTTGTTATAATATTAACAAAGGAAACAAGCCATTGCGGCGGAAACTTCCGGACGCATTTTATAAGAAAAGGAGAGGTAAATCATGGCAAACAGAATCGTATTAAATGAGACATCCTATCATGGCGCAGGCGCAATCGCGGAGATTGCCAATGAGGCAAAGGCAAGGGGATTCAAGAAAGCATTTGTGTGTTCCGACCCGGACCTGATTAAGTTCAACGTGACCGGCAAGGTGACAAAAGTGCTGGAGGACGCTGGTCTTGCATATGAGATTTATTCCAACATTAAACCCAATCCAACCATTGAGAATGTACAGACAGGTGTTGCTGCATTTAAGGCATCCGGAGCAGACTATATCATTGCCATCGGCGGCGGTTCTTCCATGGATACATCCAAGGCCATCGGCGTCATCATTACCAACCCTGAATTCGAGGATGTGAGAAGCCTGGAGGGCGTTGCACCTACCAAGAACCCATGTGTCCCGATTATCGCAGTTCCAACCACAGCCGGAACCGCGGCAGAGGTTACCATCAACTATGTAATCACGGATGTTGAGAAAAAGCGCAAATTTGTATGTGTGGACACACACGATATCCCTGTTGTTGCAGTGGTGGACCCGGAAATGATGTCCTCCATGCCAAAGGGCCTGACCGCGGCAACCGGAATGGATGCCCTGACCCACGCAATCGAAGGCTACACCACCAAGGGCGCATGGGAAATGACGGATATGTTCAACTTAAAGGCAATCGAGGTCATTGCCCGCAGCCTGCGCGACGCGGTAGAGAACAAGCCGGAGGGCAGGGAAGGCATGGCCCTTGGGCAGTACCTTACCGGCATGGGATTTTCCAACTGCGGCCTGGGAATCGTCCATTCCATGGCCCACGGACTGGGCGCCCTTTATGATACGCCTCATGGCGTTGCCAATGCAATCATCCTTCCCACTGTCATGGAGTACAATGCGCCGAGTACAGGGACCAAGTTCAGGGACATTGCCATTGCAATGGGCGTTACTGGCGTGGAGGACATGAGCCAGGATGAGTACCGCAAGGCAGCTGTGGACGCGGTGAAGAAACTGTCCGCAGATGTTGGCATTCCTGCTGACTTAAAGGAAATCCTTAAGCCGGAGGACGTGGACTTCCTGTCCCAGTCAGCCATGGACGACGCATGCCGTCCTGGCAATCCAAAAGACCCGACCCTGGAGGACATCAAGAACCTGTATCTGTCACTGATCTAATACCTGGACAGGGAACAAGGGTCTGAAGGTTCCGTATCAGGACAGGCATCAGGATAGCAGATAAAACAAGATAATGATAAAGCGGATATATCGCCGGAGGGTATCATATCACAGGGCGCTGTATCCGCTTTATTTTGGAATCCATGATTTGGGGATCTGCCTGCCTAAAACAGACAGATATTATATTTATCAATGAAAAATGTACATGGCAACTTCTCCGGCCATGTGATACAATCTATAAAACAATCTAAATATCTGGAGGCAAATATGGAATTTAAAATCACGGTCCTAAACAAAAATAATGAGATAAAGGCGTCCATGGAGGGGGCTTCACAGGCGGTCCTGGCCTGGAAAGGTGAGTATGAGGAAGGGGACAGGATTGAGTTTGGCCTGCCTGGGAAGAACCGCTTTTATATTGTGCGTGTAGACGATACAATGGACGAGTCCTTTATCTATGCAACCGAGAATGTATTGACCTATGACATACCATTTGCAGAAAAAAAGACGTCCTATAATCCAAAATCCTTTACAGGGGAACGCCATTACCTGACCATCCGGTATGCTGCTGACTATGAGATCAAATCTTACAAAAACCTGGCAAAGAATGTGATGGACCAGCACGGGGAGCATGGATATTATCCCCATGCCTATGCCAATGTGGAGACCAGGGGGGAAGCCGTATTCGCTGCCCGCAACGCCATTGACGGTGTGACAGCTAACCTGTCCCATGGAAAATGGCCTTATGAGTCATGGGGAATCAACCAGCAGGATGATGCACAGATGATACTGGACTTTGGCCGCCCGGTGGACATTGATAAGATCGTACTTTATACAAGGGCGGATTTCCCTCATGATAACTGGTGGGAAAGCGTCACATTCACATTCTCTGACGGGACAGAAGAGACGGTCAGCTTGGAAAAGAGCGTGGAGCCGCATGTGATTCCTATGAAACGGCAGGGGATTACCTGGCTTAGCTTTGGTAAGCTCATAAAGGCGGATGATCCGTCACTGTTTCCGGCGCTGACTCAGATTGAGGTGTACGGGGTGGAGATGCAGATGCGCGGTTGACGGATGGGGCGGTGGGCTGTGTCCGCGGAGCGGCAGCTTCTAAGGCCCTGACAAGCAAAAAGACGGGGAATCGGTGCTGTTCGCTGAGAAATCCTGAAGGACTTTCTCAGCTCAGGGCACCTTGGATTCCTGCTTT
>OCAG01000909.1_pt1 | contig 13415 bp, 10 predicted proteins | sample 1477111 | NCBI WGS metagenome assembly OCAG01 (sample SAMEA2580288, study PRJEB22360) | human gut metagenome | biome: human gut; feature: human-associated habitat; material: faeces | place: Denmark | collected 2008/2010 | reverse complement strand
CGGCAGGAGCGCGTGACGGTGAATCTTGCCCCTGCCGATGTGCGAAAGGACAGCGCGGGGCTTGATCTGCCGATGGCGGTCGGTCTCCTTGCATCCTATTGGAATTAAACTAAAATTGAAAGGCGGAACAACAAAACATGGCGCAAGAATATGTCGAATTTCCAGCAGCAGGAGAAGTGCATCCAATTACCGGGAGTAATGCTCGGTATCCATATCAACATCAGCTGGATGCGATCCGTGCCCTTGACCATATGGACGAAGAAAATGCCAGTTATAGTACTCTTGTGGTACTTCCCACAGGTGGGGGAAAAACGTATACAGCTTCCACTTGGCTGCTTCGTCATGCGCTTGACAAAAGGAAAAAGATTCTCTGGCTTGCCCATCGTCAGACGCTTCTTGACCAAGCTGCTGAATCCTTTCAGAAATTTGCCTATTCCACGGAAATCCCCCACATATCGTTCTTCCGCTATCGCATTGTGTCCGGCTCATCGAATCATGATAAAATAGTCAACATTGATCCGAAGGATGATTTGCTTATCATAAGCAAGGACAGTATTGGCAGGAAGTCCAATCTGGAGCGTCTTGAGCCGTGGCTTGCTGGAGAAAAAGAAATTTTCCTCATAGTGGATGAAGCCCATCACTCGACGGCAAGAACATATCGGAGAGTCATTGATTTCGTCAAGGAAAAGGTGGAGCATGTTAAACTGATTGGTCTCACGGCTACACCTTTTCGTACTGCTGAGAATGAGCAGGGGCTTTTAGCGCATATCTATAAAGATGGCATGTCGGATGGCAAATCGAAGAAAAATGACATAGGCATTGTCTACAAAGTTGACCTCAAGGAGCTCATCAATCGGCAAATTCTCTCTCATCCTCATTTTGAAACATACTATACGGATGAGGAATATGGCAAAGATTTGGGGCTTGAAGCATGGGAAAGCATCCAGCATCTTGACACACTGTCTCCTGAACTGTCTCAAAGCATCGCGGAGAGCGGCCCACGCAACAAACTGATTGTGGATACCTATTTGAAGAAGGCTAACGAATATGGGAAGACCATTGTCTTTGCCGTCAGCGTTAACCATGCGATTGCTCTTGCAAAACTGTTCAACAAGGCGGGCATTAAGTCAGAGTACATCGTCTCTTCCATCAAGGATATGGGAACGGGTGCGACCATCAGCGCCAAGGAAAATGATCGTAAACTGGAAGCATTTCGTGCCGGTGATGTGCAGGTTTTGGTGAATGTAAATATTCTCACCGAGGGCGTTGATCTGCCCATGACGAAAACCGTGTTCCTCGCACGTCCGACCGTGTCCACCATCCTTATGACACAGATGATCGGTCGTGCTCTTCGCGGCGAAAAAGCGGGCGGAACCAATATCGCCTACATTGTCTCCTTTGTTGATAACTGGAATGAACATATCGCATGGGTCAGTCCGGATACGATTTTTGTCGGAGGCAGCGAGTGGCCGCCGAAGGATAGTCCGGAGTATAAAAAGCAACAAATTCGATGGATTGCAATTTCCAAAATCGAGGAATTTGCTGCTATCCTAAACGATGCGATCGACACCACGCAGCTTGAGGCGGTTCCTTTCTGGGAGCGTATTCCTGTGGGTATGTATGTGTTCCAATACATCAACGAGGAAGGGATCGACTTCTCTTATCAGGTCATGGTATATAACAGCACCCAAGACGCCTATGAGAAAATGATGCAGGCGCTTCCAGCTTTGTTTGAGGGCATCGATACCGATGACGAATATCTCTCCGACGACGTGCTGGGCAAATTGGAGTTGGCGTGCAAACAACGGTTTTTTAATCGCGAAATGGTGCCACCCTATGACCCCAGAGATGTGCGGTATATCTTGAAATATTACGCACAGAAGGAATCTGAGCCGAAATTCTATACGTTCGACCAAGTGGACAGAAGCAAGTTGGATGTTCCTGCGATTGCCAAGTATGTTTGGGATGAGGATCTTGGCCCAAAGAAGAAAAAGGACTATCTTGATACACTTTGGGAAGGCGTAGACGACAATCTTCTGCAGCTGTTCTTTTGTAAAAAGATCTATTTCCTTCGCATGGTGGATATTGAGCTTCTGAAACTTTCTGATCCGCAAATTTATGAGGCAGAGACAAATGTGACTTACGATAAAAGAACCTTGGAGTGCCTTCCTTTGGATAAAATCAAGGAAGTAGACCCGGCATTGGAAGAAGAGTTGCGGGAGGGGGCTTTTGCCAAGGCGAAATTTGATTCCGGCTATGTTTGTGCTCATTGTGGAAAAGTATTTTCCAATCGGCAATACCTTAATGTAGACCATATTATCCCCATGAACAAGGGTGGACTCTCTGTGCTCGAGAATTTGCAGATCCTTTGCCGTAGCTGCAACGGAAAGAAGGGCGATCAATCGGAAGGGGAATACTGATGGAGGAACTCCTATACACTGCCTTGGATGTAGCCTGCATTATTGCTATGGAGGGATTATCTACCAAGGAAGCGATCCAACTTGCTCATCGGATGCACACAGAGGATAAATCCTTTTTGTCGATGGAATATCGGCAAAACTATCGAAAATGGCTGTTGGACATCCTGTATTGGTCGGACTATATGCAGGATAAAATCATTCTTGATGCCGAGTTCCCGTCAGTGCAGAATCTATCTGACGGAAATTTGGATGTATCTGCATTGATGTATGATGATTTTAATACAGATCTCTTTTTCAAGAAACTGCGTGTGCAAATTCTTTATCTTGGAAAAAAAGATTACGCCCGCATGAAACTCAGGACGTTAATGGCGGAATATGGATATCAACGCCGCTCGAAGGAGTTTATACGCTTCCTAAAAATTCGGCTCGTTTTTTACCATATTCAAACGGCACTTCGAGGGAATGAGATCTGCGATGTGGAGACGATGGACTGCCTTGATGATATGATTACATTCCGTGTGATATAACGAGAGGGGCATTGTAGTATACTCCCGTAAATTCATACAACAGAGATTCCATTCGTCACCTCTGACGTTTGGAATCTTTTCTTTTGCAAAGAATCATTAGGCAACATACCCTATCCTGTGTTATAATTTTCTTATATTTGAAACGTAGGAGGGAAGGCCGTTGTTTGCAAAGACCTATGGTGCGACGACCCTCGGGATAGATGGACGAATTATCGACGTGGAGGTGGATGTGTCTCCGGGGCTGCCAGGCTTTGAACTCGTAGGGCTTCCCGATACGTCGGTAAAGGAGTCGAAGGAGCGCGTGCGCACTGCGATTCGCAACTCGGGCATTCAGCTGCGGCAGGAGCGGGTGACGGTCAATCTTGCCCCCGCCGATGTGCGAAAGGATAGTTCGGGGCTTGATCTGCCGATTGCCGTCGGACTCCTTGCATCCTACGGTATGGTTCCCGAGGCGGCAGTGCAGGGCGCACTGTTCTCGGCAGAGCTTTCCCTTGATGGGAACTGCCGACCGATCAGTGGTATTCTCCCGATGGCAATCACGGCGCGGGAACATGGTCTCACAGAGTTCTACGTTGCTCCGTCCAATGGAGACGAGGCACTTCTGATTGACGGACTAAAGGTCTATGCGGTCGAGAATCTGGCGCAGCTTGTGCGTCATCTGACAGGCGTAGAAACGCTTTCTCCTGCTATGCCACAAGCAACAGAACAGAAAAAAGATGCTGCCTTCACCGATGACTTTGCAGACGTACAGGGGCAGTATCAGGCGAAACGTGCGCTTGAGATTGCAGCGGCGGGCACAATGTCCTGATGGTTGGTGTGCCCGGTTCGGGAAAGACGATGCTGGCGCGTCGGATGAGTTCGATCCTACCGGAACTGACGAAGGAAGAAGCCATTGAGATCACGAAGATTTACAGTATTTCGGGGCTGCTCGGCAAGGATACGGGGCTTGTGACGACGCGCCCCTTCCGCAGTCCGCATCATACGTCCTCGACGGTGGCGATGATCGGCGGTGGGAGCATCCCGCGCCCAGGCGAGGTGACGCTCGCGCATCATGGCGTGCTCTTTCTCGACGAGCTGCCGGAGTTCAGCAAGAAGACGCTTGAGGTGCTGCGTGAGCCGATCGAGGATCGCCAGATTACGGTATCGCGTGCGAATGCGACGCTGACGTTTCCCTCTAGTATCATTTTGGTAGCGGCAATGAATCCGTGTCCATGCGGATATTATGGAGATAAGAACCATGTTTGTGAATGCAGTGCGGGGGAGATCAAGCGGTACACGCGCAAAATCTCGGGGCCGTTGCTTGACCGCATCGATATTCACATCCGCGTGTCGCGTGTGGATTACAACGACCTGCATACGACGCAGCGCGCGGAGTCCTCGGCGGCGATAAGAGCCCGCGTCGTTGCCGCACGGGAAGCGCAGCGTGTGCGGCTGAAGTCATACGATCTGTTTTGCAACGCGCAGATGAATCACAGCATGATCAAAAAATACTGCCGGCTGCAATCGGATGCCGAGGGCATTTTAGAAGCGGCGTTTCACCGGATCAATCTTTCGGCACGCTCGCACGACCGTATCATCAAGGTTGCCCGTACGATCGCAGATCTAGACGGCGCACAGGAGATCGCGGCGAAACATATTGCCGAGGCTATTCAGTTGCGCAGCGATATCGGTCTCAATATCGACTAAAAATATCGGAGTGAATAGCGTGTGTAATCATTCGGAATATGTCAAACTGGAAATTTTCATTCCCGAGACGCATCTTCCTGCGCTTCGTACGGCTCTGCAGTCCGTAGATGCCGGGCATATGGGCGATTACGATTCCTGTTTTGCGTATAGCCGCGTGACAGGAACGTGGCGCCCGCTCGAGGGGGCGCACCCGTATGCGGGGACGGTCGGAGAGATATGCGAAGCGCCCGAGTTGAAGGTGGAACTATGTGTTGCGGCGCAACGCATGGAGGAGACGGTTGCCGTCATCCGTGCCGTACATCCCTATGAGATGCCCGCGATCTATGCACTGCCGCTCATCGGTGGAATTTGAGTGTAAATTCCACCAGATATACAACTTCCTTGGAGATTATGGTATAATGGGAAAGTATGTCAATATGACATGTTTTTTTATTTGTCAGTTTAGGAAGGAGATGTGTTTGTGGCAGAGAAGATCCGTCCTGAACTTCTCTCGTTCTTACACCCGGGCATGATGCCTCTGAAAATTCTTGTCGTGGAGAGTCTCTCTTACTTAACTAAACTAAAAGAGATGTTTCCCCAAGCGGAACTATATGCTGTGACCGCCGAATTGGATCAAGAAATATCCGTTTTTCCTGAAGGAATTCATTGGGAATTTCTTGACTATCTTTCTGTTCCATTACCATATACACGAAATTATTTTGACTACATCATCTCAGATCTCACATTGGAGTGTGCTGCTAATCCTCAGGACATAGTGGCGGGGTTTTCTACGTTCTTGAAAGAAACGGGAGCCTTACTCACAAGTTTTCGCAACATTCGACATTGGTCTGTATTGCAGAAACTCATGGAGGGACATTATTACGGTGTTGTCTCACGTCTTTTTGCACGACCTGAGTTTGAAAATCTGCTTTACGCGTCCTTTTATAAGAATGTTTGCGTTCGAAGACAGCTTCGTGAGGCTTCCGGCGAATTGATCGATCATCTTGTTGCGGCGGGCTTTGAAAATGAACACAAGGATCTTGAGACGGAATTTTACCTTGTTCGTGCTGATCGTTCTATGCCGGAACTCTCCTTGCTTAAATCCATGTATACAGGGGCGGATCGTCAGGAGTTATCACGGCTGATTCATCGCATCGAGTATGAAGTAGACTGCCCGGAATCTATCCGAACACTGTGGTCCAAGGTAGAGACTTTGAATATTTTTTCGGATTATCTCGCTTCATTTATTCAAGAAACCGTTATGCATCAGGAGGCGTTCTACCGACGGCTGCTTGTACATTCTTTCGGGCGGCAGGATTTTATCATTCGAATGCTTGCATATAGTGCGAGAGAAGCGTTTGATCCTTCGATGCGCATAGTTTTTGCGGCACTCCAAAAGGAAGCTGAACATGGAAACGAAGGGATTTTATATGCCCGAACTTGATCGCAATAAGGTTGCCTTTATTTCCTGCGTCAACGATGAGGATATGTATGGTGAATGCCTGCTGTACTTAAAATCATTGCATGTTCCGCACGGCATATCGGTCGAATATATTCCCGTACGCGGGGCATCATCAATGTGTTCAGGCTATAACGAGGGCGCGCGCAAAACAAATGCGCGATATAAGGTGTACCTGCATCAGGATGTGCTCGTAGTCAATAAGAATCTCATTCAGGATCTTTTTTCCCTCTTCCGGGACGAGGAGACTGCGCTTATCGGCATGATCGGGTGCCGTAGTTTGCCGCATTCCGGTGTTTGGTGGGATGGTCTGCGTACCTATGGCAGGGTTTTGCATCATTGTGAATCCGAAAGTGTTGTGGATTCTCATTGTATGGAACCGGACGGAGACCATATTGAGGTGGAAGCAGTAGATGGGCTTCTCATTGCTATGCAGTATGATATACGTTGGCGGGACGATTTATTTACAGGATGGCATTTTTATGATACGTCTATGTGCATGGAAGTTCGTCGGCATGATTTTAAGTCAGTGGTGCCAAATCAAGAACAAAATTTTTGGTGTATCCACTGTCCGCAGGAAAAGCCGCTTTCACCTGATTACAAACGCTATCAAAAGATATTCCTCCGAGAATACGGCTCTGAATTGAATCCCGAAGTATAAAATCTAAAGAAAGGAGGGCTTCCTACATGCAAGAGCAGCCTCCGCAGAATGAACACAAAGCCGAAGAGAAGATGAATTGGCTCAAACTGGCTGCAAAATTTTCCGCAGACGGCGATTTGAGGGGGATGCGTGCCTGCGCTCAGGAAGTCGACAAACTTGCGGAAGGGGATGTCGATGCTGTGGCGGTCAATGCAGAGGCAGCACTCTACAGTGGCAGTATTGAAGAGGCACAGCAACTTGCAGAGCAAGTACTCCGCGTGTCACCTCGCCATCCGCGTGCCCGCATGGTATGGGCAGGGCTTGCGGCGCTTGAGTTTCGCCTTGGGGATGAGATCTCTCTGCTGGCTGATCTAATTGAAGAGCTTTCCTACAAAGCAAAAATTCTTGGTGAAGACGATCCTGCCTACAGCATATATTATCAAATACTTCGGCGTGCGCGCGGCTGGCTTGCGGATGCGTTCTATCTTGGCGGAGAGGCAAAAGGTGCAGCTCATGAGTTGCTGATGTCCAGCCGCCTTGCTAAGGAGCCGAGTGAAGAGGCGGAACTCTACAGTAAATACTTGTTTATGCGGAACTATCGTTATCTCGGAGCGCGCGAAGGTCGGCAAAAAGCAGAGCTCTATAACGATATGGTTGCTGTGACATCTTACACACATGAAAATGCATTGCGTACAGAGCATCGAAAGCTCCGGATAGGCTACATCTCACCGGATTTTCGTGAGCATGCGGTCGCATATTTTTTAACGCCGCTGCTGCGCCATTTTGACGGAGAGCAGTTCATGGTTTTTTGCTATGCGACGGGGCGGAACGATGCAGTTACGGATCGTTTGCGTTCACGGCGCGTGACCTGGCGTGATTTACGCAGCAGATCCCCACGGACAGCCGCACGTCTTATCAATGAAGATAGAATAGATATCCTTGTTGATCTCTCCGGGCATTCTCAGGATAACGCGCTGCCTATTATGGCCTATCGTCCTGCACCCATCCAGATCTCCGGCATCGGTTATACAAATACGACAGGGGTAGATACTATAGACTATTTCTTGTCAGATGAAATTTGTATTCCCTATGGAGACACCACAGCGGAATCAGGTTTTACAGAACAAATCCTAAGAATGCCACATTCGCATCTTTGTTATGCGCCGGAGGAAATTCGCCCGATGCCGGAGACAGGCTTTGAAGCTCCTGTGCGCAGAAACGGCTATGTGACCTTTGGCAGCTTTAACAATTTTGCCAAAGTAACGGATGAAACCTTACTACTATGGCGTGGTATTTTAGAATCTGTTCATGATTCGCGGCTTGTCATAAAAGGAAAAATTTGCAGCATTGATGCCGGCAAGGATTTTCTAAAGAAACGGCTGTCACTGCTCAGCTATGATATGACGCGTGTCGAGCTGCGCCCCTACAGTCCAGATTATCTCGAACAATATCGCGATATTGATATTGCACTTGATACGGCGCCATACAACGGCGGATTAACCACATGTGAGGCACTCTACATGGGAGTACCCGTGATCTCAATACGCGGTCGTACACACGGCGCACGTTTTGGCGCGTCTATTTTAACCAATGCCGGTGTACGTGAACTCGTCGTAGAAAACGATATCAATTATGTACGACGCGCCGTTCAACTGGCGGAGTCGCCAAAACTAATTGAGGCATATCACGCAGGGCTTCGGACGAATATGAAGCGATCCCCACTGATGGATATGCAGTCTTATATGCGCGCTTTGGAAGATGCATATGTGGAGATTTGGAAGAAATTCTGTGACATAGGGGCAAAACAGTCCATATAGGAATGGATCCAAAAGATGAGAGGAGGAAACATACATGTCGTTTGTCCATCTGCATGTACATACGGAATACAGCTTGCTTGACGGTGCAAGCCGCATCAAGGAGTTGGTGCAGCGGACGAAAGAACTGGGGATGGACTCTATTGCCATCACGGATCACGGCGTCATGTATGGAGCCATTGCTTTCTATAAGGAAGCCATGGCACAGGGGATTCATCCAATCATTGGCTGCGAGGTCTACGTTGCGCCACAGTCACGACATGAACGTGCAGAGGTGGACGGTGTTCGCTATTATCACCTCATCCTGCTTGCGGAGAATGAAATCGGCTACCGTAATCTCGTTCGCCTTGTATCCCTCGCAAATATCGAGGGATATTATTATAAGCCACGTGTCGATAAAGATTTGCTTCGTCAATACCATGAAGGAATCATTGCGTTGTCTGCCTGTGTGGCAGGGGAGATTCCGCGATCCATCCTGCGCGGGGATCCGGAGCGTACTGACGAGATTCTTGCCGAATATGTGGATATATTCGGTCGAGACAATTTTTTTCTAGAGCTACAGGATCATGGGCTCCCTGAGGAAAAGACTGTCAATCATGCCTTACGTGATCTTTCAAAAAAACACGACATCGGACTTGTTGCGACCAATGATATCCACTATGTGAGAGCAGAGGACAGCGAGTTTCACGATATACTCCTCTGTGTACAGACGGGGCGAACGATCAACGATCCCAATCGGATGCGGTTCTCGGGACCCGATTACTACCTGAAATCGGAAGCCGAGATGACAGCGATCTTTCACGATTATCCGGGCGCTGTTGAAAACACTGCAAAGATTGCCGCGCGGTGCCGTGTAGACTTTACCTTTGGAGAATTGCAGCTGCCGTTTTACCCAATTCCGGAAAAATTTGCTGATGACGATGCGTATTTACGAACACTCTGTGAAGAACGGCTGCCGGAGCGTTATTCGGAGATTACTAATGAGATTCGTTTGCGTCTGGACTACGAGCTCGGTGTCATTCACGGGATGGGATATGCCAGTTACTTCTTAATCGTCTGGGATTTTATCAATTATGCACGAGGACACGGTGTTGCCGTAGGTCCGGGGCGCGGCTCAGCGGCAGGAAGCATCGTCGCGTATTTGCTGGGGATTACGAATATTGATCCGCTCCGATATGCGCTCCTTTTTGAGCGGTTCCTGAATCCTGAACGCGTGTCCATGCCGGATATTGATATTGATTTTGACGACATCAATCGCGGCAGAGTGATTTCGTATGTCAAAGAGCGCTATGGGGAAGATCATGTCGCACAGATTGCTACATTCGGTACGATGGGAGCTAAAGGGGCGATTCGCGATGTTGGGCGTGTTCTGGAAATGTCGTTTTCAGAAGTGTCCAATATTACAAAGCTTGTGCCGAGCGAACTTAACATTACTATTGACCGCGCACTAAAGGAATCCGCGGATTTTCGCCGTCTCTATGACGAGGATGAATCGGTACGTCGTGTCATTGATCTTGCGCGCAAGATTGAGGGACTGCCTCGCAATACGTCCATCCATGCGGCGGGCGTTGTGATCGCGAAGGAGCCGCTGACCAATCACGTTCCCGTATGGATATCCGAAGGAACTCTTGTCACCGAATTTGATAAGGACGATGTCGAGGCACTTGGTCTGCTCAAGATGGATTTTTTAGGGCTGCGGACGTTGAGCATCATTGAAGATGCACTTAAAAATATCCGCAAGTCCCACGGGATCGACATTGATATCGACAATATTCCACTCGAAGATGATCTGACTGCACAAATGCTGTGCGATGGCGATACGGGCGCAGTGTTTCAGATGGAATCTGCGGGTATGACGAATCTTGTCAAGGATCTGCAGCCGAAGGGATTCGTCGATCTGATCCCGACGGTCGCGCTCTATCGCCCGGGACCGCTCGGCAGCGGCATGGTGACGGACTTCATCGACGGACTGCATGGAAAAAAAGAAGTTGTCTACATGCACCCACTTCTCGAACCGATCCTAAAGGAGACATTCGGGGTCGTACTCTATCAAGAGCAGGTCATGCAGATCGTACAGGTGCTCGCGGGATTTACGCTCGGTCAGGCGGATCTCCTGCGGCGTGCTATGGGCAAGAAAAAGCATGAGCTCCTCATGGCTCAGAAGGAATCTTTTCTTGCTGGTTGTGCGAATAACGGCATCGACGCCCCCCTCGCGAACCATATCTTTGATTTGCTGACACATTTTGCGGATTATGGGTTTAATAAATCGCACAGTGCATCTTACGGACTCCTTGCATGGCAGACAGCATATCTCAAAGCACATTACCCCGTAGAGTTCATGGCGGGCGTCCTCACGAGCATTATGGATAAGACGGATAAAATTCCCGTCTATATCCGGCTTTGTCATCAGATGAAAATCAGGATACTGCCGCCGGACATCAATTCTAGTGCGGCAACATTCAGTATCGAAAGAGGCGCAATACGATTTGGTCTTGCAGCGGTCCGCAATGTTGGCGAGAATGCGATTGCCGTACTGGAGCATGTCCGCGAAGAGGGCGGGCCTTTTCGCTCTCTGGTGGATTTCTGCACGCGTGTCGATCTACGAATACTGAATAAACGGGCGATCGAGAGTCTCATCAAATGCGGTGCATTTGACAGCCTTGGAATTGATCGCAATCATCTCCTGGCGTCACTTAATGCCGCCGTCACGGATGCGGCACGCAGGCAGCGTGATTTACTGAGTGGCCAGATTGGTCTCTTTGGCGACGAGGCCATGGCAGAGATCCAGCAGATCGGTGATTTCGACGATGTTCCGCTCTGTACGCCGCGCGAGCGTTTGATCTGGGAGAAGGAAGCAACCGGATTTTACATTACGGGGCATCCGCTGGAGGACAATCAAGAGACGCTTTCGCATTTGCAGCCAATCGGGCAAATCGCTGCGGCAGTGCGGCGGGATCGCCAGCTCATGCGCGTCGGCGGTATCCTCACGAGCACGAAGCGTTTTACGACGAAGAAGGGCGACACGATGCTCTTTGCGGATTTGGAGGATTTCACAGGAACGCTTGAGGTCACGGTATTTCCGCGTGTCTTTTATGCCCATGTATCCGACTTGGAGCCGGATCAAGTCGTGGTTATTCAGGGACGCGTCGATACGGCAGGGGATGCGCCGAAACTGCTTGCCGACGAGATTTGGCGCATTGACGATTATCGGACGTCGTATTATCTGACGCCGCCCCAAGATGCGGATCGCGCCGCACTATGGGAGAAAATGAAGGACGTGTTTGCCGCACACACCGGAGATCATCCCGTCTATGTGCAGAGTGACGGGCGATGGCGCAGACTGGACGAGACGTATTGGATTGATGGCACGCCCGAGGTACGGGCGGAGCTCAGTACGCTTTTGGGCGAGACTTCAGTGCGGATTCGATAGAGGAGAATGATGGAAGAGCGTTTGCAAAAAATACTCGCCAATGCGGGGATCGCTTCGCGACGCAGCGCCGAGGAGATGATTCGCGCAGGGCGCGTGACTGTAGACGGCGTGTGCGTGACGGAGCTCGGGCGTAAATATGACGCCGCGCTGCATGAAATTGCCGTGGACGGGATTACTGTGCAGAAAGAAACGGAACGCGTCTATCTCCTGCTCAATAAGCCGGTCGGCTATCTCTCCACGGCACGCGATGACCGCGGACGCAAGACCGTGCTCGACCTCCTGCCTCACACTTCTGCACGCCTTTACCCCGTAGGGCGCCTTGATGCCGATACGGAGGGACTGCTGCTCATCACGAACGACGGTGCTATGACGCAGGGGCTCCTGCATCCGCGGTATGAGATTGACAAGGTATACCGCGCGGAGATCGAGGGGGCGTTGACGCCTGAAAAACTGCGGCACCTGCGCGGCGGTATTCTCTTGGAGGACGGTATCACCGCGCCCGCACGCATGCGTATTCTTTCCGCAGACGACATGGTTACGACCGTTGAAATCGTTATCCATGAGGGACGCAACAGACAGGTGCGACGCATGTTTGCAGCCGTCGGATGCCGCGTGCTGCGTCTGCGCCGTGTACGGTTTGCAATGCTCACGCTGAAGGATCTCCCGTGTGGTGCGTCACGTCCGCTGAGTGCAGAGGAGATCCGGGAGCTGAAGGTACTGTCCGGAGGTGATGTGCGGTGAAACGGGTTGTCGTCGTGGGGGCGGGACCCGCGGGCATGATGGCGGCGATCGCTGCAGCGGAGCACGAGGGCAGCGTGCTGCTCCTCGAGAAGATGCCGCGCGCCGGGCGCAAGATGATGATCACGGGAAAAGGACGCTGCAATGTCACAAGCGCGGATGACCCGGCGGACATCATCAAGAACATTGCGGGCAATGGTCGCTTTCTGAATAGTGTCATCCGTGCGTTTGACAACGCCGCGGTCATGGCGTTCTTCGAAAATGTCGGTGTACCGCTCAAGACAGAGCGCGGCAATCGGGTATTCCCTCAGAGCGATCGTGCTGTGGACGTGGTGGATGCCATGATGCGCCGTCTGCGCGATCTGCATGTGGAGCTTCGTACGAATACACACGTGCGGGCGCTTGTTGTTACAGACGGTGCGATTCGCGGCGTTCGTTTAGAGAGCGGCGATATGGTCGCGGCGGATGCCATCGGCCTTGCGGTCGGCGGCGCGTCGTACCCGCTGACGGGATCGACGGGCGACGGCTATGCGATGGCACGGGATGCAGGGCATCATATCGTCCCCATATTCCCTGCGCTCGTGCCGCTTTGTACGGCGGAAGGATGGGTGAGGGACGTGCAGGGGCTGTCTCTGCGCAACGTCCGTGCCGCTCTTTACAGTGCGGGGAAAAAACAGGCGGAAGAGTTCGGCGAGATGATGTTCACCCATTTTGGCGTGACG
>OCAG01000907.1_pt1 | contig 13436 bp, 10 predicted proteins | sample 1477111 | NCBI WGS metagenome assembly OCAG01 (sample SAMEA2580288, study PRJEB22360) | human gut metagenome | biome: human gut; feature: human-associated habitat; material: faeces | place: Denmark | collected 2008/2010 | reverse complement strand
ACCCGCGGTCTCAACCTTGGCAAGGTTGCGCTTTACCAACTAAGCTATGTCCGCAATGTCACCTTGACAGGCAACAGGGGAATACATTACCCGACCGCCTGTACAAACAGGACAAAAATCGCGACACGCCTGAAATTCCGCGGAATCGGTCACCGCTCTTTGTTGCTGACGGGCAGCCCCCCAAAAAATGGCATTCATGAACAGCAGGTTGCACACACCGAACGCCACGGTGTTGGCCCGTGTGCCCTTGTAGATGCCCCAACTCATCACCGTCATCGGGATCATCCATGCCAGCGGGAGCAACGTCCATCCCAACGCGACCATCGAGATGATGTTGAGGATGAATGCAGCGAGACGCAGGTTGCGGTCGCCATTCGTCATCGGGTACGCGCCCGGCGAATACGGTTGCCGTCCGGCGTCACCTGCTGCGCCGGCGCGAAATCACCGGCCCATTCCTCGCCATCCCACCAACGCATCAGCGAGGGATCGCCCGATGGGTCCGGATACCAGCCCGGCGGCATGTTCATGATTGCTCCCGTCCGGCTCGGGCCGCTTCGCTCCGGCTCATGCCGCTCGCCTGCATCTCGCCCGCACCTCGCCTATTCCGCCCGTCACCTTCATCGGCCACGAATCACCGCGCCGCGCCACCGAAGGCGCGATACTGGCAAACCTGCCCCCATCGTACAGCCCCGGCCACGCGCGACGCACATAATGCGACATCATCGCGCCGCATGCTCGGTGTCCCTCCCCGACCCCTCCGCCCCCCCCCGAATGCCGCCTGTCGCGCGGTTTTTGTACCGCGCTGAGAGTATTCAAGAGAGTATGACAGTAAATTCCTCGACCATGGTCAAAGAGTTCACCAATCCGCTGAAGGAACCGATCGACGACGATATCAACCTGTTTGATTTCCTTGACCGCCGCGCCCAGCGCGACCCGGACGGCTCGACCGTCGAATACAAGGCGGACGGCGGCTGGAAGTCGTTCTCCGCGACGCAGTTCCGCGACCTGGTGATCGCCCTGGGCAAGGGTCTGATCGGCTTGGGTGTGAAGAAGGGCGACGCCGTGTCAATCGTGTCGCGTACGCGCTGGGAATGGACCGCGCTCGACATGGCCATCATGGCGGTCGGGGCGCTCACCGTCCCGGTCTACGAGACGAATTCCGACGCTCAGGTAAGCTGGATCTTCAACGATTCGCAGGCCACGATCGCGTTCGCCGAGAACGACGGGCAGCGCGACAAGATCGAATCCATCCACGATGAGGTGCAGTCGCTGCGCAAGGTGTTCGTGATCGAGGCCGGCGCGCTCGAAGCCTTGCAGGCATATGGCAAGGAAGTGAGCGACGAGGAGTTCTGGGCGCGCAAGAACGACGCCCACGGCGACGACCTCGCGACGATCGTCTACACGTCCGGCTCCACCGGCACCCCCAAGGGCGTGGAGCTGTCGCACCGCAATCTGGCGTTCCTGTGCCTGTCGGCCATGCAGTACATGCCCCGCGCCTGCGCGTGGCCCGACCGCCGTCTGCTGCTGTTCCTGCCGCTGAGCCACGTGTTCGCGCGGTTCATGGAGCTGCTGAGCTTCTGCGGCACGCTGACGTTGGGACTGAGTTCCGATATGAAGACGATCGTCAAGGATTTCGAGTCGTTCGGCCCGACGCTGCTGCTGGCGGTGCCTCGCGTGTTCGAGAAGGTGTATAACGCAGCGTCGCAGCGCGCCGGCAAGGGCATCGCCGGCAAGATGTTCCTGCGTGCGGCGGACGTGGCACGGGATTGGTCGAAGGCCGAGCAGGCCGGTGAGAAACTGCCGTGGCGGGGGCGCCTCGCCCACGGGTTCTACGAGTTGGTGGTGTACAAGAAGATCCGCACGATTTTCGGCCCGAACGCCGACTTCGCCATCACCGGCGGCGCCCCGATGGACGCCAACCTTTCGCACTTCTTCAACGGCATCGGCATGCCGCTGCTTGAGGGCTACGGCATGACGGAGACCTGCGGGCCGGTGTGCGTGAGCCTGCCGGAGAACAATCGGATCGGCACGATCGGCATGCCGATGAGGGGCGTCACCGCGGGTATCGCGGACGACGGCGAACTGTGCGTACACGGCCATCTGGTCTGCCGCGGATACCACAACCATCCCGATGTGACCGCCGAGCAGATCGTCGACGGCTGGCTGCACACCGGCGATCTGGGCGACATCGACGAGGACGGCTTCATTTCGATCACCGGCCGCAAGAAGGATCTGATCATCACCGCCGGCGGCAAGAACGTCTCCCCCGGCCTGTTGGAGGCCGCCGTGATGACATCGCCGGTTGTGAACCAGTGCCTGGTCATCGGCGACCGGAAGCCGTTCGTGGCCGCGCTGGTCACGTTGGATCTCGCCGATGCGAACGCGTGGCTGAAATCGCAGGGCGCTCAGGAGGAGTCCGACCTGGCGTCGCTGGCCCGCAATCCGATCGTGCACACCGAAGTCGAGCGTGCGGTGAATCAGGCCAATGAGGGCGTGTCTCGCGCCGAGTCGATCCGCAAGTTCGAGATTCTGCCCGACGAGTTCACACAAGACAACGGCATGCTGACGGCCAGCCTGAAGACCCGCCGCGCGCAGATCGTCGCGCACTACCGAGAACTGATCGACACTGTGATCTACGTGCCGAAGAAGAAGTAGGCTCACCCGGCCTGCAGTCGCCACGTTGTTTCCTGCTTGTTTGTTCCAGTGTTCGCGCATGCGGTTGCTGTTGGCCGCTCCCGCTTTGCGGTTGCAGCTCGCGTGTTCGGGTCCGTTGTATCCGTCGCGCCGGTCGTTATGTCCGAGGTCCCATGCTTGGCCGCGGGTGACGGGCAGGTGGCAGTGGGTGTATGAGCATCTGCGTAGTGCCATTTGTTGTTTGCCTAGTCCTGCGGTCGTTAAGATTCACTGCGTGTCGCGTGTTCTCGGACTGCATATCTCTCGGCGTCAAGCAGGTCGCCGAACGCCTCGGCATAACCAGCGGCGGCCTGCTCAACCTCAAGCTCCCCGAACCCGACGCCATGATAGGCCGCACGCGCGGCTGGCTCCCGGAGACGATAGACGGATGGAACGCGAAGCGTCCCGGTCGGGGCGTCGGCGGAGGCAGACCCCCGAAAAACAAGTGACTGGCATACGCGGTTGGCTTCGAACCAACGACCTGCGGTTTTGGAGACCGCCGCTCTACGTCTGGTGCGCACCAAGCGGTATATGCGGCGTTCGGCACGCCTGCCGCGGCAACCGAAATCGTCTGTGCATCAACACTAACAACCGTTCGCGCGGTTCGCTAGAGGTCGTGAGGATTTTTCGCCTTTCGCGCTCTTCCCGGGCATGCCGGCCGCGCTTGGGCCGTGCAGCCGGCTTGGAATCCAGTCGGCACAGGGTATCCGCAGGGGAAGCTGCGATGCGTTTGCGCCGGCTGCTTTCACGCATCGGCATGACTCATTTCGCTCGCGACGCGCCGGCCGGATACGGCGCGGATGCCGAATTACCGGCATCGCCGCGGCATCCGCAGGCGCGTTGACGCTGGCCACGTCGGCGTTCATGTTCCGATTTGTCCTTGACACGCAGGCGCCGCTTTCGATGATGAAACTGGTCAGGGCCGGTAAGGTTCCCGGCGCCAAGCTGGAGGGCGTGCGCCGTGATGCAGCCGAGGAGGCAAGGGCCGCATTGGTCGACGGTCGACCGATTCGTCAGCGATGCGCTGGCCGGATGAGCCGTAAAGCCCGACTGGCTGGGCCATTTACGGGCTGTGGAGGGCGAACAGAACGCGAAATTACGGGGTGAAATAGCCGAAATCCGCAATTCCCCGTGTGAAATCGCCGTTTTTCGAGCTCAAAACGGCGATTTCACACGGGGAATTGCCCAGAACGGCTATTTCAACCCGTAATTTGACGAGGATGATGGGGGCATAGGGGGGGGGGAGCGATTGCGGTTGGACGCGATTGCGGTTGGACGCGGCTCATGGCTTACATTGTGGTCGCATCACTGCCGTCGGAGCTGTACGAGGAACCGGAACCGCTGGAGCTGCTGCCGGAGCCACTGGAACCACTGCCGAGCTGGCTGTCCGACTTCCCTGAGCCGCCATACTGCTGAAACTGCCCATTGCCGAATTGGCCGCCGCTGGGCGGCTGCCCCATGCCTCCGGGCATCTGCATCTGCTGGCTGCTGCCCGTGCCATCTTCGTCGTCGGTCAGCGCGTTCACCGCGAGCGCTCCACCGACGCCGCCCACGAGGCCGCAGACCAGAGACACCACGGCGAGCAATGCCCACGTCTTACCGCTCAACGCGTGTTCGCCGCCCTTCGAGCCTTTCGGTGTCGGGACCTGACCGCCCATTGATCCAGGCACCGGCCCCCGGCCGTTCCAATCCTCATACAACGGCATTCGGCCGCCCTGCGCGTTCGCATCTGGTGTATTCGCGCCCTGCATATTCGCGTCCTGCGCGTTCATGTTCTGGCCACTCACCGCTTGCATATTCCCCGGCTGCGGATTCATTGCCTGCGTCGGCGCATTCTGCGCGTACCACGCCGCACGCGATCCCTCGCCGTAGCTCCCCGGCATCGGACCGTTCGGAGCATAGCCGGAACTGCCCGGAGCTGCCGCGAGCCTATACCCAGCCGAACCGTATCCGGCGGTTCCGCATCCAGCAGCCCCGGTCCCGGCAGCCCATTCGGCGTCTCCCAGACCAGCCGCACGATTTCCCGCATACTCGTCTGTACCGCCGTTGTCTGCCGCAGCCCGGCCACCATCGGCCCGACCAGCCGCGGAACCGGGCTCCACGCCCCAGCCGCCCGCCGAACCGTTAGCCACAGCGGCGTCATTCACAGCCGCTTGACGCTGCTCCGAACCGGTGAAGTTCGCCGCAACCTCGATAGCGACGCCCTCGATGGCACCATCCGCGCCGTTGCCGCTCTCGCCGCCATTCGCATTGTTGACATTGTTGCTGTTGTTGCTGGTCATGATGACTCCTTTGAAAACTGACTGATGAAGTGATTGCTGATGTTGATGTCTGGCACGCCGCCATGGTTATGCCATCGTCCACGCTGTCGATGTGCCGAACCGGCTGTCGAACTCGCTGCGGTCGATGGTGTCGCTCGACAGCTCCGTGTCGCTCCCGGCCGAGACCGAGGTCGAATACGAGCCGGTCACCGTGACGGTCACGTCGCCGCTGCCGGAGACCACGGTCTTGCCGTTCGCCACGATGGTGACGGTGTTGCCGTCGCCACCGGAAGCGACGTTGAGCGCGGAAATGGTCGTATCCTTCGTCACCACCCACGTGGACGTGCCGTCGACATTCACAGTGATGGGGGCGTCGCTCGCCGTGCCCGTGCCGGAGCCGGCCGCCGCGTTGTCCGTGAGCGTCGCCGCGTCGGTGTCGAAATCAAGCTCAGTGTTCTGCAGCACCACATCGGCGGTCGTGTTGGTGAAGTAGAACATCGACCCTGATCCGATGGCGGAGCTGAGTGTGGAATCGACCGACTGGAACGTGGCGTGCTCGCCGGTGCTGCCTTCCGCATCGCCCGAGGTGGACTGGTAGATGATGATGCCGTTGGCGATCGGGTCGGATGCGGTTTTGCCGGTGACCGTGCTTTCCAACGTCGAATCCTTGATCAGGATCGTGTTGAGGCCTTCCATGCCGGCGATCTGGCTGCCGGATGAGGTTCCGGAGACGTTGTTCACCTGAATGTCGCCGGTGGAATACAGCAGCGGGGAGCCGGAGCCGGCGGTGCTCAGCGTCGCATCGGCGAGAGAGATCGATCCGCCGCCTCGATCGGTGGCGACGATGGCGCTGTGGCCGCCCTGCGTGTCCGCGGTGATCTTGTTCGCCAATATCGTGCCGCCGTAGGTCGCGTCCAGCCCGCGTGAATTGTCGGCCATGGTCTCAATCGATGTGTCGTTGACGAGCGCCGTCCCGGAATCGGTGGCGAAGACGCCGTTCGACCCGGAGCTGGAGACGGTGATGTCGGTACCGTCGATGACGGCGGTGGAGTCTTCGCCGACGGTGAGCGACACCGAGTAGCTGCCGGAATAGTCGTATTGCATGGTGTTGGCGCTGCCACCGAAGTTGCCGCTCGGCGGCTGCATGGTTGAGGCGGAGCCAGCGGAACCGGCCGAGAGGTGCCGAATCAGCACCATGCCGCCGGCGCCCGCGCACAGGCCACCCGTGAGGGCGACCATCCGCCTCGTCGCGATTACCGGCGGTCGACGCCGCCGCGAGCCGCCGGGGCTCGCATGGGGTTGCATGTCATGGGGTTTCATGGTCGTCGTCCTTTCCTTGGATTGACTCCATTGAACGACGGCTTTCCTAGCGGCCCCTGCGCCTGACGTTGAACCGTCCTGCAACCTTGCGGAACGGTTTCCGAATGTTTTCTGATGCTTTCTGGATGCTCTTAGACGGAACGCGCCCTCAAAACTCGCAGATACAGCCCCAGAATCGACATTTTGGGGCTGTATCTGCGAGTTTTGAGAGCGCGGTTTCGCCTACAATCCGTATTCCTCGCGCACGAAGCGCTCCAGCACCGGAATCGACCGCTTCACCTTGTCGGTGTCGATGCAGTAGGCCATGCGGAAGTACCCGGACACGCCGAAGCTGTCGGACGGCACCAGGATCAGGTCGTATTCCTTGGCCTTCATGCAGAAGGCGTTCGCGTCGGCTTCCAGCGCCTTCGGGAAGATGTAGAACGTTCCACCCGGGCGCACCACGTCGAAGCCGATCGAGGTCAGCGCATCGTACAGCAGGTTCATGTTCGTCTCGTACACGCTCAGGTCGCTGGTCTCGTCGATGATCTTCGCCACGGCGAGCTGCATGCTGGAGCTCGGGCAGTTGTGGCCGGTGCCGCGCGAGATCTGCCCGCACATCGGCACGATGAGTTCGGCGTCGGTCGCCCGCGGGTTGACTGCCACGTAGCCGATGCGCTCGCCCGGCAGGCTCAGCGACTTCGACCAGGAGTAGCAGGTCAGCGTGTTGTCGTAGAACTTGGCCGGGTACGGCTGCGTGCCGCCGTCGAACACGATCTCGCGGTAGGGCTCGTCGCTGATCAGGAAGATGTCGTGACCGTATTCGGCCTGCTTCGCCCGCAGGATACCCGCGAGCCGGTCGAGCGTTTCGGCCGAATACACCGCGCCGGAGGGATTGTTCGGCGTGTTGATGAGCACGACCGCCACCTCGGGGTTCAGCGCCGCCTCGAACGCCGCGAAGTTGATCTGGAAGCTCTCGATGTCGGCGGGCACGACGGTCAGCCGTGCGCCCGCGCCTTCGACATACGGATGGTATTCGGGGAAGTATGGCGCGAACGTGAGCACTTCGTCGCCGGGCTTGGTGACGGCCCGCAGCGCGTGGGCGAGCGCACCGGCGGCACCCGTCGTCGGGAAGATGTGGCCGGCCGTGTAATCCATGCCGAAACGCCGGTTGAGGCTTTCGGCGATGGTGCGGCACGCCTCCGGGTTACCCAGCGACGGGCTGTATCCGTGGAGCGCGACCGGATCGGCGGTCTCGTACATGTCGATCATCGCCTTGGTGAAGCTGGACGGGCACGGCACGCTCGGGTTGCCCAGCGAATAGTCGAACACGTTGTCGTATCCGATTTCGGTGCCCCTTGCGGTCGCGTATTCACTCAGGGTTCGAATGACCGATTTGCCGCCGAGCATGGCTTTGTATGTTTCGTTGATCATGGCACAACCTCCCCGTTGGACTCTGGTTTCGTTTTTACCACCGACCACGCACAACAGGGCATGTCGCCGGTTGTTGTTGGGTTCGCGCGGGTTGGGAACCGGGTATATTGACGGGTAACCGGTCACCCGCCCGGCCCTTAGCGGCTCCGGACGACAAGCATAGCCCCGCCGCGGCGGAAAGGAGGTGCACGACGCCCAACATCATCGATTATGCACGTTCCGAGACCCGCCCGTTCGGCGTCGACGCACCGTTCAACGCCGTCGACGCGCTGGTGCTGGCGTCGCTCGTCTATCAGGACATGCCGGCATGCGTGCGGACTCTGGCCGATGTCGAGGCACGATCCGGCACATTCCGCAGACGTCTGAGCAGCATCGACGTGCGCCATCCGGTGCGCTCGATTCGCCATTTGGCCGCCCCGGAGTTCGGCGACGCAACGCTGGCTTCGGTGTCGGAGGCGCTGACCCCCGATGATTTTCATGTGGAGAGCGGCCATAATGGCCTCGCCGACCCACGCCTGACGCAGGAGCTGTACGCCGCCATCGGAGTCAATCCGCGCTTTGCCTGCGTTCGCGTGGACGCATCCGACGAGCATTTCAGCGAGGAACAGCAGATGCAGTTCGCCGCCGTGACCATGCTGCTGCCGGGCGGCACGCTGGCGGTGGCGTTCCGCGGCACGGACGACTCGTTCGTGGGTTGGAAAGAGGATTTCAACATGGCGTTTCGCTACCCGGTGCCCGCACAGCATGCGGCGTGTGAGTATATGTGCGCCGTGGCGCGCCTGTGGCGCGGCCCGATGGTGCTACTGGGGCATTCCAAGGGCGGCAATCTGGCCGTGTATGCGGCGATGAACGCGCCCGAGCCGGTGCAGCGGCGTGTCACGGCGGTGTATTCGCTGGACGGGCCGGGGTTCCCGTCGCAGACCGTCGGCAGCGATCCGTATCGGAGCGTCATGCCCCTCATCGTGAAGATCGTACCGGACTCCTCGATTGTCGGCATGATTCTGGAGACGCCCGAGCCGATGCGGGTTGTACGCTCCGACCAGAAGGGCGTGATGCAGCATCTGACGTTCTCCTGGCAGGTCTCGGGCAATGATTTCGAATATCTGCCGCAGGTGTCGCCGAGTTCCCAGCTGTTCAACCGGTCGTTGAACGGCTGGCTGGAATCGTTGAGCACCGAGGACCGCGAGCGCGCGGTGGACGCCCTGTTCTCCGTGCTGCGGTCGAGCCATGCCGACAGCATTTCCGATCTCATGGCGTCCGGCCTGAAGGCCGTTCCCACGATGATCAACACGTTCGTGGGTCTGTCGGAGGCGGATCGCCGTCATCTGATCGAGGCGATGGGGCTGCTCATGGCCGCGGTCCGGTCCCGTTCCTCGCGGTAGCCGTCTCGTGCCCGAACCCTGTTTCGCCAACCGAGAAAAATGGACAGTTCGCCTATTTTCCGATCATCCGCCTCACGATCCGCCCTACAATAATCCATATCACACATATAGACATAGTGCCCAATAAACGATAGCCGCACGTCACGCAGGAAGGGAACCATCATGCCGCGCCCACGCAAGGATTCCGAGATACTCTCCGCGACCGAACGCCTCGAAAACGCGTTCTGGGAGCTGCTCGCAGACCACGAATACCGCAAGATCACCGTCACCGAAGTCGTACGCGAGGCGCATGTCAACCGCAACTCGTTCTACTACCATTACGCCAGCCTGCCGGAGCTGGCCGATTCGGCGATCATGCACGCCGTGGAGCACTCGACCGTGCAGGCGCCACGCGCCGACCTCAATCCCGACATCGAATGGAGGCGCCAATGCTCCCTGGTGATGAACGACCCAGTTCAGCGGCAGCGGCTCGACCGTCTGGCACTGCTCGCCGGCAGCCATAGCTCGCCCGAGCTCATCGAGTCGCTGAAGGACTTCGGCCGTCTGATGATCATCAACGACCTCCAGCTCGACGCCGACAACCTGGATCTGAAAACCGACCTGATGCTCGACTTCACCGTCGGCGGTATCCTCGCGGTGCTGCGGCGGTGGCCGGAGCTGAGCAAGAGACTCTCGGTCGACGACCTGCTCAACGAGGATGTCGCCGTGCTCGCCATGGGAGTGTACCTGTCGATGTCGAAGGAGAACATGCTGGCCTACTGGAGCCGCATTTTCAAAGGCGACATTCCAGGAGATTTCAAAACCGCCCACTAAAGTGGCTTGCAGAGCAGTCGCCGCCGCGGGGTGCGCGACGCGGACGCGACCCTGGAGGCGACATGGATCAGATACTGCAATGGTTCGAGGCGAACGCCGGGAAAATCATCTTCCTGCTGGTGGCGATCGTCGCCGCGCTGTTGATCACCAAGGGACTGGCACGGGTGATGCGCAAGGTGCTGGATCGGACGGACATGCCGAGCGCGTCGATATTCATCAACATCATGCGCGTGCTGGTGTGGATACTGGCCGCGTCCATCGTGCTGCAGCCGGTGTTCGGCATCAGCCCGACAACACTGATGACCGCGCTCGGCGTCGGCGGCATCGCCGTGTCGCTGGGTCTGAAAGACACCGTGGCGAACGTGATCTCGGGCTTCGGGCTGATGCTCGGCAAGGTGATACAGCCGGGCGATCTGGTGTCGGTCGCGGGGACGGCCGGCGTGGTCAAGGACATCACGTGGCGGCAGACGGTGGTGCGCGAGCGCAACGGCAACGAGATGGTCATACCCAATTCCGTGCTCAACACCGCGTCGCTGGAGAAGCTCACGCCGTCCAATGAAGGATGCGTGACGATGACGTTCACCGCGAAGGCCGGCAGCGACCCGGCGCACGTGACGGAGGCGGTGAAGCGCGCGGTGGCCACGGCCACTGCCGAATTCGCGCAACCCGGCAGTGAACCACTCGTCAAGCTCACCGGTTTTTCGCCGTACGGCATCGAGGTGCAGGCGCTGGCGTTCACGCGCGACGGCGTGTTCCTGTCCACCATGCGCGACGCCATGGCCCGCGCGATAGCTGGATGCGAGTTCGTGGAGCAGCGCGCCGCGGTCGGCGAATAGGGGCCGCGGCGCGTTCGGACTTACGCGCGAATCCGGGCACCACAGCGCCTACACACGCACTATGCAGCGTCACGCTGTGCGGGTCACGTCACGCAGAGCGAGCGCACAGAGTGACGCAACTCCAAAAGACGTTGAAAAATAAGGCTTCTCACGAACCGTCACGCTGTGCGAGCGCTCGCCGCGTGACGCGACCCGCACAGCGTGACGCACTTATGACGCATTGAGGGGAAACCGGGTATTGAGCCCGGCCTCCCCTCATCGCGACTCGGTCATTATGCGGCCATCACTTGTCTTCGGTGACGTCTTCGACCGTGACGTCGGCATCGGAACCGGCATCCGGATCCTCGGGCATGGTACCGAGTTCCAGATGCTCGCCACCGGTCTGGTCGACGAGCACGGTGTCGCCGTCGTGTACCTTGCCGGCGAGCAGCATGCGCGCCAGCTGATCGCCGACCTCGGTCTGCACCAGACGGCGCAACGGACGAGCGCCGTACGCCGGGTCATAGCCGGTGTTGGCGAGCCATTCGCGAGCCGCGTCGGTGACGTCGAGCTTGATGCGGCGATCTGTCAGACGCGAGGCCACCTGAGCGACCTGGATGTTGACGATGCCGCCCAGCTCCTCACGGGTCAGCGGATGGAACATCACGATCTCGTCCAGACGGTTCAGGAACTCCGGCTTGAAGTTCATGTGCACCGCGTCCATCACGGCCTTCTTCTTGGCGTCCGCGTCCATGTCCTGGTTCACCAGGAACTGCGAGCCGAGGTTCGAGGTCATGATCAGGATCGTGTTCTTGAAGTCCACAGTCCGGCCTTGGCCGTCGGTCAGACGCCCGTCGTCCAGCACCTGCAGCAGCACGTCGAAGACTTCGGGGTTAGCCTTCTCGACTTCGTCGAACAGCACCACCGAGTACGGACGACGGCGCACGGCCTCGGTCAGCTGGCCGCCTTCCTCATAGCCGATGTAGCCGGGCGCGGCGCCGATCAGACGGCTCACAGACGCCTTCTCCATGTACTCCGACATATCGATGCGGACCATGGCCTTCTCGTCGTCGAACAGGAAGTCGGCGAGCGCCTTGGCGAGCTCGGTCTTGCCCACGCCGGTGGGGCCGAGGAACAGGAACGAGCCGGTCGGACGGTTCGGGTCGCTGATGCCGGCGCGTGAACGACGCACCGCGTCGCTCACCGCCGCGATCGCTTCCTTCTGGCCGATCACGCGCTTGCCGAGGTAGTCCTCCATGCTTAGCAGCTTCTCGTTCTCGCCCTGCATCAGGCGACCGACGGGGATGCCGGTCCACTCGGAGACGATGCCGGCCACCGAATCGGCGTCCACATGGTCGGGCACCATCGGCTCGGGCTTGGTCTCGCCCGTCGCGCCGTCTTCCGCATCGGCCTTCTCGGCCGCGTCCAGCTGCTTCTGAATCGCCGGAATCTCGCCGTACAGGATCTTCGACGCCTCGGCCAGGTTGCCCTCACGGGTGAACTTGTCAGCCTCGACGCGCTTGGCGTCCAGCTGGGCGCGCAGGTCGCCGACCTTGTTGTGGCCGGCCTTCTCCGCATCCCAGCGGGCCTTGAGGCCGCTCAGCTTCTCGCGAGTGTTCGCGAGCTCATTCTGCAGCTTCTCCAAGCGCTCCTTGCTGGCCGGATCCTCGGCCTTCTTGAGCTGCATCTCCTCCATCTCGTAGCGCGTGACCTTGCGCTGCAGCTCGTCGATCTCCTCCGGGGAGGAGTCGAGCTCCATGCGCAGGTGCGCGGCCGCCTCATCGACCAGATCGATGGCCTTGTCGGGCAGCTGACGGCCGGAAATATAGCGGTTCGAGAGCGCCGCGGCGGCGACCAGCGCGTCGTCGCCGATCGTCACCTTGTGGTGCGCCTCGTAACGCTGCTTCAGGCCACGCAGAATCGCGATCGTGTCCTCCACGCTCGGCTCGCCCACGAACACCTGCTGGAAACGACGCTCAAGCGCCGGGTCCTTCTCGATGTTCTCGCGGTACTCGTCCAGCGTGGTCGCGCCGATCAGGCGAAGCTCACCGCGCGCCAGCATGGGCTTGAGCATGTTGCCGGCATCCATCGAGCCTTCGGCCGCGCCAGCGCCGACGATCGTATGAATCTCGTCGATGAACGTGATGATCTGGCCGTCGGCGTTCTTGATTTCGTTGAGCACGCTCTTGAGGCGCTCCTCGAACTCGCCACGGTACTTCGAGCCGGCAACCATCGACCCCAAATCAAGGCTGATGAGCTTCTTGTTCTGCAGCGTGGTCGGCACATCGCCGGCCACGATACGCTGGGCGAGGCCCTCCACGACGGCGGTCTTGCCGACGCCGGGCTCGCCGATCAGCACCGGGTTGTTCTTGGTGCGGCGGCTCAGGATCTGGATCACACGGCGGATCTCCTGATCACGCCCGATCACCGGGTCGAGCTTACCCTCCTTGGCGCGGGCGGTCAGATCGGTGGAGTACTTCTCCAACGCCTTGTAGCTGCCCTCAGCGTCCGGGCTGGTGACCTTGGCGCCGCCGCGCACGCCGGGGACGGCCTTGCGCAGCGCCGCGGCCGTCACGCCGTTCGCCTTGAGGATGTCCGCGCTCTGGTTCGGCGCGGATGCGGCGATGCCGATGAGCAGGTGCTCGGTGGAGACGTACTCGTCGCCCATCTGCTGCATCTCCTTCTCGGCCTGTGCCAGCGCCGCCGTCAGCTGGCGGCTCGCCTGCGGCTGCGAAGGTGGGGGGACCCGCGCGGCCGCC
>OCAG01000906.1_pt1 | contig 13451 bp, 19 predicted proteins | sample 1477111 | NCBI WGS metagenome assembly OCAG01 (sample SAMEA2580288, study PRJEB22360) | human gut metagenome | biome: human gut; feature: human-associated habitat; material: faeces | place: Denmark | collected 2008/2010 | reverse complement strand
CTGGGGCTACCAGTGCCTGCCCGGGCGCGAGCCCACGGGGGTGACCATCGGCTACCCGAACTACCTCGAGGTGCAGTACGAGCCGATCAGCACCGAGCCGTTCATGGCCACGCCGGGCGACATCCTGGCCGACATCTTCGGCGTGAGGGGTGAGTCCCGATGAGCTACGCGTGCGGCCCCGCCGACTGGATAGACCTCGCCATCGGCAGGCTCGAGGACGCCAAGAGGTCGCTCAGGGAGTGCGACAGGCTGCGACAGGGGTGCGACATCTGCGATGAGCTGCGCCAGGCGAGGCGATGCCTCAATCGAGGACATCAAGTACTGCCCGTTCTGCGGAGAGGAGCTTTGATCCGCTCGGCGGTGGAGCTGTTCCGCGCGACCGCCTGGCGCATGGTGCCCGATCTGGTTTCGGGCCCCGCGCGCCGGGCGCTCGTTCACGGCCGGGCAGACGCGCCGAGCGTGTCGGCGAGGGAGATCAGGGATTCGGAGCGAAGGGCGAGGGCGCTGCAGCGCGACCGCGCCCGCGCACTCAAGAGGTCGAGGAAGGCGAAGCGATGAGGTTGTTTGAGAAGCTGTGGCGGATGATCATCGAGAACCGCCGAGTGCGCAAGAGCATTGAGGCGCGGCGCGCCCGCAGGTGCAGGAGGTCGATGAGATGACCGTTATGTGGGACGTGCAGGAGAGGAGCTGCGCGGTCTGCGGGAGGATCTTCATCCCCCAGGCGCCGAAGGCCAAGTACTGCTCGGAGGAGTGTCGGAGAAAACACGAGCAGGACCGTGCGAGGGAAGCGAGGCGCAAGGGTGCCATGCCCAAGCGCGACAGGGTCGACCGCTACCTGGCCGGGTCTGGTGCGGTGCACGACGAGATCATGGCCATTCGGCGCGAGGTCGCGATGAGATTTTAAGTTTCCGCAGGTAGACATAGGTAGATATATAATTAAGGCCGCTGGCGTAGGAGCGCCGGCGGCCTTTGGCAAAGACGCCTCCCGGCATCCTCTATGTGGCGTAGAGCATGGTACCACGCGGGAGGTCACATGGACGCAAGGGAATACTTCGATACCGTACGGGCCGCCCAGCGCGGCATCGACCGCCGCCTGGCGGTCATCGAGTCGATGCAGGCGCGCGAGCAGGTGCGCGCCCAGCGCTACGACGCCGTCGGCAAGGGCGCGCACGGCACGGACTTCATGAGGTCCACCGACGACCGCATAGACTACGAGCGCCGCAGCGGCGCCGAGCTATCCGAGCTGCGAGATGAGGTGGAGCGGGGCCGCGAGCTCTGCGCGGGCGTGCGCTCCGCCAACCCGGGCAAGCGCTGGGGCGACGTTCTGGAGCTGCGCTACTGCGAGGACCGCACACTGCAGGAGATCGCGGGGACGCTCGGGGTGTCGGTGAGGTCGGTGCATTCAGATATGTCATCGGCCCTGGACTGGGTCGATATGGTGGGCATCGCCACCGCAAGGGCTGGCGTGGGCCGTGCGGCAATATAATTGGATAGCTGGTTCGCGTCAGCATGTCGGCCTCGATCGCCATATGCGGTCGGGGCCTTTTGTCTTTATGGGACTGCAGACAATTGCAGACGATTGCACGCTTCTGCAGACAATTGCAGATAGTTGCAGACGATTGCACACAATTGCAGACCGTTGCAGGTTTCTTCTGGGATATAACTAGGGTGTCGATTCGCAGCGCCGCCCGCGCGGCTTGCGGGTCGGATGTGCGTGGAAGCACAGATGAGTGGCCGGGGCTCCCTTCAGCAGTTCAGGGACCCCGGCCTTTCTATTAAGCAACAACCTAATGAGGTGGGTCCGTGGCCACACGCGAGGCTATCGTTCGCGCCGCAAGACGGTACGACACCGTCATGGCGTGGGCATTCCGCCGCGCCCTAGGCATCGCCCGCCGTGCGGGCGGGCGCAAGTGCAAGGCCGCCGGCAAGGCGGTCGAGAGCCTGCGCTACGCGGGGCTCGAGGAATGCATGGCCAACAGGGGCCGCTCCCCGGTGGAGCGCTAGCCTTGGCCACCAAGACCCGCTACGCCAACGGCCACGCACGCCCACGTCGGGGTCCCTCCCCGCCCCCCAGAGGGCCGCCCCCGCCGGCAGGTGCGCGCCTGGCTCAAGGCGCAGGGGCTGCCGTGCCACATCTGCGGCATGGCCATCGACTACGACCTGCCCGCGGGCGACCCGATGAGCTTCGAGGTGGACGAGATCGTGCCCGTGTCTAAGGGCGGCTCGCCTATCGACCGCGCGAACGTCGCGCCGGCGCACCGGATCTGCAACGAGCGGCGCGGCAACAAGAGCCTCGCCGCGCTGAACGGCTCGATATCGCCGCGCCCCCGCGACGTGGGCTGCTCGACTTCGCTGCCGTGGTGACCCGACCCTGGGGGATGGCCCCTCCCCGGGGGGCCGAAGGCTCGCCCCACGGCATTGCGCCTTTTTTGCGCAGGCCCCGAAACCGAGTCCATACCGGGAGGTGCATGGAATGTCCACGAAGTCCACGAAGCCGAGGGGCAAGCCCTGGACCGCGGACGAGCGGGAGTTCGTCAGAAACGCGTACCCGGCGCTCGGACCTGCGGCTATCGCGAAGAAACTCAAGAGGTCGCGCTCGGGCGTGTGCGCCCTCATCAAGAGGATGAAGGAGAGCGGCGAGATCGCGACCGACGAGTCCACGGGGGAGTCCGTGGGCGCGGGCGTCTCGGCGCCTCCCGCGGACGGCCCGGACGGCCGCCAGGACACGCTCGGGAGGCTCCGGTGGGTGCGGCAGATCATCGAGCGACAGCTCTACGACGCCGAGCCCAGCCAGGCGGCACGGCTCGCCAAGGAGTACCGCGAGACGCTCGAGCAGATTGAACGGATAGAGGGGGCTGGGGAGGACGGTGGCGACGATGTCATCATCAACGCCGTCTCGGTCCTGCGCGACGTCCTCGGCTAAGCCGAGGCTCCGCCTCGTCCAGCCCTACGAGAGGTCCATCGGCTCCCGACGATGGGGTACGACCTCGTGCCGTGGCAGGAGCAGCTCGCCCGCGACATCGGCGCCGTGGACGCGAGCGGCAAATGGGTCCACCCCCGCGTCGGCATCTCCATCCCGCGCCAGCAGGGCAAGTCCGTCGACCTCATCGTGTGGGTCGCGATCATGGCGGCGCTGGCCGGCTACAAGGTACTGTGGACCGAGCACAACTACTCCACGACCATGGAGATGGTCGCCCGCTTCCGCAAGATCTTCGGCCGCCGTGTCGGCGACACGTCCGAGGGAATCCCGCGCTGGCGCAAGCTCCTGGTCGAGGTCTGCTCCCAGACCGGCCAGGAGTGGATGCGGTTCAGCTCAGGCGGCGTCATCCAGTTCTCGACGAGGACCAAGTCCTCTCGCCTGGGCTTCTCCTTCGACATCGTCATATACGACGAGGCCCAGGAGCTCACGGGCATCCACACCCAGGTCGTCAACCCGACCACGGTGTCCGGCGCGAAGCACAACCTGATGATCGTGTACGCCGGCACGCCGACCCGCGCCGGCAATCCCGCCGAGGTGTTCAAGAACCTCCGGCAGCAGGCATGGGAGGGCGGCGAGAAGGCGTCCGACCTGCTCTGGCTGGAGTACGGCGTCGAGGAGGTCGGCGACATCTGGGACGAGAGCCGCTGGCCGGAGGTCATGCCCTCGCTCGGATACCATGCCGACATCCGTGCCATCCGCACCGGAATGAAGGACATGGACGAGCTGGGGGCCGCCCAGGAATACCTGGGCTACTGGCTGCCCCCGAAGGAGCAGGTGGAGCCGCCCGTCATCGGCGCCGTCGCATGGGGCGAGTGCCTCGTGGGGAGAGGCCCGGAGCTTACCGCCGGCTGCAGGATCTGCGCCGGCGTGAGGTTCAGCGCCGACGGCTCGACCGTCGCCGTGGCGTGCGCCGTGCGGCCGCCCGGGTCTGCGACCGTGCACGTGGAGCTTCCCTTCTGCAAGGACCCGGAGCCCAGCACGGAATGGCTGGCCTACTGGATCGCCGCGAGGGCGGGCAGGTACGCCTGCGTCGCCATCGACGGCAAGGCGGGCGCCGGCGCCCTGTGCGACAAGCTCGAGGGCATGGGCATGCCCAAGGACTACATCCTGCGCCCGAGCACCGACCAGGCCGTGACCGCCGCAAGCCTCATCTCGTCCGGCGCGAAGGCTGGCTCGGTCACGCATATCGCGTGCCCGGCGCTCGACCTCTCCGCCGAGACCTCGCCCAAGCGCAAGATCGGCTCGTCGGGCGGCTGGGGCTTCGGCGGGGACAACGCCGCGCCCATCGAGGCCGCGGGGCTGGCGCTGCTCGCGCTCAACACATCGAAGAGAAAACCCGGAATGAAGGCGAGGGTCACTTGATCTCGATACCTTACGCCGTGGCGTCCGCCGACGGCCTGCTCGAGGAGGACCGCGAGACGGTGCGCTGCCTGCTCAACAGCTGGCAGACGCACTACAGGGGCAACCTCCTGCGCTCGGACTACTACGAGGCGCGCAACATGCTCAAGGACCTCGGCATCGCCGTGCCCGACTCGCTACGCGACCTGGAGGTCGCGTGCGGCTGGGGATACAAGTGCGTGGAGGTCATGCGCGACCACATCGCCTTCGACGGGTTCACGTGCCCCGACGACGAGGACTTCGACGGCCTGCTCACCTCCGTGGCCAAGCGCAACAAGATGGCCACGCGCGTCGGCAAGGCCGTCAACTCCGCTCTCAAGTACTGCTTCTCCATGCTCGTGGTGACGGCGGACGAGGACGGGCACGCCCGCATCTCGGCGTACCCGCCGACGCTCTGCACCGGCATCTGGGACGACGTCCACGAGTGCCTGTCCTCCGGCATGTTCGTCGTCTCCTTCGCCAAGGACCGCGGGCGGCCCACGAACCGCCCGGATTGGGTCAACGTGATGCTGCCGGACCGCATGGTGCGCATCCGCGAGGTGCGTCGCAACGAGTGGAGCGCCGAGTACGTGGAGCACGGCCTGGGCGCCGTGCCCATGTTCGTCATGCCCCACAACCCCGACGACGACCGACCGTTCGGCGTGTCCAGGATCAACTCCGAGGTGCGCTGGCTCATCGACTGCGCCATGCGCGCCAACGTCAACGAGGAGATCGCCGCCGCGTTCGCCGCGTCCACGCAGAAGTACCTGCTGGGCACCGACGGAGACGCGTTCGCCGACAAGACCAAGTGGAGCGCCTTCATCGGCTCCATCTTCGAGGTCACCAAGACCGAGGACGGCACGATTCCGCAGTTCGGCCAGCTCACGCAGCCGAGCATGCAGCCCATGACCGAGCACTTCGGCAACCTGTGCAAGCGCATGAGCGCCGCGACCGGCATCCACGTGGGGCAGTTCGGCATCATGAGCGACAACCCAAGCTCCGCCGAGGCCATCTACGCCGAGAACGAGCCGCTCATCCTCAAGTGCAAGAGCTTCATCCGCGAGGCCAAGGCGGCGCTTGCCAAGGCCGCGACCGCCGCGATCGCGACGGAGCTCGGGTGCTCGTACGACGAAGCCGAGGACGCCTGCGGCGTGTCCGTCCACTTCCTGAACCCCGCCATGCCGACGCTGGCCCAGCAGACCGACAGCTCCATCAAGCTCGCGTCGGTGGTAGAGGGCTTCGCCGGCACGCCGACCTTCTGGCGCCTCAACGGCCTCGACGACGACGAGGTGCGCAACGTCTCGTCCGAGATCAGACGCAACGTGACGCGCTCGGCGGCGCTCGACCTGATGACGGGCGTCACCCGGGCGGCGGAGCCAGCGCCGCCCGCCTATGATTAGCGCGGCCGAGTTCGCGGCCTACAACCGGGCCGTGGCGAAGATCGGCGACAGGGCGGCATCCGATGTGGAGGCCGCCGTGCTCGCCTGGTGCCGCGCCCACGAGGGCGCGACCGTCGCCGAGAAGCGCGAGGCCGCGAAGCTTATCATGGAGGGCTTCGTCCAGGGATACGACGACGTCGCGGCGGAGTTCGCGGCGCAGTGGTACGACGATCTAGCCGAGCGCAACGGCGCCAGGCTGCAGCAGGCCGTCACCATGACGACGTACAGGCCAGAATCGGTCGATACCGTTGCCAGATACCAGGCGAAGAAGCTCGTGAAGGGCGGCGACGCTGCGTTCGCCAGGGCGTGCGGCGAGTACGCCCGCAACGACGCGCTCCGCAGCCTGAACGAGACGATCATCTCCAACGTGGGCCGTGACAGGAGCGCCGGCGTGCGCTTCGCGCGCGTGCCGACGGGCTTCGAGACCTGCACCTTCTGCATCATGCTCGCGAGCCGCGGCGCGGTCTACCACACGCGCAAATCCGCCGGCGAGTTCAGGCACTTCCACCGGCACTGCGACTGCAAGGTGGTCCCCGGCTTCGAGGACGACCCCGACGCAGAGCTCGTGGAGGGCGTGAGGCCGGAGGAGCTGCGCGAGCAGTGGGCACAGTTCAAGAACATCGATGAGGACGAAAGCCTGACGAGCGCCGACAAGGACGCGGCGAAGCGTGCCGTGCTCGGTTCGCCTGGGCCTCCAGTCGTGTACAAGAAGCCGAAAGAGACCTTCGCGCACGAGCGCGGCGGCTCCTACGACCTCGCGGCGCACGAGGCGCTTCGGGCGGCCGGTCACGAGGTCGTCGCCCGCAAGGAGGACGCGCCGGAGGGCTTTTCCAATATCGACCTGCTGCTCGACGGCAAGCTATGCGAGCTGAAGAGCCCGACAAGCGATGCGTCTGGCGTCAACGGGCTTAGGTTCATCGAGCGCAATATAAGAAAGGCAGTGCGGCAGTTCGAAAAGGCGGAAGGTGGGCCGGTGAGGCCCTCTATCGTCGTGCTTAACTGCGAGGAAGTCCCTGTGACAAGAGAGGACGCGCTGAAGCGCGTGCGGCTCGAGATGTCGAGGCATGACATCGACCGCGTTATCTTGTTGACCAGGGGCGGGGCCATAGACGACATAAAGAAATAAGCCCCAGGTTAGCTATCCAGCACGCCCAGGGCTTTTCAAATCAGATTATACACACCTGGCTAGCACAATGGCAGTGCGGCGGTCTCCAAAACCGCTTACCGGGGTTCGATTCCTCGGCCAGGTGCCATCGGGGCGTGGCGGAATGGCAGACGCGCGTGCCTCAGGAGCACGTGGGCATCGCCCGTGCGGGTTCGAGTCCCGCCGCCCCGACCATAACGTTGAACCAGGCCATCCGCACGGGTGGCCTTTTTCATGCCGAAAAGCGCCCCGCACGGGGCAAGACGATGCCCCGCACGGGGCGGAAATGGAGGGAGCATGGCCCAGGAGACCACGCCCGCCGAGACCGAGCCGACCAACCCTGCACAGGGCGGAGACACCGGTCAGGAGCCCGACTACAAGGCGCTCTACGAGAACGCGCTGAAGGAGTCGCGCAAGTGGGAGAGCCGCTCGAAGGCGAACCTCAAGGAGCTCGACGAGCTCAAGGCGGCCTCGACCAAGACCGACCCGACCGTTGAGGAGCGCCTGAGCGCGCTCGAGAGCGAGAACGCCTCCCTCAAGGCGAGCGCCGCCCGCTCCGCGCTCGTCGATTCCGTGGCCAAGGCCACCGGACTCGACCGCTCCATCGTGGCGACGCTCAACGGCGAGGACGAGGACGCCCTCACCGAGCAGGCCAAGGCCGTGGCGGCCATCACGAAACCGGCGGGCGGCGCGCCGAAGGCGCCCGAGGCAGGCGGCAAGCCCAAGCCCGGCAAGCCCTCCAAGAAGGACATCCTCGGAATCGAGGACAAGAAGGAACGCATGGCGGCAATCGCCGCCAACATCGACCTCTTCAAGTAAGGGGAGAAAGGGGCCAGAATGCCCGATATCAAGACCCTCGCAGCGGTACACAACGTCGACCTCGTGAATAGCTTCACCAAGTCCATCGAGAAGCTCTCTAAGATGCTTTCGGCCTGCGAGCCCATCAAGGCGAATGTCGGAGAGACCCTCCACCAGAAGAAGATCGTCGGTAAGCTCACTGAGGTTGCGTACGTTGAGGGCAAAGAGATTCCTGAGTCCAGCTACGACTGGGAGGACGTAACGACCTTCGAGGTTGACATTAAGCCCTATCGCAAGCAGACCACCTTGCAGAAGATCAAGAAGCGCGGTTACGACAGCGCCGTCGACGAGACCGATGCTGCCATGATTTCCGATATCCAGCGTGTCATCAAGAAGGACTTCGTTAACGTGCTCGCGGGCGAGGGGTCTACTCCCGTCACTGGGAAGAGCCTGTTAAAGACTGCCGCGCTCGCATGGGGCACCCTCAATAATCTCATTGAGGAGTACGGTTTCGGCGATGTCGAACCCGTCTATTTCGTTAACCCCATCGACTTTGCCAATCAGATCGGCGAGTCCGAGGTCTTCAGCGCCTTCGGCATCTCCTACATCGAGAACTGGGCCGGCCTGGGCACGCTCGTGTCCACTGGCTCCGTGCCCGCCGGAACGATCTACGTAACGGTCAAGAAGAACATCAAGGTCTATACCGCTAGCACCGAGGGCGATGAGCTTTTCGGGTTCTATACCGATGAGTCTGGCTATATCGCCGTCAGTCATTCCGCTGAGCTAAAGAGCCTTGCATACGACACCGTCGCCTATACCGGCCTCGTGTTCTTCGCCGAGTACATCGACTTCGTGGTCAAGGGCACCGTCGCCCCGACCGCCTAGGCAACCCTAAGGAGCATCCATGATCGCTTTGGTCACCTACCCGTACCGTGACCGCGAGACCCTCGCGGTGCATTACGTGGGAGAGGAGGTCGAGCTGACAGATGAGCGCTTCGCGGAGCTGTCCGCCGGCGGCTTCGTCGACCTCCCGCCCGCCAAGACGGAGGCCGCCGCGGAGCCCGTCGAGGACGAGGCGGGCGAGGGCGAGGACGTCGTGGACAGCGAGCCCGAGCAGCCCGTGCACGAGAAGCCTTCACCCGAGATGACCGTGCAGCAGCTGCGCGATGCCATCGAGGCCGCCAACGGCTTCGCCCCGCGCAAGGCGACCAAGGCGGAGCTCACCGCCATCCTGGAGACGCTCTAGTGGACGCCTTCGCGACCGTCGCCGACTACGAGGCGCGCTGCGGTGCCGCCGAGGACGAGGCCAGGGTTGCCGCGCTGCTCGAGGATGCCTCGGCGTACCTGCGCGGGGCATATCGGCGCCGTATGGGTGTCCAGTACCTCGCCGGCTCGAACCCCACGTTCGATGAGAACGTGAAGTCCGTCTGCGTGGCCATGGTCGCCCGGGCGGTCAACGCGCCCGGCGCCATGGCTGGCATCACCCGGCAGTCGCAGACGACCGGCCCGTACTCGTCGAGCGTCACGTTCGCCAACCCGACCGGAGACCTCTACCTGGGGCGCTCCGACCTCAAGCGGCTCGGCCTGGCCGGGTGCCGCGTGCGCAGTATCCAGCCCATGACCGCCGCTGACCGCTGGGAGGAGGCGTGATGCCGATGGCGGGGATACCGACCGAGACGGTTACGGTCATCTCCCGCAAGACGGTGTACGACGACCTCCACGAGCCCGTCTCCGAGGCTGTCGCCGAGCGCGACGTCGACGCCGTCGTGGCGCCCGGCGCCACCGCGGACCTCGATGCCTCGCGGCCGGAGGGCGCCACCGTGGCATACACGGTGCACCTCCCGAGGGACATGGCCGGTATCCGCCTCAAGGGCTGCTCGGTCCGCGTGCGCGGCGAGGAGCTGCGCGTCGTGGGCGACCCGAGGCCCTACGCCCCCGAGGCGTGCCCGGGACGCTGGTGCTACCCGGTCGAGCTGGAGGCGGCCGATGGCTAAGGAGTACAGCTGGGGGAAGTTCAAATGGAACCGTCTCGGGTACGCCGAGGCGATGGACGGCAACGCCGCGCTCCAGGGGATGCTCAGGGGCAAGGCCGAGGGCATCGCCGCCCGCGCGACGTCGATGCTCGCGCCGGACGGCCACGACGTCCCCGCCTTCAGGGTTAGCCGCTGCCAGGGCACGCTCGCCAAGGGCTTTCGGGTCAGCGCATGCTCGGACCATGCCAAGCACGCCCAGGCGAAACACAAGATACTGACGAGGGCGGCGCTCTCGTCCGGAGGTTGATCATGGATATAGAGGCCGATGTCGCGAGGTGCCTGTGCGAACTTATCGGCGCCGACGCGACGCTCGAGCCGGTCGCTGGGCACCCGGAGCCGTACGTCACCGTCGAGCAGGTCGGAGGGGGCGGCGGCTTCCTGGAGCCGGTCCAGCTCGATATCGATTGCTGGGGGACCGAGGGCAAGGGCGGCAGGAAGCCGGCTAAATCCCTCGCCGAGAAGGTGAGGGCGGCCGTCCCGTCCCTGGAGGACGAGCTTCCCGACGTCTTCCACCCGGAGGTCACGAACCAATACAAGATGCCCGACCCTGACACGCGCAGGGCGAGGTACGTGGTGCAGGTCCAGCTCTGGGTCTGCGAGTAGTAGAAAGGAACGCGCGAATGGCCGAAGTCAGCAACGCGAACAACTCCAACAACGTCAGCGCCGGAAAAGGCGTGAAGGGCGGCTACATCTTCTCGGCCCCCGTCGGCACCACCCTGCCGGACAAGGTCATCAAGAACAAGAGCGAGCTCGATCCCGCATTCAAGTGCCTCGGCTTTGTCTCCGAGGACGGCTACGTCGAGTCCGTCTCCGAGGACTCCAACGACACGGTCGACATGAACGGCGACCTCATGGACTCCAGCAATTCCAACCGAGTGGAGTCCGCGCAGCTCACGCTCGCTGAGATCAAGGCGGAGACGCTCAAGCGCCAGTACGGCGACGGCAACGTCACCGACGAGGGCGGCCTGATCACCGTCAAGCACAATTCCGACTCCCACCCGACCTTCGCCTACGTGCTGCTCCTCCTCCTGAAGAACGGCCGCAAGTGGACCAAGGTCGTTCCGCGCGGCCAGTCCTCCGAGCTCGACGACCTCACCATCTCCAGCTCCGAGCTCTGCCAGCGCGCCCTGACAATGAAGTACCTCACCGACGAGGACGGCAACACCTGCTACGACTACATCGAGTCGACCGAGACGGCGGCGGCCTAATGGCGGCCAAGCGCCCCGAGGGCGCGCTCGAGTTCGAGTTCGACGGAAAGAAGTACCAGATCAACAAGAAGGCCATCCAGTCCATGAAGGTGCAGCGCGCCATGGCCTACGACGGCATCCCCGAGAAGATGCACGAGGTGTGGGACGCGATGGATGAGATCTTCGACGGCAAGACTGTCGAGTACATGGACGCGCTCGGCGAAGACGGGCAGGACTGCTCGGCGGAGCGCTGGGGCGCGTTCTTCCAGGCCGCCATGGAGGCCGCGGCAAAAAACTAGCCAGCTTCGCCGCCGCCTGGACCTGCATGAGGGGAGAGGTCGTCGCCGACTTCCGTCAGACGTACGGCATCGACCTTCCCCTCGGCGGCGGGTTCGACGGGGCGACGGACGAGGACCTTTGCCGCTGGCAGGTCCTCTACTCCCAGCTGCCGGCGCGCTCGCGGGTCTCCGTTCGCCTTGAGCCCGACAACCTGTGGGACGACAAGACGCGCCTGCTCGACATGATCGAGCACGAGCTCAGGTGCTTCCACTACGGGTTCACCGAGGATGCCAAAAAGCGCGTCAACGCCCCGCAGCGGATTTTATCGCCGGGCGAGCGAGCCAGGAACGAGCGCCGCAGGGACTCGGCGCTGGCGGCGAAGTACGAGATATCTTCGTCGTTCGGAATCGATGTATAAGGAGGTGCCATGTCCACAGACGTCGGATCCGTATCCGTAAAGGTCATGCCGTCCATGGCTGGCTTCGCCTCCCAGGTGGACAAGGACCTGTCCGGGGCGGGATCCTCCTCGGGGTCGCGCTTCGGAAGGGTCTTCTCCGCGGCGGCGGGCAAGTCTGGCGGCAGCGGCCTGGTCGCTAGGGTCTCCTCTGCGCTCTCCGGCGCGACTGGTAAATTCTCCGCGACCGGCAAGGCGACCGGCGCCGCATTCTCCTCCGCCTTCTCCGGCGCGGCGAGCGCGAATGCCGTCGAGGGGCTCCAGAACAAGGTCAAATCCGCCACGCTCGAGCTTCGCTCGGCGATGGCGACCTCGAAGTCGGCCTCATTGTCGGCAGAGGCGGCCCAGGTCAAGTACAACGATGCCGTCGCCAAGTACGGCCCGGCATCCGCGCGGGCGCTGAGCGCTGAAAGCAACCTCGTCACCGCAAAGCTCAGGGCGCAGACCGCGTCGGAGCGTGCCCAGGCGGCCGAGTCCAAGCTCGCCTCGGCGCAGAAGCGGCTCGCGAGTGCGACTTCCGCGCCCGTGTCGGCGCTAGGAAAACTCGGCGGCAGCGCCGGGACGCTTGCCGACAGGCTGGGCGCTGGGGAGAGGGCGACGGGCCGCTTCGTGGCGAAGATCGCCACCATCGGCGGTGGCGTCCTGTCCTCGGCCGGCAGCGCGCTGTCATCGCTCTCGAGCGAATTCGGGTCTGCCGGCACGGCGGCGGGCGGGAACATGGCGAGCAAGGTCGCCTCGGGCTTCTCGGCAAAGGCCGCGGTCATCACCGGCGCCGTTGCCGGCGTGGTGCAGAGGGTCGTCTCGACGGTGTCCTCGAGCGTGGACGCCGCGGTCGCGCGCGTCGACACGCTCAACAACTTCCCCAAGGTGCTCCAGTCTCTCGGCTACGGGGCCGACGAGTCCCAAAGGAGCATCGACACCCTGTCCGACAGGCTGTCGGAGCTCCCCACGAGGCTCGACGCGGCCGCGACGGGCGTGCAGCAGCTCGCGCCGTCGTCCAAGTCGATCGACCAGGCGACTGACCGCTACCTCGCATTCAACGATGCCGTCCTCGCCGGCGGCGCGTCCGAGGACATCCAGTCCAACGCCATGACGCAGCTCACCAAGGCCGTCTCCACCAACAAGATGGAGATGGACACCTGGATGAGCATCCAGCAGGCGATGCCCGGCCAGCTCGACCAGGTCGCGAAGTCCATGCTCGGGCAGAGCGCATCGGCGTCCGACCTATACCAGGCCATGAAGGACGGCAGGGTCACGGTCTCGGACTTCGCCGACGCCGTGGTCGACCTCGACAAGAACGGCGCGGGCGGCATCACGAGCTTCTCCGAGCAGGCAAAGGCCGCGACGGGCGGCATCAAGACGTCGTTCTCCAACATGTGCAACGCCTTCCCCAAGGGCGTCGCCAAGATCATCGGCGCCATCGGCTCGTCCAACATCGTCGGCGTCATCGACGGCGTGAAGGGCACGGTGAACGGCGCGTTCGGCGCCGTCACCGACGCGATGGCCGACCCGAGCATCCGGGGCGCGGCGTCGTCGTTCGCCGCCGTGTTTTCTGATGTGATCGCAGGCGGTGTCTCGGTCGCAGGGGACGCATTTACCGGTGCGGCGGCGATGACCTCCGCTTTCTGCGAGACGCTTCTCAACAACGAGGCGGCTTCATCTTTCGCGGGAACACTTGACGCGCTCGGTTACACGGCGTCCTCCATGGGCGACGCCGTATGGTCGACCGTATCGCAGATCACCGGGTGGTCGAGTCCCGC
>OCAG01000887.1_pt1 | contig 13728 bp, 9 predicted proteins | sample 1477111 | NCBI WGS metagenome assembly OCAG01 (sample SAMEA2580288, study PRJEB22360) | human gut metagenome | biome: human gut; feature: human-associated habitat; material: faeces | place: Denmark | collected 2008/2010 | reverse complement strand
TGCGTCAGGGCTCTCCCCATTGCGGCTCGCATCCTGCGCCAGCCAGTCCGCGTTCTACCTGCGGCAATACCACCTCTCGCTCGGCATCAACGAATCGTCCCGGCGCACGGCGGCCCTTGCCGGGGACCGTATGCTCTCCATGTTCTGGATGCTGCATCTGGCCTTCGCCATGCTCCGCGTCGGGGACATGGACGCCGCCCTCCTCAATCTGGACTGCCTGTTCATGGCATTCGACGCACGGCAGTACAACAAGACCGCCGTCAGCACCGTCCGGGGCATCGCGCTCTACCATTATCTGAACGGGCGCCTCCGGTCCGCCCATGCCCTGCTCACCGGGCAGGCCGCGAGGGGCGTTTCTCCCAACGCGCCGCACGTCCCCTTCGAAGACCCCCTCAACCTCGACATGCTCTATGCGCTGGAACAGGCCGGGTTTCCGCCAATCTCGCGGTACCCGCTCGCTCTTATCGTAAAAAAGCTCAAGGAAGGCACCAACCGCCAGCTCAGGGGGGCTGCGCTGCGTATTGAAGCCCTCCGGCTGCGGGATCGCGGCGGAGATCCGAAGCGTGAGCAGACGCTGCTGCGCGAGAGCCTGGACTGCATCTCCGGAACGGGCGATCGCCGCGAAGAAGCCCTCAGCGCCAATGAACTGGCGAACGTCCTCGAACGGATCGGCGATGCGGCCTCGGCGGCGGCCCTGCGGGATCAGGCGGAAGCCTGCGCCGGGTTCCGCGTCGACCGGAGCGTTTCCTACCAGCAGATGGTCCTTCTTTTAACCCGCCATTCCCAGGGAAACAGGCTCCCCGCCCTCGGCGACGGGCATTACGACTGCCCGCAGGACTCCTGCGTGGAACGCTGCCACCGCGCGTTCAACGCTTGCTCCAATGAAACATGCCTGACCAGCGCCCTGCACCGTTTGGTCGCCATCGCCCAGAAGGAATTGAAGTCGGAACGCGGAGCGCTGTTCCGGCGGGACGAGGACGACCGGCTTATCTGCGTCGCGGCCGTCAACCTGACCGACATGGAACTGAAAAGCGAGCAGATGCGCCCGTGCCTCGAATGGCTCGACGGCTTTTCCGACCGCCCTGCCGCTCCGGGACGCGGCGAGCAAGGGCTTTGTTTGCCTCTCGACATCGGCGAATCCGGCCTTTGGCTGCTCTACCTGGACAGCACCTTTACCGACGGCCCATTCGCCCACCTCCATCAGCCCGAACTCCATACCCTCTCCTATTTGTTCGCCTCGGAAGTACGCTCCGCCCTGCGCCTCAAAAAAGTGCGCGACGAGGAATCGCGGCACCAGAAGGAACGCTTCCAGTCCGTCGTGCTCCAGGAGGACAGAAACATTGCCCCCTTGTTCGGAACCGGCCTCGGGGAGCTGCTCGAACAGGTCAGGCACGTGAGCGTGACGGACGCGCCTGTGCTCATTCTGGGGGAAACCGGCGTCGGGAAGGAGGTCATGGCCCGGCAGATCCACCTCATGAGCCGCCGAAGCGGGCCTTTCATCGCCGTTCACCCCGCGAGCACCCCGGAACACCTTTTCGAGAGCGAGTTCTTCGGCCATGAGCGCGGCGCGTTCACCGGAGCCATCAAGCAAAAGCTCGGCTTCTTCGAAATGGCCGACGAGGGGACGCTCTTCATCGACGAAGTGGGAGACATCCCTCCGGCGATCCAGACGAAACTCCTCCGCGTCCTTCAGGAGCAGCGGTTTATCCGGGTCGGCGGCACGCGGGAAATCTATTCTTCCTTCCGGCTCATCACCGCCACGAACAAAAACCTGTGGCAGGAAGTGCAGGAAGGCCGTTTCCGTGAGGACCTGCTCTACCGCATCTCGGTCGTCCCGCTCATGCTGCCGCCGCTGCGCGAACGCAGGCAGGACATCATCCCCCTCGTGCAGAACTTCATGGAGCATTTCTGCCGCCGCTACAATCAGCTCCCGTTCGCCTTGAATCAGGAGGAAACCGCCGTCCTCCGCAGTTACGATTGGCCCGGAAACATCAGGGAGCTCAAGAACGTGATCGAGCGGGCGGTCATCCTGAACCGCCTTCCGGCCCTGAACGTGCCGCACTCGCCGCCGCACCGGAAAACCAGCGAGGAAACGCCAAACCGCCGCGGGTTTGTGGTCGACGACATTCCCACACTCGACGAACTTGAGAGGCGTTATCTCGAACATATTTTTAATATCGTCTCCGGCTGCGTGTACGGGGAAAAAGGCATGACGGAACTGCTCAATCTCAAGCGTTCCACGTTGTACACAAAGCTAAAAAAACACGGCATTATGCTGCGATAACAGTCCGCACGCCGCCAGCCCTCGCCGTATGGCTTCCATCCGGCGCGGGCCAGCTGAACGAGGAATTCGGCCGCCAGACGTGCGACGAAATGCTGCGCTGCCTTCACGGCGGCATCATGTCGGATCTCTCCGCCCCATGAATGCATGGAACGGCTGTTTGCCGACACCTTCTGCATTCTGGCCGTCTACGCCAATGAAGAGCAGACACTGAAGCGCTTTGTATGAGGCCGCCGGGCGTTTGCAGGGCGCCAAAAGCGTATGGCTCTCTCCCATTGTGGAGTTCGGCGTCTACGTCATCAACAACGATTCCCTGCCCTCCCCCCACATGATCGGCCGGGCCAAGGCCCTCAAGGAAACCTCCACCGAACTCAGGGGACGGCTGCGCTACGCCGTGTATGACGATGCCATCCGCCGCCAGCTTTTCCGGGAGAAGCGTCTTAAAAACATCATGGGAGCGGCCCTGCAGAACAGGGATTTCCAGGTCTACCTGCAGCCCAAGTACCGGACCGAAAGCGAAACCATCGGCGGCGCAGAGGCGCTGGTCCGCTGGATGGGCGCCGAAGGCATGATCTATCCCGACGAGTTCATCTCGCTGTTCGAAAAGAACGGGTTCATCATCAGCTGGACTTTTGGGTGTTCGAAGAGTTTTGCCTCCGCATCCGGGCGTGGCTCGACGCCGGGCTGCCCCCGGTAAAAGTACCGGTGAACTGCTCCCGCGTGCAACTCAAATCCCCTTTTCCTGGAGCGCTACATCGAAATTTGCCAGAGGTGCGGCACGCCGCCGCAATACATTGAAATCGAGCTCACGGAAAACGTGGTGTTCGAGGACGTGGGCAAACTCAGCAAGATCATCGACGCCATCCATGCGGCCGGTTTCGGTTGCGCTATGGACGACTTCGGGAGCGGCTATTCCTCCCTCAACCTGATTCAGAACATCCCGCCGCCTGCTCGATCTTTCGAGTATGCCTTTCACCAGCAGGTACAACACCGCCATGCTCAACAGTATACCCGCGACGGCAAACTCTATTGCCTGCCCTGCTCGGCGCAGGTGCGGGACATCGTATACAATACAATCCTCTTCGAGGAAAAAGGCTGGAAGGTCCCGTACGATTTCAACAGGTTCATAGCCTTGTGCCGGACAATCGAAGCCAGAGGCATACGTTCCATCCATCTCGGCTTCGGCAACTCCGAATTGCTGGATACGGCCTTCGGGGCTACAGCTACGGAAACGGTTTCAGCACTCCGGCCGATGCCCAATGGCTGGCCGACTACAAAAGGGGCCGGGGCAGCTTCGGGGAGCATTTCCGCCCCGCCCTCAATACGTTTCAAACCATGATCGACACCGGCGTCTGGAAAAAAAGCGATCTGAGCCTGACCTATGCCGAAAGGGAAACCATGCTGTTCAACCGCCAGTGCGCCATGGTCGAGGATTCGGTGCTCATGGCCCGAAGGGGGGTACGCCCTCACCGGCTCCACCGATCAGTTCGCGCTCATGCCTTTCTTCAGCCCCGGCACCCCTTGCGACTGGGACCGCCTCTATATGGTGTGTTATATCGGTTTGAACAAACATCTGGGCGAACCCCAGAACAAAAAGAAATACGATCCCGTCATGCAGTTGATGGATTACATCAGCACGCCGGAAGGGCAGCTCGCCCTGGCGGCGGACACGGGGGCCATGTATTCCAGCGTAAAGAAAGTCCCCGCGCCGGATATCCCGGAAATTGCGGACATGCTCCCGGCCTTGAGCCATGGGCGGTACGCCATCTTTCCTGAGTCGAAGAACGCTCAGGACGCCTTGCGGGAAGGTTTGGCGGGGATGCTCGCGGGTGCCCTCACGCAGGATGACGTCATCCGGATGGTGGATCACCAAAACAAGAACCCTCCGCCTCCGAAGGCTTGCACTGTCATCGGAGAAGCAACCGCGGACTTCACGCTCATAGAAACGGGGAATTTCCTCACCGACGCCATGAGGGCCAAGGCCGGGGCGGACGTCGCTCTCTTCCTCGACAACGGCAAGGACGGGAAATACAACGGCAAGGGGGCCAGCGCACGGTTCAGGCCCCAGACCACCAATGACGTGATCCGGGACCTCCCCGATATGAAGCACGGCGAATCGGGCGTGTTGCAGATCGTGGATATGACGGGTGAAAACCTGCTCCGGACGTTGGAATACGCGATACCGGCCGACAACGACATCCGAGGATGGTTCTACTACTTCTCCGGCCTGAAGATGACCTACGCGCCCTCCGCCATGCCCGGAAAACGCATCATCAAAATAACCGATGCGGAGGGCAAGCCCCTTGAGGCCCAGCGGGGCTATACTGCCGCGGTTATGGATCAGACCTTTCCTGAAGATGCGATCCAATCCTTAACGGACACGGGGATCAGTATCCAGGCCCTGCTGACTGAAACCATACAGTCGCGCAAAACCATCACTCCCGGCAAAGACGGGCGGTTCATCATCCGGTAGCCTGCTCCACGCGGTACAGCCGTATCCCCGCCTACGCGGGACCTGCCCAATCTCGAAAAGGCGAATGGCCAAGGGGAAGATCCCTTGGCCATTCAGCATGTTGATGTATACGCAGTCTCTTACGCTTCCGAGGATGGAATGAACTTTTGAGCGGCGACACGTTAAAGGTTCATTCAGCCGAAAACCTCATTTTCGGCTGAATCCACACAGGATTGCCTCCCCGTGCGGCCGTCCTCGCCAGCGTATTTCAAGCCGAATGCCTCTAAACGCATATAAAAAACACCCGCCAACATCCGTGCGGGAGCGCTATTGCGCCGCTGCGCCGGACCCCCCGGCTTCCGCCTCATGCGCCCATAAGGGGGAAGGCGCCTGATGGCAGGCCTTGCAGTCCGTGGGCCCCGCCGGTTTGCCCGCCGCAAGCGATTCGGTATGGCAGGCGACGCAACTCGGGTATGGCCCATGAAACGCGTTATAGAAATAGAAGGGATTCAACGTGGGCTTGGCGTTCTTGTCGGTGCGCAGCGTGGCGGTCAGGCCGTCATGGCATCCGGAACTCGTGCACAGGAGGGACTTGCCGTCCGCGTATCCCGTGTGATGGCAAATGGTGCAGTTGATCAGCGGCGTATGCGCCTGATGGGAGAACCGGGCCGGGGGCATGGTCTGCCGCGCTCCGGAAGGCACATGGATTTCCCTTTCGCTCCACTGCACCAAGGGATGGTGCGCCGAAAAGTCCATGGGCTGGCCATGGCACAACGCACAGTTGCCGTAACTCCCGAGCGTGGCCGCCTGTTGCTGGTACTGGAGAGGCGGGAGGTTGTCGAGATTGTCGGCAAGCGGGTTCCTCGCCGGATACACGGCGTGTGGCGCGCCGTGACAGACGATGCAGCGCACCATGAGCATATCGTCGCGGCGTCTGCTGAAGAGTCCGGACAGCCCCTCGCTTCTGGGCGTCCACTTGTTGAAGGCCGACGCGGTGAGCAGGTTGGGCTTTTCCGAGAAATTGTGGCAACTGGTGCAGTCCGGTTCCTGTACCCAAGGCAGCCGCCCCTTGATCTTGTCCAAAGGGACCTCGCGTGCCGTGATGCCGGACATGAGCTTGGCGGCCTGCGGCAGCCCAGCCTCTTGCTCGGCCTTGAGCAGCGCCAGGGAATGATCCTCCATGAACCCGTGACAGCGCACGCAGGAAAGCCCCCGATCCACATGAAAATCACGGGCGAACAGACGGCGCGGGGCATCCTTCGGATCATCCCCCGTGCGGCCCAGATCCACATGGCAGGTCTTGCAGGCGTCAGCGCCCCTGTCGGCCAGGTAGGTGGCGTGCCAGCCGTGGATGGCGGCGGAAACGCTGAGTTCCGGCCCGCTCTTCCCTTCACCCGCCTTCCCGCCTTTCAGGCCGACATGGCAGGATCGGCAGGCAATGACCTCACCTTTCGCGTGCTGTTCCATAAAGTGGGTGGACTGGTGGCGGTCGTGCACTTCCAAAATGGCCGTCCCGGCGTTCGCGTGGCACTGGGCACAGCCAAAGCCGGGAGAAACAGCCAGCACGGCGGCGCTTTCGGCCAGGAGTTTCCCGGTCTTTTCGTCTTTGGCGCGCAGCGTAATCACCGGATACGGGTTGAGCACACCGTCGGCGTTGACGGCGCTCACGGGAATCGACGCCGCGAAAAAGGAATCCTCCACAGCGTTCATCCGTCCCTGACGTGTCGTGGAATCTTTCGCCAACCCTGCTTGCGGGCCCAGCTCCCACGTTACGTCGACGCCCTGGGTCACGATCTCGGGGACGGGCGGCCCACGCTTGATGACTTGTGCGTTGAGCTGCGGCTCGGGATAGGAAAGGGTCCAAACGTCGTTCGGCGCGGACGTCTGGTAAAACCCCTGCAACCCGGCTCCCGTCAGCACATATTCCTGAGAAGCCGTAAAAGGCATATTGGGAGTGGCCAGCGAACCCTTGGCGGGCAGAGTGTCCAGCACAGTGCCGGGATCGCTTTGCGCAACCCCCGGAAGGGACGGTTTTTCGGCCTTTCCCTCGATCGGAGACGTGGAAAAAAGAACCCAGCCCAGCCAGATCAGGAACAAAGCCAGCGCGGCCAGCCAAGCCGCCAAGGCCCACGCTCCATAAGACGTTGACGAGGATGACGCGTGCTTGCTCATTGTGCCTCCGGGGAAGGAATGGTCTGGCGCTGTGCGCCCATACGCTCAAGATAGTCCGCCAATGCCTGACGATCCGCAAGGTTGCCGGCAAAAGGCGGCATGTAGCCGAGCCGCGTCCCCTGGCCTTGAAGCTGCGCCTCAAGGCCATACCGGGTCAGACGCCGCACCCGGGGAATGATGTCGATACGCGGCCCGCCCAAGCCGTGGCAGACGTTGCATTGCAGCGCGAACAGCATGGAGCCTTTGCTCAGCCCGTCGGCAAGGGGCGCTTCAAGCTTCAGGGAACCGCTTTCGACCGCATCAAGCGTCCGTACCCAGCCGGACACGGAGGCGATCCCCCCGGCCTTGGCCCGCGCATCCTGTGCAACACTCATCCCGTTGGAATACATGTAGCCTTCGGCCACCCAAGGACGGCGTGCGGTTTCGCGTACCCACTCGAAACTCCCCACCAAAAGCAGCCCCGAGCACAAGATGACGATACTCAGGGGCTTGCGGAGGCGCTCGGCCCGCACAAAGGCCACCACCCCGGCCAAGAAGACCACGGGCAGCATCCAGCCGTATGTGATGAGGAAGGGGTGGATATCGGAGGTCCGGCTCAGGACGGCTTCCTGCCGATCCGGCGGCAACGCCATGAAATACCACACGGAACCGCCCAGCAGCAAAAAGAAGGGAAGGATGATCCACAGGCCGCTCACCCGTACCGCGATATGCCGGGCCTCCGCCGAGGCGATGCGTGGGGCGGTGAACAAAGCGAACATCCCCGCCAGGATCAGACAGATTCCCAGGCGGACAACCACACTCGGCCAATAGGTGGGGTTGAAGAAGCCAAGCCACACGTTTCCGGTGGCCAGCCCCTGTCCGGGAGTCAGCATGAACGTGATGATGCCGTTGATCAGCACGAGCGACAGGAAGCCCGAGCAGGCATAGACAATGCCTATGCGCATGTGGGTTTCCGGGCTCATCCGGCCGCTGCGGCTCCAAGGATAGGTATAGTAATAGGCCAGCAGGGAAACCACTTCCAGCAGGAAAAGCCCCCACTCCGCGGCCCAGAAAAAGACGAAATTATGGATCAGCATGGACGTGGCCCCAGGGTTCACCACGCTCATGGTGAACCAGATGCCTACGCCGCTGAGCCCGCCGAAAACCATGGTCAGGAGCAGGAAAAAGTGCGTATGGCGCTCCAGCCATTGCAAGATCTCCGGTGCGCCGTCCCGGTAGGCTCTCCGCTCCATCCATACCAGATAGATCCCCCCGCCCACGGCGAACTGGGCCACGAAGACGTGTAAAACGGAGACAATCCCGATGATCAGCCCTGAACCGATGCCGACGAAATGCCAGACGGGCAATTCCATGTCATCCCTCCCGGATTTCCGAGCTTTCGCTGCGGTTCAAGGCATGAAAAAGGACGCGACCCAGCCAGACAAGGACGGCAACCACCAAGACGGTGGCTACCAGAAAGAGCGACAAGGCGGCGGTCTGGCCATGAGGCATCGCCAAAGCGGTGGGAGCCGGGGACGCCGCGCCGCTGTAGGGCTGAAGCATGGCGTCGCGTACCATGCCGCGCACGCAGACCATGACCAGAATGACGCCAAGGGCTGCTGTGCTGGCAAGCTTGAGCCCGCCCTGCCGGACAAGGATGAGGGCGATGCACAGCCCGGATACGGCTAAAATCAGGGCCGCCGTGGACAGCGCGTCTCCTCCCAGAAAAAGGCCGCGCACATCCGGGGGCAATGTGAACAGGAACAGCAGCCCCACCGGAACCTGCGCCAAGGAAACGTAGAAAAACCAATCCAGCCCCCGGCGGAAACGGCGCTCGGCCTCTTCCCTGTCCACTTCCGGATCACGCTTGCTCCACCGGGCGCGCCAGGCCATCGTCAGGCCGCCCACAGCCAGAGAAGCCAGTAAAATATGCAGATAGCGCGGGAATAAGGTGGGATCGCTTGTGTTCAAAAGATGCCCGTGCGGCTCGGAGAACCACCGGAACCAGAAGTCCGGGCGCAGCATCAGGGTACTTGCGTTGCTCAGCAGAAGCAGCAGCGCGGACAGGAACAGTATCGGGGTCCGCCGCGCCGGCCTGACCGCCCCGTCGCTCACGTAAAGCCCGTAATACGCCAGCATGGCGAACAAGGCGACGAACATCCACCACACGGCCATAAGCACGATGCTGGGGTACAGGAAATGCCCGTACAGCACCTGTAAAAAGAGAAAAGGAGCGACGCCGAAGTTCACGGCAAGGGCCAACACCTTGGGCATGAAGGCCACCCCGCCCTTTCTGTCCGAAGCCGAAGCCCGCCGATCGATGACCGACAGGATCACCGAACCCAAGAGCACGTTGACCAACACCAAATGCACAAAAAATGTCAGCAGCAAAAGCACCTTTAAAAACCCGGACGGTACCGGCAACGCCATCGGGGGAGAAAGCAGGCGCGGCGCCTCGGGCGAAGCGTAAGCGGCCGCAGCCCAGAGAAACATGCCAAGGGCCATGACGGCAATGCCTATCCGTTTTTTGCTCATGCGTCGTTCCTTTCGTATCCCAAATCCAGCGAAAAATCGGCTCAGACGTATGCTGTTGACGCTACCCGCCCCTCGCCTCCTTTTCCATTATAGATGAGGAAATACCATTAGACTCATACCCTGTGGGCAGGCATTGGGGAACCTCCGTGCCCTTGAGGAACGAAAACGCAACTCACACGGGAATAAACCATATTATCATGGTGCTTTCACTCCCATGCGGCTACTCAACGGAATAGAAACATGTGAAGAGCACGCCTCAAAACACGTTTCCTAAGGCGGATCCCGCAAGGGTCCGTACGGTTCAACAGTAAAAAGACAGGAGAAATACAGTGAAAAAGGTATTGATCGTCTTTTCAGCCGTGATGCTTCTTTCTTCCTTCGGCGTCGCGTTTGCCGACGGCGATGCGGCCAACCTCTTCAAAACCCACTGCCAGGGGTGTCACGGCGCTGACGGCGGACGTGTCCCCGCCAGCGGCATTGAACCCATCAAGGGCCAGAGCGCCGCCGATCTGCTCAAGAAACTTGAAGGATACAAGGACGGGTCCTTTGGCGCCCAACGCAAGCTGGTCATGGAAAACGTCGTCAAGCAGCTTTCGGACGAGCAGTTGAAAAGCTTGGCCGACTATGCTTCCACGCTGTAACTGAACGTTACCTCCGGCCCCATTCCGGATCGTTCCCCAAAGAGGCGGCCCTGATGTTTTCTGTAAGGGACGCGCCGAGACGCCTTCTCAAGGAAGTTTTACCAACCCCGGCGCGGCGTTCCCGCTCCGCATGAAAAATCTTTACGGCCCATTGGGGTCCACTTTCGCCAGCATCCTTTCGACCAAAACACAAGAGGCCACCAATATGGTGGCCTCTTGTGTTTTGAGGAATCGGAAAAATCTCGGTGCTGCCTTCCTGAAACCTTCCGGAGCGTAACGGGCTATGCCAGATCAAACTTTCCGGTCACTGCACGAGAGACGGAATAATTGATGTGTACGCGCATGGCCTTCTGCGCCAGATCGGGATCGCGTTTTTCCAGCGCTTTCAAAATATTCGGCGCGCCGTCCGCATCGCTGAGGAAGTCTTTGTCCCACAATTCCAGATAGTACCACAAGCGCATCATCGTCTGAAGCAGATCGTTGACGACACGGGTGAGCTCCGCATTGCCCGCGGCTTCATACAGGAGCTGATGGAATTGCGCATCCCACGCGGCCGCCGCATCGCTCTTGCCGTCGGCGCAGGAATGGATTTTTTGGACGAGTTCCCGCAGCTTCCCGAGCTGTTCGTCCGTAATACGTTCCGCCGCCAGCTTGGCGACCACGCATTCCAGTTCCAGACGCAACTCCACAACATCGCGCATATGCTTGATGTCAAGCCGGGTAACAACGGTTCCCATGCGGGGAATGGTTTCGATGAGGTTTTCCTGCTGCAAACGGACCATGATCTCGCGCATGGGAAGGCGCCCGATACCGTAGTCCTGCATGATCTGCTTTTCTTTGAGCAGCTCGCCGGGCTTGAGCTTCGAGGTGATGATGTCGTGCTTGAACGCCGTATAAAATTCGTCGCGGTTCACAATGCGCCCTGACCGTTGAGGATAGGAAAGGAAGTGATCCTACCAAAGCCCCATATCCCTGTCAAAGGAATATACACTATACTGTATTCTATACATACCAAGGCCTTCCGGAGAAAAACAGGGCAACATCCCCTTCCCCGGAAGGCCTCTCCAAGCGGAAGCCGACACATTGTCCGGACGTAGCCGGAACACGACTACTTGTTCTTGGTGATCAGCTTGCCCTTCGCCTTCTGTACATCCAGCTCGTGCTGCGTGACGACATGGACCTGATCGAACGGCTCATCCATCTGCGCCTTGAGGTCCGGGCGGCGTTCGAGCAGTAGCTCGACGTCGTCGGCCAACAGGGCAAGCTGTTCGATCGGGACGCCGAACCACATTTCATTGCCGGTGATCTTCATGAACTGGCGGGCGCCGAAGCAGCCGAGGGAATACATGGGCTGACGGGTACAGAACGGGCCGGCGATGACGCTCTGGCAGGTGCCGGGGCCGGTCATGCCGTAGCAGATGCCGCCACGGGAATACAGGGTGCCGCGGGCCAGATACATGGCCTGACGCGGATTCAGTACGAAGATGGCCACCTCGTCCCCGCGTGCCGGGCCCTCATTGGCCTTTTCCAGCGGCATGTAATAGGCGCACTTCACCGTACCCACGCGCACTTTCGGGGATTCTTCATACATTCTGCGGGAAAAAGCGGGAGCCCGGAACAAGGCACGCCCGTTGTCGGGATAGTCGCCCGTAGCCCATTCGCCGCTGAAATGGCCTTCGTAGCTTTCATCAAAGCCAAGCCAACGAATGGCGTTCTTGCATTCATAGTGATCGTTCTGAACCGTATAGAACGATTTCCCTTCAAAGCGCACCGTGTCCAGCATCTGGCAAGCCTTGAGCGGTTCGCCCTCATAATGGGGCAGGTTGGCGGGAGGGGTATCGGACAGGCCAATGACGACAATCCGGTGCTCCAGACGAAGAGCTTTGCGCAGTCTTTCGGAAATATTCGCAAAATCAGGAAGTTTGGGAGGCATGACCGGCTCCTTGGTTGATGTTGCAAACAGGCCGGGGAATCATTCCGGCCATTCCCGTACCGCACGTGGAATGCGTCGCCTCTCGGCATTTGAGGCATCCCGCGACGATCCGGCGTATACCGTTCCGTTGCGCTCAAAAAATCATATCAATAGATTCGTGTCAAGTATCATCACTGATATTATCAAAAATATTTTTTATGAGTTTATTTTTAAGTTTGATCTATTGACAAGCTTTAGTCATATCAATTAGCTTCGAATTACAGACTTGATTTCATATTGTGGATTTTAAAAAGACGAGGTCATCGTGAAACGCTCTCCGTGGAAGCTCTCGCCTCTCTTTTCCCCACATTCCATTGCCGTCATCGGGGCATCCCCCAAAGGCGGAGCGGGTTCCATCGTCATCAGGAATCTCCAGCGCCTCGGGTTCGCGGGAACCATCCATCCGGTCAACCCCAAGTACGCAGATGTATTGGGCTACCCCTGCCACCCCTCATTGGAGACGATCCCCGGCCCCGTGGACTGCGCCGCCGTCCTGCTCGGGGACAAGGCCATCCTTCCCATCCTGAAGACGGCCCACGCACGCGGCGTCAAGGGTGTATGGGCCTTTGCCAGCGGGTTTGCCGAAACCGGCGAACAGGGAGCGGCCATGCAGCGGGAAATCCGTGATTTTTGCCGGGAAACGGGCCTGCTCTTCTGCGGCCCCAACTGCGTCGGCTACGCCAACATCACGGACGGAGTCGGCATGTACAGCGCTCCCCTCCCCCGCGCCTTCCGCAAGGGCAGCATCGGCGTCATCGCCCAAAGCGGCGCGGTGCTGCTGGCCCTCGGCAACTCGTCCCGGGAAGCCGGGTTTTCCCGGCTCATTTCCTCGGGAAACGAAGCCGCCCTCGGGCTGGCCGATTACATGGATTACCTTGTGGATGACCCCAAAACCGCCGTCATCGCCCTGTTCGTGGAAACCATCCGCGATCCCGAAGGCGTAGCGGACGCGTGCCGCCGGGCCCGTGACGCGGGAAAGCCCGTCATCGCGCTCAAGGTGGGACGCTCGGAACTGGCCTGCCGGGTGGCGGCAACGCATACCGGAGCCATCGCCGGGAGCGACCGGACGCTCGACGCCTTCTTCCGGCGCTGGCACGTCATCCGGGTCAACACGCTGGACGAGCTGCTCGAAACCTCCATCCTCTTTTCGGGGTTGCGGGGGGCTCCCACGACCTCGCGGCGCGTAGGCATGAGCACCGTTTCCGGCGGCGAAATGGGGATGCTCGCGGACATCTGCTCCGACTACGGGCTTGAGTTCCCTCCCCTTTCCAAAGAGGGCAAGGCCGGGCTCCGCAGCGTGCTGCCGCCTTATGCCCCGCTCGCCAACCCGCTGGACGCATGGGGAAGCGGCGACCTCAAGGAAGCTTACCCTGCCAGCCTCAGCATCCTCGCGCGGGAGCCCGCCGTGGATCTGCTTATCGTCTCGCAGGACATGCCCTCCAATATGGCGGACGAACAGATCGCCCAGTTCTCCGACGTGGCCGCAGCAGCAGTGCGGGCACGGGCGGACTCGGGCAAGCCCGTGGTCGTCGTATCCAACATTTCCGGCGGGATAGAACCATCCATCCGCAAAATCCTTGATGACGGCGGCGTCCCCGCCCTGCAAGGCAGCACCGAAGGCGTCAGGGCCGTCGCGGCATGGCTGGACTGGAACAGGGCCCTTCCTGAAGAAACGGAAGCCCCCCTTCCCCTTCCC
>OCAG01000886.1_pt1 | contig 13731 bp, 7 predicted proteins | sample 1477111 | NCBI WGS metagenome assembly OCAG01 (sample SAMEA2580288, study PRJEB22360) | human gut metagenome | biome: human gut; feature: human-associated habitat; material: faeces | place: Denmark | collected 2008/2010 | reverse complement strand
TATCAGAGATCTAACTTGACTTTGGGGTTCTCTTACGAAGAGATTCCCATTTTTTATTATACCTAAATATGCAAGAAACACCTTTCTGCAAGCCCATTATACAATAACTCATCACTGCAACAAACCTATTTTCCCTATTATGTTTCTTTTTACAAGAGAGAAGTTAAAAAGAAGTAAAAATGGCAGACATACACAATGCCTTAGAATAAAAAACAGACTGTACAGTCTTTCTTTTCTGTACAGTCCGCTTAAATTATATACAATGTAAAGAGATGACGCTTATTCTTCGTCAGCAAACATCGGGTCCCATGCCGGAAGACGGATAGGTTTCTGTTTTAAAATATCCAGTACCTTGGCAGGAACATATTTCTTTTCTGCCACTACACGGAACATATATTCATCAAACCACTTATCTGTCATGATAAGGTGTCCTCTGTATCCGCTGGCACTGCCCCAACTGTTTTCCACCATCCATTTTTTCGATTTTCCCGCTTTATCCAAGTCCACCGCCATCAAGGTCATAGCATGGCTGCTGCCACTGGAGAAAGTTTGGATACGTTGTTTCTTGTCCATGCCGAAGGTGGTTCCCATCAATGATTCGTAATCATAATTATCAGGATCTAACAGGCCACGTTTGCTGTCGAGGAACTTGCCTACATCGCAAGAAAAGTACATCATGGTACTGTCCTTGATGGAAGCAATGGCTATTTCTTTGATATCTTCTATCGGCAGATTGACGTAGGTCCAGTTTTTGCCATCATAACGGTGACGGTCAAAGTCTATTTCATAGCATTTATAGAATTCGCGGCTGGGGTCATTCATCAGCATCACGTAGTTGTTGGTCAGATCATTTCCCAAGAACTCTCTATAGAAAGATATCGGAGTGTATTCTTTCGCTTCTCCACCCTTCAGACTCCATGTAAAGGTGGAAACAGGTTCGCCAAGGGTCAACACCAGCATACGATAAACCGTTCCCAGCATTTCTGTCTTTTTCTTTTCCAGTTCGACCGGCTTCACTCCGGCAGCGGCAGCTTCTCGTAGTTGTAAACCAAATTCCTTCAGTTTTAATCCTATCAGGTTACTCATCTTTCCGGTATTCTCACTGCTGAAAGTTTCCACCATTGCACTCTTGGGGACCAGTCCGTATTTCTCTATAATATCCGAAACTCCTGTGAATTGTCCTCCATCGCTTAAAGGATGCTTGAACAGCCATTCCACCATTTTGTCGTCCATGGGCTTTCCACTGGTATCAATGATTCCCTGTAAGAATAAGTTTGCTTTTTCTAATTGGTCGTAGAAAAAACAATAGTTCTGTGAGAACTCCATCTCATCCAGTCCGTATTTGGCAATCATCTGGCTGCGGAGCACGTTCAGTCCGGTAAAAAGCCAGCAACGACCGGAAGATTGTTGGTCGGTTATCCCCTTGGATAGCACCTTGTGTGAAAATTCCGTATCAAAATCGGCACGGTTCTCCTGGTTCAATGCCAACGTGTTGATACTTGTTCCGCCTAAGGCGTTACGGATGGCTTTGTCGGCAGGGGTTGCCTTATAACTTTGTTTGATTTGATTCAGCATTTCACCTGAAATGCCTCCCTGCTGTGCCTGGGCTGTCAATGCAGCCGCAAACAGAAGAGCGAATGTGATGTGTTTCTTCATATTATTGTAAAAATATAAAATGATTTATTAGGGTGGGTAAATGTACAAGTTATTTTTGAACCCTGCTAATCTTTCACGTGAAAGATATATAATCATCAGATCCTATCATTATTATGACAGGCCCGGCTGTTCTGCTTTTTTCTTTATCTTATATCCCAGTATAGCAATTGTGATACTCATCAAGGGACTGATAATGTTAAAGAAGGCGTAAGGCAGATACACAATGGTGGGAACACTAAGGATAGTAGCCTGTGTCATACCGCATGTATTCCAGGGTATCAATGGCGAAGTGACTGTAACAGAATCTTCCGTCGTGCGGCTCAGCAGTTTGCTTTCATAACCGTTTGCACTATAGATGTCTTTAAACATATTACCCGTCAGGATAATGGATATATATTGATCTGCTGTAGCAAGATTCAGGAACAAGCCCGATGCAACTGTGGATGACACCATTCCTACCCGCTTTTTCGTAAAACGTACAAAGACAGAAGTGATACTGCCGAGCATTCCTCCGGCTGTCATCGCCCCTCCGAAACACATGGCGCAGATAATCAACCAGATGGTATTCATCATACCTGCCATTCCGCGAGTGGATATCAGTTCGTTTATTTCCGCATTACCGGTTTCCAATTGGGTTCCACCATAAAGCATTCCCATTCCTCCTTTGAACAAGGCGGCAATCCCTTCGGCTCCTTGTCCGGCGATTTCGCATAATAGTCCGGGCTGGAAAATCAAGGCAAAGACGGTAGCCAGAGCCGTAGAAACAAATAGAGTGATGATGGAAGGCACTTTACGTGCAATCAGTATCGCTGTGACAACGGGGACAATCATCAACCACCATGAAATATGGAACTTATCACTCAATATACGGGTGTATTCGGCGATATGACCGGTATCAGTAGCTTCATGTGACAATCCGGCTATGGTAAAGATTATCAAAGTGATGACAAGTGATGGAACGGTGGTAATCATCAAGTAACGGATGTGAGTGAACAGCGGTGTATCCGTTACGGAAGATGCCAGAATGGTGGTATCCGAAAGCGGAGAAACTTTATCACCGAAATAGGCTCCGGAGATAATCGCACCTGCAATCCAACCTTCACTGAAACCTTGCGCCTTCCCTATTCCCATCAGTGCGATGCCGATAGTGGCGATGGTAGTCCATGAGCTGCCTGTCATGACAGATACTACCGCACAAATAATGCAAGTGGATACCAGGAAAAAATGAGGATGAATAACCTGTATGCCGTAATATATTAATGTAGGGACTACACCGCTGACCATCCATGCTCCGGACAGAGCTCCGATGATCAGCAAGATAATAAGTGCGGTACTTACCCCGGCTATATTATTGGTGATAGCCAGTTCGAAGTCCTTCCAACTACCATCGATAAAAGTTGTTTTAGCCACTAACAGACAGACTTGGCTGCCACCGGACAAGGCATCGCTTCCAAATGTACGGATAGTGACAAACAATAATAAAATAAGTACGAATACGGGTAAAAGGGATACTAACGGTGAAGGGATTTTGTTATCTTTCATTCTTTTTTCATTCATTTTTTATTCAAAATGTAAATAGAACTATCAATTTAGTTTTCAGCGTGCAAAGTTCGGAATATTTTTTGAGTTCTAAAAGTCAATCGGCGGTATTTAAAGACTTTTTTTGTATTTGTAGGTAAACCTTTTTGCAAAGGGGACGTTATTAGTTCAAATTATAACCTAAAACTTAACAAATATGAATGAATTAGTTGGTGGCTTAGGCTACGCTGTAAAAAATTGGTGGATGTCCCTGTTGCTGGGCTTGCTCTACATTGCGGTAGCACTATGTTTATTGTTCGCTCCTGTGAGCAGTTATGTGGCACTGAGTGTCATCTTCAGTATCTCGATTCTGGTCAGTGGCATTCTGGAAATCTTTTTTGCTGCCGGAAACAAAAGAACAATCAGCAGTTGGGGATGGTATCTTGCCGGAGGTATTATTGATTTACTGATAGGTATTTATCTGGTATTCTATCCGTTGGTCAGCATGGAGCTGATTCCGTTTATTGTCGCTTTTTGGTTGATGTTCAGAGGGTTTACATTGTGTGGCTATTCCACAGATTTGAAACGCTATGGCACGAAGGACTGGGGATGGTATCTGGTGTTTGGCATTCTGGCCATTCTTTGCTCTATGGCTATCATCTGGCAACCCGGACTTGGCGCTGTCACCGTGCTCTACATGCTGTCCATCACTTTCCTTATTATCGGATGTTTCCGTGTCATTTTCTCCTTCGAGTTGAAAAGATTGCATAAAAACAAGTAAAAAAAATCGTTTATTTTGGGCTACGTCGTACGTTATTCGTATTTTTGTTAGCCCAAAATAAACAATGATTTCTAGTAAGAGTCTTAAGTACACTGTGCGTATTCTGCTAGGTACACTGATTGGTGTCTACCTGGGAATAATTGTGCTGCTGAACATACCGTATGTTCAGGGCAAATTATCTGTTTTTGTAACTAAAGAATTAAAAAACATACTGAATACGGAGGTTTCTATAGGACGGATTGATATGGGTTTGCTGAACCGCATCATTGTGGAAGATGTCCTTTTGCATGACCGGAAGAATCAGGAGATGCTGAAAGTAGCCCGCTTGTCGGCAAAATTCGATCTTCTTCCTTTACTGAACGGTAAAGTCACCATCAGCAGTGTCCAGCTTTTTGGATTTACGGTCAATTTGAACCGGGAAACTCCAGAATCTGCCCCTAATTTCCAGTTTGTGTTAGACGCTTTCGCATCCAAAGATACGGTTAAAACAAAATCTAATTTGGATTTACGAATTAATTCCGTGTTGATAAGGCGTGGCAGAGTGACATACGATATATTATCGGAACCGGAAACTCCCGGAAAGTTCAATGCCCATCATCTATCGGTAAAAAATCTCGCTGCGACGCTTTCACTGAAAGCATTGCGCAGCGACTCGTTGAATGCTGCCATCCGGCGGGTCAGCTTTGACGAACAATGTGGTTTTTCATTGCAGAAATTTGCCATGAAAGTTACAGCCAACAATAAACGTTTGGATATTAAGGATTTTGGTGTGGAACTTTCAAATACCGCTTTAAAGATAGATAGTCTGACCTTGAAGTATGACAGCCTGCCCGAATTGCCCCAAATGACAGAAAATGTAAGATACGATGGCTCTTTGAAGGCTTCAGTTATACTGAAAGATTTGGCTCCTTTTGTGCCTGCCTTGTCACGTTTTGAAGAACCGTTGGATCTAAATCTTGTTTTCTCCGGTCACGGCAAGCATTTGGACTGCCCCACCCTGCAGCTGGCTAACCACCACGGATTGATGATTGCAGGGGAAGCGGCCCTGAGTAACTGGGATGCAGGCATGGATATGTACATTTACGGCAAACTGGGTAACCTGATCATGACGAAAGAGGGCATAAACGTTCTGATGACGAACCTGACGGGAAAGGTTCCTCCCATTTTGCAACGTTTGGACTATATTCGTTTTAACGGGGAAGCGGCGGGCTATCTGCATGATCTCACACTGACAGGCTTGTTCTATACAGGGGCAGGCATGGTGAAAACGGACGTGATGATGAGCATTGATGAACAAAGCATGAGCAGAACCTATTCGGGTAGTGTAGCAAGTGCTGACCTGGATTTGGGAAAATTACTTAATCAGGAAAAGAAATTCGGCAAGGTGGATTTCAATGTGGAACTGAAAGGTTTCAACTATAAGAACCGGTATCCGGAGTCATACATCAAAGGAATCATATCTTCTTTTGAATATAGTCAATATCAATATGAAAATATCATGTTGGATGGCGTATATAAGGATGGAGGCTTTAACGGGCGCTTGTCCATGGACGACGCAAACGGTTCTGTCCAGATAGACGGTAATTTCAATGTTGCCAAAACAATCCCTGACTTTAATCTGAAGGCATCCGTAAAGAACCTGCGCCCCCACGACCTCCATTTGTCGGACAAATATGAGAATGCCAGTATATCGCTGGGACTCACGGCCGATTTCACCGGCAAATCCATTGACGACATGAACGGGCGTATTTCATTGGACAGCCTGCAATTAAACGCTCCCGATGAAAGAGGGTGTTTTCTTGACAATCTGACTATTACAGCCGGACAGGTAAGCGGTGAAAAAGAGTTGCGCATAAATTCATCCTTCATGACAGCAGTGATACGCGGTGACTATTCCTACCACACCATTCCGGCCAGCGTGGTAAAGACGGTACAACGCTATATTCCGTCCTTACTGACAATAAAGGATAATATGCCCGAGCCTCATAATAACTTCCAGTTTGATATCTGCCTGGAGAATACCGAAGTGCTATCCAAATTATTTCAGATTCCATTGGAATTATATTTGCCGGCATCTTTAAAAGGATATTTTAACGATGGCGAGGAGAAGTTGCACGTAGAAGGACATTTTCCGGAATTCAGATACAATGGAACACGTTATGATTCAGGCGTTTTATTTTGTGAGAATCCTTCCGACCGGTTCAAATGCTCACTGCGAGGCGGTATGTTAATGAAAAGTGGTGCAATGCTTAACTTCTCAGTGGAAGCCAATGCTAAAAACGATCATTTGGAAACAACAATTAACTGGGGAAACAATACTGATGTGACTTACGGTGGTAAATTTGCCGCCGATACCCGTTTCTTCAAAACGGAAGGCCCCCATCCTATTCTTCAGGCAGATATAAACATACAGCCCACAAAAGTAGTGCTAAATGATACGGTATGGAACATTCATCCTTCGCATATCGCCATAGATTCGGGACGCGTATTCATTAATAATTTCCTGTTTGAACATGAAGACCAATATTTAAGGATAGATGGTAAACTGACCAAGAAAGAAAGTGATTCCTGCCGGGTGGATTTGAGAAATATCAAGCTGGACTATGTACTGGATATCGTGCAGTTTGACGATGTAGAGTTTGGCGGACTTGTAACTGGAAAGGTTCATTTGAAAAGTGTTATGAAGAACCCCGTGATGCGAACCCGTCTAAATGTGCACAATTTCTGTCTGAACCGTTCTTTATTAGGAGAAGCCGATATTACAGGTGTATGGGATAAGGAATTGGGCGGAGTACGACTGGATGCCCAAATAGCGGAAAAAGGAATTTCCTCCACTCATGTGACAGGGTATGTCTCTCCCAAGTTAAAAGGTCTTGACCTGTTGATTCGGGCAGATAGTACGAATCTGGGATTCTTACAACCTTTTATAGAAGGAATTTTCAGTGAAATAAATGGTCGTGTCAACGGGAATGTCCGTTTATATGGTGATTTCAAGCATTTGGATCTGGAAGGTGAAGTGCGGGCCAAAATGGATGCTAAAATTGATGTGTTGAACACCTATTTCCAAATCCGGGATGACTCCATACATATATCTTCGGGCAGTCTGGATTTCAGGAATGTAAAAGTCTATGACCGTGAGGGACATGACGGACTGGTAAATGGTTATCTGCATCACACAAAGCTGAAAAATCTAATGTACCATTTCAATATACGAGGAAACAACCTGTTGATGTACAATACCTACGAAGCCGGGAATATGCCTTTTTACGGAAAAGTATATGGTACAGGAAATGTGGTGCTGGATGGTGGAAATAATGCGATGACAGTGGACGCTTCACTGACTACAGGCAGCAATACCAGCTTCACTTATATAACCGGAGTGACCACGGAAGCAGCGAGCAACCAGTTTATTACTTTTGTAGACAAAACTCCCAAGCGCATTCACGATGATGTGGAAACCGATCTTTACCACCACTCTAATGTGCGTAAGACTAAAGAGGAAGACGGACCTCCTATGGATCTCCGCATCAATATGTTGATAGAAGCAACTCCCAACGCTACCATGAAAATTATCATGGATCCTGTAGCGGGAGATAATATTACAGCAACCGGAAATGGAAATCTGCAAGTGAATTTTTTCAATAAAGGTGACTTTCGTATGTTTGGTAGTTATGTTATAGATCAAGGTATGTATAAACTAAGCATGCAGGAAGTAATACGCAAGGACTTTATCTTGAAATCGGGTGGTACGGTGACTTTCTCAGGTGATCCTTATCAAGCAAATCTTGATTTACAGGCGGTGTACACGGTTAATTCAGCTTCTTTAAGTGATTTGGTAGTAGATCCCTCGCGTAACCAAGGTACGGTGAAGGTAAACTGTCTGATGAATCTGACAGGAAATTTATCCAATCCGGATATTAAATTCGATTTGGAACTGCCCACTGTAAGCGAGGAAGACCGGGAATTGGTACGTAGTGCTACCAGTACGGAAGAACAAATGAATACACAGATTATTTATTTGCTGGGAATTGGTAAGTTCTACACCTATGATTATGCCAATAATGACCAATCCTCTAATGCGACCAGTTCTTTAGCCTTCAGTACACTTTCCGGTCAGCTGAATAATATGTTGTCCCAATGGATGGGCAATAAAAACTGGAACATAGGTGCCAACTTAAGCACCGGTGAAAAAGGTTGGACAGATGTGGAAGCAGAAGCTATGTTGTCCGGCAGGTTATTGAATAACAGGCTAATGATAAATGGAAACTTCGGCTATAAGGAGAATGTGATGGCAAATAGCAATTTCGTAGGAGACTTTGAAGCGATATGGTTATTGACAAAAAACGGAGATTTCCGTTTGAGAGGATATAATCAGACTAATGACCGCTATTTTACTAAATCTACCCTGACCACTCAAGGAGTAGGTCTCATGTATAAAAAAGATTTCAATACTTGGGACGAACTGTTCCGCTGGTTCTTATGGAAAAGAAGGAAAGGTTCGTTACAAAAACGAAGCGATGACTAATCAACCTATAAAGTTTATTTCATATCTTTGCGAAGTAAATTTAAAAATATGAATATGTCCTATTTACCTGCCGAATGGCATAAACAAAGTTTGATTCAACTAACGTGGCCCCATAAAGACACAGACTGGGCATGCATGTTGGAAGAAGTGAATACCTGTTTTCTTAAGATAGCTTATGAGGTTTTGAAACGTCAGAATTTGTTGATTGTGGCTCCAGACCCCGATTCCATAAGAAATAGTATAGATAATTATGGAGCTGATATCCAAAAACTCATCACATCAAAAATCAACACAAACGATACTTGGGCACGCGATCATGCTTTTATCACCTTGTTGAAAGAAGACGCTACTCCCCTACTACTGGATTTCTGTTTTAATGGTTGGGGAATGAAGTTTGCCGCAAATTATGATAACCAGATTAATAACGAACTATATTTTCACCATCCTGTTCTGAAAGGTGAATATGTTTTCTGCCGGAATTTTATTTTAGAAGGAGGTTCCATAGAAAGTGATGGGAAAGGAAGCCTGCTGACTACAGAGCAATGCTTGCTGGCTAAAAACAGAAATGAAATGAACCGACAGGAAGTGGAGGATTTTCTAAAAGAAACATTCAACTTAAAACAGGTCCTATGGTTGAAACATGGTTATCTGGCAGGTGATGATACAGACAGCCATGTGGACACATTGGCACGTTTCTGTCCGGATGATACCATTGTGTATGTAAAGTGCACCAATGAAAAAGATGAACACTATAAGGAACTGGCAATGATGGAAGAAGAACTAAAAGCGTTCCGTACTTTGAACGGCAGGCCATACCGCCTGCTTCCGCTGCCTATGGCGAGTGCTGTTTATGATGAGGAACATCATCGCTTGCCGGCAACTTATGCCAATTTCCTGATAATGAATGAAGCTGTACTCTATCCTACTTATGCTGATTTTGTAAATGATATGCGCGCTAAAGAAGTATTGGCGGAAGCATTTCCCGGAAGAGAAATAGTAGGTATTGACTGCACTGCTTTGATAAAGCAACATGGCTCGTTGCATTGCGTCACCATGCAATATCCCGAAGGTGTATATTAATAAATATATGTATGAAAAGAACGATTAAAATAGGAATTATCCAACAGACATGCACAAATGATATCCGTCATAATTTGAGCAAACTGCATCGCAATATAGAACAGGTGGCGGCGGCAGGTGCACAGCTGGTTGTATTGCAAGAGTTGCACAACACCTCTTACTTCTGTCAGACAGAAGATACGGATATGTTTGATTTGGCAGAACCGGTTCCCGGTCCTTCTACCGGTTTCTACAGTGAGTTGGCTGCCGGATACGGCATTGTACTGGTTACTTCGTTATTCGAGAAGCGTGCTCCGGGACTGTATCACAATACAGCCGTCGTTTTTGACAAAGATGGCAGTATAGCAGGAAAATACCGCAAAATGCATATTCCCGATGATCCCGCTTATTATGAGAAATTTTATTTTACTCCCGGTGACCTAGGATTTGAACCCATTCAGACGTCACTGGGAAAACTAGGTGTACAAGTCTGCTGGGACCAATGGTATCCCGAAGGTGCACGGCTGATGGCACTGAAAGGTGCTGAAATTCTTATATATCCTACAGCTATAGGTTGGGAAAGCACAGACACTCAAGAAGAGAAAATCCGGCAACTAGATGCATGGGTAACTGTGCAGCGTGGCCATGCCGTGGCAAACGGTCTGCCGGTTATCGCCGTGAACCGCGTAGGACATGAGCCCGATCCTTCCGGTCAGACAAATGGTATCCAATTTTGGGGTAATAGCTTCGTGGCAGGTCCTCAAGGAGAAATACTGGTACAAGCCAGCAATATGGATGAAGAAAATATGGTAGTGGAACTGGATATGACCCGTAGCGAGAATGTTCGTCGCTGGTGGCCTTTTCTCCGTGACCGGCGTATTGATAAGTTTGAAAATCTAACCCGACGCTTTATAGATTAAATACAAACGTTATCGTTATATAAATTCACATATTCGTTAAACAATTCATGGTTAAAGCTGTTTTAGTTATCAGAATATTCAAAAGATATTATTGATTTACTAAACAGCTTAATTATGAAAAAAGTATTATTTTTAGCCGCATTGTTACTCGTTTGCTTCAGCGGAGTAACAAATGCACAAACCAGAAAACAAAGAGAAGACGCTAAACGTGAAGCATGGAAGAAAGAACGTCAGGAAAAGAAAGCCTTGGAAGCTCAGCAGGACTCTGTATCCTACGTCCAAGCAATTAATGCTTTAAAAAACGGTTCTTTTGTATTAGAAGCTGATAACGTTGTATTCCGTAATGGAATAATGCGTTTTGTTTCCTCTAACACGAATTATGTGGAAGTAAACGATGGGCAAGGTATTATTCAGACCGCCTTTACTAATTTTGTGTATAACTGGAGCCCGAACGGCTTGGGAGGTGTCACGGTTCAGGGAAATGTGAACGGAATAAGTATGCGCCAGGATAAAGACGGTAATGTGTACTATAATTATGGAATTAATGGTATTGCCGTTTCGGCCACCGTTTCCATTGTACTGACTGGCGGAACCAATCAGGCTAGTGTTACTATAAATCCAAATTTCTCGGGCAACACGCTGACAATGAACGGGTATCTGGTTCCTTATAACGAAAGTAGTGTATTCCAAGGAACAACATGGTAATTCATTAAGAAGATATGATAAAAAGGAATGGGCATTTTCATCACCCATTCCTTTTTATTTATTATTACAGCATTGGAAATGTTTCTTGTCTGTTCATAACATTAACCGAGGTTGTGATTCCAATTCCAATAAAAACTTTTTAGCGGACAGTCCGCCTCCATATCCCGTCAGCGAGTGGTCACTACCGATCACACGATGGCAAGGTGCAAAGATTGATATGGAATTTGCACCATTAGCATTGGCTACCGCACGAACTGCTTGGGGCCTCCCGATATGCTTGGCCATTTCACCGTAAGAAATTGTTTTGCCGAACGGTATCTTTAGCAGTTCATTCCATACTGTTTTCTGAAAATCCGTGCCCACAAAAAGAAGCGGCACATTAAATTCTTTGCGTTGTCCTGCAAAATACTCGTTGAGTTGCTCTATTGCTTCTTCGATTATTTCTGACGTACTTATTTCAAATTCGGCACACAATATCCGCTTCAACCGTTGGTTCACACGATCGCAGTGTTTTTCCACCTGCCAGTCACACAGGCAGAGTTTTTCGCCAAACGAACCGAGCAGCAACACTCCGCAGGGTGATTTATAACGCTTTATCTTGATCGTATTTTTCTCTTTCATACGCTTGATTTTTATATGCTTCCTTCATTTGTTTGTAATCTGTTTCAGCTTATCGGACTACTTTAAATCAAAAAGATAAAGCGTAACGAATTAGCTGAAACAGTATTCGCTACGCTATGTTCGGATCCCCCGTTATCGGTCTTTTATACAAGACTCTATAAAAGCAGACAAAACTTACTTTTCCTCTTTTATATCAACGACCAGATTCAACTCATCCAATTGTGATTGATCCAAAGCAGCGGGAGCATCCAACATCACATCGCGCCCACTATTGTTTTTAGGGAATGCTATGCAGTCACGAATACTATCAAGTCCTGCAAACAAAGAAACCCAGCGATCAAGGCCATATGCCAAACCACCATGAGGAGGTGCTCCGTATTTGAATGCATTCATCAGGAAGCCGAATTGTTCCTGTGCTCTTTCCGGAGTAAAACCCAAAATCTCAAACATCTTGGCCTGTAATTGTGAATCATGGATACGAATTGAACCGCCTCCTACTTCCACACCATTTACTACCATATCGTAAGCATCGGCACGAACAGCAGCCGGATCTGTATCCAACAAAGGAATATCTTCTTCTTTCGGATGAGTGAACGGATGGTGCATGGCCATCAGACGGCCTTCTTCTTCACTCCACTCAAACATCGGGAAATCAACTACCCACAGACAAGCAAATTCATTCTTGTCACGTAGTCCCAGCTGACGTCCCACTTCCAGACGAAGTTCGCATAACTGCTTGCGAGTCTTCATGGCATCAGGACCGCTCAGAATCAGGATCAAGTCACCCGGCTTGGCACCGAACGCTTCCTTCATCTGCTGAAGGACTTCCTGTGAATAGAATTTGTCTACACTGGATTTTACATTGCCATCAGCTTCCACACGGGCGTAAACCATACCTTTCGCACCGATCTGAGGTCTCTTGACAAATTCGGTTAATTGGTCTAACTGTTTACGGGTATAACTTGCAGCCCCTTCCGCACAGATACCACCAATATATGCTGCATCATCAAAAACAGAGAAACCATGACCTTTCATGATATCCATCAACTCCACAAACTTCATGCCGAAACGCAAATCTGGTTTGTCACTACCATAATATTTCATGGCATCTGCCCATGTCATACGCAGAAACGGTTCGCTCAGTTCGACTCCACGTAACTCCTTGAACAAATGTTTTGCCATTCCTTCGAAAGTGGAAATAATATCTTCTTGTTCAACAAAGCTCATCTCACAGTCTATCTGAGTAAACTCAGGCTGACGATCTGCACGAAGATCTTCATCACGGAAACACTTTACAATCTGGAAGTAACGATCAAAGCCGGAAACCATCAGCAATTGCTTCAGTGTTTGCGGAGACTGCGGTAGTGCATAAAACTGTCCCGGGTTCATACGTGAAGGAACAACAAAATCACGAGCTCCTTCAGGAGTAGAACCTACCAACATAGGAGTTTCCACTTCCAGAAACCCTTTGCTGTCCAAATATCGACGCACCTCCATTGTCATTCTATGACGGAGTTCCAAATTTTTACGCACACAATTACGGCGTAAATCCAAATAACGGAATTTCATACGGATATCATCACCTCCGTCACTATTATCTTCTATCGTGAAAGGAGGAGTTACCGCTGAATTAAGTACATTCAATTCCGATACGATGATTTCAATTTCACCTGTGGGAATATTCATATTCTTATTTGAACGTTCGTTCACTTCACCGGTTATTTGAATAACAAATTCACGCCCCAAGTGATTGGCACGTTCACAAAGTTCGGCATTCACCGCTTCGTTGAATACCAATTGGGTAATACCGTAACGGTCACGAAGATCGACAAACGTCATCCCTCCCATTTTACGTGCACGCTGTACCCAACCTGCCAACGTTACACTTTTGCCTGCATCGGAAAGTCTGAGCTCTCCGCAAGTATGACTTCTGAACATATATTCTT
>OCAG01000883.1_pt1 | contig 13742 bp, 14 predicted proteins | sample 1477111 | NCBI WGS metagenome assembly OCAG01 (sample SAMEA2580288, study PRJEB22360) | human gut metagenome | biome: human gut; feature: human-associated habitat; material: faeces | place: Denmark | collected 2008/2010 | reverse complement strand
CCTGCCGCCCCGTCATTGACAGCAGACCGGATGTCCAGTTTATCCCGGAACAAAATACATCCAATCAGAATGGCCAGGGTCATGGCGCAGGCCACGGCATAGGTGGAAGGCATGGCGGTCAGCTTCTGGAACCCGAACATGGCTGCAAGAAGCACTGCAATGGGAACGTAACACTGCCATATTTGGGGTGTTTTTCCCATTTCCACTGACTGCAGATCCATGATGTCTTCCCCGGGACTTGCCGCGAAGTGCTCTCCGTTTGCCCTGGCGGCCTTAATCTGCCAGTTCAGATACAGGTAGGCCCCAAGGAACATCAGAACGGAACAGATAATACCAATCCTGGCTCCTGCGTAAGCCGTTGTGTTAAAATAAGTAGTGGGCAGCAGATTCTGGGTGGAAGGGGAACCGGGAAGCATGGCCATACATACGGTTACAGGACATACCATGATGGTTGCCACAATCAGTTTCTTTGGAATATCCGCTTTTTGGAACAGGGCAACTGCAATGGGATAAACCGAAAACGCAATGATGAATGTACCGATACCGCCATAGGATAATACCAGGCCGGTAATCATGACCACCAACACAACGGACTTTTCACCCAAGAGCTTTAAGAGGCTGTTGGCGATGCCGACGGATGCGCCGCTCTCCCCCATTATTTTACCAAAGATTGAGCCAAGCATAAACAATAAAAACCAACTGCCTGCAAAACCGCTCATACCTGTCATGAAATTATCTGTTATGGCTGAGACAGGATCCATACCATTAAATGCAATTACAATGAGTGCGCCGATTAAAGATACGATGGCCATATGCCAGTTTTTCCAAATCAGGAAAATAACAGCCACCACAGCACAGATTAACCCCACAATACCTACCATAATATACTCCTTTTTGTTTTATTTGTACATTTTCATGAATTTGTACTGACTTTTAAGTGCAATTTTATTATAATGGCAATATAGTAAGAAGTGAACTTAAGAATAATGATATCGGTTATAAGTAAAAATACGAGGAGGATTTATGGAATTAAGGCAGTTGGAATACATTGTAGCCATTGCTGACCAAGGAAATATAACTAAAGCAGCCGAATCCCTTTTCATCACGCAGTCCGGGCTGAACCAGCAGCTGATTAAATTGGAGCAGGAACTGGGGATTCAGCTGTTTTACAGGGATAAGCACCATCTGCAGATGACTGCGGCTGGAAAAGTGTATGTGGAGAATGCAAGGGAAATCATGAACATTAAAAAGAATACCTATAATATCCTTTCAGATATGAAGAATAATACGGTGGGGGAAATCACCCTGGGGCTGACCCTTGAACACGGTATTGATCTCTTTACGTTTGTGTTCCCTAAATTTAACCGGCGTTTTCCAGGCATTAATTTCCACCTGCAGGAAAGGTATGTGGCACAGCAGCACAGTCTTATCGGAGCCGGACATTTGGATTTTGGCCTGGTCATGCTAGGTGAGCAGGATAAGGTAAACCTGGAATACATTCCATTGTATGAGGAAGACATGTTGTTGGGCATACCGTTGGGGCATCCGTATGCGGGTTTGGGAGCGGCTCCTGACAGCCCCCTGCCTTTTATTGACTTAAAACGGTTCAGTAATGATACATTCGCGTTGATGTTTCCCAATTCCACCATGCGCGGTATCATAGACCCTGCATTTAAGGCCGCCGGGTTTAAGCCGAAAATCTTAATAGAAACAGGTATGAACCATGCCCTGATTAAACTGGCCACCACCGGTCTGTGCTGCACCATACTTCCCCATTCAAGGGCGCTGTGCAGCCCTGACAGGAGTGGGCTGGCCTGGTTCAGGCTCTCACCTTCCCTTAGCTGGACCACCTATATCGCTTACCGCAAAAATACCCATTTAAGCGAAGCATCCCGCTATTTTATCCAGCTTGCCCGGGAGTATGGGGAGGAGCTGGCGCAGGAGATGAGGAAAGGGTTATAAGCTGGACTTATGAAGATGGGCGTTATTATGTCTGCCATACTGGATGGCGGGAAGGGCGTGAATAGTGGAGGGCATCGGAAGAGACATTCATGACCAGTCATAAGATAGGGGATTGTGGCTATAAAGATTAATAGTTGTGGTTTGTGATATAACAAACCATGGCTATTTTTTTTATGAAAAGAATCAGGCCGCAGTATGGATGACTGGTGTTCCAGGTAATATTCAAGGTTTGAAACGAACTTAAACGAACAAATAAAAAGAAAGGTGGGTAGGAAGAATCCGAAAGATGGTATTAAGGAATCACGGGTAAAGAAGAATGTAGTAGTTACAGCACAAGACGCAAGGCTGACAGCGTTAAGTGCACCTTGAGAGGAGGAAAAGAGATGGCAGAAAGAAAGGTGAGCAGGTTTGAAAGAAATATGGAAAACTTTGGCACATGGGTTGAAAAATATGTGGCGCCGCCTCTTGTAAAGTTTGGAAATCAAAGACATATGGCGGCAATCAGGACTGCATATATCAGGATCATTCCATTTATAATTGTGGGTTCGGTGCCGCTGATTCTCACGAACCTGCCAATCCCTTCGCTGGCAAATTTATTCGCGCCTTATGCGGATAAGCTGAATGTACTGTATTCCATGACATTTAATTTTGTTGGATTATGGCTTGCAATCAGTCTTGGCGCTGAGATGGCGAAGATGTATGGCCTGGATCAGAACATAGGAAGTATTGTCACGGTGGCATGTTCCCTGATTGTGGTATCACCCATCGACTTATCGGGGAATACCCTGGACTGTACCGGTCTTTCAGTCAAAGGGATGTTTTCTATTATTATCGTGAGCGTAATTGCAGCGGAATTCATGAAGTTCGCCCATGATAAGAACCTGACAATCCGTATGCCAAAAGGGGTGCCGGCTAATATCGCCACAAGTTTTGGCGCCTTGATACCGATGTCAATCCTTGCTACTTTTTTCTGGGCTGTACGTGTGATAATTGGATTCGATTTAACGCAGTTTTTGAATATCATCATCAGCCCGCTCCTGGTTCTTCAGGATACATGGTTTGGTGTATTGGTGTGTGTACTGCTGCTTCAGCTTTTGTGGTTTGTAGGAATACATGGCGGCTCATTTACCGTGTGGGGAGTATGCTATCCGCTTTTAATAACCAATATTGCTGAAAATACAGCGGCATCCATCCTTGGACAGCCGTTGCCCCATGTGTTTACAGAGCCTTTTGTATATACCTGGATTATGATTGGCGGTGTAGGAAGCACCCTCCCATTATGCCTGATATGGTGGAAATCCAAATCAGCCACCTTGCGGGAGGTAGCCCATCTGGCACTTCCCTGCGGGATTTTTAATATTAATGAACCAATTATTTTTGGGGCGCCAATTGCATTTAACCCCATTATGTTCGTACCGTTCATGCTGTCTGGGATTGTTGGATCCATGTTTGCATATTTCCTCACGAGAGCCAGTATAATCACTGCTGCCTATGTTCCGACACCGTGGACAACGCCGCTTCTGATTAATCCATACCTGTCATCTGGAGGGGATGTCCGCTGTGTGATTGCCCAAGTGGCATTGTTGGTCATACTGTTCATCATTTATTACCCATTTGCAAAGATATGGGAAGCAAGGATGATTGAAGAAGAAAAAGCGTAAGTAATAGATTGGAAGGAGTCTGGTGATATGGAAGGAAAGATAAAGATAATGGTCCTGTGTGCATCAGGTATGTCAAGCGGTCTGGTGGTAGACAGCATAATTGAACATGCCCCTGAATATGGGGTGGAGGTGGATGTCCACTGTTCGCCAAGCCTGCGTTACAGGGAACTGGATTATAATGGGTTGGATATTATCCTGATTGCCCCGCAGGTAAAAGTTCTACCGGGGATATCATGGAATACATAAAGGGACTGGGACTGGATATCCCCTACATGAATATACAGATGAGGGAATACGGGCTGGTAAAAGGCGGCGCAATTCTGAAACAGGCGCTGGAAGTACTGGAGCAAAATAAAAAGTAACAGAGGAGGTTGATGCAGATGGCGCTTACAATGGATGAAGTGACAGCCAATTGTATGGAAATGATTGGCTATACAGGGGAGGGGAGATCCCTGGTGTATGAAGCGGCAGGGCTGATGGTAGAGGAGGATTATCAGGCGGCTATGGGTAAAATAGAGGAGGCAGAGGCTAACCTGTCTAAGGCGCATGAAATACAGTTCCTGAAACTGATGAGTGTGCAGGCCAGGGGAGATGAGATACCCTGCAGTATGCTGCTGCTTCACGCCATGGATATACTCATGACCAGTACTGCGGAAAAGGACATGGTTAAGGCAATTGTCAAAGCAAAAATAAAAAAGGCAGGAGGCAGGACATGAATGGTTTTATGGAAGAGGTCTGTACCCAGGGAATCCTATTAAAACGGTATTTAAAGGAGTACTGGCCTGTGGACCGGGAGATTGTGGGCAGGATAGCCGCATGTTATAAGGAGAAAGCCATGAACCGTGTGATCCTTACCGGTATGGGAAGTTCGCTGTATGCAGCCCGCTGTGTGCAGGGCTATCTGACTGGACACGGAATTCCAGCCTTGGTATTTAGTTCATTTGAACTTTCACGGTTCCAGTTCAATCAGATTGACAGCAGGTGCCTTGTTGTCGCCATATCACAGTCTGGTAAAAGCCAGGAGGTAGTTGAACTGGCAGACAAGGCCAGGAAGGTTACGGTTGTGGTTGGTATCCATAATTATGAGGAAAGCCCTTTGGAGGCCGTATGTGATTTCATGCTTCAGATTCATGGGGATAAGGAATTCTCTGTGACGAATAAGACATATGAGCTGACTATGTTGATTTTAAACCTGATTGCCCATCGCCTTACAGGAGGTCTGGATGGGAACTTTATGCAGGAATGTTGGTGTGCAGCGGATTGGACATGCACATGGCTGGAGCATTGGGAGGAAAACAGCAGGCCGATGTTTGAATTTGCCGAAGGTGTGCTTCTATATGATTTATTGGCTAATGGCTCCTCTCTGGCAACGGCAGGGCAATTGTCACTGGCCTACAGGGAGGGACTGCATAACTGCACGGCTGTATGGGAGTGCGCGGACTATGCCCATGGACAGTACCACAGTTCAAAGCTAGGCAGACAATATCTGGCGCAGATGTTTTTTCCTGCATTTGAGGATGGGACCAAGGAAATGAAGATGAAGGATTATATATTGGAGCATGGAGGCAGGGTAATGCTTTATACCTGTTCTGCTATCAGGCCCCAGGAAAATATGTTTGTGGTACGGCTGCCGCAGGTACGCCCATCCCTTATGCCTCTGATTGAAAGTATTGCGGCAGAAACGTTTCTTGGAATGTTATACGGTCCTGATTGGATAAAGGACCATTGATGATGAGGAGGATTGTATGATTATTGACGTTTCCAATACATTAGGGCGCCATCGGTTTAAGCCGGAAATCAAAGCAGGGGATTTGTTAAAGGAGATGGATAGGAACCATATTGATATAGCTGTCATCCATAGCTATGCAGAAAGCATGGATAACAGGTCTGTATTTCAGGCTGTGGCAAATCATCCCCAACGTTTTATCGGGCTTTATACAGTAAATCCATGGTATGAGGACAGTCCGGCACAATTCGAGAAGGCATTGGCAGAAGATGGGTTTAAAGGGCTTTACATGGATCCTGTCCGCCATGGGTATATGCTTTGCGAAAGGGAGGTATTTTATCCACTGCTGGATCTGTGCAGGAAATATCAGGTTCCGGTATGGTGTTATGGCGCCGCGGAGGTATTTTCCAATCCTGTGTTTTTTGAGAAAATAGCTGAGGACTATCCGGATGTCAATATTATTATGGGACGCATGGGGCTGCAGTATGATAATGCCAGCGCGGTGGCGGTAGGAAAACGGCATAAAAATGTATATCTTGAGACATCCTCCAGTATGGATTTTAATACGTTACGGGCCATGAAGACAGCAGGGATAGATCAGGTGTTACTGGGGACAGGGACACCGGATGCAGGTTACTATGAACTGGAATTGGTTAAGGTGAGGAAGGCTGCGGCAAATTTCCCTGAAGGCGAGGAAAAAGTCCTCTGGAAAAACGCGGCCAGGATATTCGGGCTTGAGGAGGGATGTTAGATGATTATTGATATGCTTGCGCACATTGGTGTGAAAAAAGGAGAGGATTACCATGTGGAATCCCTGATTGAAATCATGAATCAGTCCGGTGTGGATAAATGCATGATATGTTCCCAACTGGAGACCGTCAACAACGAATACATATATGAGTCCGTGCAGAAATTCCCGGAGAGGACATTTGGGTTTGCAGTGGTAAATCCTTGGGATATTAACGGTGAAGAACAGCTGGAGAAATGTTTCCGGGATTATCATTTTTATGGACTTAAAATGAACGCAATCCGGTTCGGATATTCTGCAGACCGCCATAGCCTCCTATCCCCATATTTTGAACTGTGCAGGGCATATGGAAAATGTGTTGTGGTCCACGGACAGTCGGATATGTTCTCCATACCGGATAAGTGGGCACAGATGGCCAGGAGTTTTCCGGATGTACCGGTGGTATTATATCATATGGGGGTTCCGCTGATGTATGAAAGGGCCATGGAGCTGGCAAAAGAGATACCCAACTTTTATCTCAGTACGGCAGGCGCATATGTTCCTGTCATACAGATGGCATATGAGAAGGTTGGTCCGGAGAAAATACTCTTTTCATCAGACGCTCCATTCTGTGACCAGAAACAGGAAATGGACAAAATCCGCTATGTAACAAAGAATGAAGGACATCTGGAACTGATGCTGGGGAAAAATTCAGCCAGGATTATGAATATGGATGGTAAATAGGGCGAGGTGGCATATGAAAGGAACAAGTGTCATGTGGAACTATATCATGGAGGAACAGGAAGTGCTGGGGCGGATGCTGTGCGATAAAGCGCTGTTTGAGACCGCTTCAGATGTCCCGGAATTGGAATCTGTCTATATTGTGGCCCATGGCAGTTCCTACAATGCATCGGTCGTAATGGCGGATTTCCTCTCACGTTATATGAGCGTCCGGGTATATGGGTACACGCCTGCAAATTTTATGCATAACTGTAGTTCCATAAAATGTGAAGATCAGGAACGGTGTATGGTTGTGGCAATCAGCCAGACAGGAACCAGCAGAGGTCTTCTGGAGGCAGCGGGGCTGGCAAAGGATATGGGATTTGCAGTGCTTGGCATTACACAGGTAAAGGACTCCCCCTTAAGCCATCTGGCAGACCGCTGCCTTTACCTGGAATGTGGAAGTGAAGAAAGTAATGCAAAAACAAAAGGCTACAGCAGCACCCTTCTGGCATTGATGTTATTTGGTTTAAAATATGGTTTTTCCCATGGAAAGCTGGAACTGAGGATTTATCAGGCCGTGCTGCAGGAACTGGAACAATGTATCAACCGGCTGGATGCCGCTATGGATCAGGTAGTAAACTGGTGTAAAAAAGGCGGCTTTACAAGCCGGTTGGAAAACCTGTACGTATTAGGGGCAGGGATGAATTATGGTACTGCTATGGAAGGACAGCTGAAGTTAATGGAAACCATGTGCATTCCCTCCATGTTTAATGATATCGAGGAGTTTTCCCATGGTATGCACCGTTCCATCAATGAAACATCCAGCGTAATCCTGCTTAACACGGATAGCTTGTATACAGAACTAATATCGTCTACATTTTCCTATCTTATGAAGATAACAGACAGGGTCTTGATGCTCTATGCGGGAAATGGCTGTATCTGTGGGGATAAGGTGCTGAAACTGGATTACTATCCTCTCACCCAGTCAGTCCTGGTGTTTACCATGGCCTTACAGGTCCTGTCAGTTTTTATTCCTGAAGCCGTGGGATATGACCCTAACCGTGAGGCAAATGACGATTATACACAGTATGTACGCACCAGGGTTTCATAAAGAAAGCGGTTGATTAGGGCTTTGGCATATGGTATATTGATGGCAGAGGGGAGGATTCTGGATGATACAGAAGAGACGCCTGGATACAATTATGGGCATATTAAAAGATGAAGGCATGGTGGATGTAAAGACATTGAGCCAGAGGCTTGAGGTCACGGAAAAGACAGTCAGGCTGGATCTTAAAGAGCTGGAAAACCAGAATCTTGTGGAACGTGTTCATGGGGGAGCTGTTCTTAAAATCCAGACAATGTCACTGAGCAGCAGGAAATCCTCCCGAAGGTTATCCCATCTGGAGCAGAAGCAGAGAATCGCCAGAAGGGCCCTGACGCTTATCAGGGAAGATGATGTGATTCTTTTGGATGATGGAAGCACCACCCAGGAATTGGCAAATCTTCTGGGGGATTTCAGGGTTACGGTCCTGACCAATGACCTGCTTATTGTAAATGAACTTATGTATAAGCCGAATGTCACACTTTACATTATAGGGGGGCTGGTGCGCCGTGACAGCGATTCTTATATTGTTACAGGTGAGGATGCAATCCAGTTCCTGAAAAAATACAGGGTAAGTAAGTTGTTTTTGGGAACCAGTACCGTTGATACAAAGGAAGGCCTGATGATTTTTAATTATGGCGATAATTTTACAAAGAGAGCGTTCATTGATGCCGCTGACCAGGTTATATGCCTGGCAGACTCCTCTAAATTTGAAAGGACAGCCTTTACAAAGGTGGCGCGGCTGGATGATGTGGATACTTTTGTTACTGACAGCGGGCTGGACCAGGATGTGATTGACCGGTATGAAGGATTGGGTAAGAAGCTTATTGTTGTATAGATGATACGGATGGGGCGTTTCCCATGGTTAAGGTATGAAACCGCAGCTCATGCTTACCTTACCTGTGGCGATACAGCCCACATGGCTGATAACAGGAAACGGCGGTATGCTCCCCGTTAAGGGGGAGTGTATCGTCATTTCTTGTGGGGGTATCAAAAGGGGACAGCGCCATCCAGCAAATCCAATGCCGGTTATAACGTTTTATCACAGACAATACTTGTTGGGTATCCAAATCGTTTTGCGCACGCTTCATAATTCGTATCACCTTGTTTGGCTGGTTAATATGAGTAGTGTTCACTGCATATCCTTTAATTATGTAATCCATTAATACCGAATCTGCCCATTTTCTAAAAGCAATGCCACGTTTTGACTTCACACGATATCCAACAGAAATGATAACATCCAGATTATATAATTTTGCCGGTCTATGATTTAATTCCGCACTTCCGGGCATGATTTGCCCCGAAGTACTTTCAACGCAGGGTGCCGCACTGAGAACCAGATAACTCAGGTGTGACACCCCTTTCTATGGTTTTGGGACTGAAAGTGAGATTGCAGTCCTCCGTATCCTTGATCTCATCCAAGGGGGCCATAAACCATCCTCTGAGGATTATAAAATCGGTTTCAAACAGAAATCCCCACGTTTATTTCAGTTCCGGCCAATACTCCTTATTGGCCTCTATCATCTCATCCAGGATCTGCTTTGCAACGGCGGCAGAAGGAATGGTCTTATTCAGGGTAAATGCCATCAGCGCCTTTTCGTAGCAGCTTCCACAATCAGCTTTTCGCAGGCTTCCTGCTGTTCTATCATGCCCTTGAAGAAGGTGGGGATTTCGCCCACGCGGGTGGGTTCCGGGCCTTCGCTGGTGATGTAGCAGGGGATTTCCACCATGGCGTCATCCGGAAGGTTCCTGATGGCTCCGTTGTTCATGACCATGACAAGGTGGCGTTTCCTAAGGTTGAATGCAAGGCTCATGGCAACTTCCACAATGAATTCGCCGTGTACACCGGTGAAGAAGGGGGCCATATCAATTTCTCCGGTTTCCATGTATGTGTCCACGGCCTGGAAAATCCGTTTTTCCCTGCCTTCCATGACCTCATTGGCCCTGGTATGGTTCTTGTCGGAATCCTTTACAATCTGGTCTCCCAGCAGATAGTACTGCATATAGGTGTTGGGCAGATAGTCCGGGAACATGCGCAGCAGGTTCTTGGCATTGTCGAATGTGTGCTTCCAGGATGCATCGTTGTGCCGGACCTCGCTTCTTTCGTCCGGAGGCATATAGCCGTGTTCCTTTACGTATGCCTTTAATTCCTCGGTGCGGTCCACATCCCCCACACGGATTTTAGTAAACCAGCCAAAATGGTTAAGTCCAAAGTAATCAGGAACAATATCATGGCGGTCACAGTCAAGGATGTTAGCCATGTTCCTCATGATGGCAACCGGCATATCGCAGATGTTCAGGATACGGGCATTGGGGCGCAGCCTGTGCATTGCCTTTGCCACAATGGCGGCTGGGTTGGAGTAGTTGACAATCCAGTAATTTCTGCTGGCATACTGCTCACAGTAATCAATGATATCCACCATGGGGTAAATGGTGCGCAGTCCATAGGCAAGCCCGCCCGGACCGCAGGTTTCCTGGCCAACCACATCGTATTTTAACGGGATTTTCTCATCCAGTTCCCTCATGTGGTACAGCCCTACGCGCATCTGGGCAAAGATGAAGTCCGCGTCCTCAAATGCTTCCTTTGGATCCGTTGTCAGGACCAGCTTAAGGTCCGGGTCAAACATTTCAATTACTTTCTGTACCAGGACGCCCACCTTGTCCTGGCGTTCCTTCAGGTTATCATACAGTCTCAGCTCAGAGAGCTTAAATGAATCCTTTTTGTCCAGCAGGCTTTTGACAATGCCCGGGGTATAGGTGCTGCCGCCGCCTACAATGACTAGTTTAAATGTTTTGTTCATGGTGTTTCCTCCTGATTTTTGAGATATGTTTCTGACGCCGCATGTATTTTCCTTATATGTTCCTGCGGCTAATCCATTTTTCCATACATGTTCCTGCAGCTAACCCATTTTTCCCATACATGTTCCTGCTGCCAAACCATTTCTTCTGCTTTAAATTGCTACATCTGTTCCAACGCGTCATCCACCATGGTGCGCATCTTGTTTACACTAAGCCCGTATACCACCTGGACCGCATTGCCTTTTTTCATGATTCCGGCAGCGCCCGTGGCCTTAAGGGTAGGCTCATCAATGAGCTGGATGTCCTTTACCTCCACCCGCAGTCTGGAGAAGCAGTTTTCAAGGGACAGTATATTGTCTTTGCCGCCCAGTGCATTGACAATGATGCGGCCTGCTGCAAGGGGGTCTGCCGGGTCAGGGGAGCCTGAGGCACTGCCTGACTGTTTTGCTTTCAGTTCCTTCTTGACCACTGAGGCATTGGCGTTCAGGTCAATGGCCTGTTCGGAGTCATCATCTTCACGTCCGGGTGTTTTCAGGTTCAGCTTTTCAATCATGAACTTAAATACCACGAACATGACCAGGATTTCCACAAGGCCGATGACAATGTACATGGGCCACATGGTCCTCCCCGGGCCTGCCGGGAGGTTCAGCACCAGGAAGTCCAGGATGCCGTTGGTGGCGCAGACGCGGACCCCCACAATGTAGGTAACCATCTGGAAGAATCCGTCCAGGATGGAGTACACAAGCCAAAGCACGGGAGCAGCGAAAATGAAGGTGAACTCCAGCGGTTCCGTGATGCCGGCAATGACAGCGGTCAGGGTGGATGGGATAAGCTGCGCTTTTAAGTTGGCTTTTTTCACCTTTTTGGCAGTCACATAGAATGCCAGGGCCACGCCGATCACGCCAAAGGTCTTAACCAGGCCATAGGTCAGGAAACGGCAGGTGTCAGGCATCATGGCGCCGGACTGGTCACTTAAAAGCGCCAGGAAAATGGGTTTTGCGCCGATGACATTTTCATTGTTGATAATGGACTGGCCGCCCACCGCTGAATACAGGAACGGGGACCAGATTAAATGATGGAGGCCGGTAGGAATCAGGAAGCGGTTAAGGAAACCGTATACAAAGACTCCCAGGGCGCCTGCGGTACTCATGAACCCGGTAAGGGCGGAAATTCCGTTTGCAACCGTTGGCCATACATAGGTCACGCCAATGCTTAGGACTGCGGTTACCGGAATCATCAGGATGAAGACCAGCTTGCTGTTGCCGTAAGGGGCAAATCCGCCTTTGAATTCCGTGTCGCAGTGTCTGTTATGTACCCAGGCAGTGAGTACGCCGATGATCATTCCCAGGAACACGCCCATATCCGTCACATGGAAGCCCAGCTGGATGGTCTGGCCGGTACCGTAAAGGTCGCCTGCTGTTGCGCCTTCCACCAGTTTACCGGACAGCTCCAGCCATCTGCTGTTGGCGCCTAAGAACAGGATGTAGCACATCAGGGCAACGAAGGCAGCGTCTGCTTTCTTTTTTTTGGACATGCCCATTGCAATACCTACGCAGAACAGGATGCTTAAGTTTCCCATGATGGGATTCAGCATTCCATTGAAAAATTTACCGGCTGTCCATATGAAGCCGCCGTCTGTGACGATTGCCGTGTTGGTGGCGATTGCGGTTAATGCAATCAGCATTCCCACTACAGGGAGAAACAGGACCGGTCCGATCATGGCTTTGGAGAAGTTCTGCATCCCGCCCACTACTTTGTCTTTCATTAATTTATCCTCCTCAAAACATTGTGTGTTTTCCTGGTAATTACCTTGTGGACATAATTTATCATAACTGCACAGAAAAGGGAATAGATTCAAGGCACTTGTCAACAGGTTGACCAAGATGTAAACAGGTTTACAGGAATGTATTTTCAAATACGCCCAATGGGGTCATGGACCATCAACCGGGGATAAGGGAACACGGAATAAGCACGAAAAAACTGCCTGCAGGGAAATCCGGTCATCCCTGCAGGCAGTTCCTGTGATGGATAAGATATTGTATGGATAAGATATTGTACGGATAAGATGTTGTATGGATATGATATCGTATGGTTTGTCATCCGTTTTCCGGTTTCTCCAGTTTATCTAGTTTCTCCGGTTTCTCCAGCTGCTCCAGCGCCCGGTCCATCAGATGCTCAAATACGATGATGACCCGTGCATAAAAGTAGTTGGCCTGGAGGTTCCGGTCATCCAGCGCCTTATCATCCAGGATTGGGATGTTGACAGTGGAAATGCCGGCAATATGGTTCATCTGTTCTCCTGTGAAGGAGATGATATCCATCTGGTTTTCATGGGCAGAATCAGCCACCCGTACAATGGTGTCGGTCTCGCCGCTTCTGGACACGGCAATCATAAGGGAAGCCCCCAGTTTGTTGCTGTCGTAGACTTCGTAGGCATTGGTTTTAATGCACCGGAATCCGGTTACCAACAGCTTGCGTTCAATATATTCGGCCAGGGGGGTGGAGAAGCCGGTGGCAGAGACAAGAATCAGGTGGTTTCTGTGGACCCGGATCTGTTCAATGAAATGTTCCAGACAATCGCTGGGTATATTGTTCATGAAACTGGTCAGGTCCGAGGTGTGGTTTTGGTCCATCTGCCGGTTCTTAATCATGAAATTAAGACGGTATACCATGTCGATATAACCGGTATATCCCATTTTCTTGGACAGCTTGATGACCGTGGCGGCAGAGGTATAGTTTAAGTTGGCAACGTCCCGGACAGCCATGTTCATGGACTGTTCATGGTTATCCAGGATGTAGCGCAGCACCTGCACCTCGGTTTCCGTCAGTTTGTATTTATCGGCTAATTTGTAGATGTCAAATTTCATGGCGTCCCCCGGAGAATCGTATGGTTGGAAATGGGTATCATCTGGCTGGAAATGAGTGTCATCTGGCTTGGGCTGGATATCATCTGGCAGGAATCAGATATCCCGAAACAGCTGTTCACTAGAGCCTGTTTGAAAATTCATTCCCGCCGTCTGCACGCCCCACTTCGCGGTATAT